>ENA-OQIF01000486-OQIF01000486.1-human-gut-metagenome-genome-assembly--contig:-NODE-486-length-14568-cov-5.706946_pt1 | contig 14568 bp, 16 predicted proteins | sample MGYA00242574_ERZ504738 | MGnify/ENA primary metagenome ERZ504738 (study PRJEB26092, sample SAMD00036437) | human gut metagenome | host: Homo sapiens | study: EMG produced TPA metagenomics assembly of...
GCCTTCCTGATAAGCGAAAGTAAGTTATCTATATAGTTTGTCTGTTGCATGCTTTTTACTCCTTTTATTGCTGTTTAACTTTCATGATACTGTTTTGGTTTCCAAAAGTCAACGTATCTGCTATAATACCATTATTGGATTTTATTTAAAGGAGATTTTTTATGCTGACAAACACACTTACAACCGAGCCAGTACGAAAATTATTCTTTCGTTACCTCATTCCTTCTATCTGCGGAACGATGGTAACGTCTATTTATGTACTTGCTGACACAATTATTATCGGGAAAGGCATTGGCATTGATGCTATGGCTGCATTAAATATCATCCTCCCGCTGTTTAATATTTTCTTTGGCACCGGACTTTTATTTGGTGTCGGCGGTTCTGTCTTAATGTCAATCGCCCGCGGAAAAGGAGATACTCAGACCGGAAACTGTTATTTTTCTGTCGCAGTACTTTTGAATGCCATCACCTGTATTTTATACATGATTCTATTTTTAAATTTCATGGAACCGATCGCACGTTTTCTTGGCGCAACAGATGTAACAATGCCTTATGTACTCAATTACGCGCCGTACGTGATCTTGGGACTTGGCTTTTTTGCATTCTCCACTTTTCTACAAACCTTTGTAAGAAATGATGGTGCACCAAAGCTTTCCATGATTGCCGTTGTATCCGGCGGTGTCCTGAATGTTGTTTTAGATATTGTTTTTGTATTTCCTTGTAAAATGGGCATGGCAGGAGCAGCAATTGCAAGTGTGCTTGGATCCGTACTTACAACTGTTATTTTGCTGTTCCATTTTCGCTCTAAGTCAAACGGACTGCATTTTAGCTTAAAGAAATTTTCGCCTGTATTCATCACAAGTATCTACAAAAATGGATTTACAAGCTTTCTTGTGGAAGTCTCGTCCGGAATTGTTATGTTTGTTTTCAACTTACAGATTTTAAAATATATTGGCGATATCGGTGTGAGCATGTATGGTGTCATTACAAATACCGCTATTGTAGTCATCTGCCTGTGTAACGGAATCAACCAGGCTTCTCAGCCGATCATCTCAACCAATCATGGTGCAGGGCTTATTGATCGTATTGAGACTGTAAAAAAACTGGGACTGAGAACTGCATTTATCATCTGCTCCGTTCCGGCTGTTTTAGGATTGATCGTGCCAAATTTGTTTACTTATATTTTTATGAATCCAAATGAACAAATACTTGCCCTTTCATCCACTGCAATTCGTATTTATTTTGTTGGATTCTTTGTAATCGGATTGAATATGTTTATCATTGGCTATTTTCAATCTACAGTAAAACCACAGCTTTCATTGTTCCTCTGTCTTTCCAGAGGGTGTGTACTTGCAATTATCTTTGTATTTGTGCTGCCTCCGCTTATCGGAGTCATTGGAATCTGGGTATCTGTACCGCTTGCTGAATTCATTACACTGATTGCCGGAATATATTTCTTGAAAAAGAATGAAAAGGAGAGGATCTCATGATTGCATTAAAATTGCCGGAAGTAAAAGAATGTATGTCCAAGCTGTTATTATCGGACACCTTCGACTCATTTTTATTCATAGAAGGAGAAATTGTCACCTATAATACATTTTCCATTAATGGATTTCTCAAAAAAGATTTTTTTGAGAAAGACCTGGCTCCTTCCCGAGATTATTCATTGTGGAAAGATATTAGAGAGTACGCATTTTCTTTGATCAAGGGAAAAAAAACTCCCCTTAGTTTTCGCTTTGTATTCGGACTGTCAGAGGCGAATATTGAAAGATTACTGAAACAGCAGGAACTGAATTTCCAGCCACAAGATGTGCAGGGATTGTATCTCAATCTAAAATATGATGGTCAGAATCTTACCTGCGTCACCGGAACTTCCATGAGACTCTTCACTTTGGATAAGTCTTTGGAGGAAGCATGGGATCAGATGGTTCAAAGATTCTTTTTGAAAAAGAGATTAGCGCAGAAGTCTTATAAGATGAAAAAGTAATAGAGGTCACGGTATCTCTATTACTTTTTATTTTCATTCATTCGTGGTAAAATGAGTGTTTTCGCACCTTATCGTTCTTCCTCATCAATACGTCCTATTAAACGAACTAAGTCTTCATATCCGGATTTTTCAAGTAACTGCTTAAACCCAAAAAGCACTTCTTCTTTCGTGTAATCATTTCTTCTCAAAAAATCATCGTCTTTTTGACTTAGATATTGATAAAAAAATGCCGCCGCCATGACTTCTTCTTTATTTGTATAATCGAGATCTTCCAGCAAAAGATTCTCGGCTTCGTTTATATCTCCCTGGTCAATCATATCGAAAAAATATTTCAGCGTATTTCCTGAGACTTCATATTTATTTTCGTCTTCTAATTCGACAGAAACATATTTCTTCCCAAATCCCAAAGAAAACAATACTTGTACCATTTCTTTTATCATTCGCATAATATAATCTTTCTCGTCTACAACTCCCATAGTCCATCCCTCCACGTTTTCAATATTCTAAAATCACTTTTTTCTATCTTCCTAGGCAAATCACTATTTCATTCTTTGCGTACTCAGTTGCAACTGTTCAACCTTGAGCGTCCTTGCTTTATCGTCCTCGTCTTTAGAATTCTCTATTTCTGAATTTCGAATACTCAAAATGATTTCATCTTAAACCTGTAAATCCTCAAATGATATACTTACAACTTGTCCTGTATCATAATCACAGTAAATCATAGGAATGGATGAACAATCAATAAGACAGTTTTTACCTAAAATGCCTTCTTCTGCACCGTCTTTTACAGTTATCTTGTTGTTTCCCTCATCAATTTCTGTAATTACTGCATTCACGCCTAAATGAACTGGGTTATCTTTTAATAAACTACACGCCGTCATAGAAATCATAAAAAGAAATACGCACAACACCATTCCAATTTTTTTCATACTCTGCCACCTTCTCTAGACTCAAGTTTTGGTACTTCCATGTGTGAAGTAATATCTAATTATTCTGGCAATTCCATTTCATCATTCATTTTTACAAATCCATATTTCTCATATAATGGTCTCCCCATCTCCGTCGCCTCTAATGAAATAGCTGAAATGCCTCTACTTTTAATATCTTTAATCAACATATCTAATGTTTTATAGGCAATGCCCTTCCTTCTGTAATCAGGCTTTGTATACATATTCATTATATATGCCTTATTTCCGCTTGGGTTGTGGTAGGTCGGCATTACTCGAAAAAAGCTAACACCACCCGCACCAACAACACAGTTTTCGTCCAAAACCAAATATGCAATATGCGAGCCATTACAAAGAGCTTTTTGATAATAATCATAGGATTGTCTTTCCACTTCGCTCCTACGATAACCTATTCTATTTCACAGCCACAAGTTTTGCTTCCTCTTCCTCGAAATAGTCAGCCGTATTACTGCTTAGTCCACTTGCTTTCCACGCCTGTCCAAACGTAATATCCTCTAGGTTACTTAGGAAAACAAATGTACGATCTTTAGCTGCTCCATTCATTCTTCCTGTTATCTCCAGTCTATATTTATATGTATGCGTGTCTGTCCTCCATGTACCATCACTCATTTCATAATATTTAACTTTCGTTACCAGCTTATTCTGTTCAGAATACTCTTCAACGAATTCCGGATCAGTCACATCATAAGTACTAATTACGGTTGCTTCGTCTTCTCTGACTTTCTGTTCTTCCAAAAAATCAGTTTCCGCATGCTTCTTAACCTCTGACGGTTCTTTCTGCGAACATCCAAACAGACTAAGTAACATGAATGTTACCAAGGTGATTCTAAATAGTTTCCTCATAGATTTACACCTCCTGTTTCCCAACGTATTGCTTTCTTTATACTCTCATTTTACTCTATTTTCTCCATCTTGCCTATCTAAAAATGATTTTTCCATCACATAGTTTTTCAGCTTCACACCTTCCAGCTCCACCTGCTGCTCTTTTTCCAACACATATCCTCGTCCTTCAAAAAACGGTTTTGCCGTAATGGAAGCATGTACGCTGATCTTTTGAAGCCCAAATTTCTTGGCATGCTGTTCCAACTCATCGCAGATTGCCGTTGCCACACCTTGATTTTGAAAATCTTTATGCACAAACAGATGGTCCAAATATCCTGTTCTGTCTATGTTTCCATATCCTATAATCTTCTCTCCCTCTACGGCAACGACTGTATAAAGTTTTTCAAAAAATGTTTTATTTTTCTAAGATTCTCACATCGGTTTGACCACACTTCCACCTGTTCCTGCGAATAATCTTTTCGATTCACAGTTTGAATTGTCTCATAAAAGAGCTGCACAATTTCTTCCAAATCTTCTGCCTGATACTTTCTAATCTCCATCACAATCCTCCAATTCTTCTAAATTTATTCCATAGCCACAAAATGCGCAAACCCACCTGTGGATTTGCGCATCTTTTATTTCTCTTATTATTTTGCCAATAACATCATAATCTCGTTGCTTCTGTTGATAAACGCTGTCATTTCTTCCGGATTCAACGGTTTGTTACTCAACATTGCAAGGTCAAATAACTGTTTACAGAACATTGGTACATGTTCTCCATCTTTATTTTTGAGTACATACTGTACCAATGGATGATTTGCATTCAATACAAGTGTCACATCTGTTCCGAACATAGATGGATCCATTCCGTACATATTGTACATCTTCATCATTTCCTGCATACGGCGTGACTGCTCTGACAATGTTACCATAGATGCCACATTTTCATTTTTCAGCTTCTCTACTTTAACTTCCAGCTTGTCATTTTCCAATGCTTTGCGGAATACATCAGTCAATGTCTCTGTATCTGCCTTGAATGCTTCTTCTTCCTCTTTTGCAACTTCTTCTTTGAATGTGTCTGTCAAATCTGCATCGATACGCTGGAATTGTACATTCTCATTGCGCTGCTCAAGCTGTGTCACAAACGGAGAATCAATATTATGTGTCAGCAGCACTGCATCCAAACCTTCCTGTTTGAACATATTAATGTACTGGCTCTGCTGTTGTTCGTCTGTCACATAGTAAATTGTTACTTTCTTCTCTTCTGTATTTTCGCCCTCTGATGCCTCTGTCTTTTCTTCTTCAGCCTTCGTCTCTTCTGCACCGCCATTTTTTGCAATGCAGTCTTTGAGTGTCAAATATTCATGGTCAATATTTTTGAATAAAATGTAATCACTCATCTTGTCACAGAATTTTTCATCTTTCAAGCAGCCGAATTTGATAAATGGGCTGATATCATCCCAGTATTTTTCATAAGATTCTCTGTCGGTCTTACACATTCCTGTAAGCTTATCTGCCACTTTCTTTGAAATGTAATCTGAGATTTTATTTACAAATCCGTCGTTCTGCAATGCACTACGTGATACATTCAGCGGAAGATCCGGACAGTCAATCACACCTTTTAACAGCATCAGGAATTCCGGAATGACTTCTTTGATATTATCTGCGATAAATACCTGATTATTGTATAATTTAATCTTTCCTTCCACGGAATCATACTCTGTGTTGATTTTCGGGAAATACAAAATACCTTTCAAATTGAATGGATAATCCATATTCAGATGGATCCAGAACAATGGCTCTTTGTAATCCATAAACACTTTGCGGTAAAATTCGATATAATCCTCTTTTGTACAGTCATTTGGATGTTTTGTCCAAAGTGGAGTTGTATCACTCAGAGAAACCGGACGTTTGTTGATTTTCACTTTATCTACTGCCGGTGAAACTTCCACCATCTCTTTCTCGCCGTTCTCATTTTCTTTTTCTTCCATCTTTGCTTCTTCATGAATACGTTCCACGATGACATCATCATCTTTCAATTCCTCTTCCAAAATTGTCTCGTATTCTTGTTCTGCATTTTCTTTTGACAGGAAAATCTCTACCGGCATGAAAGAACAGTATTTTTCAATCACTTCTCTCACACGATATTCATTCGAAAACTGCACACTTTCTTCATTCAGGAACAACGTGATCTCTGTTCCAACTGTGTTTTTGCTGCCTTCTTCCATATCATATTCTGTGCCGCCGTCACATGTCCAGTGTACCGGAGCCGCACCTTCTTTGTAAGACAATGTATCAATGTGAACTTCCTCTGCTACCATAAATGCCGAATAAAATCCAAGACCAAAGTGTCCGATCATATCGTCTTCTGTTGTCTTGTCTTTATATTTTTCAAGAAATTCTGTTGCACCGGAAAATGCAATCTGTGTAATATATTCTTCTACTTCATCCGCAGTCATACCAATACCGGTATCAATAAATTTCAATGTTTTTTCTTCCGGATTTACCACTACCTTGATGCTTGCTTTATAGTCATCCGGCAGTTGATATTCTCCCATCATATCTAACTTTTTCAATTTTGTGATCGCATCACAACCATTTGAAATCAACTCACGCACAAAAATGTCGTGATCTGAATACATCCATTTTTTTATAATTGGAAAAATATTTTCACTGTTAATTGAAAGGTTACCGTGTTTTGCACCCATTTCTAACAACTCCTTTTTATCTTTAATTATCAATTCTTGGCGTTTTGCCTCATCTATTTGATATATTAATACTCTGATTTTTAAATGTCAATAGAAAATTAGCACTCTTTTAAAGTGAGTGCTAATAATCTTATGAACTTTATTAAATTCTCATAAACTATTCTACACTTTTCAGTGATTCAACCATATCTATACGCTTTAATTTGAAATACATTACCCAATTCACAAACAATGAAAATCCAACCGTGAATAAAAAGCTGTACAAAAAGCTTGGAAAATCAATATTTCTTCCAAACATAATTCCTTCCACTTCCACGGTAACAATCACAAATTGATGCAAAATCTTTCCGATTCCCATTCCAACCAGCGATCCAATAATTGTCAGCAAAATATTTTCCCGAAATACATACGATGCAACCTCTTTATCATAGAACCCAAGCACTTTTAAGGTTGCAAGTTCTCGTTTTCGTTCTGTAATATTAATGTTATTCAAATTGTAAAGCACAACAAACGCCAGCATTCCCGCCGAGATAATAAGTACCACAATAACCAGATTCAGACTGCCGAGCATATCTGCAATCCGCTCTTCCATATTATTTGTATATGTCACGTTCAAAACTGCATCCTGCTCAATCAGTTTTTCCCCGATTCCCATCAAACCTTCTTCATCATATTTCTTCATCTTGAACATAATACTATTTTCTTCCGGCTCTTTTCCATAAAGTTCTTCATATAATCCGGTTGTCATATACATATAGTTTCCAATATAGTTTTCACATACCGACACAACTTTCACCTTTACGTCACCGGTATCTTCTTGTATGGTAATCATATCTCCTGATTTCACATCTAATTCGGTGGCTACCTTCTCTGTTAATATCACACCTTCATTTGTCAATTCATATTCTTCTTTTGTAACACGATTTCGAAATGTCATAAATGGCTCCAAACCATGCTCCTTTACCGGAACACTCAGGTAGATTTCCTCTTCTCCTGCCGCGCTCTTCACTGTCTTATTTTTCATTATGACTTCCGAATACGTATCAATCTGATGTTCGCCTTCAAGCGTTTCCCTTAAACTCATCTTTTCCTGTTCTGATAAGTCCGAAGACAAATATGCCATCCCGTCATACTCCTGCAATTCTCCATATTGGAGCGTTGCGATATTGGTAATGGAATCTTTGAGTCCGAATCCCACTAACATCAATCCCATACAACCGCCAATTCCAATGATCGTCATAAAAAACCGTTTTTTATATCGGAAAAGGTTACGAATAGAGGATTTCCAAATGAAACTTAAATGTTTCCAAATAAACGTAATACGCTCTAAAAAAATTCTTTTGCCTTGTTTTGGTGATGGTGGGCGCATTAATACCGCCGGCAATGCCATCAGTTCTTTATAGCAGGCTGCCAGTGTTGCCACAAATGTACATAATACTGCTGCTGCCGTAGCCATGACCGCATATGACACATGATACGGCACAATGATATGCGGAAGATGCTGATACATAATCTTATAGGCATACACAATAATAAACGGGAATAGTTTCTCTCCAATCAGCACCCCGAACACACTGCCTCCAAGCGTTGCCAAAAGCGCATAATTCAAATATTTTTTCGCAATATCAATCTTGCTGTATCCGAGTGCCTGAAGTGTTCCGATCTCCACTCTCTGCTCTTCAACCATTCGTGTCATTGTCGTGAGGCTGATCAGTGCCGCCACAAGGAAAAACAACGCCGGAAACACCTTCCCGATTGCCCGCATGCGATCCGCATTTTCTCCATATTCTGAATATTCCGGCAAAGTGCTTCTGTCATATACATACCATGTCGGAGTTTCTATCTTTGCAATCTCCTTCTCGGCATCTTTGATCTTTTGTTCCCCTTCCTCAATCTTTGCCTGCGCCTCCGTCTTTGCAGTCTCATACTCTTCCCTACTTTTAATCAGCGTCTGTTCTTGTTCCTGCAAAGTATTTTCTCCACTCTCAAGTGTCTCTTCTTTTTCATGCAGCTCTTCCCACGCTGTATCAATCTGAACCTGCCCGTTCTGGATTGTCTGCAGTGCACAAGAGAGCGATTCTTCTCCGGCGCTCAGCTGCTCTTTTGCCTGTTCAATCGCAATTTTCCCTTCTGACAACTGATTTTTCATCGCAGTAAGCTTTTCTATGTTCGCCTTAAGTTCTGCCTCCCCTACATTCAACTGTTTCAATAGCTCTGCTGCGATTGCCTGATCTTTTGGGTCTTCGCTGTCTTTGATGGTATTGTACTGCTGCCATCCCGCGTCTAACTTGGCTCTGGCATCTGCAATCTGCTTCTCGGCAGCCTCAATCTGTGGCACTGCCGCCTCAGCCTGCTGCTGATATTCTTTTCTTTTTCTCTAATTCTTCTTTTTGGCTATCCAGTGTTTCTTTTCCGATGCGATACTCTTCTAGTCCGGCATCCAGTTCTTTCTGCTTTTGATATAAGGTCTGTTTCGCATTTTCAATCTGCTCTTTTCCAGATGCAATTTCTGCTTTCGCATTCTGGATCTGTATTTCTCCATCTTTCAGCTTTTGTTCTGCATCCGAAAGTTCCTGCTGCGCGCTCGCTTTTCCGTCTTCCAACTCCTGTCTCGCCTTGTCAATCTCTTTGTTCGCCTCAGCTGCCAGAGACTGTTTCCGCGCCTCACATCTAGCATCTGTAATTTTCTCAATCTCATCAATCACATGATCCACTTTCTTTTGATACCCCTCTGTAAACGCAGTTTCCTCTTTTGCCCCTGCTGCTTTTACATAAATTTCTGTATAGGTATCCGGAGAAAAATTTTCATCTGTCACAGCGAGGAACCCACTGACCGTTCCTGTTCCAATCAGACTGCTTCCCCTTCCAAACGAGATGTAGGACGGGCTGCTTCCTGTTCCCACGATTTTAAACTCTTTGACCTCCAATATCCCGGAATTTTCTCCCGTCAGCGTAATCGTATCACCAATCCGATAAGAAGTACCTTCTAAAAAATCTATATCTACAAGACACTCTCCTTCTTTTTCAGGCATTCTTCCTTCACTTACCGTCAACTCATTCATGGACTCCGGAATAGACATCACATGAAGAACCTTTTGATTATCATCTATATTAAGCAGCATGTCCTGACTAAAACCGCCCTCTGCTTTAGCTACATCTGAAAGTCCTTCAATCGCATGCAGATCATCTTTTGTCAGTCCCATCGTGCTGATCACCTTGATATCCATCAGATTTTTTTCATCAAAATAGGCATCTCCGGAAATTCTCATATCCGGTTCCGATGCTCGAATTCCGGAAAAAAATGATACGCCCAATGCTACTATAAAAAATATCGACAAAAAACGTCCCAGGCTTTTTCGTATCTCCATATAAAAATCTTTTCTCAACGCTCGTTTTTTCATACTTATCTACCACTCAATCGTCTCAACCGAAATCGGATTCTCATTCAATGTCACTTTAGAAACCTTTCCGTTCTTTATTTTAATCACACGGTCTGCCATCGGTGCAATCGCCGAATTGTGCGTAATCAAAATGACCGTCATCCCCTTCTTACGACACGTATCCTGCAACAGTTTTAATATTGCTTTTCCTGTATTGTAATCCAGCGCTCCCGTTGGCTCATCGCAAAGTAACAATTTCGGATTTTTTGCCAGCGCCCTTGCGATAGAAACTCTCTGCTGCTCTCCGCCGGAAAGCTGCGCCGGAAAATTCGCCGCTCGTTCTCCCAGTCCGACATCCTCAAGCACCGCCATCGCATCCAGAGGATCTTTACAAATCTGAAGTGCCAGTTCTACATTTTCCAGCGCAGTCAGATTCGGAACCAGATTGTAAAACTGAAACACAAATCCGATGTCATCTCTTCTGTATGCCGTCAATTGCTTTGTATTATAGGTTGTGATATCATTTCCATCTACAATCACCTCTCCGCTCGTCGCCGTATCCATTCCTCCTAAAATGTTCAAAACAGTAGTCTTTCCCGCTCCACTTGCTCCGACAACAACTGCAAATTCTCCCTTTCCAACAGAAAAATCAATTCCATCCGCAGCCGCAATCTCCACTTCTCCCATCTTATATATCTTTTTTACTTCTCTCAGTCTCACATAATCTTCCATTCAAATGCCTCCCAACAAACTATAAGTTATTGTTCAGTAACAACTTTAACTATTTTCATTATAGCATAAATTGTTACCATTGACATACGACTCTTTCTTCCTTTACAATAAAACTTAATCACGTGTTACTGTGAACAGCAACACTCAAGCAAAGGAGGATTACTATCTTGGATGGTTTAAGAATTATTCCCGTCACAAATGAAGAGCTTATTTTTTCTGTTTCCGCACTTGCAGATGAAATCTGGCATGAACACTTCTCATCGATTCTTTCAACAGAACAGATTGATTATATGCTCGAAAAATTTCTTTCACCGGAGGCTTTGGCAGACCAGATCAATCATGATTATGAATATTTTTATTTTCATACGAGTACACATTTGCTGGATTTGCCGGCATTCACGAAGAAAATGGCAGCCTGTTTTTAAGCAAGCTCTATGTACATAAAGATTTTCGCGGCAAAAAAATCGCATCTTATATGTTCCGGAAATTTATCGAGATCTGCAAGATGAGAAATCTGAATAAGATTTGGCTTACCTGCAATCGTTTTAACGAGAGCACACTTGCAGTCTACGAACATCTCGGATTTCAAAAAGTGAGAACCGAAGTAACCGATATCGGACAAGGTTATGTGATGGACGACTATATCTTAGAATATAAAGTAGAATAGTATCAGGGCAGAGTGTAATCACTCTGCCCTGATACTATTCTACATACTGATCTGCATAATATGCCCCATAATCTTCCGATTCAATTTTCTCACTCGGTGTGAGAATGATAATTCCTTCTTCCACCGTCACGGTCGTTCCTTCCGGCAGCACCACATTGTGGTAAATTTCCTCCGGTTCTCCAAGCAGAACACTTCCTGTGCTTATTTCATACTCTTCAATATCCTCTTCGCGAATGGTACCCGGCACAATGTATTTCATATATCCCATTCCATACTCCTCTTCATCAGGACGCCGAAACGTGACATCATAAACTCCCGCCGGAAAATCTTTCCCCGCAACCGCATCCTCTTTGATCTCAACGCTTTCTGTCAAAGGATTTTCCATTCCTGATTTCATTCCTTGCACCTGTGCATTCTCAGAGATGAATTTTACTTCCAACTGTGAATCTATATCTACTTTCGCCCCTGCAAACAAACGGAAATCTTCTATCTCTCTTTCGACACCTTCCTCTTGTGCATCTGCCAAAAATTCAGAATAGTACACATGGTTTTCACTGTCTTCCAAATCAACGCTTCCACTTCCCGATAACAATTCTACCCGGTACTGCCCCTCCGGAATATGCAGCCCGACAATATATTCTCCTCCCGTGTAGGTCTCCTCAAAGTGCTCTCCTGTCTCAGGCAGTGTCTTCTCCAAATACTTATATGGATCATATTCCTCCACAGATTCTTCTTTCCAACTGCTCATTTGTATCTTTTGAGCAATCTGGGCAAATCCAGTGATTACAAATATCAGAATCCCTATGACAACGAAAATCTTAACCGTATGTTTGCCCTTCTGAAATTGTTTTGCCGGCACCTTCTTCACAGTATGGGCTTTCGAAACTTTCTCCGCCTCATGATGTACATGCGTCAAAGGCTCATGAGTGCATTTGCTTTCATTCACTCTGTAAGATGTATCACTTTTTGAATTGTCCAGACCACACTCCACGCATTTATTGTTTACCAGTTTTCCGCCGCATAAGCTACATCTTCGTCTTCTCATCAGGCTCCTCCTTTATCGGACATTCCTCTTAACGTTTACCAAAATTGCTTTCACCCAACGGTCGGCAAGCTCCGGCCAAATAGACACTTCCTCATTCGGTTCATCTTTCGGTCGAACCTTTGTGACTTCTTCATAAACTTTTTCTTCTGCCTCTTTCGGCAATGTAATCGTTCCATTTTCGATACTTTTTACTAAAAGCTGCATCTGCTCTTTTGTATATGCGCCTCCGCATTCTCTGCTCGCCCACTGTTCATTGGCAAGTGACAAGCCATGCTTTCCATGTGAAAATATGTGGAACGCATACAAAACGCCCTGATCTTTACAGGCTCTTGCAAACAAGTGGCTGTTCTCCACCGGCACGGTCTGATCATCTACCGTGTGCCACACAAAGCAAGGCGGCATTTTCTCTGTCACATGTTTTTCCAGCGACATATATTCCATCTCTTTTTCAGAAGGCTCTTTTCCGTATAACGCTTCAAACGAACCTCTATGCGCATATACTCCGGAAGTAATAACCGGATAGGATAAAATTACCGCGTCCGGTCTGCACGAGAAATGTTTATACACTCTGTGCTCATCCTGAATATCTTCATAGTGTACACACACGCTTGCGCAAAGATGACCACCTGCCGAAAATCCACACAAAATAACTTTTTCCGGATCTATCTGATATCGTTCCGCTCCCTGCCTGATCTTGCGGATGGCACGCGCCAAATCTTTCATCGGCTGCTCCTTTAACGGTTCTGTCATCGTCAAATCAGTCGTATACGTCAGCACAAACGTGTTATATCCCTTATCATAAAACGTTCTTGCCACAATCTCACCTTCCCGCTGTGAGACAAATCGATACCCACCGCCCGGAACGATGATCATGCAAGGTCTGATCTTTTCATCTTCATGAATATAACTCACCAGATTCGGTACAAATCCACATGCAAGCGGATACGAATATTCTCCGTTTTCCCATAGTCTGATCACTTCTCCAAACATCTTTTCCCCTCTCTTTTTACAATGCTTTTACAGCCTCTAAAACAGCATTTCGCTCCGCTGTATTCTCAGGTCCATACGCAATACCGATCAGCACTGCATATCCATCTACCATACGGACATACGACTCACTGCATCGCTTTGTGTCATCCGATGTAAAATCAAGTTTCAGACATTCGTATGTCTCACCTGCAATTTTTTTTGAAAATATCTCTCCGTCATTTGTAAATTTTACTTTCGTCTCATATTGCTGCATAACTGTCTTTTTACTGGACTCCACATATTGTTCTGCCGACATATCGTCACCTTCCATGTTCCACGTAATCACACTGACAGATGTTCCTTTTTCCGAGATTGCTGCCATCTCCATGCGTCTTCCACTTGTACTTTTCATTACATTAGCAAAAGAAACACTTGATTTCAATTGCTCATCAATCTGATCCTGAGAAGACATCTCAAATCCTTCCGGCGCGTCAAAAGAAATACCCAGCATCTCACTTTCGTAATGAGTACCCGTAATCTTTCCTGGTTTGTAAGAATCTTTTTCCATAATCATCTCCACGATTACCAATCCCATAATCGCAAAAACAACCAACAACAATAAAGGCAACGCCGTACGGACATACCCCGGCTTTGTTTTTACACTTTGAAAGTTTCTTTTTTCTACTTTTTTCATGCGCGTTCTCTCTTTCTTTTCTATATTCTCTTTTCTTATAGTAAATATAGTAACTTTTTTTCCGAATTTAAGCAATAGTATTCTACTAAAATAAGCACTAAAGATTTCCTGCGCAACAAAAAATAAGCTTTCAGATAAAATAACATAATCTCTGCCATCTCATCTCAAAGCTTATCGCCAAACAATATTCCAATAAAAAATCGGAGTGACGTGATTCGAACACGCGACCTCTACGGTCAACGAACAACGTATTTACGGGCTTTGTAAGGGGTATTTAAGAATCCCAACCAAAAGCCAACCAATGACAAATATAAACAAGCGACCTAAACGGTCAGAAAGGAAAACTTGTATATCCGTTTGTTCTAAAAGTTTATTAAATTCAATAGATTAGCTAAAAAACACTAGCCATAGGTGTTCCCTGTGGCTAATTTCCGCCATTGTGCCAAGCAAGATTATGTACTTAATTTTGACAGTCGAGTAGACTAAAGCCTTGCAACTTTAGCCCCTCACAGATCCGTACGTGCGGCTTTCCCGCATACGGCTCCTCATAATAACATTCACTTTAATATAAGCAATAGTACGTCTTTGGTTTCGCA
>ENA-OQIF01000489-OQIF01000489.1-human-gut-metagenome-genome-assembly--contig:-NODE-489-length-14488-cov-4.160992_pt1 | contig 14488 bp, 11 predicted proteins | sample MGYA00242574_ERZ504738 | MGnify/ENA primary metagenome ERZ504738 (study PRJEB26092, sample SAMD00036437) | human gut metagenome | host: Homo sapiens | study: EMG produced TPA metagenomics assembly of...
ATGGTGATGATTAATTAATTGTTTCATACTAAAATAGAAAATTATGCCTCCAGCTGCCAGATTAACTGATATGCACTCTTGTCCCATGCAGACTCCTGCATGGCCGTCGCCTATTCCGCATGTGGGTGGGCCGATTATTGGGCCCGGTGCCCTACCGTACTGATAGGTAAACTGCCTGCTGCCGTGATGGGCGATTGTTGCGTGTGTGTAGGGCCTCCTGATTCGATAATCAAAGGATCGGCCACTGTGATGATATGTGGAAAACCTGCTGCCCGTATGGGGGATACGACTGCCCATGGCGGTTCGATTATTGCCGGTTGCCCGACTGTTCAAATAGGAGGATAGCCTTTATGGATACGGATAAGGATCGTTCTTTTCTGGGAACAGGGTGGGCTTTCCCACCGGTTTTCCATCCGGGTGTGTCTCCGATAGCGATGGTGTCGGAAGAAGAAGATATTCGACAAAGTTTGTGCATTATCTTGTCCACACATTTGGGGGAGAGGGTGATGAGGCCTGAATTCGGTTCGGAACTGCACAACATGGTCTATCACAATATGGATCTGACTGCACGTACTCAGTTACGGGCATCTGTCGAAAACGCGATTCTTCATTTTGAAAGCCGTCATTACGTTGACTAATGTGGAGTTTGACGTAAGTGAAGAACGGGTGGGTAAAATGAGTATTTTATTGGAATACACCATACGCCTGACAAATGCTCGTGGTAATTTAGTTTACCCTTATTATTATGACGAACATTTCTGACACAGACGGGTTGAGCAGAGAAAAACGTCTGGAACGATTTGAATCTGCGGTTGTTTTGCCGGTACTGGAAGAACGGTTTCCGGTACTTCTTGCCCGTGTCTTATGCAGTTCGGAATTTTCGTCTTATTACCATTGGCAGCCATTAATGGTATGGCTCGATATGGTCCGTTTTCATGACTTCGATGATGCGGGACAAATTTATCATGTCTTGCAGGAATGGAGGAAGAGGTTGGAGTATGCTTGTCTGGAAACTCCCTCTTTGGGACTGCTTCAAGATATCAGGGGGCAAATAGATCTTCACATCCATCCTGTACAGGTTGCTTTAAGAGTGCAGCCCGAAGATAAAAGTGTCCGGCGTCGTTTTCATTTGCTGCTGCAAGATGTCGTACGCTGGCTGCAATCCAGGAAGGAAATTTATCTGATGGAAATCTGTACTTCCGGAAGGATGGACCCCTCACTTGCCTTACTGGTTGCCTTTTTGTACAATTATGTCGGAATCGTTTCGCCGTTTAATCAGCGTTGGGAACGATTGCAGGACTTTTATCTGAAAGATATCCTGAAAGGAATTGCCAGGAAAAGAAAGCCTCTTTCCACTTGGCTTTCTTTCGAAAAATCGCCTGCCGTGACTTCTGTTTTACTTCAGCGAAATATGTATTTCAAAGGAGAAAAGGATGAAAATATTGCAGGCTATAAGCTGCTTTCCGATATGTGTGTGACGGGAATGAAAGTAGCCGGAGTAAGCATAATCAGGGTAGAGAAAAAGTCGGATCGTTATCCGGAAGCAGCATTGGGTTATGTAACTTCGGTACTTCAGTCTACTTTGAAAGATCGGACATATCGTCCGGAACCTATCGGACTCCGTATCCATTCGATGCTGTTACTATTGGGAGAAGGCGAACGGGAGGTTTCCGTATGGTTCGCACTGAACCGGGAGTCTCAGCAACGATGGATCGGGATGGTTGATGAGGTGGCTAAAGCTCAGGAAATCAATTTTGATGAAGCTGTCTTTAAGATTCTGAATGATTCATTTTTACTCAAAGTGAGTACTTCGGAGGGAGACCGGGAAGTAGATCGTTTCCATCTTCGCTGGGAGGAAGGAACCGGATTGCGGTTGACATTCCGTTTAGATGAAAGTTTTCCTCCCGTATGTCCCGAAAAAGGAGAGAGTGTTCCGGCATTAAGTTTGCTGATGAATACTGAGGCATGGCTGTTTCCTTATTCGTGGGCATGCAGGCTTGAAGTGCGCTCTGTGAGGGTACATGTGAAAGTGAACGGACTCAGAGAGTTTAGTTTGTATAACGAGCTGGGACAGGTCGATCTCCATCAGCCTTTCTCACCCTTTGGTGCTCAGGGAGATAAAGGGGCATGGGTGGCGTTCGGCTGCTATGAAATGGCATTAAAGCCGGTAACGCATGTAGAACTTCATTTTCGTTGGCTGCATCTTCCGGTGGGCAATGGCGGATTGGAAGAGCATTATCGCGAATATCATAAAGGAGTGAATAATCGTTCGTTTCGGGCCCGGACAGAATATTTGCAGAACCGGGAATGGAAGCGGACGTACGGGATAGAAGAGCATTATCTGTTCTGTACTTCATCAGCATCCGTTCCTGTAGCTGCGGATGCAGTGAAGGAAGAAACGAAGATCGTGTTTGAAGTTCCTGAGGTCGTTTTATCTCCATTGGATGACATCACCCGTTTCCGTCCCGGAGAGGTTCGTTCCGGTTTTTATCGGCTGGTGTTGAGTGCTCCGGATATGGGATTCGGAACGCATGAATATCGTCGGCTTTTTGCGGAAGTGATGATGGAAAACAGTCACCGCCGTAAGAAACGTTCTTTGCCGGAACCTCCACTGGCTTTGCAAATGGATGCCGTATCACTGAATTATACGGCAGAAGAAGAGGTGCAATTTGCAGTCGGGTGCCATTCAGGAATCAGATTCTCATATATCCGTCCGTTGTCCGGGAAAGTAGATACTACTCCCGATATAACTCATCCGATCACTTTGGCGGACGGACCGGAAGATGAAGGTAATATCCTGATAGGCATAGCGGATGCGATAGGTGAAAATATAATCCGGTTATATATCGGGATGGAATTGTTGCAGCGTGAGATCGATCATGAGTATTTGCCATCTGTAGACTGGTACTACAGGGATTCTTCCCGTTGGGTGAAAGTGGATCCTGTGTATGTATTGCGGGATGATACCGGGGGATTGATGCATAGTGGTGCGGTCATTATTCAGTTTCCTTTTAGTATCTCTCCGGAGATGACAGATACGGAGGGAGTTTTTTGGATTTGTGCGGGTATACACTCCAATTTATGTAATTGTTCGGTGTTGCGGAATGTAAGTTTGAATGTAGCTGAGGCAGCATGGACGGCAGAAGAGGAAATGGAAAAGTCAGTTCCGGGTTTACTCTCTTACCGGAGAGTAGGATTACTGGATACAACTGCCTCCGAGGAATCGGAAACGGAGATGAAAGCACGTTTGAGCGAGAGGATTGCTCATCGCCAGCGCCCTCTCTTGCCTTGTGAATATGAGCAGTTGGTATTGCAGGAATTTCCCGGATTGGCAAAAGTGAAGTGTTTGCGTGGAATCGATGCGAAATCCCTGAATCGTACGACTGTGGTTACATTGGTTGCCATACGCAATCGTATCAGTGAAGACTGGCCTTTGTGTACCGATCGGTTGCTTTGTGGGATAGAGGCCTTCTTACGTCCTTATACATCGCCATTTGCCGAGATCGATGCGATTAATCCGGTATATGAAGAGGTGACTGTATTTTGTGGGGTCAGTTTGAAGGAAGGGCAGCAAGCCGGAGAGGCTATTTCGGACATTAACCGGAATCTGTGCAGATGTATCGCCCCTTGGAATGAAGGGCAGAAGGAACCCGTTTTGGGATACAGTTTCTCTATACGTGATCTGGTAAGTTGTATCAGAGAAAATCCGGCTGTAGAGGCATTGCATGGCATGAAACTTTTGCAGGTTATGGGTGAAGAGGAGAAGTTCGGATTGAAAGCATATACAAGTGAGCAGGACGAGAATCAGATGATTGCCCCTTCTGTGCCATGGGGGATACTGGTACCGGCAGTACGGCAATACGTGAAGTTGATTGAGCCCGGAGAATGGCGTCAGGATATTGAATTTGGAGATTTGGAAGTAGAAAATACTTTTGTAATACAATAGCGAATATGGCAAAAACGAATCGCAAAACTTTGAAAGAGTATTTCGGTAAAGGAAAGAAACCGAATCATACACAATTTGCCGATCTGATTGATTCTATGTTGAACGTTATAGACGACGGATTCAATAAATCGGCAGAGAGGGGGATGCTCCTTTCACCGTTGAACGACGAGGGAGCTGTCATGGAGATACGCCGGAATATATTGGATGGTGATCCAGCCTGGATCATATCTCTTGGTAAAGAGGGAGAACTGCATATTCACCAGGGAGAAGATGAAAAGGCCTTGATGACTTTGTGTGCCGACGGAACAATCAGGATGGGAGATAACGGCAAGGTGAGGTTGCAGGTGAACGGTTCGGTTCAAGCGGATAGTTTTGTGGGGGGCTATATGCAGGGAAAAGTTCCGGCTAACGGGTTATGGCATGATATTGGCGGGATGGAGTATGGTTGTCTGGCTTATCACATTGTGGCAGCCTGTGGACTGAAATGGAAAGGTAAATATGCTGTAGCAGATGTAACTGCGATGAATTGCTTCGGACAGCATCCGCGCATCTGGAATCGTCGTTCCTGGTTTGGGACTCGTTTCAACAAAATACAGTTTCGGTGGCGGCGGGGAGAAGGAAGAACATGCGGATTACAGATTCGGACGAGTTCCAATTACGGAGAAGAGGTCTGGCTTCACTATCGTGTCAGTTCAATGCTTGATATGGATTTTGTAACAAAAGAATAAATGGAAGAGCACATTACCATACAGCGAAAAGGGGAGGGACAGGATTTCTACACGCAACTTCAGGAAAAAGCATTGGCTAAAATTCAGGAGTTGGCAGGGGAGTTGTGGACGGACTATAACGAACATGACCCCGGAGTGACGGTGCTGGATATACTGAATTATGCTTTATGGGAGACAGATTATCGCTTGGGTTTTGACCTGCAGGATTATCTGACTGCCGAAGGACAAGGCTTTTCTCCCGGAGAGCATGCTCTTTTCCCCCTTCTGAAGTCTTTCCGGTAAACCCTGTTACGACTACTGACTATCGGAAATTATTTATTGCAGGAATTGAGGGACTGTCGGATATACAAGTGGTGGTTCATCGCGAATCCGGCATCTATGACTTTGTATTGGATGCAGGTCCCGAAGCAGATATGAAACGAAAGCGTGAAATACTGAAGGAAGTATACAGGTTGTTTCATGCCCACCGCAATCTTTGTGAAAATGTAGGTGAAGTGAGTTTCCTTACTTATGAACTTTTGCAACTCCATGCCGAAATTGAGATAGATGAAACGGAAGATGCCAATCGTATGATGGCATGTTTGTATTTTGAAGTCCGTGAGTTTTTGGGTGCAGGCGTACGTTTCTGCCGGGTAGATGAATTATTGGCCAAAGGTATGCCCATTGATGAAATTCTGGAAGGGCCCATACAGCAACGGATGGTGATTGACGAGGCTTCCATGTGTACCGGAAGAATGGTATATGATGTTCTCAGCCTCTATCAACGGCTAAAAGCGATGCCCGGAATACATCAGGTCATTTCTCTTGGCTTTATGGAGAATGGGAGGATGTTGAAGCAATTTATCCATAGAAAAAGCCCTTTACAAGCTTATGCCGTGTCTCCTTTTAGCGGGACAGAAGGAGGAGTTGTATTAAAGAAGAAAGGAAGACCTGCAGCGGTGGAACCGAAAGTGGTGCAGAAGATGATTACTTCTATGCGTGCGGCTACTTATGGAACACAAAACCAGACTACGGATAAGGCAATATTGGATAACTGTCCCGAAGGAACTTATAGGAATATCTTCACGCATTGTCCGGTTCGCGAGGATCTTCCTGAAATTTATGGTGCTGTCGAGCAACAAAGTTTTAAAGAGTATCTTGATCTTTTTGACGGACAGTTTATTTCTGTACTGAGTGAATTGAAATCTCTTCCCTTTTGGATGCGTCCCGATGAAACCGATCTGAGTGATAAAAAAGAGGCATGGATGGATGTTCTCGATCGTTTGTATGGGGAAGACAGTAATCCTCCTTTTCTGAGGAAATATGAGACGGATGAAGAACGGCGGAAACGGCGGATCAATTTTTTAAGTTGTCTTCCCGAATGGGGACGGGATAGGAACCGTGCGTTCAATTTGCAAGATTTTTCTCAGGAAAATTGTTCCGGATTAGAGAAATATATAGATTGTCTGCTTCATCTTGAAAAATACGAAGCTGAAATATTTGTAGTAGAACACCATCTATTGAAATCACGTTCGAAAAAGGAGGCAGACGATTCTCCTTTCCGGATTTCAGTGATATGGACAGCGGGTGAGCGCTGGATACGGGATGAAGAGTTCAGGCATAACTGTGAGCGATTGGCTCTTTCGCGTATACCTGCCCATATTCATGCCAACTTTTACTGGCTGGAACAGGAAAAGGTAGCAGATTTCAGGACTGATTTCCGGTTGTGGAAATATGCATTTTCCACTTCCAGAGATTGGAAAATAGAAATATTGACTGATAAACTAAAAAAATGGCTGGTGAATGATTTCGATTGACTCGGTGAAATTCGACTTTCAGGCAGATAACGAGCTTTTTGCACAAAGGCTGAATGCACGTTGGGATTACTCTTATGAGAAGATTTTCGAAGGAGTGTGGAAGGAAACTATGTGCCGCTATGACCGGGAAGATAAAGTTATTATCATTGAACATTTGCCACTCGATTTGGGTATTCTAAAAGAAGAAGAGTTTGATGAACGGTTTGCAGAACGGTTACGCGTTGCCTTACATGAATATTGCCAAAAGTGGCTAAGTGAGGATACTTCATATCCGGATCAGGGCATTCGGAAAGAGACGTTGCCTCATACGGCATTGGAATTGCTCGGCTTTTTTCTTTTGCACGGATACTTCCCTTCTTTTGTCGATCAGCGTCTGATGGATGTCAGTTATCTTTTGTCACTTGTTCTGCGGGGAGATACTTACTCTTTCCGTGAGTTTTTAGAAGCGTATGGTCATTATGATTTCCTGTATCGCCGAATGGTATTTCAATTCTCGGACGAAGAGTTGGAAAATATCGTGCAGATTGTCAGGCCTTCCGAAAGTAAGTTCATTAATCTTTATGTTCGTGCCCAGTTGCGAACCTATACTCTGATGAAACGGGCAGATATCGGACAGCATGATTATAGGAATGTAGTTTGGACGTTGGTGCTTGCTTATCTGCTTTCGGAAAGTAGAAGCCGGTTCGACCGAAAGCAATTGCTCATACATACGCTTCACGGGATATCTGCCCACTTCAACTTCTCTTTTGCGGAAATGACATTGTTGCTGACCGAAGGTGTCAGAGAACTGGAAAACAAAGTGGTACAGTTACCCGAATTGTGGAGTATCTTGAAAGAAATCAGGATTAATGTACAAACGGAATTGTATGCATTGGACGCTAATCTTTACACAATTATGTTCCGGGAGATTAGGGCTTGTCTCAGGCACCGGGCAGGAGAGGAAGAAGCGTTTGTTATTTTATCTGCTAATCGATTGAGGCAAATTTTTTCAGACAGGAAACTAATCTGTGAATTGTTGAGTTCTCTGAGCGAAGAAGAAATCCATATACTGGTCGGAGTGATTATTCCGACGGAAAAAGAGTTTGTTATTTCTTATGCCCGTATCCTTGGCAGGCATAAGGATGCCGCTATTTTCTCCGGTAAGGCCGGAGATGAATTCCGTTTACTGAAATGGGAGTTTATTTTTGCGGTATTGGTTCGACTTCCTGCCTCTGTTTTCAGTCGTAAGGTATTTGTTCTTTCTGTCTTGCAGCAACTGGCTGCACATTATAATTTATCCGTCGGTAGCCTGATCTTGTTATTGGTTGAGGATGAGGAGATACGGGGAACTTTTCTGTCTGTACAGTTACTTCCTGTTTTACAGGAGTTGAAACAGGAATTGATTCCTCAATCGGTTGAAGAGTTTTCCTGGGAGAAACTCTCTCCGGAAAGTATAATCACAATTTGGGCTACTCCACTTCTTTGCCGATATTTTCTGGAATCATTCTCCGAACAACAAATAGAAGAGGCTGTGGCACATGTATTACCGGGCGAATATGAATTTATCCAGGCTTATGCCCGATTGCTTGAAAGAGGGTATGCACGCGGACTTCTTGAAGGAAAGGCAGGAAGTGATTTCCGTACATTAAAGTGGGAGTTTATCTTTGCCTGTATACTCCCTGGCAAAGAAAGTTTTTTTCATCGAAAAGGGATCGTCTACTCCGTGTTATTGAGATTAGCAACTCATTATAATCAGAGTGTGTCTGAATTGTTGGGCTATTTCTTTCGTGAACTAAAAGAAATACCTGATTTTGCTGTTAAAAGTGGATTAATTGAGGTTTTGGAAGAGCTTTATGAAGAGCATCTGCTTCCACTGGCTATTCCGGCGGTGGTGAGGCAGTTGGAACGAAAGGAACTTGAATCCTGGTTGCTTCATCTTTTTGGTGAGTCGGCGATTCTCCGGGATACAGGAAAAGAAGCCTATTGTGAAAAATGGCTTATTTATTTGTTGGATGAACAGAATGAATTGTTTCGCTCTCTTTGGAAAACCGGACGGTTGAATTCGGCATTTATATTGAGTCTGATCAATCGAAAAGCTTCTTTGCAGAGACTCTGGATCCGGAGGATCGGTGATATGAGATTGCTGACTGTCTATCAGAAGTTTTTGTCCGCTTATGCGACTATGCGTACTTACTTTCCCGAATTCCATTTTTTACAGTCGATAGCCGATTATTTGTCTGTCTGGATGGTGGAACTGACGGCAAGACCTTTTACAGCCTGGTCTGAAACAGAAATTATCCGTTTTCTTACGAATCGTATTCGTCAAGGGGTTCCTCCCGGGCTGATGGGAGTAATGGATAAAGTTCATCAAAACTTTGATAAAAATGTAACAGAGATAATTAACTATATTAACCAATTAAATAAAAAAGTAATGATTATGGAAGCAAGTAATTTTGAGATCCCGAATGCAGGTATGGTTCTTTTGGCTCCTTTTTTTCCTCGTCTTTTTATGATGGCTGAGTATCTGTCGGATGATCGCAGGCAATTTAAAAATGAAGAGTTACAAAATCATGCTATCTTCTTATTGCAGTATCTTGTACATGGTGAGGAAAAAGAGTGGTGCGAAAGAGATTTGCTGTTTAATAAGATTTTAGTAGGGATGAATGTTGAAGCTCCTTTACCTTCTAAAGTTGTGTTGACTGAAAAGGAAAAAGAGTTAGCTGAAAGCCTCTTGGAAAATGTTAAATCTATATGGAGTAAAATGAAGAATACATCCACTAGGGCTTTGCAAACAGCTTTTTTAATACGTAAAGGCTCTTTGAGTATGAAGGATGACCGTTGGATATTGAGCGTAGAACGTAAAGCCTATGATGTACTTCTTGAGAGTTTACCTTGGAACTGTAGTATGCTACGAACTCCGTGGATGGATTTGCTTTTAATGGTAGATTGGAGGACAAAAGAATGAATGCGGAAAAAGTGAATGCAGAGGCTGTACCTATAAAGGTACAGCAATCTAAGAAAGGGCTGTCTGCTGTTTCAATGATTGATAATCGGGAATTGTCAACCATGCAAGCAAAGATGACTGAAATTGTCCAAAGAATGGGAGACGAGGATGAAGAGTTGTTGCAAGGTAAGTTTGTTGTACAACGTGAAGAAGAAGATGACGAGTTGTTACAAGGTAAATTCGAACAGCCTGCTCAAAGACAAATTGAAAACCGAACAGGAATTCCGGATGATGTGATACAAAATATGGAGGATTCGTTTGGGGCGGATTTTTCTTCTGTACGTGTGCATCCAGAGTCATCAAAAGCTCCTGAAGTCGGTGCATTAGCTTATACTCAGGGAACGGATATACATTTTGCCCCCGGACAATTCAGACCGGATACTTCTTGCGGACAGCAATTGCTGGGTCATGAACTGGCTCATGTGGTTCAACAGGCGGAGGGACGCGTACAACCAACGACCGAAATAGGAGGAATTGCTGTAAATGATGATGCCGGGTTGGAGCATGAAGCGGATGTGTTGGGAGCGAAAGCGGCACAATAAAAAGTGGGTCCTATGAAAGAACTGATTGATTGGTTTCAGCAGGTGCTCGATGTAAGTATTCGTTTATATTTCAAGCAGGAGTGTGAAGTATCCTCTTTGTTTGAAGTACAACCTCCTGTCACTTCATGGTGGGAGAAGGTAACCGGTATGCCCTCGTCTCAAATTACTTTTTGAGGAGAAAGTGGTTATAATGCTTGCTTTGATGCCCCATTGTTATCCCCAGGCTTTGGATATTTTCTTTGTGAACAATAAAAATTTTGATCGTCCATATACTGAGTTTGGCGGTTGGAAAGGTGTTTCGCATGGGGGCTTTCTTCCTACAGGCGAGACCGCTGCTTTCATGCTGATCGGCGAGAATATGGAAAAAAGGCAATCGGTGATTTGTTTGTTTGAGCGTGAACATTGGTTTTATACCCATAATATTTTACGGTTGGAGAATGCCGGAGATGGAGAACCTTTTTTAAGCGGACAGCTTCGTGCATCGGAAGAACTGCTCAGTAGGGTGCTTTATGGTAAAGAATATAAGCCGGATTATAGTATTGGTTTTCCCGCAAAACGAATCGTGACTCCCCTTTCCTGGGATGATTTGGTTGTAGATTATCAGGTTGCCGGGCAACTGGAGGAGATCAATACCTGGATTACCGGTCATCATACAGTGATGGAGAAGTGGAATCTGAAACGTATTTTGAAACCCGGGTACCGCTCATTGTTTTACGGCCCTCCCGGAACCGGGAAAACATTAGCTGCGACGCTACTTGGCAAACGTAATCAAATGGATGTTTACCGGGTAGACTTATCCATGATTGTTTCGAAGTATATTGGCGAGACTGAAAAAAATCTCGCTCGTGTATTCGATTTGGCAGAAAACCGAGAGTGGATCTTGTTTTTCGATGAAGCGGATGCTTTGTTTGGTAAAAGAACTTCTACTCAAACTTCCAACGACCGGCACGCTAATCAGGAAGTAGCCTATTTGTTGCAGCGTATTGAAGATTTTCCGGGCACAGTGATACTTGCCACTAATCTGCGTTCGAATATTGACGAGGCTTTTTCCCGAAGGTTTCAGTCTACCATTTTTTTCCCGATGCCGGATGAATACATCCGTAAGACTTTATGGGATAAAATGCTGCCGACAGCTTGGACCCCTCGGAATCGTGAAGAGTTGATAGATAAAATAGCTGCTTATTCATTTTCGGGAGGTGCTATGACCAATGTCATTCGTCGTTGCGCTTTACAGCTGATTACGAGTCATGCTTCGATTATCAATGAATCCATGTTGCTTGCTGCTGTGCGTCAGGAGCAGGCTAAAGAAGGTACAAATTAAACGATATGCGTATGAAGAAGTTTTTGTTAGCCGTTGGTGTAATACTTTTGGGATACTTGTCGCTTTCTGCGCAGAATAGTTTCACAAATGCTTATCAGAAGTTTCGCCCTTACCATTATCAGACTCCTCAGGGATGGAATCGAATCCGTTTGGAAGTTTCAACCCGTGGACGTCAGAAATGGCCGCTGATTCCGACAGAACAACGGGACATGCGACTTGCCGGAGACTGGAAAGGATTGATTCCTTCACCTGTCACCGAAAACACTTATTTCTTTAAAGATATTGATCAGCTGAGTGATATTTATAGTCTGATTCTGACTCCGGGAACTTATGGTTATGTTGTTTATCCATATAAAATGGAAGAGCGATTTAAACTTTCTGAGAATGAACTGCTGAAAAAATACATCATTGCCAAAGGTTTTATGAATACCCTTGTTTCTGATGTGCCTTACGAAACAGAGAAAAAACTGGATGAACTTATTTATAGTTCCGATACGACACAGATGGAGCTGAGTACAGAACCGGAGATATATGATGAATCCCATCCGGTAGGAGAGTGGTTGAAAGAAGCTGAATATTACGATTATTACAATGTGAAAAACTTCTACTGCTATTTTGACAATCGCCCTGATACGTTGAAGCAGCGATTAACCTATACAACTCGTGTTACACGACAGTTCCAGGCCGAGGTCGACTCTCTGACTTCTGCTCTTCAGCGTGCTTCTTCAGCTTATGTTATGGTTCCTTATTGGATGACTGATGTCTATTTAAGTCAACCGGTTGCGCATACGCATAAAATTAGTCGTTTAGGCTATCCGGGCTATATCATTAATCCGGTAACAGGAATGCCCGAACTGACAAATAACTGGGACTATCCCAATGTGATGGACTTCTATCCCTACAGTCATATCAACTATGATCTTGTAGCCTATTGTGGTGATGCACTTTCCACCAATCGTTTTCTTTCTAATCCGGCAGCATGCCGCCGTTTTATTTATACCGTTTTCGGCTATCCGTCGGGGATGATTCACCGTCCGCATAGTGTTCACAAACCCAGTGGTCTGAATGTTTATCTTCCGGAATTTGATTTTAAAGAGAAACGTGCGCTGACTCAGTTTGTCAAATCATTGAGCCTTGTTATTGACAGTTTCCGGGTAGATAGCGCCCATGTTTACGAGAAACTCGATTTATCTTTGACCTTTTCGTGTGATGCGGTCATCCGAAATTCCGGTTTTATAGCCGGACTGCAATGCTTTGTCGATACAGTATATTTTGTGGATTTCGATTCTTTGGGACTGGCATCCAAAGTCGTTTACAGTGATGGTTCCATTGATACCAGTTCTGTTATTTCTCTTGTTTCCAATCCGTTTTATCTTTTCCGAATTCCATTCAAGCAGATAAAGACGGGGGTGAATGATACCAATATATGGAGTTGGCTGATTGTGATTATGCTTCCGGACAGTGGGGACTATTTTTCTGTATTGATCTTTGTTTGTTTCTGGTAATTGTCGGTTTGGTTGTAATGCGGTATATTTCTCCTACTTTTAATCTTTATGTAGAAAGATATCATACTTTCATTGTACTGTTGATGATTACTCTGGTTATGGAGTTTGCTGTCTTTTTCTTTTTATGATAGAAGCGCTTTCTCCACAGGTGATTTTCTTTGATCTTGATACAGGAAATATGACCTATCTGGCATTAATAGGTCTTCCGGTACTTCCTATTCTCCTGTATTTCTTTATATTGAAATTGAATAATCGGGAGCAGTTACCCTAAAAAAAATGTTCCTCCGACCACGCCTGGCCGGAGGAACACACACAAACAAAACAAATAAAAGCAGTCACGATTCGCATCGGGACGCCCCTACACCCGGTATTATAACCGGGATTTATAAATATTGAAAGGGATCAACATTTATTCTTTTGAGAAATCTTTAATTCGTTGCTCTTCTGATAACTGGCATATTAATAATATATTGTCTTTTTCGGCTATGATGTAATCGTTCAGCCCTTGTATGACTACTCGTTTTTCCTGTGAGGCGTGCACCATGCAGTTTCGGCTTTCATACATCCGGATATCCGGTCCTACTGTTGCATTGCCTTCTTTATCTTTTGGCAACAAGGTGTGTAATGCTCCCCAGGTACCTAAGTCCGACCACCCCATTTGGGCAGGTAATACATAAATCTCTTCCGCTTTTTCCATCACTGCATAATCTATCGAGATACTTTCGGCAGTGGGGAATAGCTTCTTCACGCTTTCTTCCTCGCGTTCTGTATAAAAGTCGGGATATATCCGGTCGAAAATCTGAGCTATCCCCGGTGCATATACCCGCATTACGGCTGTGATCGTTCTCACATTCCAAACGAATATTCCTGCATTCCAGAAGTAGTTGCCTGCTGCCAGATATTTTTCAGCAGTTTCTTTATCAGGCTTTTCCTTGAATGCTTCTACGTGGAATATTTCTTTGTCTCTCGTTATCGGTTCACCTGCGGAGATATATCCATATCCGGTTTCCGGACGGGCAGGTTTTATTCCCAATGTGATGATGGCACTGCTTTTATCAGTGAACAAAAGCGCTTTCTCAATCACCCTGCGAAATTCAGTGGCATCGATTACCACTTGATCGGAAGGAGTCACGACAATGTTGGCTTCCGGATATTTCTTTTTATTTTCCAGCAGGCATACGCAATGCAGGGAGCTGTATTTCTGGGACAGGGTTCTGCCAGTATATTACTTTCCGGGATACCCGGCAGTTGCTCCCGAATAGTATCTATATACTTTTCCGAAGTGACCACCCACATGTTCTCCTGTGGACAAACATTACCGAATCTCTCTACAGTTAGCTGAATCAGTGTTTTTCCACATCCCAATATATCTATGAATTGTTTGGGACATTCCGGTGTACTCATGGGCCAAAATCGACTTCCTATGCCACCGGCCATAATTACTACATGATTGTTCATTGTTAACCTCTTTCTTTATTTGTTACGTTTGCCGAGCAGTTTCTCTATCCAGCTTAAATCGCCGGTCGGTTTCTGCCTGTCACATAGAACAGGTTCGTATGGCTTTTGTTCATGGATCATCTGGTAGATGGTTCCCCAGTCAGGCAAACCTCCCAGGTTCCGGTCATCAATAAACAGGTCTGCTTTCAGTTTTACGGGAGAATCCGTTA
>ENA-OQIF01000490-OQIF01000490.1-human-gut-metagenome-genome-assembly--contig:-NODE-490-length-14441-cov-4.607657_pt1 | contig 14441 bp, 13 predicted proteins | sample MGYA00242574_ERZ504738 | MGnify/ENA primary metagenome ERZ504738 (study PRJEB26092, sample SAMD00036437) | human gut metagenome | host: Homo sapiens | study: EMG produced TPA metagenomics assembly of...
ACATAGCGTCCTGTCAGATAATTGATAGATGCCGGGTCTGAAATTGAGCAGTTTGCTCAATTCCTGTCTCTTTCATTGATTCTAATACTCTGTTTAATTTGTTTTGATCCATGGTTACACACCTCGTCTTCATTTTTTTAGTCAAATTCATTATAAGCTCCCGCTATTTAAAAGTCAATCTGGCATCGGTCGCTTTTCCAAACAATCCCCTGCATATAATCAAAAATCATATCTTCTACGAGCTTTAATTCTTCCATCTCTGCCACTCCTTCGAGGCAGACCTCTATCTCCATATCATGGCATATTTTTACTATAAACCGAATGAAATCCAAATCAAAACTGCTGTTGACGACACGGCGCACGATTGTCCTGTCCACCTTCACGATATCTACCAGATTGTTTTTCAGCAGACCAATCGATGCGTAATCTGCGCCAAAATCATCCAACATGATCTTCATCCCGCTTTCTTTGATAGCCCTGAAAGCCTGTTCGTAAATCTTCATATCGCTGATAAAATAACTGTCCACCACTTCAATTACTATCTTTTCCGGTGGAACCTGCGAGTTTTTTACGATCATTATAATTTCTTGAATATAATTCCAATCCGAAAGCTGTGCATAAGACACATTCAGATTCAAAGCCAGATTCCACCCCTCTGACATCCATTTTTTCAATGCCATGCATCCAGTCTGGAACATCCATCGTCCGACTGGATTCAATAGCCTGTTCTTTTCCAAAAACTTACTAAACTCATCATACTCCAGATTTGCAATCTGAGGGTTCTCCCACTGCAAAAGTGCTTCCACAGCTATGACTTCTTTCGTCTCTCCTTCTACAATCGGTTGATACTTTAAAGAAAATGCTCGAAAATTATCCGAAATATCTTCCTTTAACAGACGGAGAATATCCAGTTCTCTGGACCTGTACGCCAACATTTCTTGCGAGAACAGTTGCAGGCAGTCTCTTCCGTTTTCCTTAGCATATTGCAGCGCATAGTCCGCATACTCATACAGATCAACAAAAGAACCTGCATCTTTCGGATATTCTGCATATCCTGCGGACACCGTCATCAAAAGTCTCCGCTTTCCGTTTCCCCTGTAGCACTGGCTGCGTGAACGTATCGCATCGTACAATTTTTTCACCATTTCTTCATTCGGATATTTCACAAGAATTCCAAAATGGTCTCCTTCCAACCTATAGACACGAATTCCCTCTGGCACCAACTCTAAAATTAATTTTGCCACTGTCTTTAACACCTTATCTCCGGTCTGCCTTCCATAAGCTTCATTAATATTTCGAAATGTGTCAATTCCTAAAATAAACATTCCAATCTCACCAAATACATTTTCTTCCAACATTTTAGTTAAATCTTCTAGAAAAACCTCACTTGTGTAAAGTGAAGTAAGTGCATCAATTCTCGGCTTTCTGTCAAGCTTACTTAAAACTCCGGCAAAAACTGCCGGTTCATTGTTCTCGTCACGCATCAGATATCCCCGACATTTCATCCATCGATACTCCCCATCTCTTGATTTGACTCGGAATTCTACAAGATGATTATCTCTTCCCTCTTTTCCAAGTTCCTTATTCGACAAATAAAAATGTTCCCAATCTTCAGGATGTACCACTTCTTTCCAATAGGGAAATGGATCTCTCAACAGTTCCCCAGGAAAATGGAACTCTTTTACCATTACAGAAGGATAACGATATACACCTGTCTTCATATTACAGATATAAATAAATTCATCTGTACTTCGAACTAAAGCATCATATAACAATTTTGTGTCATATGAAAATTCTTCCACCAAATTATTATTCAATTTCTCTCACCTCTTCTGACCGCAGAAAAGGAATGTGCAAAAGCACATTCCTTTTTCTCTATTCTTGAACAGTCAGTTCCTCCGCATTTTCTTCTGTAACTTCCTCTTCCATTTCCTCTGTGGTTTCTTCTAAAATTTCTTCCACAACACTCTCTTCCACGGTTTCTTCTGATAATTCCTCAAAATCTTCCAAAGTAATCTCATCATCCATGTCAAGTTCTGTATCTAATTTTACATCACGATACTTTCTCATACCTGTACCAGCCGGAATCAATTTACCGATAATTACATTTTCCTTCAGACCAATCAACGGATCGATTTTCCCTTTGATTGCCGCCTCTGTCAGAACTTTCGTTGTCTCTTGGAAAGAAGCTGCTGACAAGAAGGAGTTCGTAGCAAGAGAAGCTTTTGTAATACCAAGCATTACCTGTTCTCCGACTGCTGGTTCTTTTCCTTCTGCAATCAGTCTTTCATTTGTATCTTCAAAATCAAGTGTATCCACCATTGTTCCCGGTAAGAACTCAGAATCACCATTTTCCTCGATACGTATCTTCTTCAACATCTGACGAACAACAACTTCGATATGCTTATCGTTGATTTCTACACCCTGAAGACGATATACACGCTGTACTTCCTGAATCATATAATCCTGTACTGCACGTAAGCCTTTGATCTTCAAGATATCATGAGGATTCACGCTACCTTCTGTCAATTCATCTCCAGCGCCTAATTCTGCTCCATCCTGAACTTTAATTCTTGAACCATATGGAATCAAATAGGCTTTTGATTCTCCCGTCTCATTATTCGTAACAATAATCTCACGCTTCTTCTTTGTGTCATTAATTGTAGCAGTTCCACCAAATTCTGTAATAATTGCAAGTCCTTTTGGCTTTCTTGCCTCAAAAAGCTCTTCGACACGAGGAAGACCCTGTGTGATATCGCCACCGGCAACACCACCGGTATGGAATGTACGCATGGTCAGCTGTGTACCCGGTTCACCGATTGACTGAGCTGCAATAATACCAACAGCCTCACCAACCTGAACAGGTTCTCCTGTCGCCATGTTGGCACCATAACATTTCGCGCAGACACCGATGTGTGATTTACAAGAAAGAATCGTACGAATCTTCACTTCTGTGATTGGACCGCCATCTTTGCTCACACCTATATTTCATTACTTGTTCTGCACGTTTTGGTGTTACCATATGGTTTGCTTTTACGATGATATTTCCATCTTTATCATAAATTGTCTCACATACATAACGTCCTGTGATACGTTCCTGTAAGCTTTCAATCTCTTCTTTTCCATCCATGAATGCTTTTACATACATTCCCGGAATCTCTGCCCCTTCTTCCACACAGTCAATCTCACGGATGATCAAATCCTGAGATACGTCAACAAGACGTCTTGTCAGGTATCCTGAATCGGCTGTACGAAGCGCTGTATCGGAAAGACCTTTACGAGCACCATGGGCAGACATGAAGTATTCGAGTACGTCAAGACCTTCACGGAAGTTAGACTTGATTGGCAACTCGATTGTACGACCCGTTGTATCTGCCATCAAACCACGCATACCAGCAAGCTGTTTGATCTGTTTGTCAGAACCACGGGCACCGGAGTCAGCCATCATAAAGATGTTGTTGTACTTATCCAGTCCGTCAAGCAGAGCTTTTGTAAGCGCATCATCGGTATTCTTCCATGTCTCAACAACTTCTTTGTAACGTTCTTCTTCTGTGATAAGACCACGTTTGAAGTTCTTTGTGATTCTGTCCACAGTATCCTGTGCTTCCTGAATCATCTGCGGTTTCTGAGGAGGCACTGTCATCTCAGAAATAGATACTGTCATCGCAGCTCTTGTAGAATATTTGTATCCTGTCGCTTTGATCTTATCCAACACTTCTGCTGTCACAGTTGCTCCATGTGTATTAATAACTTTTTCAAGAATCTGTTTGTTCTGTTTTTACCTACAAGGAAATCAACTTCCAATAACAGTTCGTTGCCCGGAATGCTTCTGTCTACGAAACCTAAATCCTGAGGAATGATCTCGTTGAATAAGAAACGTCCAAGTGTAGATTCTACATTTCCTGTAAGTGTCTCGCCGTTTGGCATTGTCTTTGTCACACGTACTTTGATACGTGAATGAAGTGTGATAACTCCATTTTCATATGCAAGGATTGCTTCGTTCAAGTTCTTGAAGAACTTGCCTTCTCCTTTTACTCCCGGTCTTTCCTGTGTCAGATAGTAGATACCAAGAACCATATCCTGTGAAGGAACAGCTACCGGACCACCGTCAGACGGTTTCAGTAAGTTGTTCGGAGATAACAGTAAGAAACGACACTCTGCCTGCGCTTCTACGGAAAAGTGGAAGATGGACAGCCATCTGGTCACCGTCAAAGTCGGCATTGTACGCAGTACATACGAGTGGATGAAGCTTGATTGCCTTTCCTTCTACCAGAATTGGTTCAAATGCCTGAATACCAAGTCTGTGGAGGGTAGGGGCACGGTTTAACATAACCGGATGCTCTTTGATAACATCTTCTAGAACATCCCAAACTTCCGTCTGAAGTCTCTCTACCATTTTCTTTGCATTTTTAATATTATGAGCAGTACCATTTTCCACTAACTCTTTCATAACAAATGGTTTGAAGAGCTCAATCGCCATCTCTTTTGGAAGACCACACTGATAAATCTTAAGTTCCGGTCCTACCACGATAACGGAACGACCTGAGTAGTCAACACGTTTTCCAAGTAAGTTCTGACGGAAACGTCCAGACTTACCTTTTAACATATCGGACAATGACTTTAACGCTCTATTACCAGGTCCTGTTACCGGACGGCCACGACGACCATTATCAATCAACGCATCAACAGCTTCCTGAAGCATTCTCTTTTCATTACGCACGATAATATCCGGTGCCCCAAGCTCTAACAGTCTTCTCAGACGGTTATTTCTGTTGATGATTCTTCTATACAAATCATTCAAGTCAGATGTTGCAAAACGTCCACCATCTAACTGCACCATCGGACGCAAATCCGGTGGGATGACTGGAATGACTGTCATGATCATCCATTCCGGTTTGTTTCCTGAACCACGGAAAGCTTCCACTACTTCAAGACGTTTTACGATTCTGGCTCTCTTTTGTCCTGTAGCGCCTTTTAAGCCTGCCTGCAGTTCTTCATATTCTTTATCAAGATCAATTGCCTGTAAGAGTTCCTGAATGGATTCCGCTCCCATACCTACACGGAAAGCGCTTCCCCATTTTTCTCTTGCTTCCTGATACTCTTGCTCTGACAATACTTGTTTGTACTGTAAATCTGTCTCACCTTTGTCTAATACGATATAAGATGCAAAGTATAATACTTTTTCCAGTGTTCGCGGTGATAAATCAAGGATCAATCCCATACGGCTTGGGATTCCTTTGAAATACCAAATATGTGATACCGGCGCAGCAAGATCGATGTGTCCCATACGTTCACGACGAACACTTGCCTTTGTTACTTCAACACCACATCTGTCACACACAACACCTTTGTAGCGGATTTTTTTGTATTTACCACAGTGACATTCCCAGTCTTTGCTAGGTCCAAAGATCTTTTCACAGAAAAGTCCGTCCTTTTCCGGTTTTAAAGTTCTATAGTTGATTGTCTCTGGTTTTGTTACTTCGCCTCTTGACCATTCCAAGATTTTTTCAGGTGACGCCAAACCGATTTTGATCGCATCAAAAGTCATCGGCTGGTATGCTGGTTCATTATTTGTTACTGGCATTATTGGCAATCCTCCTATTCTTCGTCTAACATATCGTCAAAATCGATATCATCCGGTTCATCAAATTCATCTTCCTCTACATCCACAAGTTCCTCGCCTGCAAATTCCTGCTGACTGAAACCATGTTCTCCATAAGATTCATTCTCAGAATTGTATCTTCTGTCTCCTTCAATAATTGAATGTAAATCTGTTTCACCGTAATCGATTGTCTCCATAATCTCAACTTCTGTCTGATCTTCACGCAATACTCTCACGTCAAGTCCCAGTGACTGAAGTTCTTTCAGGAGTACCTTGAATGATTCCGGAATACCTGGTTCCGGTATATTGTCACCTTTGATGATTGCCTCGTATGTCTTCACACGACCAACAACATCATCGGATTTTACAGTTAAGATCTCCTGCAGTGTATATGATGCACCGTATGCTTCCAGTGCCCAAACTTCCATCTCTCCGAATCTCTGTCCACCGAACTGTGCCTTACCACCTAACGGCTGTTGTGTTACCAGTGAGTAAGGACCAGTAGAACGCGCATGGATCTTGTCGTCTACTAAGTGGTGCAGTTTCAGATAGTGCATGTGTCCAATTGTAACAGGGCTGTCAAAATACTCTCCCGTACGTCCATCACGGAGACGAACTTTACCGTCACGTGACAGCGGAACACCTTTCCACAATTTTCTGTGTTCTCTGTTGTCTGATAAATACTGTAATACTTCCGGAAGTAATTCTGCTCCATGTTTCTTTTCGAATTCTTCCCATTCAAGGTTTACATAGTCATTTGCCAGATCTAATGTATCCATAATATCGATCTCGTTCGCACCGTCAAATACCGGTGTTGCGATATTAAATCCAAGTGCTTTCGCTGCAAGACTCAAGTGAATCTCAAGCACCTGTCCGATGTTCATACGTGAAGGCACACCAAGCGGGTTCAACACGATATCAAGCGGACGTCCGTTTGGAAGGAACGGCATATCTTCTACCGGAAGTACACGGGAAACAACACCCTTGTTACCGTGACGACCAGCCATCTTATCACCTACAGAAATCTTTCTCTTCTGTGCGATATAGATGCGAACTGCCTGATTCACTCCAGGTGAAAGCTCATCTCCGTTCTCTCTTGTAAATACTTTTGCATCTACAACAATACCATATTCTCCGTGAGGTACTTTCAGGGAAGTATCTCTTACTTCTCTCGCCTTCTCACCAAAGATGGCACGAAGAAGTCTCTCTTCTGCTGTCAGCTCTGTCTCTCCCTTCGGAGTTACTTTACCAACTAAGATATCTCCGGCACGAACCTCGGCACCGATGCGGATGATACCTCTGTCATCCAGATCTTTCAATGCATCATCACCGACACCCGGAATATCACGTGTGATCTCTTCAGGTCCTAATTTCGTGTCACGTGCTTCTGCCTCATATTCTTCAATATGGATTGATGTATACACATCATCCTGTACTAATCTTTCACTCAGTAATACAGCATCCTCGTAGTTGTAACCTTCCCATGTCATGAAACCGATCAGCGGATTCTTACCAAGAGCCATTTCACCGTTAGATGTCGAAGGACCATCTGCGATCACCTGTCCGGCTTCTACTTTCTCCCCTTTGACAACGATTGGTCTCTGGTTGTAGCAGTTGCTCTGGTTACTACGTAAGAATTTTGTTAATTTATATGTTTTCTTTGTTCCATCATCATGTTTAACAACGATCTCTTTTGAAGTAGAACGCTCGATCACACCAGCCTGCTCTGCCACGATACATACACCAGAGTCTACTGCTGCTGTTGTCTCGATTCCCGTACCGACTACCGGAGCCTCTGTCATCATAAGCGGTACTGCCTGACGCTGCATGTTGGATCCCATAAGAGCACGAGTAGGGTCATCGTTCTCAAGGAAAGGAATCAATGCTGTCGCTACAGAGAATACCATCTTCGGAGATACGTCCATGTAGTCAAACGCTGTTCTTTCATATTCCTGTGTCTCTTCACGGTAACGACCCGCAACATTCTTATGAATGAAGTGTCCTTCTTCATCAAGCGGCTCATTCGCCTGTGCCACATGGTAGTTATCTTCTTCATCCGCTGTCATGTAGACTACTTCATCTGTTACGACAGGATTCTTCGGATCTGCTTTATCAATCTTACGGTATGGCGCTTCAATAAAACCATACTCATTAATTCTCGCATAAGTAGCCAGCGAGTTGATCAGACCGATGTTCGGACCTTCAGGGGTCTCAACCGGACACATTCTTCCATAGTGAGAATAGTGAACGTCACGCACCTCGAATCCGGCTCTGTCTCGCGAAAGACCACCTGGACCAAGTGCAGATAAACGTCTCTTATGTGTCAACTCACCAAGCGGGTTGTTCTGATCCATGAACTGTGACAACTGTGAAGAACCAAAGAATTCTTTTACAGCTGCTGTTACCGGCTTGATATTGATCAATGACTGTGGTGAAACTCCTTCTAAATCCTGAGTTGTCATTCTCTCACGAACCACTCTCTCTAATCTTGACAGACCGATTCTGTACTGGTTCTGAAGCAATTCGCCAACCGCACGGATACGTCTGTTACCTAAGTGGTCAATGTCATCATCTGTTCCCATTCCATATTCCAAATGAATATTGTAGTTAATAGAAGCTAAAATATCTTCTTTTGTAATATGTTTTGGAATCAATTCATGTATATTTTTATGGATCTCTTCTTTTAATTCGTCAATGTCCCCAGCTGTTTCTTCCAATAATCCAGCAAGTACCGGATAGTACACTGCCTCTGTTACGCCAACTTCTTCCGGATCGATATCTACAACTGCTCCTAAATCTACCATCATATTAGAAAGCACTTTGATATTACGTTCCTCACCGTCTACGTCAATCCATACATATGGAACAGCCGCATTCTGGATTGCTGTCGCTTTTTCTCTCGATAATTTCTCACCTTTTTCAGCAATCACTTCACCTGTGATGGCATTCACAACATCCTCTGCCAACACCTGACCTGTGATACGGTTCTGAAGCGCTAACTTCTTATTGAATTTGTAACGTCCTACTTTTGCAAGATCATAACGTCTTGCATCAAAGAACATACTTGTGATAAGACTCTCTGCGCTGTCCACTGCAAGAGGCTCACCCGGACGAATCTTTTTGTATAACTCTAACAGACCTTCCTGATAATTCTCAGCAACGTCCTTTCCAAAGCTTGCTAAAATCTTAGGTTCCTCACCGAATAATTCTAAGATCTCTGGATTTGTTCCGATACCAAGTGCACGAATCAACACTGTAATCGGTACTTTTCTTGTTCTATCAACACGAACGTAAAATACGTCATTCGAATCTGTCTCATACTCCAGCCATGCACCACGGTTCGGGATTACTGTAGAAGAATATAATTCTTTTCCCACCTTATCATGTGCAATCGCATAGTAAATTCCAGGAGAACGAACTAACTGGCTTACGATAACACGCTCGGCACCATTGATAACAAAAGTACCTGTCGCTGTCATAAGCGGAAGATCTCCCATGAAAATCTCGTGCTCGTTAATTTCATCTGTTTCTTTATTATAAAGTCTTACTCTCACTTTCAAAGGTGCCGCGTAAGTCGCATCACGCTCTTTGCATTCTTCAATCGTGTACTTTACATCATCTTCGCATAGTGTAAAATCTACGAACTCAAGGCTCAGATGACCGCTGTAGTCAGAGATTGGCGAAATATCTTCAAATACTTCTTTTAATCCGGCGTCCAAAAACCACTGATAAGAATCTTTCTGAACTTCAATTAAATTCGGCATCTGCAATACTTCTTTTTGCCTTGCATAGCTCATACGCGAACTTTTTCCGTTTGTGATGGGACGAATTCTGTTTTTCTCCATTGACGTTTCACTCCTCGTATATATATTTTTCTGGGTTACATTGCATTCAATAGTCCATACTACTCCACAATAGTGCATCTTTAACCCTATCATAAAAAAACAGGCTTGTCAATCATTTTTTTTCAAAAAAAGAGAATGTGACTGTACACATCCTCTTGCGCCTCTCCTATTCATTATGACCGTAATATTGCCTATACTTTTCGCCATAATATCCGCCTTTGCGAACTTCCACTTTACTCAGCACAGCACCAAGTACCGGGCAGCCGCTATTTTCAATTTTCGCTTTCACTTCTTGAACCAGACGATACTTCGTCTTCCCAGATTCAATAACGAGCACGGCTCCGTCACATTCTTTTGCGATGATCGCAGCATCAATCACAAGACCAAGCGGCGCGCTGTCTATAATAATATAATCATAGACATCTTTCAAAGACTCCAACATCTTGTGAAACTTCTCCGATGCCAAAAGCTCTGTCGTGTTCGGTGTGGATGGTCCTGCCACTGCAACATGCAATTTTGGAACGTTTGTCGCACAGATTACATCACTCAACGGACATTGCCCGGATAAAAAATGAGACATTCCATATTGTACTTTTCCCATTTCAAAACGAGAAACCAGCACAGACTTTCTCAAGTCCATATCCAGCAATAACACTTTTTTATTCATCTTCGCCAATGCTGCCGAAAGATATACTGACTTTTCTGTCTTCCCTTCTCCCGGAAACGTGCTTGTAATCAAAATAACTTTTTTATCCACTCCACAAAACATGAGATTCGTTCTGAGTGTCTTAAACTCTTCTTCCATATCATAATTTAAATCTTCTAATTCGATATTTAATCTATTCATATGCTTTCTCCTACTTTATCGTCTTCCATCCAGCATTTTTTTCGGGTTCTTCACAAATACTGTTTCTGCGTACTCTTTTCCCATTTTTTTAACACATATTTTGCACATTCTCCCAAGTTTGGATAACGCGTTTTAGAATCATGTGCATCACTCGCAATGAAATGTATCCATTCTTTTCTTCAGCAATCTGCGAGATACATTCTTCATTCTAAATCCATTCTCCCCAAGCAGAGAGCCTGCATTGACCTGTATCATCGCTCCCAACTCAATCAACTCTTCTACCTGCTCCAGTTGTTTTATCACTTGAGGATATCGCTCCACATGAGCCACAACAGGACAATACCCTTCCTGCTGCAACTGATAGATATAGTTACGCACTCTTTGATAATCATGTCTGCCCGAAAACTCGACCAGCACATATCTTCCGCCATTCATCCTAAAGCGCTCTTCCTTACATAATTCCATCAGCATATCTGCATTGGCATGGTATTCACATCCGAGATATACCTGCATATCCAGTCTAATCCTGTCAACCTCACGCGCAACATATTCTGCCCGTCTCTCAACAATATCTCTCGGTGTCTCAAACATTCCTTTTCTATAGTGCGGCGTCAATATCAGCTCTCTGACACCACTTTTATACTCTTGCAAAAGCAGATTCCTGACTTCCTTTTTGGATGCAGCACCATCGTCTACCGCTGGGACAATATGACAGTGCACATCAATCATTCCTCGCATAAAGGCTCTCTCTTTCTGCTACTTTCCCGTATTTAGAAAAATCTCTTCTTCTAGGCTTTCCTAGCAAGAAGAGATTTTTTAATCTGTTTCGCTATGCTATTATTATCTTACACTCTCTTTTTTTCTGAATGCAAAAGCTCCTGCTGCTGCAACTACAACAACTACTGCTGCCATTGTCACTGCCATACTCTCACCTGTCTTCGGTGACGTAGAAGAAGATGCTGCTGTATTCTTATCTACTACAAAAGCAACCGGTGATAAAGAATCAAATGTTGCTGTGATTGTTCCCTGTCCAGCTTTTGCTGTCTCTTGTTTCCATGCACCGTCTACATAGTGAAGTACTGCAACTTTTGTTGTCTCTAATACTCCTGGTACTTTGAATGTGATTGTAAGTGGAAATTCTACATTGTCCCCTGTAACAGTCACTTCACGAACATCAACAACTTCCATACCTTCTACGAAACTGTCTTTTAATACTTCTTTTACTTTTGCTACATTCTTAATCTCGTCTGCAGCTGCTTTATTCGCTTCCGGAACATCTGAAATCTTAACCTCAACTGCATTCCCATTCTTGTCTACTGCTTTTTCTGTCTCTGTAACTACGGAATCTATACGCTTACTTGGTGCTGCAAGTGCACTCATTCCCATCATAGATACCATCATAGCTGCGAGAATAACTCCCATAATTTTCTTCTTCATCTCACATACTCTCCTTTGTATATATTTTTTATAAATCTAAACAATTTTTATTGTAGCACTATTTCTTCTGTTTGTAAAATAGTTTTATGATCATTTCTTGTAATTTTTGATTATCCACAATGAACTCGTCATGTTTTTCTCCCGCCTGCACTTCTCCCGGAACCACTTCAATCGGTTTCTTCATCTCATATCCGGACAGACGTTCCATCTCATCTATCGACATATCAGTAACAACATACTCTTCGATCTCTTTAAATATCTGTCGATACCAGCTTGTGTCCTTTCCTTGAAGCTGATATACCAATGCTTCAATAAACTGTGACTGCCGCTCCATACGCTCATTGTTACTTCCTGTCTTATCGATATCACGCTTCCTTACATACTGCTCTGCCTGTTCTCCATTCAGTACAAGTGTGGCTCCTTTTTCAAACAGCGGATTGATCTCCGTATAATCCTCCGGCACAGTAATCTGTACGCCGCCTACTGCATCTGTCAACTCCTTGACTCCCTCTATACTAAGAGCCAAATAAGAACTGATTGGAATTTCGTACAACAGATTGGAAACCGCCTCTTTCGTCAACTGGCAGCTCTCTGCCTCCCCATCTCCATACGCATACTGTATCGTAATCTGGGCACGCTCCTTTCCGAGATACTCTCCATTCAGATCATACGTCTTAACATCTGTCATGGAATCTCTAGAAATCTCCAAAAGAGTTGTCGTCTTATCCTCTTTATTCGTACTAAGCAGAATCAGAGCATCTGACTGACCGCCTTTTCCCACTTGCTGTTCTGTAAACTCATCTGATTTATCGACACCTATGAACAAAATATTTTTCAAATTATGATTATATTCATATTGTTTCCCCTGATAGGTTACATAGAGATCTTCCTGTGTACGTTCTCCTGCATCAGCATTGGCTTCTTCCCCTTTGCGTCTATTCCATTCACCATATCCAAACAAACCGCCAACCAGAAGGACTATCACCAGCACACTTCCAATTATCACTTTTTTCTGCTTATTCATCTACCTCTACCGCTCCCACAATAAATCGATTCTCCGGCTGTCCGCTAATGCATGTACTGAGCGTAATGATATGACTATTTTCATCGACAGACACCTCACTACGGATCTGATTCTTCATATTCCGAGATTCATAAATCGACTGCAGAAAATCCTTTCGGTCTTCCACATTCTGATTATTGTAATAATACAAAATATGTCTGTCATCATAGACAACTGCCGCAAAAATCTTATAGACTTTTTTCTCCGTCTCTGTATAGATTACAACTTCTTCATGTTGATTAAAAAAGTCAGCATCCTCAAACTTATGCAAATCCTTAAACATGGAACCATCCTTCATATCATGTCCATATATAACTGTATTAAAATCCGAAAAATCTTTCGCATTCAAACGTTCTGTATAAATCGAACCCGGATACCCTTCTGCCCCCTCAATCGTATGGTTCAGATAATAGGAATCATCCGTCTGGCTTTGCACAATCGGATAATGAATATTCGTATCCGGAATATCTATCCATGCATAAATATCTTCATTCGTCTCTTTTAGAGAAGCAAAGTCGATTGGTATCTGATCCTTTTGTTCTTCTTCAGTCATCGGCTCTTTTATCTGCTCTTCTACCTCTTTTTGTACTTTTTTGTAGATATCATTATTTTTTTCCTTATGCAGATAATCGTATCCGATATATGCCACACCTCCAATGCAGACAACGATGCAGCTCCAAAATAAAATTCTCTTTACTTTTCCATTCATAATACTCGCCTATCTTCTGCTTCTTTTTCCTGCCGGAAATGCCGCCAATGTGTCCAGATTCAGATATTTTCTCACATCTTCTGAATCCTTGATTGTATCATCCATCATATATAGCACTACAAGAATTCCAATCATAAGAATCGCGCCAATCATTCCCCCTAATACAACATTCTTCGTCATACTAGGACTGGCTGGATTCTTCGGTTCCACCGCTTTCTCCACAACATTCGGCTTATCTATATTCATAACATTCGCCACACGTGTTGCAGTCGCATCCGCCATTGCATTGGCGATAGACTTCGCCATCTTAGGATCTGTATCTGTTGCCGTAATTTTTAAGATTGTCGTCTCACTCGGATTCTCAACTGCAATGTTATTCGACAACTGTTCATACGACATATCCAAATCCAATTCTTCAATTACATTCTCAACTACCGGTCTGCTTTTTGCCAGAATCGTAAAATCTGCCGTCAACTGACTGCTGAGCGTCAAACTAATATTAGAAATATTCGCTGTCGAACCTAAAATATATATTGATGAAGATGCGGTATACTGTGGTGTCATAAAAATCTTCGTGTAGCTTCCCATAACCACTGCTCCGACAACGAAACACAGAATTATCATCCATGCCTTTTTCAATAGCACATGAAACAATTCTGCCAAATCAATTTGTAGCTCATCCGAATTCTGATATTCATATTTTTCCTGCATCTTTATTCCCTTTCCATTTTCCCTTGTATATTATTAATAAAAATCAAAATATATAATAGCATACTTTTTTTTCAATTACAATGTGTAGGCGTTTAATTTACAAGCCAAACGCATGAATGTGCTCCTCAACCACACCATATACTAAATTCAAAAATTATAAAGACATAATCTTCTCTAAATGCTTTTCTGGATTTGTTCCAATCACATACCGTTTCTTTTTCATGCTT
>ENA-OQIF01000491-OQIF01000491.1-human-gut-metagenome-genome-assembly--contig:-NODE-491-length-14415-cov-5.450448_pt1 | contig 14415 bp, 13 predicted proteins | sample MGYA00242574_ERZ504738 | MGnify/ENA primary metagenome ERZ504738 (study PRJEB26092, sample SAMD00036437) | human gut metagenome | host: Homo sapiens | study: EMG produced TPA metagenomics assembly of...
CTTTTTCTTTTTATTTTTTCGTACAAGGGTGCCATGTCAAATGCAAACACAACGCTGTCTACACCGTCATTTTTCTGATGCTCAATGACCCGCTCGATCAATGTCTCATGTCCTCTGTGAAGACCATCAAATTTCCCCAATGTAATTGCAGTCTTTTTGTCATTTTGATAGAACTGCATTCCCTTGATATATTGCATGTTTTTCCTCTTATCGTTACTCATTTTTATCAAAAAACATTTTGACTATTTTAAACATCTTTTGTTTCTGCTGATATGCGTAAATCGCAATGAACTGTCCGGAATTACTGTAAACTCTCACATATTCCCCGTCAATCAGATCTTTTGACTCATTGATATGCTTTTCAAAAAACATATTCCCATTACACACAAGCGCTTCATAAGGGCGTTTAAGGGTCACCGCCTCGTACTGCCCAAACATTTCATCAATTGGAACTAATATCTCTGAAAGTAATCCCGCTTCCTTTTTCTGTCTGACTTCCTCCAATGTATAGCTGTCCTCCAAAGTAAACCTGCTTACTTTTGTGCGGGTGAGTTCCTCCATGCAGCCACCACAGCCGAGTTTCTCTCCGATATCATGGCACAATGTGCGGATATAGGTTCCTTTAGAGCAGGAGACTTCCATCCGCACGCGCGGAAGTGAAATGTCTTTGATCCGAATCTCATAGATGACAACCGGACGAGCTTTTCTCTCAACCTCAATTCCGGCTCGCGCCAGTTCATATAATTTTTTCCCATTGACTTTTAACGCAGAATACATCGGCGGTACCTGTAAGTATTCTCCTACAAATTCCCCGATGCATCTTTCTACGGCATCATTGTCAATTCCATCCATCGCTTTTTCGGATAACACTGTTCCGGATATATCCTGAGTGTCCGTTGCCTTTCCAAGTAAAAGTACTGTCTCATATGTCTTATCCTTATCCGTCAGCATATCGCATAATTTTGTCGCTTTTCCAAGGCAGACCGGAAGAACGCCCGTCGCATCCGGATCCAATGTACCGGTATGCCCGATTTTTTTCTGTCCGAGAATTCCCCTTAGTTTTGCGACTACATCATGTGATGTAAATCCTTTTTCTTTACGTATATTAATGACTCCGTGTACCATATTTTCTTCCTTTTTATAGTTGTAAATGAATCTGTCCGGACAGATTGTTGATCACATCATGTACCGTTCCTTTCATCGTCACACCGGCTGCTTTTTTATGGCCTCCTCCACCGAAATACTGTGCGATTCTGCTGACATCCACATCACCAGATGCACGCAGGCTCACTTTGTACTCATGCGGAGCAGTCTCATATAAAAGAACGGCAACTTCCACACCTTTCGTCACCCGAAGCTGGCTGACAATTCCTTCTAAATCTTTCGGTGTGACACCATGAAATTCCATCATACGCTGTGTAATATAGGATACAATACATTTTCCATCCATAAACAGAAAACTTTCAAACAATGCCCTCCCCAAAATCTGGTTCTGAGCAAACGTCTTTTCATAAAATGTCTTTTCGATGATCTCAGAGGCATTGATCCCTTTCCGCATCAGGTTCGCTGCCACCTCCATCGTCTCCGGCGCCGTACATGAATACTGGAACACTCCTGTATCATGCACAATTCCAAGATACAGACATTCAGCCGTCTCTTTTGTGATCTTTTCTAAATCCAAAAGCCGGTATACAAGCTCCGAAGTAGAACTTGCTTCCGGGAAAATATAATTTTGATCTGCAAACGCAAGATTACTAATATGATGGTCTACGCAGAACGTCTCTTTTGCATGTTCAAAAAGCGCCTTTGAAAATCCGAGACGTTCTTTATCACCACAGTCAAGCACAATAAACAGATCGTATTCTTTTTCGTCCGACACCTCGTGACGAATCTCTTTCGCCGCCTTGATAAACTGAAAGCTATCCGGTATGTCTTCCAGATAGACATCCGCCTGAATCTCTTCATAGTTTTCTTTGATGTACTGATACAACCCAAGACAGGAACCGACACAATCACCATCCGGACGCACATGACCGCCAATGGCAACTGTTTTTACATGTTTCAAGACTTCCTTTAACATCTTATTCTTCCTCTTCTTTTAAATCCCTTGTCACATCATCAATCATTTTCGACATTGCCACGCCATATGCGATAGACTGATCCATCACAAATTTTATTTCCGGCGTGTTTCTCATATTCAGCTTTCTTGCCAGTTCTCTTCGGATATATCCTTCTGCACTCTGAATACCTTTGATTGTGTCTTCCTGCGCTTTCTCGTCACCGAGCACACTGATATATGCTTTGCATGTCTTTAAATCCGGTGCTACTTCCACCGCCACAACGGAAGTCATCGGTGCAACACGAGGGTCTTTGATGCCCCCGCGGATAATGTTGCTCAATTCTCTTTGCACCTCTCCGTTTACTCTTGTATTCTTAATACTATTTTTTCTCAATTCTTTTCCTCTTTTCTTATCTTGGTATCTCTACCATCTTATAAGACTCTACTTGGTCGCCTTCTTTGACATCATTAAATTTCTCGAAGACAAATCCACATTCATAACCTGCTTTTACTTCTTTTACATCATCTTTAAAACGTTTCAGTGAAGCAAGACCGCCGTCAAAGATTACGACTCCGTCACGGATAATACGTGCAGAACATCCTCTCTCAAATGTACCGTCAAGCACATATGCACCAGCAATCGTACCTACGCCTGAAGCCTTAAATGTCTGACGAACCTCTGCATGACCGAGTATTTTTTCCTCAAATACCGGATCCAGCATACCTTTCATAGCAGCTTCCACATCTTCGATCGCATTGTAGATGACACGATATAATCTTACATCCACTCCTTCACGGTCTGCAATCTCTTTTGCAGTTGCGTCTGGACGTACATTAAATCCTATGATGATCGCATTGGATGCAGATGCAAGTGTCACGTCAGATTCATTGATTGCACCGACACCACCGTGGATAATCTTTACAACGACCTCGTCATTTGACAATTTCAAAAGACTCTGTTTCACCGCTTCCACAGAACCCTGTACGTCTGCTTTTACAACGATACCAAGTTCTTTTACATTTCCTGCCTGAATCTGGCTAAACAGATCATCTAAGGACATCTTCGATTTTGTATCGTCTAACAGCTTCATTCTTCCCTGTGAAATAAATGTCTCTGCAAAGTTTCTTGCTTCTTTGTCATTGCCGCATCCGACAAATACTTCTCCAGCATTTGGAACATCATTCAGACCAAGGATCTCTACCGGAGTAGAAGGACCTGCCTCTTTTACTCTTCTTCCTTTGTCATCCATCATCGCTCTTACTTTCCCGTAAGCAGAACCTGCTGCGATGGCATCTCCGACACGAAGTGTACCTTTCTGTACCAGTACTGTCGCCACAGAACCTTTTCCTTTATCAAGCTCTGCCTCGATCACAAGACCTCTTGCGCGGCGGTTTGGATTTGCTTTTAATTCCAATACTTCCGCTGTCAGAAGGATCATCTCCATCAAGTCTTCAATTCCTTCTCCTGTCTTTGCAGAAACCGGTACAAAGATTGTGCTTCCACCCCAGTCCTCTGCAATCAGCTCATACTCTGTCAATTCCTGTTTTACACGATCGATATTTGCACTAGGTTTATCAATCTTGTTTACTGCAACAATGATTTCAATTCCAGCTGCTTTCGCATGGTTGATTGCTTCTACAGTCTGAGGCATTACGCCGTCATCTGCCGCAACAACAAGAATCGCAATATCTGTGGAATTAGCGCCACGCATACGCATTGCTGTAAACGCCTCATGTCCAGGTGTATCTAAGAATGTAATCTTCTCTCCGTTTACTGTCGCCACATATGCACCAATATGCTGTGTGATACCACCTGCTTCACGGTCGATCACATTTGTATTACGGATTGCATCCAGAAGGGAAGTTTTACCATGGTCAACATGCCCCATAACACACACAACCGGCGGACGTTTTTTCATCTTGCTTTCGTCTTCTTCATCTTCTTTTAACAATTCTTCAATGACATCTACTACTTCTTCTTTTTCGCAGAGCACTTCAAATTCCATTGCGATTTCCTCTGCAGTATCGTAATCAATTTCTTGGTTTACTGTCACGATTTTTCCCTGTAAAAACAATTTTTTTACAATTGCAGACGGCTGAATCTTCATCGCATCTGCAAGTTCTTTGATTGTAAGTACTTCCGGGATCGTGATCATCTTAATCTTTTCTTCCACTTTTTCCTCTACCTTTGGCTGCGGCTTTGGCTGCAACGGCACATTCTTTGCTTTTTTCCCTTTTGGTCCTCTTTCCTCATGGTCATCTTTGCGATAATCTTTTTTCTTATTAAAATTATCTTTTTGTTTCTGACGCTGTGGCTTCTGCTCAGGAACTACCGGTGCCGGAATTGAAGGCGCGCTCTTTCTGTTATCGTTTCTTCTGTCGTTTCTTCTATTATCATCTCTGCGGTCATCTCTTCTGTCATCACGTCTGTTGTCATCGCGTTTTTGACCCTGATAATTGTTGTTCGGTCTTTGATTATTATTTGCTCTCTGTGCATTATTATTCTGTCTTTGTCCCTGACCTGCGTTGTTGTTTCTCTGACCCTGGTTATTATTTGGTCTCTGACCATTCTGTCTCTGACCCTGATTGTTTCCGTTTCTCTGTCCTTGATTGTTGTTCTGTCCATCTCGTCTCTGTGTTGGACGATTGCCTTGACGGGAACCATTTTGAGAATTCTGCGGCCTGAACACCTGCACAATATGCTTTTTCTTCGGTTCTTCTTTTGTATCCCCACCGCCAAAGCTGCTTTTTACAGCCTCAATCTGCTCATCACTCAATGAACTCATATGGCTGGTTACCTCTATATTTTTTCTCTCAGAACATCAAGTACTTCTTTGTTTGTTTTATTTAGCTCTTTTGCTAATTCATGCACTCGCACTTTTGTCATACTAACTACCTCCTCTATGCAATCGTATATCCTTCTGTTTCCAAATGTTTCTTGATCCCTTTTGCAAACCCTGCATCTGTCACTGCAAGTGTCGCCCGGAATTCTTTTCCCATTGCATGCCCCAAGGTATCTTTATCCCCATAAAAATAAATTGGCACTTCATAGAAATCACACATATTTTTAAACTTCTTCTTTGTATTCGCCGATGCATCCTCCGCCACAATCACAAGCTCTGCCATACCGGTCTTTACTTCTTTTTCGGTACAGAATTCACCGCTTGCCGTCTTTCCTGCTTTCGTGGCAAGGCTGACTAACGATAATGCTTTACTCGATTTCAAGCGCATTCATCTCCTTTTCCAGCTTTTCATAAACTTCTTTTGGAATTGCCTGCTTAAAAGACCGCTCTAACCCTTTGTTTTTCACCGCTTTTTCAAAACATTCTTTTGAAAAACAAAGATATGCTCCGCGCCCGTTCTTTTTTCCTGTCGCATCCAGTTCAAATGTATCTTCGGAAGTTTTCAAAACACGCATCATTTCTTTTTACTTTTCATCTCTTGACATCCTACACATTTTCGCATAGGAATCTTTTTGTTATTACTCAACAAATCACTCCTGACTACACTAATTCATCTGGCATCTCTTCATCTGCTTCCTCAGACACTTCTGTGGAAAGATTCATATAATTTTCCGGAAGTTCACCGGCTTCAATCGCCTGTGTCTCGCTCTTGATATCAATCTTGTATCCTGTCAGACGTGCAGCCAGTCTCGCATTCTGTCCTTCTTTTCCGATTGCAAGTGACAACTGATAATCCGGCACAATCACACTTGCTGTCTTTTCATCCGGATCAGCCATTACAGAGATGACTTTTGCCGGACTAAGTGCATTCTCAATCAAGATCGCCGGATTGTCGCTCCAGTTGATGATATCAATCTTTTCTCCGCGAAGCTCACTTACGATTGCATTGACTCTCGCACCGTTCATACCAACACATGCTCCGACCGGATCTACATCCGGGTCATTTGACCACACTGCAATCTTTGTACGGGAACCGGCTTCTCTTGAGATGCTCTTAATCTCAACAATTCCTTCTTTTACTTCTGCAACCTCAGACTCAAACAGACGTTTCACCAGTTCCGGATGTGTACGGGAAACTAAAATCTTTGGTCCTTTTGTTGTATTCTTCACTTCTACGATATAGAGTTTGATACGTTCTGTAGGCTTAAACACTTCGCCTTTTACCTGCTCATTCTCAGTCAGCATCGCATCTGCTTTTCCAAGGTTAATACTTACATTCTTGCCAACATAACGCTGCACGATACCAGTCACGATATCTTTCTCTTTTTCAAAATACTGATCGTACACTACTTTTCTCTCTTCTTCACGGATTTTCTGAAGAATTAAGTTCTTTGCATTCTGTGTTGCAATACGTCCAAATTCCTTTGACTCCACCGGAATCTGAACAATATCGCCGAGCTCAAATTTTGAGTCGATCATTTTTGCATTTGCAAGGCTGATCTCCATCACATCGTCTTCCACTTCTTCTACAACTGTCTTTTCCGCAAACACAGAGTAGTCACAAGTCTCACGATTCATCACTACTTTGATATTATCTGCTTTTCCAAAATGATTTTTACATGCGTTAATCAGAGAATTCTCAATTGCATCTAATAAAGTCTCTTTACTGATATCCTTTTCCTGCTCAAGAATTGTCAACGCTTCTAATAATTCTGTGTTCATTTTTTCTTTCCTCCTGATTTAAAAATCCAATGCCAAACGAATCAAAGCGATCTCGCTTCGTTCAAATGTCTTTGTTGTCTCATCTTCATATTCAATCGTCACGGTATCCTGATCGTATTCTTTTAGAATTCCGATAAATTCTTTCTGTCTGTCAATCGCACGGTAAGTACGGATCTCCACTTCTTCTCCGATACTTCTTGCAAAGTCTTTCTCTTTTTTCAAAGGTCTTCCAAGTCCTGGAGAACTCACTTCAAAGATATACGTATCTTCGATATAGTCTTTCTCATCCAAAATATCTGAAAACGCTCTGCTTACCACTTCACAATCGTCTACCGAAATTCCTCCCGGTTTATCAATATATGCCCGAAGATACCAGTTTCCTCCCTCTTTTACATACTCAACGTCCACCAACTCAAATCCATTGCTTTCAACGATTGGTAATAGAAGTTCTTCTGTTTTTTGTTCGTATACTTCTCTTTTAGACACTGTCAACCTTCCTTTCTTATACCAACAAATAAGAGTGAACATTACGTCCACTCTTCTGCCGATTTCTTATGTAACTAACATACACTATAGCACTCATTCTCAATAAATGCAAGGGTATTTTCAAAATTTCTCATTTCAGGGTTATCGTTTTGTTCCGATTCCATCACGTCTTGCCAGTTTCAGACGATTCAATGTCACTTCTTTTTCTTTATATAGAACCTTTTGCTCAACTCCTTCTTCAAGCAGATATACCTGTTCCAGTTCATCTTTTTTCTGTAGTTTGATTCCGCGCACTCCGACGGCACCTTTTTTCTTTTCCGGCACCTCTGTCGACGCAAACCTCAGAAAATATCCATTCATCGTCTGAAGCACAATGCTTTGTCCCTCTGTCACAACCTGTACACAGATCACTTCATCCTCTTCTAAAAGCTTTGTCGCTGCGATGGTTCGTTTTGCCACCTGAAATTCACTTCCATCCACCTGCTTTAACATACCTTGTTTTGTCGCAAACAACAGCTTTGCCATAGAGAGACTTCCCTCATCACACACAAACACAATCTGTTCTTCGGTGCTGTTGTAATTACTCAAATTATCAATCGGAGTTCCTTTATCCCTGAATTTTCCATATGGAATATCCGGCACCTTCACCTGATGCATCTTTCCTGCATTCGTAAACAAACATATTTTTCCGGTATTGAGACAGGAAACTATATATTTATTCTCCGAGTCTGCTGCTTCCCTGTTTCTTTCATAGGTCGACACATCCACCGTTCTCGCATATCCAAAACGATCCATCAAAAATACAACTTCCTGCTCTTCGATCTTCTTTTCTTCAAACACTGCTTCTTCTGCATTTTCGACAATCGTCCGTCGTTTTCTTGCATATGTCTTTTTAATCGCATCCAAATCTTCTATAATTACTTCCGCCATCGAATCATAATTATTCAAAATATCTTCATAGCGAGCAATACTTTTAAGTGTCTGCTCATGTTCTGCCTGCAATGCCTCAATCTCCAGACCAATCAGTTTGTACAGGCGCATCTCCAGGATTGCTGTCGCCTGTCTTTCTGTAAACCGGAGCATCGAGGCCATCTTTTTTGAAATATTAGATTTGAATTTGATATTCTCTGTGATACCGTCAGTCAGACACGCTTTTGCCTCTTTGATCGACTTGCTGCCACGCAAAATTTCAATAATCAAATCAATGACATTACATGCCTTGATCAAACCTTCCTGAATCTCTTTTTTATCCAACTCTTTTGCAAGCAGTGTCTTGTATTTTCTCGTCGCAACATCAAACTGAAAATCTACATGGTGCTCGATAATTGATTTCAGTCCCATCGTCTCTGGTTTCCCATTTGCAACGGCAAGCATATTCACTCCAAATGTATCTTCCAGACGAGTCTTTTTGTAAAGCATATTCTTTAAGTTTTCCACATCTGCATCTTTTCGAAGTTCGAGCACAATCCGAATTCCTTCTTTGGATGACTGATTGGAAATATCTGTGATGTCATTCGTCTTTTTGCTCTCCACAAGGGACGCCACATCGTTTAAAAATTTTCCGATTCCTGCACCGATCATTGTGTAAGGAATTTCTGAAATCACAAGACGTTTCTTTCCGCCTTTCAATTCCTCCACTTCCACTTTTCCGCGAATCTTAATCTTTCCGGATCCCGTCTCATAAATGTTCAAAAGATCGTCTTTGTTGACTACGATACCGCCCGTCGGAAAATCCGGTCCTTTGATATGTTTCATCAACTGCTTTGTCGTGATCTCACTGTTTTTCATATACGCTTTCACCGCATCGATCACTTCGCCTAAATTGTGTGTTGGAATACTTGTCGCCATTCCGACTGCGATTCCCTCTGCACCGTTTACCAAAAGATTCGGGATACGTACCGGAAGCACCTCCGGTTCTTTTTCCGTCTCGTCAAAGTTCGGAGCAAAGTCCACAACTCCTTTGTCCAAGTCTGCAAGAAATACCTCCTGTGTCAGTTTTGCAAGACGAGCCTCCGTGTAACGCATCGCAGCAGCGCCGTCTCCCTCGATAGAGCCGAAGTTTCCATGTCCGTCCACAAGAATCATTCCTTTTTTGAATTCCTGTGCCATTACGACAAGTGATTCGTAGATGGAACTGTCTCCATGCGGGTGGTATTTACCCATCGTATCCCCGACGATACGCGCACATTTTCGATATGGTTTATCATAGCGGATACCAAGTTCATGCATATCGTAAAGTGTTCTTCTCTGCACCGGCTTCAGACCATCTCTGACATCCGGCAACGCTCTTGCCACAATGACACTCATCGCATAATCGATATATGATTTTTTCATGATATCCGAATATTCGGTTCTTATAATTTGTGAATCCTGCATCTTTTGTTGCCTCCTATATATCTAACTCTGCTTCTGTCGCATTTTCATAAATAAACGCACGTCTCGGAGGCACTTCACTTCCCATCAGCATCTCCGTCACAGAAGATGCCATTCTCGCATCTTCAATCTCGACAAGCTTTAGCATTCTCGTCTCCGGATTCAGCGTTGTCTCCCACAACTGGTCTGCATCCATCTCGCCAAGACCTTTGTATCTTTGCAGCGTAAATGGTCCTTTCTGACGTTTGCGATAGCGCTCCAGCGCTTTGTCGTCGTACAGATATTCCTCTTCCCCTTTTTTCGGCATCGCCTTGTAAAGCGGAGGCATCGCAATATAGACATGTCCTTCAAAAATCAATTCCGGCATAAACCGATAGAACAATGTCAATAATAATGTAGAAATGTGAGCGCCATCCACGTCCGCATCAGCCATAATGATGATCTTGTTATAACGGAGTTTTGTGATGTCGAAATCATTACCATACCCTTCCGAAAATCCACAGCCAAAGGCATTGATCATCGTCTTGATCTCCGCGTTGGCAAGTACCTTATCGATACTTGCTTTTTCCACATTCAAAATCTTTCCGCGGATTGGCAGGATTGCCTGATAAGAGCGGTCTCTCGCCGTCTTTGCGGAACCTCCCGCAGAATCTCCCTCCACGATAAAAATCTCGCATTTGTTTGCATCTCTGCTCTCACAGTTTGCAAGCTTTCCATTGCTGTCAAACGAATATTTCTGCTTCGTCAACAGATTTGTCTTTGCCTTCTCCTCCGTCTTACGGATTTTTGCGGCCTTCTCAGCACAGCTGATTACTTTTTTAAGCGTATCCAGATTCCGGTCAAAATAGCGCACGATCTCCTCTCCGGTCACCTTTCCGGTCGCCTTTGATGCATCTGGATTGTCAAGCTTTGTCTTCGTCTGCCCTTCAAAACGCGGATCCGGATGCTTGATTGAAACAATCGCCGTCATTCCGTTGCGGATATCTGCTCCTGTAAAATTGCTGTCCTTCTCTTTTAAAATGCCAAGTTCTCTCGCGTACTGGTTCATCGCCGTCGTAAACGTCGTCTTAAATCCCGTCAAATGCGTTCCGCCCTCTGCATTGTAAATATTATTACAAAATCCGAGTACATTCTCATGGAACTCATTCACATACTGGAATACAACTTCCACTTCGATTCCTTCTGATTCTCCCTTAAAATAAATCGGATCATGTATTGCCTCTTTTTTCTGATTCAGATCACGGATAAATCCAAGAATTCCGTCTTTCTCATGATATTCAATATGTTCTGTCTGCGCTCCGCGTCTGTCCTCAAAAATAATCGTCAGATTCGGATTCAGATACGCAGTCTCATGGAGACGGCTTTTTACTTCCTCCGCCTTGAATCTCGTCTTCTCAAAAATCGTGTCGTCCGGCAGGAAATTCACTTCTGTACCCGTTTTTCTCGTCTTTCCAATAACCGGAAGCAACCCGTTTTCAAGCTCTACAACCGGAATCCCCCGCTCGTATCGGTCGTGATGAATTGCACCTTCCCTGCTGATCTTGACGTCCATATAAATAGAAAGTGCATTTACAACCGAAGAGCCAACCCCGTGCAGCCCGCCGCTTGTCTTATAAGCTGTATCATCAAATTTTCCACCTGCGTGAAGTGTCGTATATACAATACGCGCTGCGGATACCCCTTTTTGGTGCATCCCGACAGGGACACCTCGCCCATTGTCGATCACCGTTGCAGAACCATCTTTTTCCAGTATGACCTGAATCTTGTCACAGTACCCCGCAAGATGTTCATCTACCGCATTGTCCACAATCTCATAGATCAAATGATTGAGCCCCTTCGTAGACACACTTCCAATATACATTCCCGGTCTTTTTCTGACCGCTTCCAGTCCTTCTAATATAGAAATACTATCTGCATCATATGTATTTTGTTTCGCCATTTACTTAAAACCCTCTCTTTTTCATACTGCACCCATCATAACACAAACAAAGGTTCGTTTCAAATAAATTCTTCTACCCCATGATGACTTTTGCTAAAACGTCTGACAACAGCTCCATCGCATTTCGCATTTCCTCCACAGTGTTTGTCTGGGCACCTGCCTCGATCAAAAGAGATTTTGGCATCATATGGAGACTGTAACGGTACCCTTTCAGATAGATTTTCCTTGCAAATCCCGGATACATACTCTCTGATGCAAGCTGCATCTGTAGAGAAAACGACAGATTATCCTGAATATAAGGATTTGGAAGATATGCGATATCTCCATTGGCTTTTGTTCTGCTAAGTCCATTGAAAAACATGATCTTTGCCGCCTGTTTTCCATTTGCCTCCGTCACCAGATGTGTATCATTGCCGACCCCATCACGGTGCAGATCAATCACAACCTCAATACTTGGATTTTCTTCCAATATTTTTCTGACTCCCACTTCCGAAAATTCATACGCTTTACTTCGGTCTAATTTTCCGTCGATCAAATCATACACGCCGTCATGATGGATGGTGGAAATTCCCTTCGCATTCAAAAGCTCTGACAAATATGCTCCCATCCCGACGATACTTGTTCCGACATCTCCCTCGACAGAATCCACAAAAGTCTCCTGCGAGTGAGTATGAAAGATAAGTACTTTTGGTCCTTCCCCACTTGTGTCAATATGCATATCTTTTGCGAGAAGCTCATCCACATTTAACTGCTCCTGCCCGATCATCGTTGTACTGTCCACCGTATAGTAATGGCTCACCAGATAGTTAAAATCTCTCAGCTGCTCTATTGATACGGTCACTGGTTCCGTTTTCACTTCCTTGGCATCTTTTTCTGCGTGACTTCCGTCCCCGTTGATCAGATTTCCATTCTCGTCCACCTCATTTTCATCTGCCGCCTGCCTTGCCATGATCATTTCATAGGTCGCAGTATCTTCAATTTCAGATTCATAAGTTCCTTTCCCTTCCACATAACTTCCAAGCGGAATCATCTGCATCGCTTTTTTTGCAATCCATGTATTCCAATCTGTCTTTTCTTCTTTTTCCGCATAAAAAAGTCCTGGCATAAAAGACCTTTCCGTCATTCTCACAAGATTTTCCCGCAGACTCCCCTTCCATTCTTCCGTAATCTGCGTTCCACCTTGAAATAATATATATATGCCAAGACAAAAGATCAAACTGCCCGACAATATTGCTAAACTCCTATTTTTTCTCATATTTCTCTCCTAACAGAATCTTTAGAGCTTTAACAATATATGTTGCCTTTTTGATAATTATGAGCATGTCCTCTCCGAAAACAAAATATTTAATCCCTCAGAAATCGTATATCCGATTCGTTTGATTGTCTCATCAATATCTTTCGGGGTCACAAACATTCCATTTAAATGCGGAGAAATCAGTTCTTTTATCAGCTCATATTTCTCCGTCGCATTATATCCCTGCAAAACGACCCCGACACCTTTTAGTGTCTCGGATGTCTCCAGTGCCGCAATCAAATTTTCCATCGTGTCATTGACAATCGTAGCTGCATCTACAACCGTCGGCACACCAATGGCAATGACCGGAACCCCGATTGTCCCTTCTGTAATTCCGTTTCTGTGATTTCCCACACCGGAGCCCGGATTAATTCCCGTATCTGCAATCTGAATGGTTCGATTCAGTCTCTTGCTGTTCCTTGCGGCAAGCGCATCCACCGCAATGACCAAATCCGGTTTTGTCTCTTTTACAATCCCTTTGATGATCTCTAATGTCTCCATACCGGTCTGCGCCATAACCCCTGGAACGATTGCGCTTGTCATGTGCACAGCATCTTCCCCCATTGCGTATTTACCATACTCTTTTACAATATGTCTTGTAATTGCCAGATTATCGACTACATGTGGTCCTAATGCATCCGGTGTCACCTGACGGTTTCCAAGACCTGCCACCAATACAACATAGTCCTCTTTTTCGATTTTTATGAGTTCTTTGATATATTTTGCCAGTTCTTCTGAAATTTCCCTGTGATATTCCTCGTCTGGGACGGCCATATTCGGTGCTTCCATCGTAATATATGTGCCGACAGGTTTCCCCATCGCGCGAGCCCCTTTTTCCGTCTCAATCTTTACTTTCGTGATTCGTATCTCCCGCTCTTTGTCATACTCCTCTTCCAAGATAACTCCCTGAACTTCCACATGATCCGATTCAAATCGCTCTTTTTCCTCCAATGCTAAATCTGTATGAATACTATACTTTTCCAACATCTCAACTTCTCCTTGTAACTTTATTTTTTAGTTTTCACAAAAAAAAGAGAATTATGTATTGACAAGCCACAATAGTTATTTTACAATGAATGAGTATGTTTCAGTAGAACGTTCCGTGTCCGGGTCTGCTGAACAAAAGATGAATTTTATATCACATATATTGGAGGTGTTCAGATTGGCTAACATTAAATCTGCAAAAAAAAGAATTTTAGTAAACGAAACAAAAGCTGCTAGAAATAAAGCAATTAAATCAAGAGTAAAAACTTCTATTAAAAAAGTAGATGCTGCTGTTGAAGCAAAAGATCAGGCTGTTGCTGTTGAAGCATTAAAAGCTGCTATCAAAGAAATCAACATGGCTGGAAGCAAAGGTGTTTACCACAAAAATACTTGTGCTAGAAAAGTTTCTCGTTTAACAAAAGCTGTTAACGGAATTGCTTAATTTTTATTAGGAAATATATTATAAGACAACCATACCGTCATGTGGTTGTCTTTTTGATTGCACTTTAAAAATAAAGGAGTTTTTATGGACACTGTTTTTCACGAAATCGAACCGATTTTTAATAGGGACTCAAAAATATTGATTCTCGGCTTCTTTCCCATCTGTAAAAGTCACGGGAAGGACACTTCTTCTACAACCACCCACAAAATCGTT
>ENA-OQIF01000492-OQIF01000492.1-human-gut-metagenome-genome-assembly--contig:-NODE-492-length-14415-cov-3.530095_pt1 | contig 14415 bp, 8 predicted proteins | sample MGYA00242574_ERZ504738 | MGnify/ENA primary metagenome ERZ504738 (study PRJEB26092, sample SAMD00036437) | human gut metagenome | host: Homo sapiens | study: EMG produced TPA metagenomics assembly of...
CTGGGTCTGTGCCTCCATCTCCGCCATCCGGTGCTTCCCACAGATGGTTCCCATACCTGACCTGCAAGGTCTTTTGTACAGAGTCCAACTGCTGTAGTCTGTGTATACAGTCTCACCCGCTTTCACATCTGAGAAATAAATATCTGTGTACTCCTCATTGTACTTTTCCGGCACCAAATCCAATCTTTCCAGATTGTGTTTTCAAAGCTGTAACATTTTCATTATTTACCACAGCTTTCCCACTTTGTTTTGTAGTCTCATTTTCCACTGTAATGTTAAGACCATCTTCTTTATAGGAAGTGCTAATACTTAACACATCTTCTTTGTTCACAGCCGGAAGACCACTTAACGAAGGCCAGCTTTCTGCTGTTCCATTCTTATACTGGTAGAACCATCCGCTTGCCCCATCGTAAGCTAAGAACCCCCAATGTGTATCATCCACATACTTCGTTACAAAGCGTAGTCTTGTCTGAGCCTTTTCACTCGCCACCTTTATCTTTGCACTTAAATCTTCTCCAGTAACCTTTTGACTAGACAAAACAAATGCTTCCGGGGTTGCACTGCCAAAATGCCCATTTGCATTACCACTTCCGGCTTTCAGATGCGCCATCATCTTTGGTGCCGCCAACACATCCAGTAATGGCATATAGCTGAGGAATGTTGTGCACACCATAGCAGCTACTAATAAGACTGCCGAAAGTTTTTTCATTAACTTTTTCATACTATCTCCTTTCCCCTTTCGTACAATTTTTGTTCTTTTTACTTTGTACACTTTTATTTTACTTTTTTATATTAGCATATTCCTCCAAATGAAACACTATTTTTTACTAATTTATACCATTTTTTACATTTACTTCATCTTCCCTTGAGAAAAATATATTCAGAGTTATACTAGATTATAGAAAGAAAAGTTTTGGCAAACGTAACATTGGGACATCATCTTTCAAAATCAAGAGGAAAAAGGAGAAAGGAACATGAAGAAACGAAAACAACTCAAAAAATGCAGTGCAGTTCTACTTGCCATATCGCTTATACTGTCAATGGCAGTCCCAAGAATTGCAAGCGCTGAAGAAACTTCAGCAAAACCGTCGGTTGAGCAGACCGATGATACTCAGACAGCACAGAAAGAAGGGATAAAGGGGATTCCGTTCAGACCGTTGCTGACAACCAATATGACACTACAAAACCAGTAATTGAAAAAGTAAAATTTCCTCAAAACGGGCAGACTTTAAAAGTAGGGGATACGCTTAAATTTTATGTGTATGCCTACGATGCAGATAGTGGTATTAACTCAATATACGCTTATCTGAATTATCAAAAAGGTGGACAGTATGTATCCGGAAATTCTCTCACATGCACTTATGATGAGACTGAAAAGAGATATGAGTTGACTTGCACACTTTCAGAAAGAAATGTTGACTCAGCTGCTATCACTACTATTAAAGCTGTTGATAAAAATTCAAATTATGTAAACTGGGAATGTTGGGATTCTAGTGCTGGTACTCATAAATATGCTGTTAAAATTGAGCCTACTGAATTTCCAACTGTATCCGTCAGAAATTTCACACTGGCTTCTAATCAGCAAACTGTAGAAGCGGGAACCCAACTTGCCTACTCATTTGAATTAGAGGGAGATACACTTCCAACAGATGAAAGCGGTATTACAGTTGAATTTAGAAATGAAACAAATCATCACACCTTTGGAACTACAGCAGATTTTGACAGCGCTGACGGAAAGTACAAAGGACTCGTTTATGCCGATTATCCTGCCGGGAAATGGGAATTAGATGCGATTTATCAAAATGTTGATGGTGCAACATGGAATTTTCAAATGGAGAATATGAAAAACTTTTGGTTTGAAGTTCCAGAGTCTCAAAGCTCCATTCCACAGATTACTTCTATTGCATTAGAAAAAAATGGAGAAGTATTGAAAAAGGGCGAAAAAGTCACATTATCTGTCAAAGTAGAAAGCAAAGAAACAATGGGAGACTATGGTTCTGCTTATTTCAGACCTTCTGCTGATATTGACACATGGTCTCAATTTGTGTCATTAGAATATGATGCAAAAAGCAGTACATATACAGGAGTCTTTGAGGTCACAGAAGATACTTACCCATGTGAATGGTTTTTGTCGGATATCGATGTACGAAACAATTCAAACATGAAAGCAGATGCATCCAAAAAATATCCTGATTTGACTACAGACTATCCGTTCTATGTGAATGTGACAGATGGAACAACATTTGTAACCCCCAACTTATAATGTAAATGTCAGATTTCATGCTTTTGGAAAAGATGGCACTTGGAATACTGTAAAAGAATTTTCAAAGGCAGATGTGGAACGAAGAACAACCTGGAAAGAAACCGGACTGACAGTATCTGAAATGCAAGACGGATATCAGGGATTAAAACAGATTGGATGGGTAGATCAAAACGGACAGGACTTTGACGAAAACACACCTATTATAAGCAATTCATATATAAACTTATACGCCAAATATGAAAAAACTCCAGTAATTTTTCTTATGAATATGTAAATGAAAAATGGTGGATGGGAATACGATAGCAATCATATCATTCTATTTCCAAATGGAAGCACATACAAGGATGTAAAAGAGTATCTTGCAAAACAACCTGCCCCGGAGACAACTTATAAAGATTTACAGTTTGATCATTGGACAATTACAAATATTGCCGATGCGAATAAACCTCTTGTGGGAAATATTTATCTATCTGTTCAGGCTGTCTACAATAAAAATATTGTAAACGCATCGTACGGATACTTGAATCATGAAGGAATTTGGAACTATGCCCAAGATACGTTACTCTTTGACAAGGGAACAACTTATCAACAGGCTATCGAGCAGGCAGAGCAATATCAGATAAAAGACGGTCTGTCTGGAGTCCAATTTGAATCATGGGAAACTACAGGTTATTTGCCGGACTTAGACACTCCTCTCGGTGAAGCAGGCGGAGTTTCTCTGAGATTCAATGCTTCTTACACCGGAAAGGTTGTCATAAATCCTACAAAACTTTATTATGACACCAAAGGGCAACAACTCTGGTCAATTGAAAAAGCACTCGTCTTGGAGAAAGGCACAACCTACGAGACAGCATACCAGACTTTACGCAATCAAGAACTCCCTTCTATGTATAAAGGACTTCGATTCAGTGGTTGGAACATTTCCGAAAAGTCAGGCGTAATTTCTACAAACTATGAAGAAGTTTACTTGAATGCAGAATATGAAAATTATATGGTTCGTTATGTCTTAGATGACATGTTTAAAAATCCTGGTTCGTACGGCGGTGGAGAACCTGACTTTGAATATATCTACTGTCAGCTTGCCGAAAAAGGTGAGACTGTAACAATACCAAGTTCTTTCGATGGCTATAAAAATATAACATGGGTTCAAAAACCTACAGAAGAAACTACTTTCAAGGTAGAGCACGATATGCACTTTTATGGATATGGTGACAAAGATGGTTCTGAGCCAGATAAACCAACTGACCCAGAAGAGCCAGATAAACCAACTGACCCAGAAGAGCCAGATAAGCCAACTAACCCGGAAGAGCCAGACAAACCGACTAACCCGGACAAGCCAGTTGTTCCTGAACAGCCAACTAATCCACAGCTGCCTCAAGATGTGATTGACAATGTTGTAAACGATCTGAACAATGCTTCCGGTGGCGAAAGCATTACAATCTCTATGGATGGCGCCACGGTCGTTCCGAAAGATGTTTTGGAAGCCGCACAGGGCAAAGATGTTGAGATCAAGTTAGATATGGGTGGATATACTTGGACAATCAACGGAAAAGATATTCTTGCAGAAGATTTGAAAGACATCAATTTGGAAGTAAAACAAAATTCTAATGCCATTCCAAATAAAGTAATTCAATCTCTAGCAGGTGATAATCCGACTCAGCAGTTATCATTGACACACAATGGAGATTTTGGTTTCAAGGCAAGTCTGACAATCAACGTCGGAAGCCAATACCACGGACAGTACGGTAACTTGTTCTACTATGACAGTGACGGAAAGGTTGTATTTATCAATGCAGGAATGATTGATGAGAACGGAAATGTAACGTTGACATTCAGCCATGCATCCGATTACGTAATTGTTATGAACAAACAGAAAATGTCTGATAATGATGTACCAAAGGATTTGCGTCAAAATACAAAACAAAATGCAGTAGCAACGGGCGACAGCAGCCATACCTCAATACCAGCCTTCACGGCTATATTCGCACTACTTGCATTCACTATAGTTTCAAAACGAAAAAAAGAAGTGAAATAACATATAACAAATGGGGACTATTTCGTGGAATAGTCCCCTAAATACTCAGCTATCTTGTTTCAGATAATTCGCAAACTTCGTATAGTTCGGAAGCCATGTCAAATTGACTGTTCCAATCGAACCATTTCTCTGTTTTGCAATAATAATCTCTGCTACATTTTTTAATTCTGTGTCTTTATTATAATAGTCATCACGGTAAATAAACATTACCACATCGGCATCCTGCTCGATTGCCCCTGATTCACGTAAGTCGGAAAGCATCGGTCTATGCTCCGGTCTTTGTTCTACCGCACGGCTTAACTGTGATAATGCAATCACTGGCACGTTCAGCTCTCTCGCCAGACCTTTTTAATGATCTCGAAATATCTGAGATCTCCTGCTGTCTGGACTCGCTTCTTCCTCCCACACGCCCTGTCATCAACTGCAAATAGTCGATAATAATCAATTCCAAATTATGTTCCAGCTTGTACTTTCTACATTTTGAACGCAGTTCCGAAATCGAAATACCCGGTGTATCATCGATGATCAGATTGGACTTCCCGATAATTCCCGCACTTTCAATCAGCTTTTCCCAATCCGAATCCTTCAAATTACCTGTACGAAGCGACTGAGAATCTACCTGCGACTCCAAAGAAAACAGACGGTTTACCAACTGCTCTTTTGACATCTCCAAACTAAAAATAGCAGTTGTTTTATTTTCTTTAAACGCCACATTCTGCGCAATATTCAACACAAACGCCGTCTTTCCCATGGACGGTCTCGCCGCCACAAGAATCAAATCAGAAGGCTGAAGTCCTGACATCTTATAATCCAGATCCAAAAAACCTGTCGGGATTCCGGTGACACTTCCATTCGTTTTCGATGCCTTCTCAATCTTTTCCAGCGCGCTCAGCACAACATCTTTTATCGGCACATAGTCTCCGGTATTTCTCCGCTGAACAAGTTCAAATACTTTCTTTTCCGTTGTCTCAAGCACCGCCTCCAACGGCTCTTTTCCAAGATAACAGATATTGGCAATCTCTTCATTTAACTTAATCAGTCGACGCAGCATCGCTTTCTCTGATACAATCTCTGCGTAATATTTTACATTCGCAGATGTCTGTACCGCGCTTAACAGATCCCTTGCAAATTCCAGACTGCTGACCTCTGCCGGGACATCCTTTTCCCGCAGACGATTCTGCAATGTGATCAGATCAACCGGTTTTCCTTCATTGAACAATTCCACTATAGTCTCAAACAGAATTCCATAAGCTGACTGATAGAAATCCTCACCGCTGATAATCTCTGACGAGGTCAAGATTGCTTCTTTGTCCATCAGCATAGCTCCGATAACTGCCTGCTCCGCCTCAATGCTGTGTGGGAGAACTCGTTTTATGAGTGCTTCTTCCATTGTCTGCCTCCTACGCTTCCTTCACAACCACTTTTAATTCTGCTGTTACTTTCGTGTGAAGTTTTACAGGTACATTGTGTGTTCCAAGCGTCTTGATCGCTTCTTTTAACTGTATCTTTTTCTTATCAATATCATATCCCATCTGCTCTTTTACAGCTGCTGCAATTTCTTTTGTAGACACCGAGCCAAATGTTCTTCCGCCTTCTCCTACTTTAATTGCAAGCTCCACTTTTCCTGCCTCAATCTTCTTTCCAAGTTCCTGCGCTTCTTCCAGCTGTTCCTGTGCAATCTTTTCATCATTTGCCTTTTTCAGTTTCAGATCATTCAGATTTTTGTTGTTTGCTTCCACTCCCAATTTTTTAGGTAAAATAAAATTCCTTGCATATCCGTCATTCACATTCACAATCTGTCCTTTTTTACCAAGCGCTTTTACATCTTCTAACAAAATTACTTTCATAACTAAATATCTCCTTCTTCTTTCATTGTATAGATCGTCTCTTTCAACGTCTCAATTGCCTCTTCCATATTGGTGTGCTGGAATTGGGCTCCGGCAGTATTCATATGTCCGCCTCCGCCGACACGTTCCATGATAATCTGAACATTCACTTCATCAATCGCACGCGCACTGACATAGATTTTTCCGTTATACTTGGTCAATACAAACGACGCTTTAATTCCATCAATGTTCAGAAGTTCATTCGCCGCCTGTGCACCGATGATCGTTGGACTGTCTATTTCCGCATTCTCATATCTTGCGATTGCATACTCATCACAGAACACCTCTGCACTACTTACAATCTCCGCTTTTGCACGGTAAGATTCCATATTATCACGGAAAATCTTCCGCACATAGGTAATATCCGCTCCGCATCTTCTCAAAAATGCGGCCGCCTCAAATGTTCTCACTCCTGTACGGTTCATAAAATTGTTCGTGTCGATCACAATTCCGGCATACATACTGTTTGCTTCCACATTTGTAATTCTCACATCATCTGTAATATACTGCAATACTTCTGATACCATCTCACACGAAGATGACGCATAAGGTTCAATGTAGGAAAGCACCGTGTTCTCAATCATATTGCTGCTCTGCCTGTGGTGGTCAAACACCACGATTGTCTTTGTCATCTTAAGCAGATCCGGACATTCCGTCATCTCCGGCTTATTCGTATCAACAACAACCGCCACCGTACTGTCATTAATGATCTCATCCACATCCTCCGATCTGATAAACATATCGTCCGGATACAGTGGACTTTCACAAAACGACTGATACAGCGGACGAACGGAAGATGTAATATCATTCAGCACAATGTAAGCCTTCTTTTCCATCGTCAACGCTGCACGGTAAATTCCAACTGCCGCGCCAAATGAATCCACATCTGCAATCTTATGTCCCATGACAATAACCTGGTCTTTCGCCGTGATAAACTCCCGAAGAGCCTCAGCCTTGACTCTGGCTTTAACCCTTGTGTTCTTCGATGTCTGTTCTCTCTTACCACCAAAATAAGTAATTCCACTGTTGCTCTTCACAACCGCCTGATCTCCGCCGCGGGCAAGTGCCAGGTCAATCGCCACACGGGCATAGTTATAACTTTGCGCGTATGTATCTGTTGCAATCCCTATACCGATACTCAGTGTGGCTGGCATTGTATTCCCGATATTAACACTTTTCGCCTCATCAAGCACCGCGAACTTATTCTTCTCCATCTCTTTATAATAGGACTTTTTGATCACGAAAAAGTATTTATCTTTTTCAAGCTTTTTCACAATACCGTCATTGACTGACATATATTGATTGATCTTTCTGTCAATCAACGCAACCAAAAGAGACTGTCGAACTTCCTCAACACTTTCCATAACTTCATCATAGTTATCGATGTAAATTAACCCTGCAACAAGCTTCTGCTCTTCATTTGCACGAATATACTCGTTCATCTCTGTAACATCACTCAAAGTAACTGTCACAAAATATTCTCTGCCTTTTCTCATCTGTAAGATATTCTCTGCCTCCTGCAAATCTTGCACAGGTACTTTAGACAGAATCGCACGGTAATCTCTTCCATTATAGCTTACTTCTTTTTCAATTGGCTTGTCTTTCTCTTTTGGAAATACGCTTCGATTCAGCTCCTGAATGTATTTGCTAAGATAGGTTCCCGTCTTCGCTTCGCTCCCAAACACTTCTGAAAAACAGGTATTATTCCATATAATCTGTCCATCTTCCAAAAGAATGGCATACGGAAACTGCAATTCCTTTAACAATACATTCTGTACCGATCCATATTGCGCCGCAAAATCAACCAGATCTGAAAAAATAATCGACTTATTATAGAAATATAACACCCCGACTATTACAATATACACCGCAACAAACAAACTCATAATTACCCCTGCACGTTTGTCCACAGAATATATCCACAGGTTCATTGCAATCAATAAAATTGACATCACTGCCGGCCACTGCATATACAGCCTCAGCATTCCTTTCAAATGTACGTCTTTTTTCATCTCTTTGCCCTCAAAATCCTAAAGTTTCAAATCCTATTATACCACTAATTGACCTATATGGAAAGCAAAAAAGAAGAGGCACTTACGTGCCCCTTCTCCGTCACAGTCTATTTTACTGTATTTTTAGCGCTTTTTTCTTCTTGCCAAAAATGCTGCAACTACCGCAAGAACCGCTGCCATTCCTGCCGCACCCCATCCGATTGGAGATGTTGTGTCGCCAGTTTTAATGACATTATCTTTACCTGTCACTGGATTTTTCGGTGCATTTGACACATCTTTTAACTCAGCATTCATCTTAGCTGTAATACTGATTAATTTGCTCAACGCATTGTCTACTTCCTCCTGAGTTGCATCTTTATCATTTAACACTGCTTTCGCTGCAACAAGTGCCTCCTGATATGCTTTCCAGTTTTCTTTTGAATGATTTGCTTCTTTGTAGAATCCAACACATTCATCATAGAATTTCTGAAGTTTAGACTTATCCGCTTGTGTTGTCTGATCTGTTGCTTTCACAAGACCTGCACGTGCAGACGTTAATGCCGCAATTGCCTGATCAATCTCAGCCTGACTTGCATTTTCTTTTGCTGAAACTGCTTTTGCATTTTCTAATGCATTTGCAAATACTTTCCAGCTTTCTGCTGTGTAATCTTTTTCATTTAATCCACTGTACTGTGTGATCAAGTTATTTAATTCTGTTTTGTCACCTGCTTCTGGTGTCTCTACTCCTTCTAAGCCCTCGATAGCCTCTGTCAGGTTCGCTATTGCAAGAAGTACTTCATAATCTGTTGCTTCTGGATCAGCATAAACTTTCTCTGCTGCCGCAAGTTTTGTAGTTAATACTTCCCATGTCTCTGCTGTATAATTTTCTGCCTTTAATGCTTTTGCTGCATCAATCGCTGTCTGTAATCCAGATTTGTCAACTTCGATTGTAACGTCTTGTTTTGCTCCCATCAGACGAATTTCTGCTGCTGCTGAGAACTTGTTCGGTTGATCTCCTAATGTAGCTTTTGGCACAATCTTAACATTTGTTACATTCTCAATATTTTCAAATGTAACTACCTGCCATCCGCTTCCTCCAAAACTTGCATCTGCTACTTTCACATAATCCGCATCCGTCGTTTTAACCCAGATTTCTGCTTCTTTAATCACACCGTTTTTACCAGATCTCTGCTGAAGTCTCACTCCACCTACTGTTGTCGGTTCTGCAGTTGCAATATCAATCCATTGTTTATCAAAACTATCTACAGATGGTGAATACTGTGTATGCCAGATTGTATTCGCATCTCCATCTAATACATTACTTGCTGGTCCTTCGCTTCCTGTTGTTCCCTGCTGGCTTCCTGCAGTCGCAGTCATACCCTCTGTAGAGATATCTCTTGAGTCATCTGTTGCATCAAGACCTTTGGAATTATCCATTGTAACCATCGCACCTTTTAATGCATAGTATGCTTTTTCGATATCTTCCTGTGTTGAGTTATCTTTGTCAAGAGCAACCTGTGCTTTTGCGATTTCTTTTTGGAAGTTGTTCCATACTTCTGCTGTATAATCGTCTTCGCTATATTTTGTTTTTGCGTCTTCGATCAATGCCTTCAACGTATCTGCTGTAACTTCTTCATCTACTCTTTCAATTACAAGATTATCAAGAACAAGCTCTTGGTATCCACCAAAGTTTGCTGCTGATCCAGATGTTCCCTGAAGATCTGCTGCTTTATCTGTAGAATAGATACCGAACCATGTCTGTCCTGTAGAGTCACCTGTGATCTGAGTAGTATAGTGACCATCAGCATCTTTGCCCATTGCCATCGGAAGCTCTTCAAGTTGTACATTACCATTGTACTCACCGATTCCCACTGCTGCTGCATAGATTCCATCTGTTCCTGCCTGATAATCAAAGCTTACTTTGTATGTCACACCTGGTTCAAAACGGAAGTTCTGTGGAATCGTCTGGTATGCCAATGTAGATCTCTGTGTCAATCCGTTGATCTTCACTGACCATTTTCCGTCCAAAACATCATCCATCTTCTTCACATCCCAGCCTGCCTGTGTATATGGAGCATGTAATTCTGATAAGTGAATTCTGTTATCCTCAACACCTTCAATACCAGCTACTACAAATGGATAAAGTCCCTGTACGCTCTTTTCGAAATCCTGCTCGAATTTTACAACTTCACCTTTTTCGTTTGTTGTAATGTTCTTAGAGTCATTTTCAACGATACGTACATCATCGAAATATGTATCTCCCTCACCTGCTGCCTTTGAAAGTGTAAGTGTTACTTTACCGCTTTCTGGCGCTGTAAAGAATACATACATGTTCTGGAAGTAACTGCTTCCATCTACTGTTGCGCTAGAGTTACTGTGTGTATATGCTTTTACATAGTTCTTTGCAATTGAGCGAGTCGTATAGTTTGTTGCCAATACTTTATCGCCTGCTTTTACAGTCATAGATGCTTTTGCATCACTTCTGTTATCTACACCAACTAAAACTGCATACTGTTTTCCAGCCTCTAAGTCTGTCAGTTCCTGTGTCATAGATACTTTTCCGGATAATTTCATCATTGGGTTGCTATACTGACTCTTTGCAATCTCAGCTTTTCCTTCTCCGTCTTGTTTCCAAGCATCAAAGTTACCACTGTTAAATCCTGCATCTACGATGTGCATTCCTTCACTCCATGTAATCTCAAGGTTTGCTTCATCACCTTTACATACTACATATGGAGTTTCAGCGTCTGCCTCTAAAGTAATTTTTCCATCTACCACTTTAACAGTCTTTTCATCCGTCTTACCAAGGTCTGTCAATTTGTATACTTTGACATCCTTCAGACCTGACCAGCTGTCTGGGAGTTCCCATTCGCTTGATCCACCTTTTGTATTCCAGTGATATAATTTTTCATCTTTTGCATCTACTTCATCACCAGTCTCAGAATCCCAGATCCATGGAAGCAGATATTTTTCTGTTCCGCCTTCTCCGTTATCGCCTCTTGCAACAGCACCTGTTGCGATTACCTTACCGTTCAATGTCATTGTTCTGTCACGGTATGCCGCTTCATCCGGATTGTCAGATCCTCTTTCAAGAACAAGTGTATCGTCACCATCTTTTAATGTGATCTTCATCTCCGGTGTCCATGTGTAAGCTTTTCCATCCGGATCATTCTTGGTAAATGAGTTTTCAGAATCTTCCCAGTCTGTGATTTCATAGTGCTGAATAAATTTTGTTGTCAGATCATGTGTATAAAGGTTCTTGATGTAAGCATCGTAATCATTACGTCCTTGCCATCCTTCGAAGTCTTTCATGTTGTATCCACCAAGGAGTGGTGCCATTGCAGCTCCGCCGTATGATGGATAATCACCTACCCATGAATCTTTCTGATGGTTACGTAAGAAACGCATTACCTCGCTGTTCTCACCTTTTAATTTATATCCACCATATGTAAGGTCTGTTGCCCAGTGCTGGAATGTGGAATCATATTCATTCGCTGATCCCCACTCTGTAGCCATACGCCATCCATTATCATTGATCTCTTTTGATAACTTACGTGTCTGCCAAGAGTCATCGCTTCCACCTGTCTTATTTCCCCAAATATCTACATATACGAAGTCTAAGTTCTGTCCGACTTTTTCTTCTAACTCATCAAAACGTTTTTCACGAAGTCCCATTCCAAGATCGTATACACTGTCGATTCCGATACCTTGGTCAATCCAGTTCCATCCATAACGAAGGTTCCCGTTTGCATCACGTCTTACTAAGTCTTCACTAAATGCTTTTGCTTCTGGATACATCTCACCTGCATTGACATGGATACCAAATTTTGCTCCATACTCAGCACCTTTTGTCATCAGTGTGTTCATATCCTCTGCTCCACCGATTCTCTCTCCGATGTCTGCGTAATCAGGATGTCCTGAATCATGACCTTCATTACCATATCCTTTTAATAATACGGACTGTCCAAGTCCATCTGTATGCATTGACACACGTTTTACGTTATCCAATGTTGTAAGGAATGGGTTCTGGGCCTGTCCACCAAAGTTCATTGCAATACGATATGCAACTAATTCCGGCACTTCTTCACTCTTATATGGATTGTGCATAATGTCACGGAATGCTACCGCACCATCCTGCCAGTCAATCTCTTCATCACCGTTCACATTTCCGGCGATTGTAACTTTTGCCTGTGGAGTATCTGTCTCATCTACAAGATGCCATGTTCCTTTCGAATCTTGTTCTTCTCTGTGCCAGTACCATTTTGTACTTCCAAGCCCCAAAGATACATAACCGTCTTTTTCTTCTGTAGTTGCCATGACTCTTGTGTTATGGCTTCCTCCAGATACGCCAACCGCTTTTGCAGAACCTTCATTCTCAGAGTTGCTCCATAATCCGGCGCTCATCTCGCTGTTTGAGATAAATGCATACATATAATCCTGTGAAAGTTCTGTGTTAGCTGTAATCTCATGATACTCATCACCGCTGATTGTTGTATTAGAAGACATTAATGCGCCTTTTAAGTTTGCATTTTCCTGTGTGCTATTTACAGAAATCAAGCTGTGATTTGGGATCTCAATGCTCTGTATTGCATACACATGTCTTTTATCTACTATTTTTGTTTCATCCAAATTATTTTTTACTTTTGTAATCTCAAATGAAACTGTATCATCTTTTGCAACTAACTCTGCTGTAAGAACTGCATCAATTGTATCACCTGATTTTACAGTCAGCTCATAAGTAGCTTTGTTGTCTTTAAACGTTGCTTTCACATCATCTTTAGAAAGTTTGATGTCTGTTCCGTTGATACGGATTGTGTTGATCTCTGAAGTCTGTCCATAGAATGTCTTTCCTTTCAGATCACCTTTTTTCATCTCGTATCTCACAACGCTTGGGAAGTTCTTTGCTACATGAACATCCATATAATCTGTAGAAAGTACTTCTGTCTCTACTTCTGCAACTTTTTCTAATTTTACAGTCTCAACTTTCAAATCTTCATCTGCTACTGTCACAGATTTTGTTGCTGTCTGATATCCTGTTTTTGCAACTGTCATATCATATGTTCCAGCTGCCAATTCCAAAGAATATGCACCTGACTTATCTGTTGTTGCTGTTTTATCACCAACTTTGACTGTAGCACCTTCCAAAACTTTGTTATCTGCGTCAGTTACTGTTCCTGTTACTGCATATGTAGCTGCTTCTTTTTGTCCTGTGTAGTGAATGTCTTTGATAAGGACATCAGACACATGCCCTGACCAGCTTGTACACTTGAATGCAATCTGAGTTCCAAGAACATCTTTGATAGAACCAAACTCTTCATTTGTAAATACAGCCTGATCATTTAATTTCAATGTCATCTTCTGATCTGCTGTCCACTCAATGCGTACATTCACTTCCGCATTGTCTTTTGGCGCAGCTGTTCTTCCGCCTGTAAAATAAGCTCCATTACCATCTTTATATTTCTGCCAGAACCATCCTTGGTTATCATATCCGATAAACATACCGTTCTTTGCAGTATTATATCCAAGATATACACCAAATCTGTCACTATTATCCTGACTTGTATTTGCATTGTTTGATTTCATTGTGAATGAGAAATATCCCGCTTTTGTAAAATCAAATTTGTTTGGGTTCACAACCATCAATTGTTTTCCACTGTTAGGAGTATTGTCATTCTGTGCTCCTGATTTTAAATTTAAGCCATCCGTTTTCTACTGCACATACTGCGTCTTCGCCAGCTTCGTTTTCCAGAGTCCAAGCATCATTGATTCCATCTTCCAGTACTGCTGTCTCTTCTGCTTTTTCTGTCTTTTCTTCTGTAGCAACAGATTCCTCTGCTGATACAAGCTGAAGATTAGACGGAAGCATTGTACCTGTCATAGATGCAACCATAGCCAGACTCAATAGTCTTAAGACCATTTTCTTCTTCATGTTTTACCTCCTGCTTTCAATTGGTCGTTTTCACAACCAGTTATATTGAATTTCATATTTGATTATACCAAATCACCAATTTTTGGCAATACACTTTTCGCATTACGGTTTTTTGTCAAAAAAATGTATATATTGTGCAAATAGGCAGGATGCACGTATGCACATCCTGCCTATTTTCTATGCTTATAACATCCAATTCTTTTCATCGCAAAAAAGCCGAGAGATAACTCTCTCGGCTTTTAAATGCTCTCTATGAATTATTTTAATTCTACAGATGCACCTTCTGCTTCTAATTTAGCTTTGATTTCTTC
>ENA-OQIF01000493-OQIF01000493.1-human-gut-metagenome-genome-assembly--contig:-NODE-493-length-14382-cov-2.761066_pt1 | contig 14382 bp, 13 predicted proteins | sample MGYA00242574_ERZ504738 | MGnify/ENA primary metagenome ERZ504738 (study PRJEB26092, sample SAMD00036437) | human gut metagenome | host: Homo sapiens | study: EMG produced TPA metagenomics assembly of...
CTGATGTGAAGATCCAGACACTTCTGGACGATACCTTTACCAAAGCGGATCTGGTGATCGATACCAAAGCTACCAAGGCTGGAAAAGTAAAAATCACCTTATCCAAAGACGGAAAAGAACTGCAGAGTGTAGAAGAGACACTGGCAGAGGAGTCTCAGTATGTGATGAAAGTGGAGAATCCTGAACTGTGGTCTGCAGAATCTCCTGTATTATATGATCTGTTACTGGAAGTGATGGATGAGGACGGACAGGTGACAGAAGTGATCCCTCAGAGAGTGGGCTTCCGTCGTTTTGAGATGAAAGATTCTATCATGATGCTGAATGGTAAGAGAATCGTCTTTAAAGGTGTTAACCGTCACGAATTCAGTTCTGTATCCGGCCGTGTGGTATCCAGAGAAGAACTGATCAAAGACCTGGTAACCATGAAACAGAACAATATCAATGCGATCCGTACCTGTCATTATCCGGATGCAGTTGGCATCTATGAACTGTGTGACGAATATGGTATCTACATGATCGCAGAGTGTAACCTGGAGAGCCACGGAAGCTGGGACATCAGTGCAGAACAGACCGGTGACTTCAACAAAGTCGTACCATGTGACCGTCCGGAATGGATGGATATGATGCTGGATCGTGTCAATTCCATGTATCAGAGAGATAAGAACCATCCGGCAATCCTGATCTGGTCCTGCGGTAATGAGGCATTTGGCGGAAAAGTAATCTACGAGATGTCACAGCTGTACCATAAGATGGATCCGAACCGCCTGGTACATTATGAAGGTGTCTGCCACGACAGAAGATACAACGATACCAGTGATATGGAAAGCCAGATGTATCCGTCTGTAGAGGATATCAAGGCATTTCTGGAAAAAGACAGAAGCAAACCATTTATCTGCTGCGAGTACACTCATGCAATGGGTAACTCCTGCGGAGGTATGCACAAATATACAGATCTGACGGATACCGAGCCGTCCTACCAGGGTGGATTTTATCTGGGATTACATCGATCAGTCCATCTACAAAAAGACCGTTACGGAAAGAATTTCAGGCGTACGGCGGTGACTTTAATGATCGGCCATGTGACTACAACTTCAGCGGAAACGGTATCGCATACGGCGGAGAAAGAGACGCATCTCCGAAGATGCAGGATGTGAAATTTAATTATCAGAACATTTCTGCCAAAGTGGAAAAAGACCAGGTAACCATCGTCAACAAGAACCTGTTTATCAACACAGATAGCTTTGACTGCTTCGTAGTACTTGCAAAAGACGGAAAAGAAGTAAAAGAAGTTCCGATGGAAACTCATGTAGCGCCTTTGAGCGAAGAGACCATAAGTCTGCCGATCCCGGTACAGACTCTGCCGGGTGAATACGCAGTTACTGTATCCTTCCGTCTGAAAGACGATACGGTATGGGCAAAACGTGGTCATGAAGTGGCTTTCGGACAGGGTGTCTATAAAGTAGAAGCACCTGCGAAAGCTGTGAAACCTGCAAAATTCGAAGTGATCAGATCCGGTCATGACTTTGGCGTTCGCGGGGAGAACTTCGATGTGCTCTTCTCTTATCTGAACGGTGGTCTTGCATCTTACCGTTACGGTGGAGTGGAGATGATCCAGATGATCCCGAGACCAAACTTCTGGCGGGCACCGGTTGACAATGATAACGGAAGCATGATGCAGATGCGCTGCGGACAGTGGAAACTGGCATCCATGTATCTGTCTCACAAATATCCAACCGGAGGACATTATCCGGGAATGCATATCCCTGAAATCGAAGTTCTGGATGACAGCGCAAAGATTACATTTACGTATGCAATGCCAACGACTCCGGCAACTGAGTGCAAACTGAGCTATCAGGTATATGGAGACGGAAGTATCCGCACCACATTGACGTATGATCCGGTAGAGGGTCTGGGCGATATGCCGGAATTCGGTGTTATGTTCAAGTTCGATGCAGATTACGACAATGTAACCTGGTACGGCATGGGACCGGAAGAAACCTATGTGGACAGATGCGAAGGCGCAAAATTGGGTATCTACAGGAACAAAGTGGAAGATAATATGGCAAAATACATGGTTCCGCAGGAATGCGGAAACAAGGTTGGCGTACGTTGGGCATCTGTAACAGACCGTAAGGGCAGAGGAATGCTGTTTACCGGTGATGCTATGGAATTCTCCGCACTGCCATATACACCACACGAGATGGAAAATGCAATGCATCCATTTGAGCTGCCACAGGTACACTACACGGTAGTACGGGTATCCAAACAGCAGATGGGTATTGCCGGAGATGACAGCTGGGGAGCAAAACCACTTCCGGAATACCTGATCAAAACCGATGAAAAGATGGAATTTACATTCACATTCAAAGGGATCTGATGAAAATTTCAAATAAATAATGAAACGAAAGGAAAAGCCTTTCTCCTTGAAAGTGAAGGGAGAAAAGGCTTTTCCGGTAATACAGGAGAAGAACATATGGCGAGAGAAGTAAATTTTGGAAAAATGCTCACGGTGGAGATTACAATCCGGAACAGTGGCTTCACAGCCCGGAGATTCTGGAAAAAGACATCGAATATTTTAAAAAAGCGAAAATCAATGAAGTGTCCCTGGGGATATTTTCCTGGGCAGTACTGGAACCGGTAGAGGGAGAGTTCCATTTTGAATGGATGGAAAAGATCATTGACCGTCTGTATGAAAATGGTATTTCTACAATTCTTGCCACCCCGACCGGAGCCAGACCAAGATGGATGGCACAGAAGTATCCTGAGGTACTTCGTGTAGATGCCAGCCGTCACAGAAATCTGTATGGAGAAAGACATAACCACTGTTATACCTCTCCAGTATACAGAGAAAAGACAAGAATCATGAATACAAAACTGGCAGAAAAATTCAAAGATCATCCGGGTGTGATCGCCTGGCATATTTCCAATGAATATGGAGGAGAGTGTCATTGCCCGTTGTGTCAGGCGGCCTTTAAAAACTGGCTGAAAGACAAATATCAGACAGTAGATAAGATGAACCGGGCATGGGCAACCACATTCTGGAGTCACCGGTATAATGATTTTGATTAGGTAGACAGTCCTTCCCCGAGGGGAGACAGCTCTCTTCACGGCCTGAACCTGGACTGGAAACGGTTTGTGACCGATCAGACGGTGGATTTTGTAAAATGGGAGATTCGGGCGATTCGGGATGCAGGATCCGACAAACCGACGACTATCAATATGATGTACAATTTCCAGGGATTAAACTACCACAAATTTGCAGATGTGGTGGATTTTGTATCCTGGGATAATTATCCACAGTGGCATAAGAAAGAAGAATACCTGACAGCTATGGATAATGGTATGCAGCATGACATTATGCGAAGTATTCAGAAAAAACCATTTTTGCTGATGGAGAACTGCCCATCGGCAACCAACTGGCAGTCCGTAAGCAAATTGAAGAAACCGGGAATGCTCCATGCAGCTTCCATGCAGGCTGTTGCCCACGGATCCGACAGCATTCTGTATTTCCAGCTTCGCCAGAGCCAGGGTTCCTCTGAAAAATTCCATGGTGCGGTGATCGATCATTATGGCAAAGATGATACCAGAGTATTTAGAGAAGTTACAGAAGTGGGTGAAAGCCTGGAGAAACTTCAGGAAGTTACCGGAGCGAAGAATCCCGCACAGGTGGCTGTGGTATATGACTGGGAGAACCGCTGGGCGATGGAAGATGCCCAGGGTCCGAGAAATAAAGGACTGTTCTACAAGGAAACCGTAGAAAAATCCTATTATGCATTCCGCAAACAGGGGCTGAACGTGGATATGATCGATATGGAACAGGATCTGGATGGTTATAAAGTGGTAGCAGCACCTATGCTTTATATGTTCCGGGCAGGATTCGAAGAGAAGATTCGTAAGTATGTGGAAAATGGAGGAACATTTATCCTGACCTACTGGTCCGGTATCGTGGACAGTACCGATCTGTGTTTCCTGGAGGGAACTCCCCATGGACTGATGGATGTGATGGGGCTTCGCAGTACGGAGATTGACGGCTTGTACGATGGGGAATATAATAGAGGAGTACCGGTGGAAGGAAATGAGCTGTGTCTGACAAAAACCTATACCTGTAACCATCTTTGCGAACTGGTTAAGGCCTCCACTGCACAGCCTCTGATGACCTATGAAACCGACTTTTATGCTGGTATGCCTGCACTCACCGTGAACCTTTTCGGAAAAGGAAAAGCATACCATGTCTGCGCAGACTTTGAACAGGGATTTTATGATGAAGTTTATCGTAAAATTGCAAAAGAAGCAGGTGTAAAACGTGTAGTTGCCCACATCCCGGAAGGCGTGGAAGTAAGCGTGCGCCGAAATCAGGATACAGATTATGTATTTGTACAGAACTTTAACCGCCAGCCGGTAGAAGTCAAGCTGCCTACAGAACGGTATCCGGTATGGCTGGGAGAGTATGATGGCACTATAGGTCGGTTCGGCACCGTGGTATTAAAAGGAAAGGCAGGAGAAAAGGAATGATTCAAGAGAGTATTGTAAAACTGGTACAGTATGGACTGGCAACCGGTCTGGTAGAAAAGGAAGACAAGCGTTATACTACGAATAAAATTCTGGAATTACTGCAGATGGATGCGATCGACGAAGAATATGTAAAACAGATTCTGGAGTCTGACGGGGCAGATCAGAGTGTGGTAGGCGAACTGGAAAGCATCCTGGGAGATATCTGTGACTATGCATATGAACATGGTCTGATGGAAGAGAACAGTGTAGGTTATCGTGATCTGTTTGATACAAAAGTTATGAGCCTTCTGGTAGACCGCCCGAGCAATGTGATCCGCCGTTTCTGGGAGCTGTATAAAGAAGACCCGATAAAAGCTACCGATGCACATTACAAATTCAGCCAGGATACCGATTATATCCGTCGTTACCGTATCGCAAAAGACATGAAATGGGTAGCACCGACAGAATACGGTGATCTGGATATTACCGTCAACCTGTCCAAACCGGAAAAAGATCCGAAAGCCATCGCAGCAGCAAAACTGGCAAAACAGACCTCTTATCCAAAATGTCTGCTTTGCATGGAAAACGAAGGCTACGCAGGAAGACTGAACCATCCGGCAAGACAGAACCACAGAATCATACCGGTAACCATCAACAACAGTCAGTGGGGCTTCCAGTATTCTCCTTATGTATATTATAACGAGCATTGTATCGTATTCAATTCTCAGCATGTACCGATGAAGATCGAACGCGCAACTTTTGCAAAACTGTTTGACTTTGTAAAACAGTTCCCACACTACTTTGTAGGTTCCAATGCGGACCTGCCGATCGTAGGAGGATCGATCCTGAGTCATGATCATTTCCAGGGTGGTCATTATGAATTCGCCATGGCAAAAGCACCGGTGGAAAAAGAAGTAGTGATCCCGGGATTCGAAGATGTAAAAGCAGGAATCGTAAAATGGCCGATGTCCGTCATCCGTATCAGTGGTCCGGACACTGAGCGTCTGATCGAGCTGGCAGACAAGATTCTGTTAAAAATGGAGAGGCTATACGGACGAAGAGGCATTTGTTTTTGCGGAAACAGACGGAGAGCCACACAATACCATCACGCCGATCGCAAGAAAGCGTGGAGATCTGTATGAAATGGATCTGGTTTTGAGAAATAATATTACTACAGCCGAGCATCCTCTGGGTGTATACCATCCACATGCAGAACTGCACCATATTAAGAAAGAAAACATCGGACTGATCGAAGTTATGGGTCTGGCAGTACTGCCGGCACGTCTGAAAGGAGAACTGGAAGGACTGTGCAAAGCAATTGTCGCAGGAGCAGATCTGAGAAAAGACGAGATTCTGGAAAAACATGCAGACTGGGTAGACGAACTGAAAGAAAAATATACGTTTACAGCAGAAAATGTGGAAGAAATCCTGAAAAAAGAGATCGGTATCGTATTCATGAAAGTTCTGGAACATGCAGGTGTATACAAATGCACAGAGGAAGGCAGAGCTGCATTCATGAGATTTATCAAGAGTCTGTAAACAGTCTGGTTAATTACAGAATGAAAAAAATGCACCCCCGGATTGACAAGTGTCTTCCGGGGGTGTATACTTGTCCTTGCGTGTAACACAAAGCAGCTGTGGACATGCATTTTAATTGAATATCGAGCCAATAGAAGGTTGCAGGAAAGAAGGCATATGCCCGCCGAAGGAATAATACTCTCAGGTGTCCCCAAAAGGACAGGACTGTAACCGGATGGCCCTCTGGAGAATCCCAAAGATGGGTGCCGAAGGTGAAAGCAGATCTGTGATCTGTGAATCTCTCAGGCAAAAAGGACAGTGTGAAAGATACAAAAAGAAAAGCGACATGTCGCAGTAGTTTTTGTATTTCGAGTGGATAATGAATAACAATTCTGAACAGAACCTGCAAAGGCGCAGAACAGTTATGGAAGTATCAGGTCCCGGGGATTCCCCGGGACCTTTTTGCTTTACCGGAAATTGCTTTCCGGCAGAGTAAAAAACGCTCCGCGTGGATGTGCCCCGACACATTCTCCGGTATTGGCTTGAAACGTAAGAAAAAGTGAGGGAGAAGAAAAAACATGGAATTTGTTACAAAAGTAGTTGAGTGTGTCAATACGTTTCTGTGGGATTATGCATTGCTGATCCTGCTTCTGGGAGCCGGTATCATTTACTCGTTCAGCCTGAAATTTATTCAGGTACGAAAGTTTGGTGCCGGAATGAAAGCATTGTTTGGTAATTTTTCGCTGCATGGAGGAAAAGGAGAAAATGGTCTCAGTTCCTTTCAGGCTCTGACAACAGCGATTGCCGCCCAGGTAGGAACCGGTAATATTGCCGGAGCAGCGACAGCGATTGCATCCGGAGGGCCGGGCGCCATCTTCTGGATGTGGGTCAGTGCATTCTTCGGAATGGCAACCATCTATGCGGAAGCTGTTATGGCACAGCATACAAGAAAACTGGAAAACGGACATTATGTAGGAGGCCCGGTATACTATATAAAATACGTATTCAAGGGCGGATTTGGAAAATTCCTGGCAGGTTTCTTTTCTGTAGCTATCATCCTGGCCCTGGGATTTATGGGAAATATGGTACAGTCCAACTCTATCGGTGCAGCATTTAACAATGCTTTCCATGTACCGAAACTGGCAGTGGGAATCTGTGTGGCAGTGATTGCCGGTATCATCTTCATTGGTGGAATCAGGAGAATCGCAAGCTTTACAGAAAAGATTGTTCCGATTATGGCACTGTTATACATCATTGGCTGCCTTGTGATCCTGGCGATGCATCTTCCGGGGGTTGGAACCGCATTCAAAGATATTTTTGTGGGTGCTTTTGCACCACAGGCAATCGCAGGCGGTGTACTTGGCGTAACGGTTCAGAAAGCGATGCGTTTTGGAGTAGCGAGAGGACTTTTCTCCAATGAAGCAGGTATGGGTTCCACACCACATGCACATGCAACAGCAGAGGTTAAGGATCCGTGTGATCAGGGAATCATCGCAATGATGGGTGTATTTATCGATACATTTATTATTCTGACACTGACAGCTCTGGTTATCCTGTCCACCGGGGTACTCGGTAACGGACAGACAGGTTCTGAACTGGCGCAGAGTGCATTCAACGTAGGATTCGGAAACTTTGGAAATATCTTTATTGCCTTGTGCATGCTGTTTTTTGCCTTTACTACAATTGTCGGATGGTATTATTTCGGTGAAGTGAATGTTCGCCATTTGTTCGGAAATGGTGCAGTAAAAGTTTATGCAGTGATCGTTGTGATCTGTGTGATCATCGGATCCACATTGAAAGTAGATCTGGTATGGGATATGGCAGATATGTTCAATGGTTTAATGGTGCTTCCAAACCTGATCGCACTTCTTGGATGCCTGGCGGTTGTTCGCAAATTGACGAAAAAGAGCGAAAAAAGCAAAGAAAAATAATGGAATATAGACAAAAACATAAAAATCCGCTTTGGGGAAAGAAACCAAAGCGGATTTTTTTGAAATTGGTTAAATTGTACTTGATTTTTATAAAATAATGGTATAATATATAAACATGACGAAACAACATTTAAACAATACGTCAAAATCACCAGAAACAACAAGGAAAAGTGAATGGTATTGTATGAAATGTTCACGATAGTGGGGTGACAAACTATATAATGTCGTGAGCGAAACAAAAGATTCCGTAGTTATTATGACGAAACACAATATTAAGAAAAATTGTGAAGGAATGTAGATTTTCGTTCGTGTTCATACGGTAGGCGCCAGCAGAGTTTTTCTGAAAAAAGTAGTATGGACAGAAGGAAAATTTTATATAGAGACAACGGAAGATTGACGAATATGATGTTGTCTGAGTTACTTTCAAGACCTAAAAGGGAGGGAAAGAGATGAAAAGAAAATAGTTGCAGTTTTAACAGCAGCTACGCTTGCAGTTGGTATGTTAGCCGGCTGTGGCGGCGGCGGAAGTGATTCCAGTTCCGGCGGATCTACAGATTCCAGTGGAACAACTTCTACAGATGACAGTTCAGGCGGAAGCGGAACAGCAGCATCTGAAGGTATTACTACAGAGGTAGGAACTCCTCGTTCTGAGACACTGATCGTTGAGTGTCAGTCCCCGACAGATGTACCTGGTCAGTTCAACAGCTACATGAAAGGTACCCAGATGGGATTCGGTATTCATCAGCTGATGAGTGCTCATCTGTGGGAAATGGATACCGCAAAAGGTGAACAGTGGGGCGAGATTGCTGATGGCATGCCTGAGTCCAATGATGATTTTACCGAGTGGACAGTAAAAGTTCGTCAGGGTATCAAATGGTCCGATGGTGAAGATGTAACAGCGATGATGTTGTCTTCACTTTCAATATGATTAAAGAAAATGACGAAATCGGTGCCAGTGCAGCAACAAACCTGTACATTGATTCCGTAGAAAAAGTAGATGATTACACAGTTCTGTTTAAGGATGAAAGAACCCATTCCCGCGTTTTCGTACAGAGATATGGTATCACTGTATGGGGAACTGATTACCGTATCGTTCCGGAACATATTTATTCAAAACAGTCCGACGTTACTACATTCAAGGATGAAGATCCTGTAGTAGCAGGCCCGTATACCGTAAAAGATTACGATTCACTGGGTGACTGGGTACTGTATGAACTGCGTGATGACTGGAAAGACAGCACACTTGGTGTTGCAGGATCCACTCAGTATGACTACGCAGAAGGAGCTACACCTCCGAAATACGTATGGTTCCGTACATTCGCAGACTCTACCACAAAACAGATGGCTATGATCAACAACGAAGTTGACCTGCTGTGTGAAGTAACACTGGAAGAGTTTGAAACCATGAAAGCTTCTAACGACAATATCAACTGCTGGTACAACGATTTCCCATATGCAAACCCAGACGATCCGGGTGCAAAAGGACTTACATTCTCACACGGTCAGGGCGCACCGTTTGACAATCCAGACTTCCGCTGGGGTATCTGTTTAGCACTTAATATTGATGAGATTTCCATGAACACGTTCTCCGGAGCAGGACGTGCGGCTCCGATCCCGTTAATGAACAATACACAGTTCCTGCAGGAAACCTACACAATCCCAATGCAGGATTGGCTGGAAAACTTCGAACTGGATCTTGGCGATGGAACAACCTTCAAACCTTATGATACCGGTTATGCAAAACGTATGGCTGATTCTCTGGGCATCGAAGGAACAGATGAAGAACTGATTACCATGTTTGGTGCAGGCTGGTGGAAACATGATGAAGAAGCAGCTACAAAACTGCTTGAAAAAGCCGGTCTGGAAAAAGTAAACGGTGTATGGAATTATGAAGGCAAACCTTTCACCTTTGAGATGAGCTATCTGGCAGATACTGAGTTCCAGGAAGCACGTGGTGTACAGGCAGCTTACAACCAGCTGACAAAATTCGGTTTCCAGTGTACAATTGCTTCTAAATCTTCCGCAACATGGGATGTAGATGGCGGACAGGGTAACTTCCAGATTGCTGGTTACTGGCCATCCGGCGGTATCCTGAAAGACTTCTACTCTGCAATCAGCGGATTTGACGGTGATCTGATCAAACCTGTAGGCGAAACTGGTTCAGGTCAGGGACTTCGTTGGAATAACGAAAAAGTTACAGAGATACTTCATGAACTTGCTAATACTGATCCGGAAAGTGATAGATCTTACGAACTGCATACTGAATTCCTTAAGGAATGTGTAACAGATATGCCGGAAATCAACTTCCTCTCTGGTACAAAATTCGTTCCGACCAACTCAACTTACTGGGAAGGTTATCCGAATGCGGACAACCCGTACAATGGTCCATGGTGGTGGTGGAGCTGCTTCAAATACATGCTTCCAAACATCACTCCTACACAGGCTTAATCCTTTAAGTCTTTAGGAACAGTAATAAAATGATGAAAACAGCAAAAACTGACAGAGTTATTTGCTGAAATATCAGAAGGGACGGAGTTGTAAGAAAAACTTACGAGCCGTCCCTTTTGTGTAGAAATAGTAGTAAAGGAGTGCTGTGTATGAAATTTAAGAAATTCTTTCTGCAGCGAGTGCTTGCCTGGGCGCTGACTATCCTGATCGGTGTTACCTTTATCTTCTTCATTCCACGTATGTTTCCGTCAGATCCTGTTGAAAACATGATCGCACAGATTCAGTCACGTTCCGGTAACATGGATCCAGCTGAGATGGATGCCCTCCGTAGCAGCTTGCGTGTGCAGTTTGGACTTGATGGCTCGCTGCTGCAACAGTATGGATATTTCCTGTGGCATGGTCTGCTGCATTTTGACTTTGGTCCGTCACTGATGAGTTATCCGGAACCGGTAGGAAAGATCATTGGACGATATCTGCCATATACGTTGATGCTCTGTCTGACATCCACGTTTATTGCGTGGATCGTAGGTAACCTGATCGGTCTTCTGGCAGGATTTCGGAAAATAAACTTCATCCAAGATTCTGGAAGCAATTGCAATTTTTATCTACCCGATTCCTTACTTCCTGGTAGCGTTGATCTTACAGATTGTATTTGCATTTATATTAAAATGGTTCCCGTTGCAGGCAGTTATCAATACTAAAGGTGGATTTGGTCCTTGGATCGCTTCTGTGGTCAAGGCTTCCATCCTTCCGGGAATCTCACTGCTGTTACTTGGTACCGGATGGTGGATCATCTCCATGAAATCTCTGGCGAGTACCACAGCAGAAGAAGATTATGTACGTTATGCCCGTTTCCGTGGACTTTCCGAGTTCACCATTGGCAAGAACTATGTAATGCGTAACTCCATTCTGACCCAGATCACAGCACTGGCAATGAGCCTTGGTGGTGTCTTCGGTGGTTCCATCATGACCGAGATTATTTTCGGATACCCTGGAGTTGGTTCTCTGATTCAGGCCGCGATCCTGCAGTCGGATTATAATATGATCCTTGGTTGTATTACAATTTCCATCGTAGCGATTGCTTCAGCAACTTTAATTGTGGACCTGATCTACCCGTTCATCGATCCGCGAATCCGGTACGGCTGATAAGAGGGAGGGACAGACATGAAGAAATTTTGGAAAACAGCCAATTTTCGTTTAAAAGCAGGCTTGATTTCTACTTGCTTTTTCCTGATCATTGGATTCGTAGTATATTTTATCCCACATACAAATCCGTTTACCTATAATACATACCCGAATAATCTGGGAGTTTCTGCTGAACATTGGCTTGGAACCACCAGTATGGGACAGGATATTGTATGGTTGCTGATCGAAGCCATTCACAATTCTCTGATGATTGGTCTGATCGTAGCTACTATTGGTACTGTTGTGGGTGTTCTGGTTGGTCTGCTTGCAGGTTTTGCAGGCGGCGCGTTGGACAGAGTGCTGATGATTATCACGGATACTTTCGTAGTAATCCCGTCTCTGCCGATTCTGATCATGATGACTTCCCTGATGAAAGGAAGCTCCACTGTAATTGTTATGGCACTTGTTCTTGCGATGTTCGCATGGGCATGGCCAAGCCGTCAGATCCGTTCCATGGCTCTGACAATCAAAGAGCGTGACTTTATTCACACAGCACGTTTTTCAGGTGAAAGTACTTTACAGATCGTTGTAACGGAGATTCTTCCGTTCGCACTGTCCTGGTCACTTTCCAACTTTATGAATGCAACACTGAGTGCAATCGGTTCAGAATCCAGTTTGGCCGTTCTGGGTCTGTCACCGGGAAACCTGGTTTCTCTTGGTAACATGATTCAGTGGGCAAGAGGATACAATGCAGTCCTGGCTAAGAGATGGCTTTGGATCGGTTCTCCGATTGTTGCAACCGTTATCTTATTTGTTGGCCTGTTCATGCTGATTACAGGTTACAACGATTATCAGGCTAAGAAGAGAGGCAGGTGATAGGTATGCTGAAAATCGAGAATTTGTCAACGTCTTACAAGACAATAGACGGTGATGTACACGTACTCAAGGACATTAACTTTGAGATTAAAAGACAATGAGATCTTCGGCATCGCAGGCGAGTCCGGATGTGGTAAAACCACCCTGCTGAACACTCTTATGATATTGTTGACTATCCGTTGGTGATCGATCAGGGCGTGTTGTTCTGGAAGGTGAAAAGACGGAAAGAAATATTCATTCGAATCTGGAAAGATTCGTGACACCTGGTGGAACAATATCGCATATGTGCCACAGGCTGCACAGAGTGTTCTGAACCCGATCGTTCGTCTGAAGACACAGTTTCTGGATTCTATTCCAAAGGACCAGAAAAAAATGAAAACCGGAGGAAACTCTGGCAAGAGTTGCTGATTATCTGAAAGAACTGAATCTTTCCCCGGATGTTCTGGAGTCATTTCCATTCCAGCTGTCCGGTGGTATGAGACAGCGTGCGATCATTGCACTGGCAACTTTTATGTCCCCGGGTGTTGTTCTGGCCGATGAGCCGACAACCGCTCTGGACGTAGTTGTACAGAAGGGTATTCTTATGATGCTGATGCGTCTGCAGAAACAGTTAAAGAATACAATGATCATTGTAAGTCATGATATGGGTGTTCATTATCAGATCACAGACCGTATGGCGATCATGTATTCCGGTAGTGTTGCAGAGCTCGGTAAGACAGAAGATATCTTCAATGATCCGATTCATCCGTATACAAAGATGCTGGTAGATGCTCTTCCGCGTGTAGGCGAGGATGTACAGCGAGTTGGTATCGCAGGACGTCCGCCGGCACTGAAGAATCCGCCGCCAGGATGTCGTTTTGCACCTCGTTGTCCGCATGCTACGGACCGGTGCCGCAGTGAAGTTCCGAAATTCCGGGAAATAAGACCGGGTCGTTTCGCTGCGTGTCACTTATTAGAAGAGGAGGTGAAGACGAATGGCTGATAAATTATTGGAAGTAAAAGGCGTCAGCAAGATTTTCCGTGTAGGTGGTATGCTGCGTGGTAAAAAGCTGGTGGCTGTAGATAATGTTTCTTTATCTATCGATGATGATAAACCGGTAATCTTGTCTATCGTAGGCGAGTCCGGTTGTGGTAAATCTACTTTATGTAAGATGATTCTTCGTCTTCATAACCCGGATATGGGTGACATCGTTCTGGATGGAAAATCTTATGCAGATAAAAAAAGCTATGATCCAAAACAGTTCAAACTGGATGTACAGCCGATCTTCCAGAATCCGTACGAATCTTTCTCAGCAAGAAAGACCGTAGATACTTACCTGTATAACACTGCTCTTCGTCTTGGCATCGCAAAGAACAAAGCAGAAGCAGATAAAGTTGTTGATGAAGCATTAAAGAGTGTTGGTATGTCTCTGGCAGTCGTAAAAGGAAAATATGCGACTCAGTTCTCAGGTGGAGAGCTGCAGCGTGTATCCATCGCGAGAGCCCTGATTACCCGTCCGAAACTGATCATCGCAGATGAGCCTGTTGCGGCAATCGATGCATCTATGAAGATGAACATCGTAAACCTCTTTAAAGAGCTGCGTGACAAATACAAAATCTCATTTATTTATATTACTCATGACCTGTCGACTGCATATTATGTATCCGATTATATCGCAACCCTGTATCGTGGCTGCCTGATCGAATACGGACCGGCAAAACAGATCATGGACAATCCGGCACATCCGTATACTGAACTTCTGATGAGTTCCGTACCGCGTGTAGGAGATAAGTGGGAGAAAGAGATTGCCATGCCGGATATGGAAGGAAAAGAATACGCAGTGGAATACTGTAAGTTCGCTCCTCGTTGTCCGTACGCAACCGATGAATGTCGTCAGAAACGCCCGGATGCAACAGATATGGGCAATGGCCGTATGGTACTTTGCTGTCACCCTCTGTGTCAGCAGACAAAAGAAGCGTAAGATAAGCTTGTAAAGCATAAAAAAGGCTGTCG
>ENA-OQIF01000494-OQIF01000494.1-human-gut-metagenome-genome-assembly--contig:-NODE-494-length-14364-cov-2.423334_pt1 | contig 14364 bp, 13 predicted proteins | sample MGYA00242574_ERZ504738 | MGnify/ENA primary metagenome ERZ504738 (study PRJEB26092, sample SAMD00036437) | human gut metagenome | host: Homo sapiens | study: EMG produced TPA metagenomics assembly of...
TGATCTTGAGGACTTTTCCATTACAAATGCGGGAAAATATATAGTATTTTATGTGAGAAGTTCTTCCGGAGCCGGAAATTTGAGTTCCCTTTGGGTAAATTCTGAGGTATATCAGCTTCCGTATGTGAAACTGGAGGCCCCGGATATTACTTCCGACAGGACAGAGGGAAGAACCGTAACCGTACAGACAACGTCCAATAATCCGGATCTGCCAGCTGCAACAGAAACCTGGAACATGACAAGTACAGCGCTGGAATGGAACAGTGTGGAAGGTGCGGATATCTGTCAGATGACCATGAGCGGAACCGTACAGGTACAGAATGGAAATGATATCAGCAGCAGAAAACTGAACAGTCAGATCCGAATCCTTGAGAATTACAAAGGTAATCTTCTGACTGTACAGCAGAAAGATGCCAACGGAAACTGGTCCGCTGCTTCTGTAACCGATCAGCAGGAAATCATTCAGACGGCGGATCCACAGAAACCAAGAATCATTCATCATTTTATGCTGGACAGCTATCAGACTCAGATCAGTTCCAGTTATTCACTGAACGGTGTACAGAACTATTATCAGCTGACGCTGACTGCAGAACTTCTGGCAGAGCAGCAGGAAGATGGAACGTTCCATTATACACTGTTCCTTCCGGATGCAGAGCAGATGGATAATGGCGCAGGAACTACGATCACCAATGAAAACTTCTCACTGACTGATCAGGTGAGTGCAGAGGCAAATGTGGTATCCGATATCTGGCCGACCGGACTTGCCGGAGAGGATACTTCCCAGAAACCGAAAGAACAGCCGTATGTAAAATCAGACGAGACACAGATCCTGTTTCAGTAACAGATGGTGAGAGAAAGAACAGACGGAGGAACATTCGGTGGAAGAAGAAAAAGAAAGGAGGAAGCCCCAGTGGGAAAACGTGTGGAAAACCTGAAAGAGAACAGAAAGAAAGGCATATCCATGGCTATTGTTCTCTGCGTGTCAGCATTTTTCCTGGCTTTTGCGGCAGCGATTGTCTATACGGCGGGGCTTCTTACCGCTGAAGCCAATGAGCGGCTGGAACAGGAACGATGTTATCAGCTGGCGAAAAGTTATGCAAAAGTTCTGGATACGGAGCTAACTTCGTATACCCGGAAAACAGAAGAAAACAGTACTACCTTTTATGGATTTGCCAGTCGTTTTCTGGATGGCAGATATGCAGAATATGATCCCGGCAATCAGGACAATACGGTCTTTTACTACCAGCCGGTTGCCGCAAGTATGCCGGATCCGAAATATGGAACTATAAAGATTGCCCTGTATAAGGAAACCGGAGAAGAAGATAATACAGATCTTCTTTCCGGCACCTTGCCGGCAGGGAGCGGAAATTATCGGGAAAAAGTGCGGGAAGTGGAAAATTATACCATTATGCAGTACATTCTGACGGTAGAAGTGATTGCATCTTATGGCGATTCCAGTTATACTTACAGTACGGAATATTACAGAAAAGAGCGATATCCTGCATCATTCTCCCATAATGGAACGGTTTTGGTATGGAATGATGAAAACTGGCACAAAGGAAATACCGGTGGTCCGATTTATGATATGTCACAGATCACAGAAGATACTCCGGTGAAGTATACACTGGATAAGACACAGGCAAAGGAGACAGTCTTTGAGCCGGTATATGAGGAGGCGGACCATGAGTAAGAAAAACAGATGGAACCGGGGGAAACCCTTGTGGAAGTCATGGCAGCCATGGTGATCTTCCTTCTGCTGATGGGAATCTTGCAGGGATCTGTCAAGTACAGCAGAGCAGCACTGGAAAAGAGCAGGCTTTTACGGGAACAGAACGAAGAAATCTGTGAGAGTGTGCGAAATGTGAAACATGAGAACAATGGAGCACAGACGACCATGACCTTCCAGGCAGTCAGTGCTGACGGAGAGGTAACAGGAAATCAGGTATTCAGCGTTCCTGTGATTCCGGAAAAAAAACAGGCAGAATATACGGATCAGGGGCATGAAACCCGGACAATGGTTTTTTATGTCTATGGTGCAGTGGCAAAGTCGAAGGATGACCCTCTGCTCTCCGATATGAAGGAGGATACCGGAGGGGGTGAAGGCTCATGAAACAGCTTAAAAAGTGTCTGAAAAACAGGCGGGGCACCACACTGGTTGAGATGCTGGTTACACTGACACTGATCACGATCATGGTCGGTATGGCCGCCACCACACTGAGTGCGGCCTTTAAAATTTTCCTGCGGGTGCAAAAAGAGCAGTATGCCCAGTCCGTACTAGATACAACGATGACGGAATTACGGTCACTGACCAAAGAGGCTACGCAGTATGTGAAGATCTACGGCAACGATGCTTCTCCGGAAAGACAGGGGGGAGCGGACAGTGGTCCGGTTCTGGAATATGTCAATACCGACGGATATGCAGTTCTGGTCAGTACGGGAGGCTGCGAAGCCACCAATCTGTACCAGGGAGAGACGCTGATGGATCAGGCTGATGCAGTTTCCCAGGGAAGACTTCTGACCCGGTTTTATCTGCGGGATCAGGATACTTATGTATACAGCCGTGACGGCTCACCGGCGGCTCGTGCGGTGGCGACGGTATTTGCAGACAAATATTATATGGGAAATTACCTTGGTGTGACGTTTTCCTATTGGAAAGGGGAACAAAATGGTGACCAGGTACCTTCTGTGAAAGCAGAGGTAACGCTCTACAGCGATGCAGAGCGGACCAACGTTGTGGCGAAGGAAAGTGAGATCCTGGATCTTCGCTACAAAGCAGTAAGAAACGATGGGGCGACAGCCTCGTCCCAATCAGCGGGCGGCTGAGAGGGACTAAAAAAGGTATAGGCACGGGCACCGACGTGTTTATCGATAGACGGAGATCCGAAAGAGGAAATCCGAAAAGAAAACAAAAGAATCCAAAAGGAGAGAGACGTATGATTAAGAAACTTAAAGAAAACAAAAAAGGTTTTACACTGGTAGAACTGATCGTTGTACTGGTAATCATTGCAATCCTGGCAGCTATGCTGATTCCGGCACTGACTGGGTATATTGATAAAGCAAAAGACAAAGATATTATCGCTGAGACACGTTCCGCTGTAATGGCTACGCAGACATTGGTTGATGAAGAATATGCGGGCAAAAGCTGTTGGATCTGCTGTTGTGGTAGGAGCGGAAAATGTAACGGTTGATAAAATTAAAAAGCTTGCAGAAATTGACGGAACAATTGATGAAACAGAAGTTAAAATTACAGACGGAAAAGTTACAGAACTTGTGTATGAAAAAGATGGAAAAACCTGTACTTATTCGGTAACAGGGAACAAAGGAACATATGAAGTGAAAAAAAGCAAATAGTAATATAACTGAAAAATATCAGGAAAAAGTGAGAGCAGATGTTTAAACTGGAGAAGGGTCGTAGAAGAAAAATTTCATACCGCCGGATCAAAAAATTCCTCACTATCCTCCCCATCCTTCTGCTGACCCTGTTCGCAGGAGCCCCCGGGGTTCTGCGGTTAGTCTATCGGGCAGATGCCCAGGTAGCTCTTGGACATGCCAAATCGGTGCGCATGGCGATCCAGATAACTGGAACAGAACAGTACAGCAAAGGGAAAGGTTTCTGTGATGCCACCCAGGAGGGTGGCGTTCCGGAAGCTCTTTATCAGAAGATTCTTAACTTAAGTGATGCCCCGGGAGAGTTCTGGGTGCTTCAGGTCGGAAACGATGGATATAAAGTGAAACAATTTGTATACCGGGAAAGAAATTATACCGTCTGGTATCAGGCAACCCCCCGATCCTATCAGGTATACCGGGGAGATGAGATGATCTCCACAGAGAAAATACAGGACGAAACAGGAGAAAAGTAAGATGATAGTACTGACAGAAGGATTTTTATGGCTGATTCGATTTATGATCGGTGCCTGTATTTTCAGTTTTTTAAATGTGGTGGCAGACAGACTGCCGCGGGAAGAGAGCGTGGTACGTGGAAGAAGTCACTGTACCGTATGTGGGCGGACCCTTGGTCCTCTGGAATTGATTCCCTGTGTAAGCTTTCTGGCTTTGAGGGGAAAGTGTAAAGGCTGTAAAACAGCCATTCCGAAACGATGTTTTTTATCTGAATGTCTGGGTGGAGCGGCATTTGTATGCTGCGGAATGAAATTTGGCTGCGGTGCTCTGGGGATTCTCTCCCTGGGTGGTGCTGTGGTATTTTGTTACATAGGAATATTACTGGTTGTGGCCCTGATTGACTGGGACACACAGATGATCTACGATAGATTTCACATATTGATTTTATTACTTGGCATGGCATCACTGTGGCTGTTTCCACAGCATGGACCGGTCGATCGACTGATCGGTGCTTTGGTGATCGCAGTGCCCATGTTACTGCTTACGCTGCTAATACCGGGTGCCTTTGGAGGCGGGGACATCAAACTGATGGCGGTATCCGGCTGGTTTCTCGGATGTGCACCGGTGATATGTGCCATGTTTTTCGGGATTCTGAGCGGTGGGACATATGCCGGCATAATGCTGGCAACAAAGAAGCTGGGCGGAAAGGACCATTTTGCTTTTGGTCCTTTTCTTGCGGCAGGACTGATGATCGGAGCTGTCTGGGGGGATGCGATCGCCACCTGGTATCTTCGATTTTTATAGAAAGGAAAGGATATGGCACAATTTCGTTACACGGCAAAAAGTATGAATGGTAAGACAAGGCGCGGAACCATGGAAGTGCCGAATGAGACTGTCTTGCAGCAGAACCTGAAAGAACAGGGGCTGTTTCTGATACAGGCCAAGAACCTGGCGGAAGCAAAAGACTACCGCAAACTGAAAACTCCCCAGCTGGCAAGCTTTTGCAGGGAGTTTTCCACACTCCTGGAATCCGGTATCACACTGGTAAGGGCACTGGATATTATTTCCCAGCAGGAAGGGCTGACCGGCTATGAAAGAGAGATTTATCAGGCTGTCCTTCTCGATGTGAAAAAGGGTATCACACTGTCGGAAGCGATGGAGACGAAGAAGTGTTTTCCGGAACTGATGATCGGTATGATACGTTCCGGCGAAGGAACGGGTAATCTGGATCAGGTAACACGGCGTCTGGCGATGCAGTTTGAAAAAACAACCGTTTAAACCATCAGGTTCGTTCAGCGATGACGTATCCGATGGTTCTTCTGGTGATGTGTGTGGCGGTTGTCATTCTGATCGTGACATTCATCCTGCCACAGTTCCAGTCATTGTTTGATCAGCTGGATGAACTTCCGGCGATGACACAGATGCTGGTGAATCTGTCTGACTTTCTTGTAACGAAATGGTATCTGGCAATCATTCTGGTGTGTCTGGCCGGGATGTGTCTGAGAATTCTTATCGGGATCCATCAGGTGCGAAGAATTCTGGATTATCTCAAAGTCCATATCTGGGGATTTGGGAAACTGTGTAAAATTATATATACGGCACGTTTCGCACGTACGCTGAGCAGTCTGTACTCCAGCGGTATGCCTCTTGCGACCGCATTGAACATTGCAGGAAAGACGATCGGCAACAGTTATGTGGAAGAACAGTTTGTTCAGGTAACCGTGCAGGTACGCAGTGGTGTCCCTCTTTCCCGTGCACTGGAACAGGTGGATGGTCTGGTGAAAAAACTGGTGAGTACGATCCGTGTCGGCGAAGAAAGCGGTCAGCTTGACAATATGTTGGATTCCATTGCAAATGCGCTGGAAGAAGAAGCTGAGAATGCAACCAAGAGAATCGTGACCTTGCTGGAGCCGATTCTGATCTGTATTATGGCATGTATCGTGGGATTTATTATGGTTGCTGTCCTGATGCCAATCTATCAGTCCTATGCGGCCATCGAGGCAGCGGCATAAAAAGTGCTGTAAAAGAGAAAACGTAACTATTCAGTAGATAACATTCCGCGAGGTGTTTTGGCATGGTTTTTGCCAAAATCCCGAGACATACAAGTCAAAATGCCATCACCGAAGGTGATTAGAAATGCATTTTGACTCGTAACTGTGAGGGTACTGAACAGTTACGAGAAAACAAAGAAAGCAGGGAGAGACCGAATGAGTGAGACAGTCATTGTTTTACAGGAATCAAGTGTTCTGATCGGAAAGGGAAAAAGCGGACAGACACCGAAACTTCAGGAGACCAGAAAAATTCCGATGGAAGGGTACGGCAATCTGATCGAACAGTGGGACAACGTCCTGATCAATTATCAGAAAAGTCATAAAGGAGAGCAGATACGGCTGGTACTTCCGGCAGGGTATTCCAGTGTGCGTGTCAGCAGAATTCCCTATGCCACCGGAAAACAGCTGAATCAGATGGCAGGAAAAGTTCTGGAAGAAGGCTTCCGGGATGGGATAGCCGATTATGGGATCATCGATGTAGACAAAAAAGACGGCATCTGCCTTTGCTGCGGTGGGGCAGAGAAGGATGCGATGGAACACATCCGGAATATATGCAAAGAAAACGGCCTGCAGATCTCCGGGATTACGGTGCCGATGGAAGGATATCTGCGGCTGCTGAAACAGAAAAAGGAATATCAGGGAAAGACCGCCGTCTTTTTGTTTTTTGAAGAAAACAGTGTGACAAGCGTGTTGTATAAAAAAGGAATGTATCATTATTCCACCAGAAGCAGAATCTTCAGTGAACCAGGAACCATGGATTTTGGGACAGAGATTGTGCGAAATATTTCCGGTATCATGCAGTTTTACCGCGGATCAAGCGAGGAGGATCCCATCACGGATGTCTACTATGTCGGCTGTGATCAGGACGATTTCGAAGCGGCGGTAGAAGAACTTCGGAATATGAATCTTCAGGTAGCACCATTTCGGCTGGGAGATGACTTCGGTATGCCGGAAAAAGCGGTGGAACCGTGGCTTCTGTGTATCGGTGGTCTGTATGCAGATAGAAAAAGAGCCGGAACCTGAATCTGTGGAAAGCAGCGGGGCAGGAAGGCGAACAGGGAGAAAAACAGAAAGAACTCTGGCAGCATTTTCTTGTGCCGGGTATCGTACTTGGCGTATGTGTGGTCAGTATCGCCGGTGTAAAAGTTCTGAATCAGGTAACAAGCTCGCAGATCCAGAAGATGGAAGACTGGATCTTCAGTGATTCTGTACAGGAACAGTATCAGCAGGCGACGGAACTGGAAAATAAAAGTGCGGATATTCTGATGGCAGAAAGGCAGGTCACTCAGGCGACGAAGAATCTGGACAGCTATCCGGATCTGACAAAAGAGATGATTGAGGAGATCGTGGATGTCGGAGGAAAAGATATCACAGTACGGATCCGGCAGATGGATGCAGATACCGGTATACTTGAATTCGATGCGGAGAGCCAGAAGGTTATCGATATTCCGGGCTATGTGGTAAAGCTACAGAATACCGGATTATTTTCGGAAGTAAACTATACCGGATATGTGTATCAGGATGATAAATATTCATTAAGTCTTTCCTGCACGTTGGAAGGGTAAGTACAGACGGAGAAGGGAGCGGAGAAGAATGAAGCTGGAATTTGAATTAAAACCGACCGATATTTTACTGTTGAAGGTCCTCTCCTGTATTCTGATGGCGGTTCTTACCCTGAATCTTTTTATTTTCCCGGGGCTGAATAAACAGGCAGATCTTTCTGCTCAGAAGGAAGAGACCAGGCAGGAAAAACAGCAGGTGGAAGAAGCGATCGCTTCGATGCCGGCGACAAAGGCCAGAATTGAGCAGCAGCAAAGCGACCTGACAGAGCTTTCAGAGGATTATTATCCGCAGATGAAAAACAATAATGTGGATGAACTGGTGACCGGAATTGCTCTGGCGCACGGACTTTTTCCGGCAGCACTGAACATCGAGGACAGCGTGCCGGGAGGACCGGCAGCCTATGGTGTTACGGGAGATACCAGGGATACAACATCTGCATCGGAAGTGGATCAGATGCAGGAAGAGGCAGAAGGAGCGAATGACGATACAGACGATACTACCGGTACAGCGAACCGGCTGATCGTAGAACCGTACGTATCTGACATTCAATATATGAACACCACGCTGGCAACGCTGACGCTGCAGGGAACGGAAGAAGAACTGCAGGCATTTCTGGATGATATTGCAAAACATTATCCGGCGATCCAGGTTCGTTCTATGCAGGCAACACAGCAGACCTATGTGGGACAGAATCTGAAAGCGGTGAATCAGCTGGATATTACATGTACTCTGGCAGTATATACCTGCGGCGACAAGAATCATGAAGAGGTGACAACAGGTGAGAACAAATCTTAGAATCGGAGAAATCCTGACAGAAAAAGGATATGTAACAGAAGAACAGATGAGTCAGGCACTGGTCTATCAGAAAGAACACCGGGACAAACGAGTAGGACAGATTCTGATGGAGCTTGGATTTGTCACGGAAAAACAGGTGCTGGAAGCTCTGGCGGACAGACTGCATCTGCAGATCGTCAATGTAGCGGAGCTGCAGGTGGATCTGAAAGCGGTAGGACTGATCGAAAAGGAACTGGCAGAGAAAAACAACCTGCTTCCTGTGAAAGTGGAACAGGAAGTGATGACGCTGGTAACCAACGATCCACTGAATTATTTTGCTCTGGAAGAAGTGCGCCAGCAGTCCGGCTGCCAGCTTGAGATCCTGTTGAGTGAGGAACAGCCGCTTCATCAGGCAGTTGCTTATTATTTTGCCGAGGTCAATGCCAGGAAGGCAGCCAGTAAGGCCAATGTGGGATTCTCTACCACTGCCGTAGAGGAACTGGCCATTGCGGACCTTTCCGAGACAAGCGATGAAGCTCCGGTGATTCATCTGTTGAACAGTCTGATCGACCGCGGGATCAAGAGCGGTGCCAGCGATATTCACATCGAACCTTTTGAAAATGAAACGAAAGTCAGGATGCGTATCGACGGTGTGATCATGGAATATGTATCGATTCAGCGAAATGTACATCAGCCACTGATCGCCCGCATCAAGATTCTTGCAAACCTGGACATTGCAGAAAAACGTATCCCACAGGACGGACATTTCCGTGTATCTCAGGAAAATGGATTTATCAATATCCGTGTTTCTGTTTTACCGACGGTATTTGGAGAAAAAGCGGTACTTCGTATCCTGGCTTCGACAGGAAAAATGGATCATGCCGGTCAGTTTGGCATGGATGACTTCAGTTATCAGCAGTTTGCGCCAATGCTGAACGCACCAAATGGGATCATATATATCACCGGCCCCACAGGAAGTGGAAAGTCTACGACACTTTATATGGTTCTGGAATATCTGTCTAGGAGAAATGTGAATATTTCCACCATCGAAGACCCGGTAGAAAAGAATCTTCCGGGCATCAACCAGACCCAGGTGAATCCGGTGGCGGGACTGACCTTTGATATTGGGCTTAGAGCACTGATGCGCCAGGATCCGGATATTATCATGGTAGGCGAGACCAGGGACGGAGAGACAGCATCTACATCTGTCCGTGCGGCAATCACCGGTCATGTAGTACTGTCCACACTGCACACCAACGATGCCGTATCCAGTATCGTCCGTCTGGAAGAGATGGGTGTTGAGACGTATCTGGTGGCCAACTCGGTGGTGGGACTGGTGGCCCAGAGACTGCTTCGCAAAGTCTGCCCGGACTGTGCAAAAGAAGTGGAGACCACTGAGCGGGAGCGTATCCTGATCGGGGCAGATATCCGCAGGGTAAAACGTGGTATGGGATGCCAGAAGTGCAATAATACAGGGTATCGTGGACGAATTGCTATCCATGAGATCCTAGTGGTGGATAACCATGTCCGCCGGATGATCATCGAGCATGCTCCGGTGGAAGATATTAAAAAGTACGCGCGGGAAGTGCGTAAGATGCGTACTCTGAGAGAGAGTGCACTTCAGCTGGTGGAACAGGGAGTGACCACGCCGGAAGAGATGATGAAGATCAGTTACGAGATTTAGGGACAACATAGTATATAGAACTTGACCGATATTGTAACGGCCCAGATAGCTGCGAAAAGCAGCTATTTGTGTATAAAGAAGATTGGATCAGGAAAGTTTGAAAAAGAAAGAATATATCGACAGAAATCATAAAAAGAGTACAGGAGGATAGCGAATGGATGCAAAGATGGAACAGCTGATTCTTGATGCAAGACGTGTGAAGGCATCGGATATTCATATCACAGAGGGGATGCCGGTCTGGTATCGTGTGCATGGCAAGCTGGCAAAAAGTCAGCTGCAATTTTCCGGGGAGGAACTGCGGGCACTTTTAATGGGAAGTATGGACGAGAGACAAAAGAAATCTTCGCTTCCGGACGAGATGTGGACTTTGGGCTGGAGATCAGTGACGGCAGCCGTCAGAGGGTCAATATTTTCCGGCAGCAGCATCAGGTGGCGGCGGCCATCCGTCTGTTGAATAAGGAGATTCCCACGTTGGAACAGCTGAGGATGCCAAACCCGGCTTTACCAGATGGCACAGCAGCCGAGAGGACTGATTCTTGTGACCGGACCGACCGGAAGCGGAAAAGTCCACGACACTTGCGGCGATGATCGAACATGTGAACCAGAACAGCGACCGGCATATTATTACGATCGAAGATCCGATCGAGTACAAATATCAATGTAAGAAATCTTTGATTCACCAGAGAGAAGTGGGGGAAGATGTGGGAAGCTTTGCGGATGCGCTGCGAAGTGCTCTGCGTGAAGATCCGGATGTGATCCTGGTAGGAGAGATGCGGGATTATGAGACCATCTCTGCCGCCCTTCTTGCGGCTGAGACCGGTCATCTGGTGCTGTCCACTCTGCATACCACAGGGGCGGCACCGACAGTGGAACGTATTATTGATGCCTGCCCGACCGGCAGTCAGAATCAGATCAGAATCCAGCTGGCCGCTGCTCTGAAAGGAATTGTCAGCCAGTGTCTGATCCCCTGTGGAGAAGTGAAAGGAGCAGCCCGGATAGCAGGAACAGAACTTCTGGTGGCTACCGATGCGATCCTGAACCTGATCCGGGAGGGAAAGACGCACCAGATTTCTGCAATGATGCAGGCGGGTGGAAACGCCGGTATGCATACCCTGAATATGGATCTGTCCCGACTGATGCGACAGGGCTATATCACGAAAGAACGTGCCAGAGAATATACGAACAATCCGGCAGAACTTGAGCAGTATATGATGTAAGCTGTCAGGAAGCATAAAAGTAAAGTTTTACAGTAACACTTCTCTGAACGCTTCCAAAAGCCGATCATTCTGCTCCGGCAGCATCATGCAAAATCTCACAAAATGATCATCCAAAAACGGAAACGTGGAACAATCCCGGATCATCAGTCCCTTCCGGATACAATGATCGAACAGATCCTGGGAAGTAATTCCGGGCTTCCGGATCTTCATCAGGATAAAATTCGCCGAAGCTTCATACACCGTCACACTGTCCCAGGTCGACAACTCGTTATACAAACGGTCTCTCTCCCTGCAGATCAGTTCTCTCGTATGACGAATATATTCCTCATCCGGAAACATCAGCCGTCCGGCAATCTCTGCCAGCGAATTGATCGTCCAGGGATTTTTCTTGTATTGATTGCCTTGATCAGATCCTGATTTCCTGTCACCGCATAGCCAAGCCGCAGTCCCGGAGCTGCGAAAAACTTTGAAGTGCCACGCAGAATGATCAGATTTGTATAATAATTTGTCAGAGGAATACTGGTCACATCTTTTTCTTCCGGTGCAAATTCCACATATGTTTCATCCACCATCACGAAAATTCCATACTGCAGACAGGCATCCAGGATCCGGCGCATCTGACTGCAGGTGATTGCGGTAGAAGTAGGATTATTCGGATTACAGAGTACCAGAAGCTCCAGCTGATCGGAAAGATGGCTGCAGAAATCTTCCACATCCATATGAAACCCATGTTCTTCTTTCAAAGGATAATACAGTGTTGTACCGCCGCCCAGTGCGATTTCCCGTTCATACTCCGAATACGTAGGACCAAGTACCAGTGCTTTTTTCGGGTGCTTCGTCTGAATAAACAGAGAAATCAGTTCTGTGGAACCATTTCCGACAATCACATTTTCCGGCTGCGTTCCCGCATACGTGGCAATACAGGTGCGAAGAGCTGTATACTCCCGGTCAGGATACGTAGTGATCGCATCCAGATTATCGGCCAGTGTGGAACGTAGCTGATAAGAAATTCCCAGCGGATTGACATTTGCACTGAAACTGATGATATCCTCCTTCTTAATATGATAACATTTCTCAATAGCTTCCAGGTCACTGCCGTGGAAATGATCCTTGTGTTTAATCATAATGTCTCCTCTTTTCTTGCAACAAACTTTTGCGTAGTGTATAATAAAAATAATTATGAGTATTTTGCAGATTGCTTTGCAAAATGATAAGAAAGTGGGCAAAAATGCCTTTTTGCCCCAACACCATATGAAATGAGCAATCATGTTAGTTTCATTATAATGATAAGAAAAAAATAGTCAAGGTCGATAAAAGAAGAAGCGCAGGTGGATACTTTGAAAAGAAGAATGGAACAGTTACTAAACGGAAGATTTGAATATGAAGTACCAAAGCTGACTCTTTCCGATACACAGATTAACCTTACGACCAATGAAGGGGAGAATGTTCGGGGAGAATTATATGTGGCGGCAGAAGATAACCGCAGGATCAAGGGAATGACCATGTCATCCAATCGTCGGGTACTGCTGGCAAAGGAAAAATTTTCGGGAACAACCGTATGTATTCCTTACGGGCTGGATGTGAAGGGACTGTCCGCAGGTGAGACGGTAGATGCAGTGATTACGATCAACAGTAACTTGGGAGAATACCAGGTGCCGGTACACGCAGAGATCACAGACGACGGGATTCAGACATCCCGCGGAGCAGTGGATAATCTGGAAGCATTTATCAAACTGGCGGAGAGTGATTATCGGGAGGCATTTCGTCTTTATACAAGCGAGAGCTTTCTGAAAGTGCTGCAGGGAGAAGATCCGGGATACGAAAGCCTGTACCGGGGGATGTCCAGAAACCCGGTGACCTATCAGCATATGGAAGAGTTTCTGATCGGAACCGGGAAAAAAGAACCGGTGACTCTGCGTCTGGAAAAGACAGAACAGACCTGGGATCATCTGGATACTACAGTCAAAGACTGTCTGAATCTGTATAAGAGCACCTGGGGGTATACCCGGATGGAAGTGGAGGTTACCGGAGATTTCCTGGAAGTGGAAAAGAAAGTGATCACCAGTGAGGATTTCATCGGAAGTGTTTATGGGCTGGAATATCTGATCCGCAAAGAAAAACTGGGAAGCGGAAGAAAATACGGACAGATCCGGATCAAAACCGTATATGGAACGTATATCTATGAGGTGAAGGCTTCGGGCAATGCTTCCTATGAACTGAGCACAAGAACTTATGAGAAAAAAGGACAGGCGGCACTGGCAACACTGTATGAAAAATATCTGCTGGGCGAGATAAAACAGCAGGAATGGAAAGAAGCATCCTTGAAAGAACTGGAAAATCTCCGGAATCTCGGATGTTATTATCCGAAACAACAGCTGACAGAGGCATACATCTATGAACAGACCGGAGATGTGGCAAATGCCATGTCTGTGCTGTGGCCTCTCAGGGAACTGAAATTTACCAGGGAACAGATGGAGGAAGAAGCCTGGTATCTGGCGCTGGCAGTGAAGACATCTGTGGCTACTGAAGAACAGAAGATGACAGCACAGGCCAGGATCGAAAATCTCTATCGTATGAATCCGGGCAGTTATCCAATCCTGAAAGTGCTGATGGAAACTTCGGAAGAATATAAGCAGGCACCGGGCAGACAGATGTATATGTTGGAAGAACTGTTTGATCTGGGATGCAGAAGCCCATTTCTGTATCTGGCAGCCTATGAGAAAATGGAAACAGAAGCAGGCTATCTGAAAAAACTGTCACCGTTTATGGTACAGGTTCTTCACTATGCAGCACGTTATGGAAAACTGAATGAAGAACTGACCATGCGGATCGGGCATCTCTCAGAATATGTGAAGAATTTCCAGCCGGTGATCTACCGTCTGCTGGTAAAATGTTACGAGGCTTATCCTGGCAATGATCTGGTGGATCATATCTGCAAATACATTATGAAGGGACAGCCGGCGAAGAGCGAGTATTTCCGCTGGTATCAGCTGGCAGTGGAGGCAGATATCCGGATCACCCGCTTATATGAATATTATATTGAAACTATGCCTCAGGGCTTCCAGAGTGTACTGCCGCAGGTGATCCGTATGTATTTTGTATATAACAATACACTGAGCAGCAGAAAACGGGCATCTGTGTATGCCAATGTGATACGCAATAAAGAGGCAGATAAGACAACATATCAGAATTATCGTAAGGCGATGGAAGCATTCGCGCAGGAAGCATTGATGGA
>ENA-OQIF01000497-OQIF01000497.1-human-gut-metagenome-genome-assembly--contig:-NODE-497-length-14349-cov-8.252215_pt1 | contig 14349 bp, 18 predicted proteins | sample MGYA00242574_ERZ504738 | MGnify/ENA primary metagenome ERZ504738 (study PRJEB26092, sample SAMD00036437) | human gut metagenome | host: Homo sapiens | study: EMG produced TPA metagenomics assembly of...
ATTATTCATGGCATTCACTCCAAAAATAAGTATGTAAAGTTTACTTACTTAAATATAACTCCAATGCAGATTCAAAAGGTCAATAAAATTTTGCCTAAGAAGTGGGTCCAAAATCACTAAAACAGATTAGCATAGTCTACTCTTGAACGAACACACTTCTGCCAATTGTATTACTTAGAGAAAAGTCATCTCGATAACTGTCCAGCTGACATTCATACTTAAACGATACCCCAACAAATATAAAAGAGCTATCACAAAAATCTGCATAAAAAATCACTCCGTCTCAAAATCCAGAAACGAAGTGATCACACACAATTTATCTATATTTTCGGATTTAAAACCTCATTCGCAGCAATACCGTAGTATCATGCCTTTTTATATGCCGTGATTTGCCCCGATACCCCACGTTGCGGAAGTATACCATCTGCACGTTTATCTTGCCGTGATAGACATCTGGTATTTTTATTACTTCCGAGCGAGTTCCTCCAAGAACCGCTCTCCATATTTCTCATACTTTGCCTCACCCACACCGGACACTTCCAGCATGGAAGCCCGGCCGGTGGGTTTTTTCACGCACATATCAATCAACGTTTTATCACTGAATACGATATACGGCGGCACTTTCTGTTCTCCGGCGATCGTGAGGCGAAGCTGACGCAGCCGCTCAAATAGCTGCCAGGAGGCAGCATCCAGATCTTCCGTAAGCCCGGCGCGTTTGCGGCTCTTTTTCCCGCTGCCATCCGTTTTCGTCTTTTTTTCCTTTGGTTTTTGAGAATTTCATCACGATCTTCCCATCCTCCTCCAGAAAATCCTCGCCCTTTTCTTCCAGATGAATCAGCGCATATTTGTCCGGTGTCGCCCACAGATACCCCTGTGCCAGAAGTTCCCCGATGATCTCCTTCAGGCGCGGCTCGGAAGTCTGCTTCTGTTTTCCATAACTTTCCACATCTTCCAGCCCATACGATTTTACTTTCGCATTCTGACTTCCCCGGAGGACCGCTGCGATTGTTCCCGCACCGTAATTTCTCGGCAGTTCCGTGATGCATTCCATAATATCCCGGCAAATCTCCGTCACATCCTCCTCCACATACTCATGGAGGCAGTTCGAACAGTTTTCGCACCGCCTCGGACCTTTCTCACCGAAATATTTCAGGATAAAACCACGCAGACAGTCCTTTGTCGTGCTGTAAAACGTCATCATCCGCAGACGCTCGGCATCCCGCTCCCGGACTGCTTCCGCCTCTTCCCTGTCCATATCCTCCCGCAGATCCTTTTCCTCTAACAAAAACTGATTGATCCGGACATCCTGTGGGGAATACAGCAGGATACATTCTGCCCGCTCTCCGTCACGCCCGGCTCGTCCCGCTTCCTGATAGTAATTTTCCATGCTCTGCGGCATATTATAATGTACCACATACCGGACATTTGACTTATCGATCCCCATACCAAATGCATTCGTCGCCACCATCACCGGCTTTTCATCAAAAATAAAAGATCCTGATTGCGCTTTCTCTCTTCCGCAGAAAGCCCCGCATGATATCTGGTCGCCAGTATATCTTCCATCTGTAACATCGTGCATACCTCTTCCACATTCTTTCTGGTCGCACAGTAAACAATCCCGCTCTCCGTCCGGTGTTCCTTCACATAATCCAGCAGCTCCGCCTTCTTATTCCCTGTCCGCACCTCAAAATAAAGATTCGCCCGGTCAAACCCCGTCACCAGCACCTTCGGACTCCGAAGCCCCAGCACACACAAAATATCGTCCCGCACCTGCTCCGTTGCCGTCGCCGTAAACGCACTCACCACCGGCCGCACCGCCAGCCGATTCACAAACTCCACAATATTCAGATAACTCGGCCGGAAATCCTATCCCCACTGAGAAATACAGTGTGCCTCATCCACCGTCACCATACTTATCTGCACCCGCTGTGCAAAATCAAGAAACAACGGCGTCAACAACCGTTCCGGTGCCACATAAATAATCTTATACCGCCCCTGCACCGCATATTCCATCGCCTTATAAATCTGACCTTCCGTAAGCGAACTGTTAATATACGCCGCATGAATCCCGGCCTCATTCAGCGCCCGCACCTGATCCTTCATCAAGGAGATCAACGGAGAAATCACAACCGTAATCCCCGGCAAAAGCAACGCCGGAACCTGATAGCAAATCGACTTCCCGCCCCCGTAGGCATAATCCCCAGAACATCCCTCCCGGATAAGATCGCCCCGATCAGATCCTCCTGCCCGTTCCGGAACCCGTCATACCCGAAATACCTTTTCAGAACTTCATACATATCCATATATTATTATATCTTTCCTTTCCGTACTAACTTTTACTCGCATGTCTCAGATTTTATCATATCCATAACAAAACGCCTTACAGGATACCACCTGTAAACAGTGGTTACACCGTTACTGAAAACTTATAAAAAGTTATAAACTTTTATGTTTCATTCCTGCTTCAACGAGTATGCTTTTGATGATATAAATATCAATCTACTCACAAGTTCTTGTACTCTCCACAGGCGTAAATTCCGGATTAACGTATCCGTACATATTTGCATTAACGTTTCAGTGTCAGCTTGCAAATCTTTCTCCATAAGCCTTGAGGTTTATAGATGCCTGGAAATCTCTGTCAATCCTATTCCCACACTCACATCTATAAATTCTGTCAGATAACTTCAGATCTTTTTTTATGTTTCCACAACAGCTGCAAAGCTTTGATGATGGATAAAACCGATCAGCCACTATAAGCTGGATTCCTTTATCACTGCACTTATATTCAAGCTGTTTTCTAAACCTGAAAAATCCCTGTTCCTGAACGGCTTTGGATAAATGTCTGTTTTTCATCATTCCGCTGACATTCAGATCTTCAATACATATAAATCTTGGTTTTCGATTTACGATCTCAGATATGGTCTGATTCAAATAGTTTTTACGGATGTTTGTTAATCTGTGATTTCGTTTTAATAAAAGTTTTTCTTTTTGATTACATTATTGGTTTTACAGTAACTTTCTCCTCTCTTATTTTTCTCGTAAGAACGAGAGATACTACGCTGTAATCTGCGTTTCTGTTTTTCTAGTTTCTTTACTTTCTGACTCTTATTGATGTTCTTATATTTGACAGCATCAGAGCAGACAGCCAGATCTTTGATTCCTAAGTCTATACCAACGCCATCACCATTAAGCGTTTCCCTGCAGTCAGGCAATTCCACACATACACTGATCCACCAGTTCAATCCGTCAAAGGATATTCTCGGATTCATATATTTAGCATCTGTAGGAATGCGTCCATGTTCTGCAAGTCTTACCCAATTCATTTTTTGTTTATTTGCTTTCCTGCCGGAGGAAAAGCCTTCAAATTTAACGTGGGTATTACTGAATCGTATCTTAACGTTGTCCTGATAGAACTTCGGCATGGATCTCTTTCTGGACTTGAATCTTGGGAATTTTTGCAAACCCTTGAAAAAGTTCTTATAAGCAGTACAGGCATCTTTGATTGCCTGTTTGGTTACATTATTTGAAATACTCAGTAACCATGCATATTCATCAGAATGTCTAAGCTTTGTAAATTCTTTTCTGAGTTCTGCATCTGGAATAAATCTGCCACCTTTTTCATAATTTTCTTTTTCCCTGGCCAAAGCCCAGTTATAAGCAAATCTTGAAGCACCTGCGTACTGAAACATCTTAGTTTTCTGTACATTGTTTGGTATCAACATTACTTTTATGGCTTTTACCATCTGTTTCCTCCTGTATCAGTTCCCTGATAAGTTTCCTGGCTTTGTTCGCTCGTTTTCCTTGTAATTTGCAACTGAATACTGTGATTATTTGAACCAGATCTTCAACAAGTTCCTGCTGTTCAGATTTTTCAGTATTATCAATAATCTCAATCTCACAATTATAAAGTGAAGCGATATATTCTATCAACTCAAAACCAAATCGCAATAACCTGTCTTTATATAAAACAACAACCTTTTCAACCTGATTTTGAGAGATTCGTCTAATCAATTCCTGAAGCCCTTTTTTCTTAATAATTAATCCCAGAACCGATATCACTTATTATCTCAAACGGCTGCCCTTTTGCTAGAAGATATGTCTTGACATTATCAATCTGTCGTTCCAAATCATCTTTTGTTTATGGCTGGAAACACGACAATATCCAATTGTAATGCGATTTTTAGGCTTTACAGAGTTGCTCATCGGAATAATATCTATAGCCACTTACTGTAGTATGATGCGGATGAAGTTTTCCATTGGCATCCCAATTTCGTAATGTCTGAGCAGATACGCCTATAATTTTGAAAATTCATGTATAGAATAATATTTACTCAAAGTATCAACTCCTTTCAATAATATTCCACTCTAATATCTTATAAAACTCAACATATACTTATATAATTTTATAATCTATATTTAACTGTTAATACCCTTCTCCTCCCGTCTCCAACGCCCAGAAAGTCCGCACTTACCCGGTAAGAACAGACAGCCTTTTGCTGACGCCTTTAGCCAAGATGAGATCCAGCGTTTACGGAAACTTAGGCGCGAAGCCTTTGCTGAGCGTCTTAGTTGCAGTTAACGCTTAGCTCAGCTTGGCGTTGCCAGCGGTTGTCTGACCTTACCGGGTCAGTGCGGGCTTTCGTCTGTGCAGCCAGTCTTTCGTCCATGCAGGCAATATCTCACTTTACCAACTCCTGCCTTTCATCAAACCAAACCCGATCCCCTTCATTAATATCTCTGTCATACAACATCTGATCCCTCTGCCGAACGATTTTTACATCCCCGTCCTCGTCCTCCAGCCGAACCACTGCCATCACCGGATCTCCCTCTTTCCGCTCCTCGCAGCCAAACTCCACATCTTCCTCTATCCGTACCACTCTATAATTCATAATCCGTATTTTCCCTATATTAAAACCCTTAACTATTTATTATTCATATGCTATAATATCACGCCCCCAACCCTTTACAAGAAAGAATCCAAACACATCAAACCACAACTATGAGAAACACGCTTTGCGAGTTTCTCAAGTTATCGCGGCAATCGCCAAGGTTTCATGCAAGCATGGACTTTGACTCGTTGCTTGCATAAAAAAGTACGAACCATACCGCTTACTTTCAAACGATACACTTCGCACTTCTCTTCTTAGCATTAATATTATATAAACGTAACTGTTCAGTACCTTCACAGTTACGTGCCAAAATGCATGTAAAATCACCTTCGGTGATGGCATTTTGGCTTGTATGTCTCGGGATTTTGGCATATTCATGCCAAAACACCTCGCGGTACAGTGACTACTGAATAGTTACATATAAAGTATCCACAAGCCTCAGAAAAAATATTTCTCCGAATAAATCCTCAGATCCTCTTTTTCCCAGACTCCGTTTTCCACATGAAAACTGTTCAACACCGGATACTCCGCCATCAACGACAAAATCAGATAACTGGCCTTCGAATCAAACGCCAGCCGAATATCCTCCACCGACGGCCGTGACGGAGAAGACGGATGAGAATGCCAGTTTCCCAGCGGTTTTAACCCATTGACGCGCATATCCTTGATTGCATTCATCTGATCTCTCGGATCCAGCGTAAAGTGATCTTCCGCATGATCCTTATTTTCCAGAAAATACACCTTCTGGATCTCTCTTCCCTCTTCTGTTTCCACCCCGGCGAGAATGCTCATGTACGGTAAGGAAGCAAGCAACCGAAAACAAGAGATAGACCGCCAGCACTACACTATTCCGAACCAAAGACCAAAAGATAAGCATTGTGGGAAAATCTAAACTTTTGGATTTTCCTACAATGCCGACTACGGCGGAATCCTTCCCACTCCTTATATCTTTATTTCCGTATACATTGAATTTGTATTTAGTAAATGCTATAATGTCCCTATTCAAATTATAAATGTGTTGAATTAGTTACATGTACATATTTTTTGTGCCGCATAAATACCCTGTTGAGGTTGTCGTTCTTTGTCCAGATGTGGAAACAATAAAAGGAAGGGAACGATACAGGGAGAAAACAGGCTATTCCGGCTTTACGGTTGAAACCTTATACGATACATTTATGCAGACAACACCACGGATCGGCTTTTGGCTGGACAATTCCAACCAAACACCACAGCAGACAGCAGAAACCATTCTGAACGCCAGAAAGTCGGTATGATTGTTACATATAAGGGGAAGAAAAATTTCTTTTAGGTACTTTCTTTCCTAAAACTAATGTGATATAATAGCATCATTCCAAAAAAGGAGTAAAAAATATGCGGCAAGGTATTCTTAAATAAAACTATAATCAAATAGTGGGAACAAAGGATTATGATAGTCCCTTTTGTGGGGGCTTGGTTTTTTGTACCCAATTTAAGAATACTTTTGCCTTATCAATTTTGACATACACATATACAGCAATCACAAACAGGTGTATGCTGTATATGTGTATGTCCGCAAATTATAATCCCCAGTGGTAAAAGTATTTTACTGCTGGGGATTTTTATGCCCTTTTGGGGCTGTAAAAGGAGGACAATCACATGAAAATAATCAATATTGGAATTCTCGCCCATGTAGACGCAGGAAAAACAACATTGACGGAAAGCCTGCTGTACACCAGTGGAGCGATTGCGGAACAAGGAAACGTGGATAAAGGAACTACAAGAACAGACACTATGATTTTGGAACGGCAGCGCGGAATTACCATTCAGACAGCGGTTACTTCTTTTTGCTGGAATGATTATAAAATCAATATCGTGGACACTCCCGGTCATATGGATTTTTTAACCGAAGCATACCGCTCTTTATCTGTCCTTGACGGAGCTGTTTTAGTCATTTCGGCAAAAGACGGCGTACAGGCACAAACCCGTATATTATTCCATGCGCTTCAGAAAATGGACATTCCGACAATTATCTTTATAAATAAGATAGACCAAAATGGGATCGACCTGCGGCGTGTTTACCAAAGCATTAAAGATAAACTTACCAGTGATATGATTGTCATGCAGGAGGTTTCCCTGTCGCCAAAGATAACCATGACCGATATTTCTGATTTGGACAAATGGGATATGATTATTTCCGGAAGCGATGAACTATTAGAACGATATGTTGCAGAGGATTCTTTGGATATACAGGAATTACAATATGAAAAGTGCAAAAGAACCAGATGCTGCTCTTTGTTTCCTGTTTATCATGGGAGTGCAAAAGACAATTTAGGAACAGAAAAACTGATTGAAGCGATTACAGAAACTTTCATTACAGAAACAGACGATATTCAGTCTGAATTATGTGGATATGTTTTTAAGGTTGAGTATACAGAGCGGAAAAAACGGCTTTCTTATTTACGCCTGTATCATGGGACGCTCCATTTACGGGATACCCTGCTGCTGTCAAAAAAGGAAAAATAAAGATTACAGAAATGTGTATTCCGTCAAATGGTGAAATCGTCCCGGTTGACCATGCCTGTCCGGGAGAAATTGTTATTTTAGCTGATGATACTTTGAAACTGAACGACATTCTGGGAAATGAAAAACTCCTGCCTCACAAAACACGGATTGATAATCCCATGCCATTACTTCGGACAACGGTAGAGCCGCAAAAGCCGGAGCAAAGGGAAGCCCTGTTAAATGCCCTCACAGAGATTGCTGATACAGACCCTCTTTTGCATTTTGACATTGATACTGTTACACATGAGATTATATTATCTTTTTTGGGAAAAGTACAGTTAGAAGTTATTTGTTCGCTATTAGAAGAAAAATATCATGTGGGCGTGGCTATGAAAGAGCCTTCGGTTATTTATCTGGAAAGACCGCAAAAAAAAGCGAGCTACACGATTCATATTGAAGTGCCGCCGAATCCGTTTTGGGCATCTATTGGTTTGACTGTAACACCGCTTCCTGTTGGAAGCGGAACACAATATAAAAGCGAGGTATCTCTCGGCTATTTAAACCAAAGTTTTCAAAATGCCGTCATGGAGGGTGTGCGTTATGGAATGGAGCAGGGCTTATATGGCTGGGGAGTGACAGACTGCCAAATTTGTTTTGATTATGGAGTTTATTACAGCCCGGTCAGCACCCCCGCTGATTTTCGTTTTCTTGCGCCTGTCGTGTTGGAGCAGGCATTGAAAAAAGCAGGAACACAACTGTTGGAACCATACCTTTCCTTTACCCTTTTTGCACCGCAGGAATATCTTTCACGGGCTTATAATGACGCACCAAAGTATTGCGCAATCATTGAATCAACCAGACTTGAAAAAGATGAAGTTATTTTTAAGGGGGAAATCCCTGCCCGTTGTATTGGTGAATATAGAAATGATTTGAATTTTTATACAAATGGAAGAAGTGTCTGCATTACAGAATTAAAAGGGTATCAGGAAACTTCCGGCGAGCCTGTGTTTCAGCCACGCCGCCCGAACAGCCGTTTAGACAAGATCCGGCATATGTTTCAGAAGATAATGTAACATCTTGCGCAATGCAAACGTTCATTGCTGGCTATTGCGAAATATCATTGATAAAATCAGCATCAGAGAGGAGGAACCATTTTGAACCAGAAACAGACGGATATTACAACAGGAAAGCAAATACGTCATCTGCGAACACAATCGGGAATGACACAGGAAGAACTGGCTGGGAAATTGAATGTTACCCGGCAGGCGCTATCGAATTGGGAGAGAGATGTTAATGAACCCGATTTAAATACGTTGAAAAAAATTTGTTTTCTTTTTGGAGTCCACATGGACGATTTTGCGAAGGAGGTAATAACAAAAATGGAAACATGTGAAAAAAAGAGAAACGACAATTTAATAAGTATGATATGGCAATTGGACTTTTTTATGGTGTCGGGATATTTCTTGGCATTGGTATTTTCTTTGTTGGCGGTTTTATGACAATGTCGGGTGCAGGGTGGGGAGCATCACTATTTGGCGGTGGCTGTTTTTCTCTTGTATTTGGCTTGATATGCCATGCAGTTATTACATTGAGAAGAAATGACAAATGATGACATATCCTGCTTTCTAGTCTTTTCGGTCATATCGCGTAAAAAAGCCGCTGCTTTTGGCTTTCCAATAGCGGCGGCAAAGGGAAATATCCTTTGAATACCTTACAGAAGAAAAGTTTTGCAGCATTATAAAAATAAAAGCCTATACCATTTTGGAAAGAAAAGATACATAATAGTCAAGACGGCAACAATCAGAAGTTATGGAGGGTAACAATGGAATATAGTAAGGAAGATTTAATGGAAGCAAAAAGGCAAATTTTGGGAGTGGGAGAGAACATGGGAACAGAGGAAAGCAAAAAGATCTGGGAGAAAAACGCACAATTTTGGGATGATGCAATGGGTGACGAATCCAATGAATTTCACAGAGAGGTAGTACGTCCCAAAGTAACGGAACTTCTCTCTCCTGATCCTTCGGATTACATTTTGGATATTGCGTGCGGCAATGGAAATTATTCTTCGTATCTTGCACAGAGAGGCGCTTCGGTCGTCGCTTTTGATTACAGCAAAAAAATGATAGAATTGGCTAAAAGACGGCGATCACAATATGCAAAACAAATTGAGTTTTGCGTAGCGGATGCGACCAATAGAGAAAGCTTATTAGGATTAAAAAGAAATCGAGCCTTTACGAAAGCAGTTTCTAATATGGCAATTATGGATATTACGGATATTGAACCGCTTTTTATGGCTGTTTATGAACTATTGGAGGAAAACGGGATTTTTGTCTTTGCAACGCAGCACCCTTGTTTTATCACATTGACTGAAAAATATATGACACCGCACAGTTACTATGATATAGCGATCGAAGGGCAGCCGGAGGAGCAGATTTATTATCATCGTTCCATACAAGATATTTTTAACCTTTGTTTCAGAGCTGGATTTGTCATTGATGGATTTTATGAAGAATGTTTCAAAAACAATAAAGAAATTCCTATGGTAATGATAGTAAGGCTTAAAAAGGTAAAACGTGATAGCTTAAAATAAATTCAAGTTTGCCGGATAAATAGCAAACCCGGCCGAGCCAGTCAACGGTCAAGATGAACGGGCTTCGCCCGCCGTTGACAGCCCCGCCCGGTTTTGCAGTTAGGCAGTCAAGGAGCGACAGCCTAAAGTGCTGCCGCCCCTTACTATCATAAAAAGCAACTACTAACCAGCCACAGCCCTTTTGGGAGGAAAGGGGGATTTTCCATGACCTGTACAGAAGAATATCGGGAACATATCGAGTACACTTTCCATGCCTTTTGCAAAGTCGTTATCCGAAATGCAACGATCAACGCAGCGAGGACACGGAGCAGGAAGCACAAAAGAGAAATATCCCTTGAATACCTCACAGACGAAAAGCACTACCCTTTAGGCACGACAGATGAATATTTCCAAGCCCCGGAGCCGGACGAGGAATACATACTTACCCTTTGCGGCGATACGGTCATTTTCAGCAGCGGTTTACTTGCGGAAGCCCTGTCACGGCTGGACGAACGGGAGCGGGAAATGATTTACCTGTCCTTTTTCAAGCGTATTCCACAGCACGAAATTGGCAGACAGTACGGGCGCAGCCGCAGCACAGCGGGCTACCATATCCGAAAAGCCCTACGGCAGCTCCAAGCGGAAATGGAGGGAATGGCATATGAGAAATAATAGGCTTCTCCCCTATGAAACAATCGTCCAAGCCGCCAGCGGGGAGCCGGAAGCGGTGGGAACTGTATTGCAGTATTACCGCCGCCGCATACAATGTGCCGCCCGTGTGAATGGACGGGTAGACCAAGATACAGAGGACTACATCACCCAGACGCTTCTCACAGCTATTTTCAAGTTCCGCTTTGGGAGATAGCCCTACCGCCTACAACTGAATAACCGCCGCTTCGCCGGCAACCAGAAAGCAGTAAATCTATTCAACAGATTTGCTGCTTTTTTTCGTTCCTGTTTGGCATTTTTGAAAATCCCCAGTATGAAAAAACAAAAGGGAAAATAGCCGCCGCAGTTGGCAAAATCCCTTACTTATCCGTAGAGGGTATCAAAGAAAAAAATACTGCCATTGTCCGCCTATTCCGGCTTGCGTGGTGTTGTAGGGAATAGAGGGGAAATTCTAAAAATCTCCGTCCATTTTGCTTTGCGTGGTGTTGTAGGTAGTGAAAGGAAAATTTTCAAGATAAGCCGGAATAGCGGGTAGCAAAGCCCTTTTGAAACGTTTTGTTAGCGGAAAGGACGGGAGCCGGGGAACGCCGGAGTTTTTCAGAGCAAGATTCTACCGAGGTGCCAAAATTCGCTCTCCGCTTATTTTTGCCCCTGCGGGAATCTTGTTGGGGAGTGCCTTCCCCAAACCCTGCTATGCGCCCTGTCGGGCGAGAAAGGAGGTCACAGACCATGCGAAAGAAATACAATACGCCCCACCGCCGTCATGTGGTAAAGACCCGCATGACCGATGAAGAATACGCCGACTTCACCGGGCGGCTGGCGGCTTATGAAATCAGCCAGTCCGAGTTTATCCGGCAAGCCATACGGAAAGCGACCATACGCCCCATTGTCACCGTTTCCCCGGTCAATGACGGGCTGCTTGCCGCCCTCTCCAAGCTCACGGCAGAGTACGGGAAAATCGGCGGCAACTTAAACCAGATTGCCCGGAGCCTGAACGAATACGGAAGCCCCTACCGGGGGCTGGAAAAGGAAGTGCGGGGAGCCGCCGCCGACCTTGCCGCCTTGAAGTTTGAAGTCTTGCAGAAAGTAGGTGAAGCCGTTGGCGATACTCAAACATATCAGCTCTAAAAATGCCAACTACGGGGACGCTGAAAAATACCTCACATTCGAGCATGACGAGTTTACCATGAAGCCCACCCTTGACGCAGACGGGCGGCTCATACCGAGGGTAGACTACCGCATATCCTCTCTGAATTGTGGCGGGGAGGATTTTGCCGTTGCCTGTATGCGCTCCAATCTCCGCTACGGCAAGAACCAGAAACGGGAGGACGTAAAGAGCCACCACTACATCATCAGCTTTGACCCACGGGACGGCCCGGACAACGGCTTGACCGTTGATCGGGCGCAGGAGCTGGGCGAGAAGTTCTGCGCCGAGCATTTCCCCGGACACCAGGCCCTTGTCTGCACCCACCCGGACGGACACAGCCACACCGAAAATATCCATGTGCATATCGTCATTAACAGTCTGCGGATTGCGGAGGTTCCCATGCTGCCCCACATGGACAGGCCAGCGGACAGGAAAGCAGGCTGCAAGCACCGCTGTACGGACGCAGCTATGAACTATCTGAAAGCCGAAGTCATGGAGATGTGCCACAGCGAGGGGCTTTACCAGATAGACCTTTTGAACGGCAGCAAAGAACGCATTACCGAGCGTGAGTATTGGGCGCAGAAGAAAGGACAGGCTGCCCTTGACAGAGCCAACGCCCCTATTGCTGCGGACGGTATCGCGCCCCGGCAGACCAAGTTTGAAACGGATAAGGCGAAGCTGCGCCGGACTATCCGGGAAGCCCTTGCCGCTGCTTCCGGCTTTGATGAGTTTGCCGCCCTGCTTCTCCGGCATGGTGTGACCGTCAAGGAGAGCCGGGGGCGGCTAAGTTACCTCACGCCGGACAGGACGAAGCCAATTACCGCCCGGAAGCTGGGGGACGATTTTGACCGGGCTGCTGTCCTCTCCGTTTTGGAGCAGAACGCCGCCAGAGCCGCCGAAAAACCCGCAGCCATAGCGGAATACCCCGGCAGTATCAAAGACCGCTTACGGACGAAAAAAGAAGCGAAAAACGCCCCGAACAATGACGCTGTACAGCGCATGGTAGACATAGCCGCCAAGCGAGCCGAGGGGAAAGGACGGGGCTATGAGAAGTGGGCGACCATGCACAACCTCAAACAGATGTCGGCTACCCTCATGCTCTACCAGCAGTATGGCTTTTCTTCCCCGGACGAGCTGGACGCTGCCATTTCCGCAGCCAACACCGCCACGCAGGAGAGCCTTGCCGGACTGAAAGGGCTGGAAGCCGCTATCCGGGAGAAAAAGGAATTGCAGCGCAACCTTTTGGGCTATATCGGCACGAAGCCCGCCCGTGACGGTCTGAAAGCGCAGAAATCGGAGAAAGCCCGGAGAGCCTACCGGGAACAGCACGAAAGCGATTTTATCATAGCGGACACAGCCGCCCGTTATTTCCGGGAGCATGGAATAACCAAGCTGCCAGCCAGCAAAGCCCTGCAAAGGGAGATTGAGCAGCTTACCGTCCAGAAGAACGCCGGATATAACGACTACCGGGAGAAACGCCAGCGGGCGCAGGAGCTTCAGACAGTCAGACGCAATATCGACCAGATTTTAAGGGGCGCACCGAGCCAGCAGAAAAAGCGTGAACAGGAGCGTTAAAGACCGCCCCGAAATGATACCGAAACCCTACAAAAATACAGGTATGATATGAACCCTTACCGCAATACTCCCCGACTTCCAAACGGGGCTTACAGGGCAGAAAAAGCCCGAAAATGATACCGAGAACATACAGAAAATGCCCCCTATCCCGCTACACCGATAGGAACGGCAGAAAGGAGCTTACCATTGCCGAGAATGAGCAAGAAGCGGCGGCTGGAATGGTCTTTCTTCCTCAACCACCGCAACCGTATCACTTACAACGACCTATGCCGGGGCTGCACCCGTGACTGCAAACAGAGCTTCCGGGCGGTTATCATACTATGCCCTCGCTATTATTCCAAACGCTGGAAAAAGGAGGACGCAGCCTATGGCAGATAACCGCAAATATTACTACCTCAAGCTGAAAGAGAGCTATTTTGACGATGATGCAATCGTTCTGCTGGAAAGTATGCAGGACGGCGTTATCTATTCCAACATTCTCTTGAAGCTGTACTTGAAATCGCTGAAAAACGGCGGGAAATTGCAGCTTGACGAGAATATCCCCTACACCGCCCAGATGATTGCGACCATTACCCGCCAGCAGGTAGGTACCGTAGAGAGAGCTTTGAAAATCTTTATGAAGCTGGGGCTTGTGGAGCCTTTGCCAAGCGGCGCACTCTACATGAGCAACATTGAGCTTTTAATCGGCCAGTCCTCTACCGAGGGGGAGCGCAAGCGCAGGGCGCGGCTGGCTTTGCAGGAACAAAAAGCCCTGCCGCAGACAGGGGCGGACAAATGTCCACCATATCGAGCGGACATTTGTCCACCAGAGATAGAGATAGAGTTAGAGAAAGAGATAGAGAAGGTGCGCCCTAAAACAGGGCACCCTTCCCATACCTATGGCCGTTACCAGAATGTTTTCTGACGGACGGGGAACTGGCAGACTTACAGGCCAGCTTTCCCACTGTATGGGGCCAGTACATCGAAAAGCTGTCCGAGTACATGGCTTCTACCGGCAAGCGTTATCAGAGCCATGCAGC
>ENA-OQIF01000498-OQIF01000498.1-human-gut-metagenome-genome-assembly--contig:-NODE-498-length-14348-cov-11.204838_pt1 | contig 14348 bp, 10 predicted proteins | sample MGYA00242574_ERZ504738 | MGnify/ENA primary metagenome ERZ504738 (study PRJEB26092, sample SAMD00036437) | human gut metagenome | host: Homo sapiens | study: EMG produced TPA metagenomics assembly of...
GTAATTCTCACGATATGTTTCTTACTCTCTTCCTACCTGGAAAAGAATTGACCGCATTGCAATGCAGCCAGTTATTGATATGCGGATCCGCTGTCATACAGTATCCTCCATCTACGGAAATCTCTGCTTTTCCCGTATAAATTTCACCGGAATCTTTAAAAACAAGAAGCAGACTTCTGCAGGTTATCGTCATTTCGAAATAGTTTTTATCGGAATTGGTGCCATCATACATCCAGTTATACGGGAACTGCGGCACAGGTGTAAGTTCTGCATCCATTTCGACACTCTGCAGTTCCCTGTCCACGGCTGTAAATCCACCTTCATCAATTTCGGCTCCTCTGTATCCATCTTTTCGATCCAGCAGACGAACTGTTTCAAAACTCTTTCCGATTGCGGGTGGCTCGCTCATGCATTCTTTCAGTCGTTCTTCCGCCTTCATCTGTCTTTCCAGTGTTTCAACCCCACATTGATTCCTGAGATCGCATTGTTCAAACAAATACTGCAGACAGTCCGCCATAATCGTGTGCCCCATATTGTTTGGATGAAACATATCATAAAAAAACTGATTTTTTGTCAGAACCCGTCCCCGTCCTTTTGGCATCTGAAACTGCGGGCTTACGGCATCCCGTATACTGACCATCGGAAGATCATAGCGGTATCCCACCGGTTTCAGGCGTTCCTGAAGATTCCAGTCATTTGCAAAAACAGAAAACAGAAGCACTACAGCAGGCTTCCAGGGAAGATTCAGCACTTTACGTACAAGGCTTTCATAGCAGTCCCCCTTTGTTTCATCCCCTTCATCATTAACAGCAAATTCGATCACTACAAGATCCGGCTGTTCCTCTCTGCGCAGAACATCTCTGTCAAAACGGATCATTCCCAGTTCCGAAGGGGTGCCTCCCACTCCTGCTTTTATCAATCTGACATTATCCTGTGCTGCAAAGCGCTTCTGAAATAATTTGCAGGACTGATAGGCGTAACATTTTGTATGGATCGGAATTGCTCCCGCCCCCTGCGTGATAGATCCGCCGATATATGCAAGCGTAACTTCTTTTCCGTCTCTGGCTTTTTCAATTACTCTCTGTATCCGGCAGGTATTTCCGAAATTCATCAGAGATCTTTGTATCATTTCCCTGTATTCTTCCGAACGGACATCTATTTTTTCTTCTGCGGTTTCTTTCGGTGCATCATATCCATCATTTAAATAAAGTCTTACACTTGCTTTTCCCAGCAATTCCGGTATCTGAAAGATAAATTTTATCTGCCCCGGAATATCATCATCTTCTGTCCATGTATAATCGGACAGATCTATTTTTCTCTCCATTCCATCTCCGGGCAGTTTGGTTTTCAGATTCGTTCCCCCTCCATAGAGATCCTTTTTTCCATACATCTGAAACACAAATTCAACAGACTCTCTGGGATCATCCAGTTCCACAGAGATTCCGATGCTGTGTACCAGTTTTCGAAATCCTTCTACGTTCTCCAGTAAGGCCAGTTCCTCCTGATCTGTGATATTTCCGGCAATCTGTGCACTGTTGATCAGTCTTCCGTCACTCTCATACACGAACTGGATTCCGGTTCCATCTTCCTGTTTTGATCCAAAAATTTCTTTGTCCTTTAAAATATAAAAATAGGGTCTCATTTTTTCCGGATCTCTTGGCGCCTTCGGTCCTTCCATCCTTATTATTCCTCCTGCTTTTCCTATGTTAACTCAAGATAACTCCATTGTAACAGAACTCCAGGTGCTGTACACCGGGAGAAACTATAGGAAACCTTCCTGCAAAATATATGATTTTATTACCGATAGATCCGGTAATTTCCTGACAAAGCAAGCATTGCAAAAAGATACAGAAAATTATCATAATACCGTCTCTCGCCTGTCCGAAGCGGTGTATTCCAGAAACGTCTTACACATTTCTCTGCATACGGTCCGTCTGCGGCAAGTGAGGCCTGTGCATTTACCGCAATAATTGCCGTCGGATGAAGTGCTTTTTCTTCCAGCCTGGTGCCGTCAGTCAGAAATACCCCATCCCAGTGTTCCGCCTGTTCTTCACAGTAAAATTGCTGCAGCTTATTGGCATTTTCCGTCTGCCAGGGATCCGCGTCAAACCAGAGATGATCCATTCCGATATTGGCAATCGTACGATACGCATCGCTGTAGTACCAGTCATGACGGCCGAAAATCTCCTGATGCTGTGCATGCGGTGTTCCGTCATAATCTGCATATTCCGCAGATAATCCGGTTCGGAAGTGACATGCCGTGTGAAGATATTTTCGGCTTGCGTCCGCTGCCTTTTTCCAGAATTCATGATCGCAGGGATCTGCCCACAACGCAAACAGCTCATAAAAGTGCGGCAGATGATAGGATGGATCACTGAACTCAAAAGAGGTAACAAATTTGATCAGATGATTTTCCGGATTCCACATCGGCTCTCCTGGATGCCCTGGCTCTCCCTTATGGACACATTCCCGTAAAATTGCTCTTGCCTCGCTGCTGTAATCGAAAATGCCTTCTCCATCTCCCCATCTCTTTGAAGCAAAAAAGAGCGCCATTGCAAAATATTCTTCTCCATCCGGTGCCGGTCCGTCCGCGTTTCTTGTACCATCGACAGCACACGACCAGGCAAAATAATTTTTTCCCGGACCATCCTCGATATACATATACGTCCGTACCCATTTCCATAAACGGTCAAATTCTTTTTCCGGTTCATCTGGACGCACACCATCATTCCATATGACATGCCCTCCGTTCTGACATCATGATTTCCGGTGTCCTCCATGTATCCCATGTCCGCACCTGCTTCATGATAGAAACGCTCTTCTTCACTCCCATAAAAGATTGTTTCAAATGTTTCTTTCACTCTTTTTTCAATTTCCTCTTCGGAATATCCACACTCTTTAAAAATATTGCGGTATACTCCTGTTTCATATGCTCCTGCCATATTTTATTTTTCCTCCTGTCTGCCGTGATACGTTTCTGCCGGTCCAAGATAACTTTCTTCCGGCTTTTCCCCCATCGGATAAATCACGATTTTTTCGAGAACGAAGCCGGGTGTCACATGATAGACCCGAAGTGTATTGAACCCTGCTCTGCATTTTATCGAAACTGTTTGTCTTCGAATCTGACTCAGAACACCTTCTGCCCATTTCTCTGCCTGATCACCGACCTGATAATCTTTCTCCACTGCGTTTACGGTTTCTGTCATCTCTTCATTTATCCTGACCGCATAAAGAAGTTGATTCTCTCTGGTAACCGGATTGGATGGCTGCATATAGAATTCTGCTTCATATGTTCCGCTTTCTTCCAAAACAAATTGATACTCCAGATACGGCGCATCCTGTCCCGGAACTGTGCAGGCATCGGATGGAAATGCCTTCATCGCTGAATTCGTCTTTCCATATCCCTGCAGATTTTCAAATTTTACCTGTCTGTCTTTGTAATTTCCAGGAACAGAATTTACATAATGTGCCGCTTCGATGCTGAGATACCCCATTGTATCCACAAATACATTTTTCTTATCCTGTAGATTTCCTGTATAAACCGGCACTGTAATCTCACATTTTCCTTCCGGTGTTGCAATCTCGAGCGAATCCTGAATAGTATCCTGGTTCGTTTCCGGTAATCTCTGTTTTATCAAGGTAAGATTCAGCCGCACTTTCTTCTGGCTCACGCCATCCAGCCATCCTTCCATCGGCTCCACAGACAGCCAGCCCGGTTTTTTCAGAACTTTGTACTCTGCCTTTAAATCACTCCGGCTATATAGGGTGACGGATGCTCTGGTACAGTCCGGATTTAAGAAATCCTTTAATTTCATCGTGTTATCCAGCCACGGGCTTCCTTCCGCATGCTGCGCCGTGCCGTCTGCTGCCACAAGGATGGATCTTTTCTTTAATGGTATGACCCGCATAACGACTGGATTCCTGCATTCATCTTCATTCCAGTGTGTAAATCCAATATGCTGTGACATTCCCATTCCATACCATCTTCCCTGATCCATCTGATGATACATTTCCACAGCTTTTCGATCCTGTTCCATGCATCTTTCCACTTCATCCACATAATCATTGGCACAGACCGCACCAAGATTAGCATAATAATGATTCCAGCCTGCAAGAATCTGCATCTTCACAAGATTCATTGTCCCAAATGCCGGATAATATACAAGCGCGATAAATGCGGACAGATTCTGCGGATTCGTTTTTTCAATTGTTTCATATACGTCCTGCAGTTTTTTCAAAAGCTGCTCTGCTTCTTCGAAGATCCTGCTGCTTTCCTTTTCCTGCACCGGATGATACGTCTCCGGGTTCAGTGCTTCCGGCCTTCTTCTGTGGATGATTTTTGTGTACTGCTCTAAAATGTCTGCAATAGTGTCCTGTGTCTCTTCTTCCACAGAACCGAATTGCTGTCTCACCCACTTTCTGGTGTACTCCTGCGTGCAGTTAAGCGCCCTGCTTCCCCAGCGATCAAAGTCATACGCCATGTCCAGAAAAAAGCTCAGTGGAAATTCCTGTGTGGCGATGTCTCCGACATTTACCATCCAGAGTTCCCGCACACCAAAATCGTATGCCATACTCATCTGCTCCCAGATTTTCGGCAGATAAGAACTGTTGATCCACTCATAGGAAACCGGCCATCCGTGGTAGTCCAGATGATAATACATACCATAGCCGCCTGCGTGTTTTCGCATCTCTTCTGTTGGAAGTGTCCGGAGATTTCCATAGTTATCATCACAGAGCATCAGAATCACATCCTCTAACTCCTCTGCTCCCATCAGTCCCTTTGTTTTTTCATCTCCATAGAAAAATTCTTCTACTTCTTTGTATAAGGCTATCATACGCGGAACCCTGGTCAGATCAGGATTGACATGTTCCTGAATCAGTTTTTTCTGCGTTTTCAGTACATCCCGCAGCAATTGAATATTATCTTCCAGTGTTGCATTCTTTCCCATGATCGCAGTATCCGCTTCTCCACGCATGCCGACGGTGATCACATTTTCAAACTTTCCGCTTCTTTTCAGTCCATCTTCCCAGAATTTTGTAATCCCCTCTCTGTTTGTTCTGAAATTCCAGGCATCTCCGTAAACAGAATTCTTTCCCCTAAGATATTTGTATTCTTCCCCCTGCCTTAAGCACGGCTCATGATGTGACATTCCCATAATAATTCCGTATTCATCTGCAAGCTCTGCGTTTAAGAGACCCGGTCCATCATCTGCAAATCTTGCGCTCCACATAGCCGGCCAGAGATAATTTCCTTTTAATCTGAGTAAAAGTTCAAATACATGATCATAAGCTTTTGCATTAAAGCCGCCAAAATTATGATTGCACCAGTTTCCAAATGCCGGCCATTCATCATTAATAAAAAATCCCCGGTATCTGACGGATGGCTCTTTGCTGATACAGGCCATGTCTTCCCTCAGTTCTATCTTTTCCTGCTTTGGCGGCATCAGTCCGCACCAGTCGACAAACGGTGAGACTCCCAGCATTTCCGATAAATGAAAAAGGCCATAAATCGTTCCTCTTTTGTCGCTCCCGGCAATTACAAGAAGGTTCGATTTTGTCCTGTTTTTTATTTCAGGAAAAATCCATGCATAGCATTCTCTCTTTTGTTCCAGCTCTTTTAATTCCGCACTCCCGGCTTCTTCCAGCTTTTTCAGGAAGCTGCTTTTTCCTTTCGTCGCGGCAATGATCGTCCAGTCCTCCCCGCTGCTTTCCAGTGTTTCCGGTATCTCTTTTTCTACCAGAATCTGCGGTTTCTTTCCCGATACAAGTTCCACATCGTGTGCTACCTTTTCCGTAACTCTGATTACGCCCGGAAAGGCACTTTGCTCCAGACAAATTCTCATAGGATTCCCTCCCGTATTTTATAAAAAGCCCCCATCTGTTTACTGGTTATCACCATTGTAAACAAATAGGGGCCTTCGGACTATTTAGTTCTTGTCATTCAATATGCAAAAATTGCTATTCTTTTTGTTCATTCGTTGATTGAGCTCTTTCTGTAAATCCTCAAAATAGCTCTGTGGATCGCATGCGTTGTATGCTTCCATATAGGAATTCCATGTTTCTTCAAAATTCTGTGCCAGAATCACCTGCGGAAGCCACCGGTGTTTTACTTCATCCATCCGTTCCAGTGTCTGTCCTGCCTGTGTATTTGATGTCAGTGAATTGGTATACGAATACATGGGATACCACACTCCCGGCGCATCATTTCTCCCAAGCATATCTACATAGTTTGTTACTCCATACGCCTCAAAACATTCCTGTATATCCCAGGGCTGGCTTTTCCAGAATTCTGCCGGTTGATTTTCCGGCGAAAATGCATTGATTCCATCTGACAGCATTCCTTCACTCCTTGGAAAATAGGAATATGTACAAAAATGCGTCTTTTTCAGTTTCTGATCATTTACCCTTACGCCCTGCTCCTCATTCAGATAAAATATTCCGTTTTCGTCTATCGAATAATCCAGATTTTCTTCTCCCCAGAAACGTAATTTCGTAATCTCCGGATCAAGGAGGTTATTTACAAACTGCATTGCCCCTTCCGGGTCTTCACAGGAAATGGTAATAGAAAGTCCTGACGCGGTATCCAGCTCTGCTGATCTTGCCGTATGCCACTGATTCTTTACTTTTTTGTCTATTGTTATCGGAAGTGGCACATAATCACATCCATAACTGCGCAGATTTCCGGAATCATACGCTGTCTGTATGGCATAATAAAACTGCCATCTTTGATCTACCATGCCAAGAACAGCACCTGTGGATAGTTTGTCCAGATATTCTTCATAAGTATCCAGAAATGTTTCCGGGCTGATCATTCCTTTTTTGTATTCTTCATTTAATTTCTGATAGTATCTTTTGGCTGTCGGTGTTGTATTATAGTCAATGACCTGCAGTGTATCTGGATCTACGATGCAGCTCCCATCATTCGGATATCCATCCAGAAATTGAGGAACATTCTCCAGACAAAAGTATCTCCAGTCATCGCATAAAATAGCAAACGGAATATTCGGTGTTCCATTTTCCAGGCAGGGATTTGCTTCCTGATACCGTTCCAGAAGATCAAAATATTCATCCACCGTCGTGATTTCCGGATAGTCTGCCCATTTCAAAACTCTTGTCTGAATCCAGAAAGCTTCTCCGCTGTGGATTACTTCCGTGTCCTGTCCCTGTGAAACTCCGAATTGTGGAATCCAGTAGATATGTCCGTCTGCCTGCCGAAACAGGTCCCACTGTTCCTCTGTCAGATAATTTTTTATATTGGGATAATTGTCCCAGTATTCGTCAATGGGAATCAGTGCTCCTGCATCATATAATTTACTTTCGCCGGAAATAAAATCCGGATACTCGCCGGCTGCAATATAAGCATTCAGTGCATTATCCTTTGTCTGTCCTTTCAGCCATGTTTCTTCACAATCGGCTCCGATCTGTTCAGCGATCTTCTTTTTCATATCATTATCCGAAGTGATCTCTTCCCCTGTTGTTGAAAAAAAGGCCGTATAATGACGGATCTGATTTCTGCTGTTCTGGCTCTGGTACAGGAGAGCAGCTATTCCAGCTATCATCAGACTCCCTGCCAGTAATAATATTGTTGTTTTTTTCTTCATTCTTTTCCCCTGTCTCATTTCCTCTTTCTATTTGTTATAATAAGCACCTGATATTCTGCAATAATACTTGCTAAAAATAACACCTAGGCCTCTGGCTTAGATATTGTCATTATTGTTTTTATTTTATTGCTTTCTACTTCTTGCACACCAAGGGCAGCCCCATGTTAGCCACTTCAATTAAATAAGCAAGCTAAAACCTATAATAAAAAGAGCCCGACGCATCAGGCTCTTTCAAGGTGTTGTCCGAAGACGGCCACCGCAATTCATAACTATAATGTACCACACAGGGTGAAATCCTGCAAGAAATTTTAAGAGTTATATGTTTTTCCTTTCAGCAGTTCTGCCGCAAGTGCCTCATTGATATCATCGGACAGATTGTTTTCCTCCGGTTTGCCGAAATATGTTTCCATTGCACGGCTTAAGGTATCAAACGCACCGGAAATGACCTACTGGAATGGTACAGACATCGAATATTCTGGATCCAGGAACGCAACGTCTGCCTGTGCAAAAATGATCTTACAGCAGTTGGAAACCAAACCGCCCTGTTTTATTCGTGGATCTTTCTGATATTGCACATTTTAACAAATTCCGGATCAAAATGCTTGACCGCAGTTCCCTGATAGCCAAGATCCAGTGAACTGATTTTCTGCATCTCCTCTTCAGTCAGTGTAAAATCCCATATCTGGAAATTCTCTTCGATTCTCGCTTTGTGAACCGATTTCGGAATGACCACAACGCCGCGCTGCACATTCCAGCGCAGAACAACCTGTCCTACGGTCTTTCCGTGTGCGGCAGCGATTTCTTTTACCATCTCGTTGTCAAACGGATTGTGGCGTCCTCCGCCGAGCGGTGCCCATGCCTCCGGCACGATCTGGTACTCTTCCATGACTTTTAATGCAGACTCCTGTGCGAAGTACGGATGCATTTCAATCTGGTTTACCATCGGACGGATCGCTACCGTTTCCAGTTTACGGTATCCTGCCATGAAATCACCTGCAGGCTGATGGATAAACATCAGATCGATGTAGTCGGTTCCAAGCAGTTCCAGACTCTTTTCTACGGTTCCTTCTGTCAGATACTGGCTTGCCCAGATTTTGGTGGAGATGAAAATGTCCTCTCTTGCCACACCGGATCTTTTGATTCCGCGTCCGACCGCGCGCTCATTCATGTAAGCCTGTGCAGTGTCGATCATGCGGTATCCGCAGGCTAATGCGTCCACAACCGCCTGCTCTGCCTGATCTGGTGTCATCATAAAGGTTCCGATTCCCACTGCCGGAATCTGCACCTGATTGCTTAATGTAAAGTTCATCATCATAACCTCCCTGTTTTATTTTGATGTGTGATATTTTGTTATTTCCCTGTCTTTGTAGCTTTAGCTTATCACCCGGGAGTTGCTACCGGTCAAGGACTTTTTTAAAAAAATTTCTAAAATCTAATCGTTCATTCCTATTTCGTATCGACTGAAATATTTACAAAAACGTCATATCATGAATTCCGTTGTCCATGATATGACGTTTTTCCTCTCAGCATTCGGTTTTCTATCTTTTTATCTTTTCAATCCTGCACTCATGTTCTTTCGTCTTTTTATTGTAGTTAATTCCCACCAGAAGAATATTTCCTGTATATTCCAGAATAGAATCCGGATATTTTTTATCCCAGATCTGCTCTATGGCAGTATCTGTGCTTTTGTTCCACTTAAGTTCTACCAGCAGCGCCGGATAACTTGTTCTGTATTCCGGTTTCGGAAGATAAACAAAATCTGCAAAACCGCGTCCGGTCGGTAGCTCTCTTACGGGTTGGAAATAATACTGCATAGAGCTTAAATATGCTATCGTAAGCACGCTGCTCAGGGAATTTTCATCATTATATTGGATCACCGAACTGTACTCCTGATGAATTCGCTCTATCCCATCTGCTACCGCTTTTTCATCCATATCCAGGGTTGCATCCAGCAAATCTGCGGATTCCTTCTGAAAAGTAATCATTTCATTCCATTTATTGCGTTTCACCGCATTGTTTAATTCATGTCTGATTTCCTCATTTGGAATAAAAACCTGCTCCCTGTCCTGATCGTAAGCCAGATATCCCAAGTGGATCAGATACGTCAGTACATCATCCCGGTTGGCGAAGCTTACGGTATCATTCTGGAAAGATGTCACATCCACATCCACGGCGGCCCCCGACATCATTTCTATAATTGCCGCCCGCAGTCCGTCGAAATTCATGTTAATCAGTGGCACGATTGCTTCATAGCTGCCGGTATTGGACCAGTAGCTTTTATATTTTCCATTCAGCATCAGGCTGACAACGGCTTTTGGATTATATACCTGATACCCTTCCAGAGAATATCCATCATACCATAATTTCACCTGCTCATAGATCTGTCCGTACCTGTCGCATAAATCATGCACTTCCTCTTCTGTAAAGCCAACATACGGTGCCATTCTTCCTGCATCCAGCATGGTAAATTCTTCAAAATTGTTGAGAGCGGACTGTGTCTTTAATTTCTTGATCGGCAGAATTCCTGTCAGATACGCCAATGCAATATATTTTGACGGTTCTGACCCTTTAAACATGCCACGCAGAAAATCAATATACTTTTCCTGTACTTTATGATTCTGTGCCTCATCACGGATCAGTACATCCCATTCATCGATGATGACAACAAATTTGTTTCCGCTGGCAGCCTTGATATAAGACATCGCACCATAAGCAGTTTTTACCGTATCCGGAATCAACTCTCCGTATTTTTCCTTCAGTTCCTGCAGTATTCCATGATTGATATATTCCACAACCTGATCCGCATTCCCGGCGTCCATCATGCACCATTGTACATCAAAATGAATGACATCGTACTGATTCAGATGTTTTTCAAAAGACGAAGCCTTGCAAATCGCATAATCTGCAAACAGTGCTCTGGAATCACAGCCCTTGCTGTAGTATGCTGACAGCATCTCCGCTGTAATCGACTTTCCAAAACGTCTGGGACGGCTGCTGCAGATAAATTTTGATGTCGTACTGATTACTTTATTGGTGTATTCCAGAAGCGGTGTTTTATCTACATAAATTTCCGAATGAATGACTTCCGAAAATGCTTCATTTCCCGGATTTAAAAATCTTCCCATGGCGTCCTCCTGTTCACATTTTTTCTGACTGATACATTCATTATACACGGAAAAAACGCGGATTGGTAGACTTTATCTTTTAAAAAATGCTGCACCACGGATTCTTTTTCCATGGTACAGCATTTCCAAAATTTCTATTCTTGATTAAATATCCAGCGCCGCATGATACCCCTGATATACGGCATTGGTGATGGTAGATACACGTCTTGCGTCTCCGATCACGCGTACAAACGGCGCGGTATTACGGAGCTGCTCTACAACGTCGGTTCTTGCTCTCTGGCCGAGGGCGCAGATGACGGTGGTTCCTTCTACGAGGTGGCGCTCCCCATTCGCATCGGTGCACCATACGCCTTCCGGGGTGATCTCCTCGGCGCGGTAACCGGTGTGGACGGCTTTGACCTGTTTTTCGATTTCTTTTAAGAGCAGCGGGCGGTGGCGGACGTTTGCATCCGGGGCGAGGGCGTCGCGCATTTCGACGAGCTGAACTTCTTTTCCTTCCATGCCAAGAGAGATCGCACACTCGCATCCGGCGAGGCCGCCGCCCATGACAACGACTTTGTCGGAAATCTTGTCGAGATTGCGGTACAGCTCATTGACAACGACAACCTGCTCTCCATCCATGCCTTTGATCGGCGGAACAAGCGGACGGGAGCCTGCGGCGATGATGAGGGCATCCGGTGCTTCTTTCTCGACGTACTCCGGTGTTACCTCGGTGTTGAAGCGGATTTCCACACCTGCATTTCTTGCGAAACGCTCGTAGGTCTCGGTCAGCGCGAACATTTCCCGTTTAAACGGCAGGGCAATTTCGCTCTTTAAGATACCGCCGAGCGCTACTTCTTTCTCGCAGAGCACCACGCTGTGGCCTCTTCTTGCTGCAGTCCATGCCGCATACAGTCCTCCAGGGCCTCCTCCTGCGATGAGGACTTTTTTCTTCACCAGAGCCGGCTGTACTTCATCGCCCTCCATCTCTCTTCCGATCAGCGGATTGACGGTGCATCGTCTCGTGCCGGTTGCCGCACGCTCTGCCATACAGGTGAAGCACCGCAGGCAGTGCACGATATCTTCGGAACGGTTTTCCATGACTTTGCGCGGCAGGAATGGATCTGCGAGAAGGGCTCTTGCCATGTAAACAACATCGGCTTTTCCGGATGCGATGATCTCTTCCATCTGCGCCGGATCATTCAGACCGCCGATCGTTGCGACCGGAATGGAAACGTGTTTTTTGATCTCGGCTGCGAGGTAAACGTTGCATCCGTGGTCTTTGAACATCGACGGATGCGTATCGCCGAAGCCTCTCTGATACGTTCCGGCGGAAACGTGAAGCAGATCGATGCGGGACTCCAATGTCTGTGCGATGCGGACACCTTCTTCCAGATCATAGCCGCCCTCGAACAGCTCGGAACCGCTGAAACGGAACTCGATCGGGAACATCGGGCCGACAGCGGCGCGGACGGCATCGAGTACCTGACAGGCAAAGCGGCAGCGGTTTTCCAGGCTTCCGCCGTACTCATCGGTTCTGTGGTTGAAATACGGGGAGAGGAACTGGTTGATCAGCCAGCCGTGGCCGCCGTGGATCATGATCATCTCGAAACCGGCGCGTTTGGCAAGGCCTGCTACCGTTCCGTATGCCTGTACGATCTCATCAATCTGCTCTTTCGACAGTGCGCGGACCGGTACGCCGTCCGGGCGTGTCGTGTCGGACGGGCCCCACTGGCACATTTCGTGCTGTCTCGTTTTATCGGTCATGTAAGTTCCGGCATACATACCGGAATGGGACAGCTCCAGGCTCGGCACAGCGCCGTGGCGGGAAATTGCATCGGCAGCGTACGTTGCAGATGCCAGGGAATTTAAGACTGCGGTATCCAGATGATACGCATGGGAACCATCGGTTACCGGGTGTACCATGCACTCGCTGACGGTGACAGCTGCTGCTCCGCCCTTTGCGCGAAGCTCATAGAATGCTGCGGACTTCGGTCCGATACATCCGTCGTTCGTGATATCAGTTCCGCCCATCGGTGCGGAAAACATGCGGTTCGGGAAGGTCTTTCCTGCAATGGTAATCGGGCTGCAAAGGTGTGGGTAATCGTATTTCATTTTTGCTTCCTCCTCTTTTTAAATCTGTAAAATACCCCATTTTTTTTATTCAAACAGCATCCCCGGAAGGAAATGCAGTTTTTTGCCAATCGTTCTGGCAATGAATCCGACCAGAAGGGCTGCTACGATGGTTCCCTCGCGGACACCGTTCAGCTCACGCGCCAGGAAGAACGAAGCGGCAGCGGCAATGACGGCCATCGAAACATCGAATGCGATTTTCGTCACACCGAACTCCGTTTCCCATCTGGCAACAACCGCGCGGACAAAGGATTCGCCCGGCAGCATGACAACATCAGCGAGCACTTCCATGTAAACACCGACGCCGAGGATCAGACATCCGATCAGAAGATAAGCAACTTTTGCCGCATACATCTGCGGATTCAGTGCGTTTAACAGAATCATACTGAAATCAATGAAAAATCCAAAGGCAATGGATACCGGGATCTGAAGAAGGGATTCCGGTTTGAAATTCTTTCCGAGAATCACAATCTGGAGAACGATCAGCAGGATGCTGAAGATGATCGTAAAGTTTCCGAGAGATAATGCAAAGTTAAGACTTAATACGTAAGGGATCGAAGAGATCGGAGACGTTCCGAGATTTGCTTTGGTGATGAGTGCAACCCCGAGGGAGTTTACAAACAGTCCCGCAAGAAAAATCAGGTAACGTTTCAGAAGGTCTTTTTTGTTGTTTGTCATAGGTGCAGTTCAAATCCTTTCCTCATAATTGTAATTCTTTGTTATCTTATCACCAACCGCAAAACATGTCAACTTTTACATGTTTTATTTTACTTATTTTTTCTGTGGATTTTCCGGTGAAGCTGTGCTATACTCAAAAACACAAAAGCAAAACGGTTTTGAAAAATTATTTGGATAAAGGAGTTTCATGCGAATGGGAACTTTGAAATATGCGATTCTCGGACTTTTGAACCGAAATGAAATGACAGGCTATGAACTGTCGAAAGAATTTGAGACAACCTTATTTGAATTCTGGAATGCAAAGCACAGCCAGATTTATCCGGAACTGAAATCACTGAACGCCGAGGGGCTGATCCAGTATCGGGTGGAAATCACGGGAAATGTGCTGGAGAAGAAGGTCTATACGATCACCGATGAAGGACGGCGCGATTTTTCGGAATGGGAAGAAACGCTCTGCCCGATCCAGACGGCATCCAAGGATGAATCCCGCCTGCGGCTCTTCTTCCTCGACGGCGCTTCGCCGGATTTTCAGCAGCGTTTTCTTGCCGACCAGCTTTCCCAGCATCAGAAGCATCTGGAACATCTGCTGGAAAACCAGAAAAAGTTTGATGAAATCCCTCCCACAGATGACCGCGCGTTTTCGGATTATCTCGTCCTGCGCGGCGCGGTGTACCGGGAAGAAGCTGCACTGCAGTGGATTCAGGAATGCATCAAACTTGGTGAGCAGCGGTCTGCGGAATTAAAAAAATATTAAAAAAAATTAAGCTAAAGATCACCTGCTGTACCGTGCCGGATACTGGATCTTTTCCTTCGCATACTCAAAGGGCCAGAC
>ENA-OQIF01000501-OQIF01000501.1-human-gut-metagenome-genome-assembly--contig:-NODE-501-length-14294-cov-2.767911_pt1 | contig 14294 bp, 16 predicted proteins | sample MGYA00242574_ERZ504738 | MGnify/ENA primary metagenome ERZ504738 (study PRJEB26092, sample SAMD00036437) | human gut metagenome | host: Homo sapiens | study: EMG produced TPA metagenomics assembly of...
AACGAGTCAAAGTCCGTGCTTGCACGGAACCTTGAGGAGTGCCGCGATAACGATAAAAACTCGCAAAGCGTGTTTTTATCGTTTAAATGCATTTTTGCTCGTAACTGTGAAGGTACTGAACAGTTACGAAAATTTTAAATAATGCATGGAATTGTAGAACTATTTCTGGTAAAAATATTTTATTAAGGGAAAGTGTGTGACAAATGAAGCAACACGTAATAACACCAATGCAATACTACTTGTAACAGAAGGAGGTTACTTCCAAGATGGGAAATTATTTTGTATGCAGTAAAACAGATCCAATAGTGGAAACAAAGGCTGGAAAGATCCGCGGTTTCCGCATAAACACCACATATACATTCCACGGAATCCATTACGCTGAGGCTGAACGTTTCCAGATGCCTCAACCGATAAAACCGTGGACAGGAATCAAAGACGCATTGTCTTATGGCTATGTATGTCCGTTGTTAAAGCAGGATGAGCCTAACATGGAGGTTCTGGTGCCCCACCGTTACTGGCCCCAGAACGAACATTGTCAAAATCTGAACATCTGGACCCAAAGTCTTGATCCGGATGCGAAAAAGCCTGTAATGGTGTGGCTTCACGGAGGCGGTTTCAGTGCCGGGTCATCCATTGAACATGTAGCCTATGAGGGCGATCACTTAAGTGAGTTCGGTGATGTGGTTGTGGTTTCCGTGAATCATCGTCTGAATATTCTCGGCTATCTGGATCTCTCTCCATTCAGTGAAAAATATAAGAATTCTGCCAATGCCGGAAACGCTGACATGGTGGCTGCATTGCAGTGGATCCATGACAATATTGCCAACTTTGGCGGAGACCCGGAAAATGTCACGATTTTCGGTCAGTCCGGTGGCGGCATGAAAGTGGCAACCCTTATGAATACTCCTGCAGCAGATGGTCTGTTTCAGAAGGGTATCATTGAAAGCGGTGTTTATGAGGCAAGTATTTATCAGAAAGAGGACGGGGACGGCACCGAGATCGTGAAAACCCTTTTAGAAGAGTTGAAACTGGATGCATCTGAGATAGAAAAGCTGGAGACTATTCCTTATTATGAACTGGCAAACGCCTATAATAAAGTGGAAAAGAAGGTAGCTGCAAAGGGATGCTATATCGGACAGGGCCCCCTGGAAAACGACTGGTTCCTCGGGAATCCAATCAAATGTGGATTTACTGATCATGCCAAAACGATTCCGGTGATTGTGGGATCTAATATCGGTGAGTTCGATTTTGGTCCCGTTGTGCCCGGAAAGCATGATATGAACCGTGAGGAACTGATCACATTTCTGACGAGAAAATATGCCGATGCAACACCGGAGTTGATCTCTCTGTTTGAGAAGGCATATCCGGACAAATCAATTGCCGACCTGTGGTCAGTGGACACTTTCTTTCGTCCGGCAACCATCGAATTCATTCGCCAGAAATCAGAGTTTTCTGAGGCACCTACCTATTCCTACCAGTTTACTTATGAGTTCCCGATTGACGGGGGAAAAGCCGCATGGCACTGTGCTGAGATTCCATTCGTATTCCACAACATCGACCGAGTGGCTGTCTGCAACGTCCCAGGTGAAACCGACCGTCTCCAGGAACGCATGACCACTGCCTGGATCAATTTTGCGCGGGATGCTTCTTTCAGTATTCCCGACAGTTCTTTCATCCGTCGGATCGCCTGTTGTCTTTTTCTGCGTTCATATGCCACCTCTTCTTTCTCTCTGTTTTTCATTTCGTTCTTTCACGGACAAAGAACTGGAATCAGACAACAGGGCATCCAGTTCTTTTCGTTCTTCTCCCTCGATGTTCCTCCAGGTTCCTTCCTTTAAACTTCCCAGTCGAATATTCATGATCCTGACTCTTTGCAGAGTCATCACCCGATATCCCAGTGTCTCACACATCCGCCGAATCTGCCGGTTTAATCCCTGTGTCAAAATGATCCGGAAACTTTTTCTCCTGTTTTTCCACTTTACAGGGACGGGTCACTGTATCAAGAATCGCCACTCCGCGACTCATTTTTCTGCAGAATTCCTCCGTTACCGGTTTATTTACCGATACCAGATATTCTTTTTCATGATAATTGCCGGCACGCATGATCTTGTTAACCAGTTCTCCGTCATTCGTCAGCAGTAACAGCCCGGTAGAATCCTTATCCAGTCTTCCCACCGGATAGATTCGTTTCGGATACTTCATGTAATCCACAATATTATTTCTTTCTCTTTTCTCCGCAGTACAGACAATCCCCGCAGGTTTATTCATCGCCAGAAGAACTTTTTTTCTCTTCTTTTTTAATCAGTTTTCCATCCAGGCATACCTCGCTGTCCGGTGCAACTTTCATTCCCATTCCGGCAATTTCTCCGTTCACTGTTATTCTTTTTTCTTCTATCCAGCGGTCTGCCTGTCTCCTGGAACAGATTCCTGCATCACTCAAATATTTATTCAGCCGAATACTTTCCATTCTTTTACTCCTCCGGTGTTCAGGTTCTTTTTTCCCTGTAAAGCAAAAGGCTGTTACTTTAACCTTTTCAGAATACCTTCTGAAATCGATCAAGGCAACAGTCCTTTTTCTCCTGTCTACTGGAACATATCGCCCCTTACATAGCCAGTTTGTCCTTCAAATTCAATTTTAATCCAATCTCCATCCTCACCGGTCTTGGTCACAGTCTGTCCACCCACCAGTTTGCCGATGGATTCTGCATCCTGCGATGGTTCTTTTCTGATATTGCAATTGGATTTTACGGTAATCTGCGCCCCTTCTGCTGCTTCCATGGCCGCAGATCCTTCCACTCCAAGCTCTGACAGATATTTCGACAAAGCTTCATCAGAAGCCAGTTTTTCATCATAAGATGCCTGTGTACTGTTCAGCAGTTCCTGTACCTTGGCATCTTCAAGCTGTTCACTGATATATGCAAGCTGTTCTTCGTTCGGATCTGCCACAATATACAAACTTCCATCTTCTTTTGTATCCACATATAGATAACTGATTCCTGGCAGAAGTGTATCATAACCCACATACTTATGATCATAAGCTGCAAATACCACATAACTGGTATCTGTCATGCCTTTTTTTGTATATACCTGTACGTTACTGTATCCTTCAATATACTGAGAATTCGTGATCGCACTTTCATCTGACGGATCCAGTTCATCCACCAGTTCTTTTAAACTCTGCACGTCTTTGCCTGTCAGTGCTGCATAATATTTTTCTATCAGTGCATTGACCTGCGGATAGGCATTCAGTTCCAGCTCGCCTGCTGCCGGTGTTGTTTCCGGTTCCGCGGTTGTTGCCGGTGTTTCTTCTGCTTCCTGCGTCGGAGTCGGTGTTTCCGTCTCCTGCTGTGTCTCCTGTTTCGGTTCGGTTGTTTTCTGATTTCCAAATTTTGAGGAAATAAAACGAACACCGAAAAATAAAATCAATACCACTGCCAGAATGCCAAATCCCAACATAAAATATCTAAGATTATCTGACAGCCATTCTCTGAAATCATCCATATCGTATGCCTCCTTATGACTGGGTACGATCCTGATTTTTCTTCCGTTCTTCTGGAAAAATGTAAAAAGAAACGCATCTGGAGGGATTCGAACCCCCGACACATGGTACCGGAAACCATTGCTCTATCCCCTGAGCTACAGATGCGTATCCGTGAGACTTTTACCTTACTCACATTTATAAATAATAACACATCTGCTCTCGTTTGTAAAGAGTCTTGTTCGCTAAAACTGTTACTGTTCACTCCGTTCCCAGTAACCTAAAACTTATCCGTCATCTGCTGCTTTCACAAATGAACTCTTTTATCTTCCGCACTGTAAAAATACGCCTGATCCGACAGAACCTCCTTCGGATCCACCTGGCTTTCATTGATTTCCGTTACAATTTCTGTCAGTGCTTCCTGATACATTCCTTCCTCCTCCGGGATCAGAATACATTCATGAATACTGCTTGGCAACACATAGAATCGCTCGCCCAGAAGTTCTTCAGCCTGTTTTAACACGCCCGGATATAAGAATGTTCCTGCTCCCAGCGACCGTTCTTTATTAGTCAAAACATACATTTGCTTTTTCTTTTCCCTGTACCAGACCCAGCAACCCCTTCATATTAATAAATTCTGCCGGCAGTTTTAGATATGTATATCGTTTTGCATTTTCGATTAGTTCTTCCTGCGTAATTTTCCATGCGTTCAGATGAGCATACTCTATCAGAATGGTTGCCTGCATTGTCTCATCTTTCTGGATCCGATAATAAAATACCATCGCCAGATCCAGGATTCGCTTATGTGGAACTTTTTTTAACAATTCCCGGTTTCTCTCGTAATTAATCAGTTTAAAACAGATGTTTTCTTTGATTTCCTGATAATTTTGAAAAAAATCCGCTTCCACATCCATCTGAGGTTTGCAATGTTCAAATTGCCACATCACTTTCCGAACCAGCTGTTCCAGCGGAACTCCTCTTTCCCAGTAAGAAAAATAATCTTCCATATAAAAGATCGAAGCAACCCGGGCATTCTCACTTTTTAATACAAGACCTTCCATAACGACCCCGTTATTTTTGTTGATTTTTTCGGTGGTAATACTCACCCCTTCTTCCATAACTTCTTTCATTCGTTCTAAAAATTCACATCGAAATTCCTGATAATTCAAATTGTTCTCCTTTGATTTTTATGAATTTCAGATGTTCATATGGGGAAAATGTGACGAAACATCACTGAAATAGAAATGTAAATTACTTTTATATCATACATGTTTTCTCTTAAAAATGCAAGCAATTTCTTGTATCTGTCTGCATTGTTACCATCAACAGTTATTGTTCACCGGTAATATCCCGTGATGTGTTTTTTGCGAGCAAAGGCCACAGAAAACCCGAGACATACCGCATACTCTGAACCGATCCACTGCCAATTGCTGCTATGCAATACTTCAAAACAAAGCCCCGGAAAATACAGGATTTTCCGGGGCTTTACGATCTGTTATCAATTTCGACTGTTAAATCTTATACTCTGGACAGATATTCACCTGTTCTGGTATCGATCTTGATTTTATCTCCCTGATTTACAAACAGAGGTACGTTTACCTGTGCGCCTGTTTCAACAGTTGCAGGTTTTGTAGCACCCTGAGCGGTATCACCTTTGAATCCAGGTTCTGTTTCAGTGATCTCCAGTTCTACAAACAGAGGCGGCTCGATAGCGAATACACTTCCGTTATAAGAACATACTTTAACAGTTTCGTTCTCTTTTTACAAATTTCAGAGAATCGCCAACAGTATCTTTATCAACTGCCATCTGATCATAAGTTTCCATGTTCATAAAGTTGAACAGATCCCCATCTGCATACAGATACTGCATATCTACTCTGTCGATACGAGCCTGTGGGAATTTTTCAGTAGGTCTGAAAGTTTTTTCTACCACACCACCGTTGATGACATTTTTAATTTTGTTCTTACGAAAGCTGCACCTTTACCAGGTTTTACATGCTGAAATTCGAGAATCTGAACAACGTTTCCATCGATTTCCAATGTTACACCGTTTCTGAAATCTCCTGCTGAAATCATATGATATTCCTCCTTATAACTCACAATACCCGGTGATTTCCGGGTATCTGCCTTCTTAATATATTTGAGCTTGGCTACTCATATTCTATAATAACTACAGGGATTTTTCAACTAATTTTTTCAAATACGACCAGATTTCCTGTTTTTCTGATAAAAATGCAACACAATTTTCTCCAGATACCGTTTCAGTATAATCTGAATCTCTTCTTTCGGATGGATCGGTTTCACAAGGATATTCGCCATTCCTGTCCTCTTTGCTCCATACACATCGGTAAACAGCTGATCACCGATAAACACAGTATCAGACAAATCCGTGCCCATCAGTTCCATCGCTTTCAGATAATTTTTGCGGGAAGGCTTGTGTGCATCCTCGATATAATGCACCTGCACATCTCTGTTGAACATCTGCACACGCTCCAGCTGATTGTTCGACAACAGACAGCAGGAAAAACCAAGCTCTTTCAGATGCGCAAACAACGCTTTCGCCCGTTCATCTGCCGGTTCTCCATGAGGTACCAGAGTATTGTCGATATCAAAGATAAGGCCACGGTATCCTTTTTATACAGTTCATCAAAATCAATCTGATAGGTGGAATCCACCCAGGTATCCGGATAAAATGTTTCAAACAGCATCTTTTGTTCTCCCTCTAATCAACGGTTTAAAAACCATTTCATTTCCTCAAATTTCTCTTCCATCCGATCATAACCATGCTGATAAAAGTTCTCCAGCTTCTGTGTATCCCGCTCCAGACGGGCTACCGGCTCGATCTCCGGTCTGAGAACAAATACTTTTCCTTCTTTTTCCCATTTGTCAATATAATACAACGTCTTGTTATAGACTTTTGCACGCTGTTCGAGTACTTCGACCAGTTTCGGATATTTCTTTCCGTAAGCGAGTTCAAACAGACGGTCCTGTTTTCCGCTGGAATGTTTCCGATAACCTTTATTCCTGGTCAGAATGATTACATTTCTCTGGTGTCCTGTCTTCAGGGAATGGATGATGGGGATGGAATCGGCCACTCCACCGTCCACATACGGAATGCCGTCCACAAATACTGTTTTCGTCGCCAGCGGCATACTGCACGACGCTCTGCAGATATCCATCATCCGTTTTGCACTGGAGTGTTCGCTCAGATATTCCGCTTTTCCTGTAATGCAGTTGGTCACCACCATCTCGCACTGCATGTCCGAATTCAGGAAAGTATCAAAATCAAACGGAAAGATTTCATTCGGATATTTTTCAAAAATCAGATCCATATCCAGCAATGTTCCCGTCTTCAGTGTATTTTTTATTGTTACATAACGCTTCTTCTTATCCGTAATAATGGTACATTTCTTTGTGCGCAGTGGCTGCCTTGACACATAATCCACCGCATTGCACGCACCCGCGGAAGTCCCAACCACATACGGGATATAAAACTCCTGTTCCATCAGATAGTCCAGTGCTCCGCTGGTAAAAACACCCCTGTTTGCTCCACCTTCCAGTACCAGACCTGCTCGTTTCATGTTTATAACGCTTCCTTTCTTCTTTGTTTATCGTTCTTCCAGAGGACGGTAAATTTCTTCTTCTTTTACTGTTTTATAAGCCGGACGAATAATCTTATCCATATTGATCAGTTCTTCCATCCGGTGTGCACTCCAGCCGACGATACGTGCAATGGCAAACATTGGTGTGAACAGCTCGGTCGGAAGATCCAGCATGCTGTACACAAATCCGCTGTAGAAGTCCACATTGGCACTTACGCCCTTATAAATATGACGCTCTTCTCCAATAATCTTCGGTGCCAGCTGTTCTACCATACTGTAAAGTGCAAAGTCTTTGTCTTTGCCCTTTTCATGGGCCAGTTTCTGTACGAACCCTTTGAAGATTTCTGCTCTCGGATCGGAAATAGAATATACAGCATGCCCCATTCCATAGATCAGGCCTTTTTATCAAACGCTTCTTTATGAAGCAGCGCGCGAAGGTAAGCTCCTACTTCTTCCTCATCCGTCCAGTCTTTCACCTGTTTTTTCATGTCTTTGAACATCTGGACTACTTTGATATTAGCACCACCGTGCTTCGGTCCTTTCAGGGAACCCAGGGCGGCTGCTACTGCCGAATACGTGTCTGTTCCTGAAGAAGTCACCACGTGAGTGGTAAATGTTGAGTTATTACCACCACCATGCTCCATATGCAGCACCAGTGCAAGATCCAGAATCGTTGCCTCTAACTGCGTATACTGCATATCCGGGCGAAGCATCAGCAAAATATTTTCTGCAACAGAAAGTTTCGGATCCGGATTATGGATATACAGACTTTTTCCTTTGATATAATGATTGTATGCCTGATAACTGTAGACCGACAGCATCGGAAAAACACTGATAAGATTCAGACACTGACGTAGGACATTCGGCAAAGAAGTGTCATCCGCATTATGATCATAGGCATATAACGTCAGCACACTTCTGGATAACGTATTCATCATATCCTTGGTCGGCGCTTTCATGATAACATCGCGGACAAAGTTCTTAGGCAGAGATCGCTGGCCCGCCAGCAGGACCTTAAAGTCTGCCAGTTCTTTTTCGTTGGGCAGCTTTCCGAATAACAGCAGATAAGTAACTTCTTCAAATCCAAAACGCTGTTCTCTTAAAAATCCCTGCGTCAGTTCATGGATATCATACCCGCGATAGTATAATCTTCCTTCACAGGGAACTGTTTTCCCATCCACCACATCTGTGGAACAAATGGACGAAATCTGTGTCAGACCTGCCAGCACACCTTTTCCGTTGACATCACGCAACCCACGTTTTACATCGTATTTTCCATACAGAGACGGATCCATCTTACTGTTTTCCACACATACCTGTGTTAAGCTTTCCATCTCCGGTGTTACTTTTAATTTAAATCCCGCCATATTCTTTCCTCCTGTCCTTTTATTCGTAACTGTCAGACTTTTTGATAATTACGTTGCTTGTTTTTCATATTATCTGATTTTTCTTTTATTACTCTGCTTTTTTCATGTCTGTTTTGCTGTTTTCTGTAGAGAGTATCAGTTATGACTATTATACAGACGAATGCTTTTCACCGCAATAATTGAATTCTTAAAAAAATATGAAACTTTTATGCTTTTTTCAGAACAGGACATTAGTTTTTTTAACTATTCAACAGCCGTTGCGAAAGATACGGACAGTTACGATTTTTTATTTTTCAAGTCCCAGTTCTTTGGCCCGATCCGGGAAATTTGTGAAAATACCATCGACGTTCCAGTTGTTTAACTGTTCCATGAGTTCTTTTTTGTTGACAGTCCACACATTGACACCAATCCCATGCGCATGACAATCCCGCACCATCTCTTCTGTCAGAAAGTTCTTATCCGGATGATAATATTCCACACCATTTTCTTCTGTGAAAAATCCCATATTATCCATCCGTGCTTCCATCAGATATCCCATTGGAACTTCCGGCAACATTTTCTTGCATTTGTTGATGGATACCAGATTAAAGGAAGAAAAATCACGCGGTCTTCCATATGGAATTCCCGCACCATATCGATTACTTTTTCTTCCAGGTGTTCGTAGTAATACACACTGTTTTTCAGTTCAATATTGGTAACCAGTCCCGTATCCTTTACCCAGGTCAGATACTCCCGCAGCGTTGGAATCCGCTGAAAGTCATATTTTCCTTCAAACTTTCCGTAGCAGTCAACAAGACACAATTCCTGATACGTATAATCACGAATATTTCCTGTTCCACTGGTCGTTCGGTCAATGGTCTCATCATGCATGATCACGATCTCATCGTCTTTCGTCAGCTGTACATCCAACTCGATGCCATAACAGCCAACTTCTTCCGCTTTTTTAAATGCCAGCATAGTATTTTCCGGATATTTTCCGCTGAATCCTCGATGTGCAAATACCTTCATTATTAGCCCTTCTTTCCTGTATCCCTGAAAATTCGGTATCTGATATTTCAGAAATACATTTCTTCACTTCTCTTAGTATGACAGATTGTTGTCTGATTTTCAACTACAAACCAGACAAAACATACCACACCGGATTTTGCTGTTGTCGCAGAAGCCAGGATCTTATACACCCACGGATTTTAACTCATTTCCCACAAAAAGAGCAGAAAACTTTATGTGCTCCATAAAATTTTCTGCTCTTTTTTATTATTGGATTCCCTTGCTCACTTTAGGTTTCTGCCATTGATAATCACCGTCGACCAGTTTGCTATCCTCTTCCTCCGGTGCCTGTGGAACCCGCAGGACAAAGACCGGATCAGTATACGGATTCTTCAGTTTTTTTTCATTCATCGTTCCGCCTGTACTCTCCGCGGTACCTGTATTATCCGCTATCACAGCAGCTTTTTTCCCACTGTTATTCTGCAGGCTTTCCTCTACCTGCCCATCTGCATCATTTCCACGGATAATCTGTGCGGACGAATCTCCCGTTCCGATTTCTGCTTCCATGGTAATCTGACCGGAATCGCCTGTTGCTTCTGTATTCTGTGTATCTGTTTCACTTCCGGTTGTGGTATCTGCTGTTTCTGTCTCCTGCGTCGGTGTCACCACATTTCCTTCCTCATCCAGTACATCCGCACCATAAATCGTCTCTTTCAATTTTCGTACGGTAGGCTCCCAGTCCGGAACGAGATCCCCGTTGTAGCCATGATACATACCATCATAAGGAATGCGATCGGAAATAATTTTATACTTCATCAATGTCGGCGCTTTTGCCAGTAAACCCCAGAATTCACTTTCCGGTACGTTATGTGTCAGTAACGGAAGCAGACGGGTTGCCAGACGATCCAGATCTTCAAAGCTCATAGCCTTTACTTTATCAAGAAGTTTTAACAGTACCTCTCTCTGACGTTCTGTGCGCTGATAATCGGAATTACCTACTTTTCGGATACGTGCATAAGCCACCGCCTGCATACCATTACATTCATAGGTTCCCTCACCCGGAATCAGATATTTTTTAGATTTTAATCCCAGTATTCTGCACTGCTGTTTGATACTTTTATTTGCATTTTCTGCTTCTTTTGGGGTAAAAGTAATTTCGATAGTACCGATTTCATCGATAATATCGATCATCGCACCAAAATTCACCGTAACATATCGGTCTACATCGATCTTGTAATTCTCTTCTACGGTCTTGGTAAGTAATGGTCCTCCGCCATTGGGATACGTGGCATTCAACTTACGGTATCCGATTCCCGGAATCATTACATGGGTATCACGCATCAGGGAGATCATGGAAATCTGTTCCAGACGATAGTTAACAGAGATCAGAATCATAGAGTCTGAGTTCCCAATCCAGCCTTTGTCTGTCGTATCCAGACCAACCAGCATAATATTGTATACATTTCCATCCGTAGTGATCGGCTCCGTAGATGCATACTGTGCCATATTCTGCTGTGCTTCCAGCAATTCCGGATCCACTTCTTCCTCTACCGTCGTTTCTTTCTCTGTCTCTTCCTCCTGTTGCTCTTCTTTCTGTTTTTCAATCAATGCCTGAACTTCATCATCCGTCATATAGTTGGTTTTTGTATAATATCGGTGTCCCATATAATATACAACTCCGGCAATGATCACAATCAGCACCAGAAAAATCCCGGCAACAATCGCACCTTTCTTCTTTTTGGACATTTTCGACTTTTTTCCCGCGTTGCCTCTTCCTGCTCTTTATCGTCTGCTGACACGCCCGACAGCCTCCTTTTTATTGGTTTACTTATTACTGGTACATCGTTTTCGATGTACCAGCGTAAATGATACCATTTGCATTATTTTTTGTCAATTACTGTCGATGCCTGCCGTTTTCTTTTTCATTTCTGTCCGTAATATGCATTTGCTCCGTGTTTCCGGTAATAATGTTTATCCTGCAATTCCTGCGGTGCCGGTTTCACCTGCGGATTGATCATCTCACAGCGTGCCGCCATCTTTGCAACTTCTTCGAGTACGACCGCATTATGAACCGCTTCATGTCCGTCTTTTCCCCAGGTGAATGGTCCATGATTTTTGCACAGAACTGCAGGTACTGCTTCATAATCTTTATCTTTGAAGTAATCTACGATCAGAAGTCCTGTATTTTTCTCATACGCCGTATCGATCTCTTCTTTTGTCAGGCAGCGCACGCACGGGATTTCTCCGTACATGTAATCTGCATGGGTGGTTCCGTAACACGGGATTCCTCTTCCTGCCTGAGCCCAGCTGGTTGCCCATGGAGAGTGCGTATGTACCACACCGCCGATCTTTGGAAATGCACGGTACACTTCCAGATGAGTAGGTGTATCAGAGGATGGATTGTATCTTCCCTCAATCTTATTTCCCTCGAGATCCATGATCACCATATCATCCGGTGTCAGTTTGTCATAGTCAACACCACTGGGTTTGATGGCAAAATATCCGGTTTCCCGGTCAATCTGGCTGACATTTCCCCAGGTAAAGGTTACCAGATTGTATTTTGGAAGCAGCATATTGGCTTCATATACCGCTTTTTTTAATTCTTCTAACATAGTTTCCTCCTGCCTAGTGCAGATGTACTACTGCTGCACGCTCAATCTCCAATCCCTCTTTATATCTGTCCATAAAAGCTTCAAATCCTTCCACATCCTTCGGATCCGGTGCGATCTGTACACTCTCTTCTTTTGCAAATACCTGTGTTTCCAGATAGGAAGCAAGGCTCTCGCCTTCTGTTTATTTTACGGTAAGCAGCCAGAAGAGCGATTCCCCAGGCACCGCCTTCTCCTGCTGTTTCCATCACGGATACCGGCGCATTAACCGCTGCCGCCATCACTTTCTGTCCCACACCTTTTGTCTTGAAGAAACCACCGTGCCCAAGAAGCTTATCTACAACCACACCTTCTCTTTTAACAGGATATCCATACCCAGTTTCAGCGCACCCACACTTGTAAACAGGTGGCTTCGCATAAAGTTCGCCAGGGTAAATTTGCTGTCCGGTGTACGTGCAAATAACGGACGTCCCTCTTCAAAGTGTGTAATATGTTCTCCGGAAAAATAGCAGTATGGAAGCAGTCCGCCGCAGTCTGCATCTCCCTCTAAGGCTTTGTTATATAAAGTACCGTACAGTGTATTAGTATCTACTTTCACGCCGAAACTTTCCAGATTCTCCCGGAACAGGTTCACCCATGCGTTCAGATCTGAGGTACAGTTCTGAGAATGTACCATAGCTACCGGCATACCGTCCGGTGTTGTCACCATATCAATTTCTCCGTATACCTTTGACAGTGGTTTTTCCAGGACGATCATGGCAAATACAGAAGTACCTGCGGATACGTTACCGGTGCGTACGGCTACGCTGTTAGTCGCTGCCATACCGGTTCCTGCGTCACCTTCCGGCGGGCACACCAGACTGCCCGGCTGCAAGTTACCGCTTACATCCAGAAGTTTTGCACCTTCTTCGGTCAGCGTACCTGCGTCTTCTCCTGCAGACAGAACCTGTGGCAGGATCTCTCTCAGTTTCCATGGATATCCTTTTTCTTTTTCAGTTCATCGAACTGTTCTACCATCTTCTGGTTATAATCTACGGTTTCCGAATCGATCGGGAACATACCGGAAGCGTCGCCGACACCCAGAACTTTCTTCCCGGTCAGTTTCCAGTGGATATAACCGGCCAGTGTAGTGAAAAATGTGATATCTTTTACATGTTCTTCACCGTTTAAGATGGCCTGATACAGATGTGCGATGCTCCATCTCTGTGGAATCTGCTGACCAAATAGCGGGGTCAGTACATCGGTCGCCTGCTCGGTGATATTATTTCTCCAGGTACGGAACGGTACCAGAAGATTGTCCTCTTCGTCAAATGGCATATAGCCGTGCATCATGGCACTGAATCCCATGGATCCGATCTTTGTCAGAATCTCTCCGTACTGTTCTTTTACATCTTTTGCCAGTTCCTGATAACTGGTCTGCAATCCTTTCCAGATATCTTCCAAGCTGTAGGTCCAGATGCCGTCTACCAGCTGGTTTTCCCACTCATAGCTTCCGGAAGCGATCGGTGCATGCTCTTTGCCTACCAGAACCGCTTTGATTCTGGTGGAACCGAATTCGATTCCCAGGCTGGTTTCCCCAGCCCGGATCTCTTTTATAATCTGATTTTTATCTGTCATTTTTTCTCCATTCTGTTATTGGAACGATTATTTGTTCAGTTTATAATACATAGAATTCCATTTCAGTTCGTTCTTGAAATTTCTGATCTGCGTATCTTTATCAATGTAAACTGCTTCGATACCCATCGCTTCTGCCCAGTCGCCCATCTGTTCTGCGGTGATATCGTAGGAGAATGCGGTATGGTGTGCTCCTCCTGCAAGAATCCATGCTTCTGCACCTGTGGCAAGATCTGGCTGTGGAGTCCAGAATGCGGTTGCTACCGGCAGTTTCGGCATCTCTTTTTCTGTCTTCTTGCAATCTACATCGTTGATGATCAGACGGAAACGATCGCCAAGATCAATCAGAGATGTTGCAATAGCCGGACCGGTTTTCGAGGTAAATACCAGTCTTGCAGGATCTTCTCTGTCACCCATAGACAATGGATTCACCTTGATGGAAATCGGACCGTCTGCGATGGTTGGGCATACTTCCAACATATGTGCTTCCAGAACACCTTCTTTTCCCGGAACCAGATTGTATGTATAGTCTTCCATAAAGGAAGTTCCCTTTGCATCTTTTTTACCTGCAGTCATGATCTTCATCAGACGTACCATGGCTGCGGTCTTCCAGTCACCTTCGCCACCGAATCCATAA
>ENA-OQIF01000504-OQIF01000504.1-human-gut-metagenome-genome-assembly--contig:-NODE-504-length-14182-cov-2.308929_pt1 | contig 14182 bp, 13 predicted proteins | sample MGYA00242574_ERZ504738 | MGnify/ENA primary metagenome ERZ504738 (study PRJEB26092, sample SAMD00036437) | human gut metagenome | host: Homo sapiens | study: EMG produced TPA metagenomics assembly of...
TCGAATGTGTGGCAGGGGGCCATCCCGCCCGGTGAAGCGGCACACGGAGCCGCACAGGGCGCACGGTGCTGGTGTTCCGGTTTCCCATGCGAATGAGAAAGGCCGGAGCGTTCGCCCCGGCCTCCGCGAGTGTGCGCTCAGCTGGGATCCGCGTCATGGGACTGCGCTTCCAGAGCCTTGTCCGCAGCCTCCAGTTCAGAACGCAGTTCCTCCCAGGTCAGAAGCTGCTTGCCATCCTCGACCTCCGCTTCCGGGTCCAGGCATCCGCACAGCGCATCCATCTCAATGGACGCCTCCTCCAGCAGCGCATGGCGGCGATCCGTGTATTCCGCCGACACCGCTTCCCGGAAGAGCTCCCATACCTGCCCCATCCTGTGGACGGCCTCATCGCCGTTGGCCGTCAGGGCGTCTTCCATGCCGCACAGATCTGTGACGGTCCTGGCCAGCTCCAGCAGGGTGGTGCGGCGCTCCACAGACTCCATCTGCGCGGTAGTGTGGAGCAGTTCCCGCACCGCTTCGATCTGCATGGAGAGCTTGGCAGTGCGGACAAGCTGTTCATCCCCAATCAGCAGGATGAGCTCCTGCCCAGCGGCTGTCTGCCTGATACGCTGGATCGCGTCATCGATCCAATTCAGATGGCGCGCGGTCTCCTCCTCCAGCTGATGGGCGGCGGCATACAGCGCGAGGCCGTCGCGCATCCACTGGGCCGGTGGGACCGCGTCCTCATCGAGAACCGAGAGGAGCGAGACGGTTTCGTGGGCGATGAGGTCGCACACATGGATGGGGGTGATCGTTTTCGTATTCATAATTTTTTCCTTTCCATTCCGTGTTTGGTGGTGTGTGCTGCTGTCAAACACGATGCTCCTTTGCGGCCGGAAAAGCTATTCAGCAAACCCACCGAACTTTTTGCTGCGGTTTCGGTCACGATCAACAGTTTCCAATGAGCAGGGGTCGGCTGTGTTCAGCCGACCCCTGCTCAAATTATCTTGGCACATTACTTTGTGGCTTTCGCTTTTCGCCTCAGCCCACTCCCGTGGCGGGATGGTGCCGCGCGGCTTTGCGGATGACTGCCAGAACAGAAAAGAGGACCGCGCCTCAGCGCGGCCCCTCACGGCTCTGCGGTCAATACAGGTATTTTGCTCTCAGGTAGTCCGCCTGCTCCATCGTGATGACGTTGCTCCACTGGTTGGAGTTGATGGCTCCGTACAGCTCTCCCCACAGGCAGTCCATGTAGGACACATGGTTTTTCTCTCCCTGGATGTATTCGTCCAGGGCTTTTGCAGGCTGGCCGGCAGATCTTTTCCAGATAGGAGCGGTCCTTGGGCTTCCCATCCGGGGCCAGTCTCTGCTCCACCGTCATGGTCAGGAGCTCCTCCATGGGGATGTCCAGCGCGGCGGAGAGCTTGCCCAGCGTTCCGGCACTGCACCTTGTCAGCGCTGTTTTGCCTGAGCAGATGTCCGCCAGCGTGGCCCAGGGGATCCCGCTGCGCTTGGAAAGCTGATAGCGGGAGAGGCCCTTTTCCCGCAGGACTTGTTGGATCGTCATATGCATCACCTGTCTCTGATTATATCGGTATCCCGATAATCAGTCGAGGGGTGAATCGGGCGCAGCCAGAACAGAGGGAACGGCACAGCCGCCCCCCTGGAGGAGCGGCTGTGACAGCTGCCTCAACTCTCCGCAAGTTCAGGCAGCTCCTGTTCCTCCGGCGTCTTCTCGATCCAGTCCAGCAGATTCTGGGTTTCCGCCAGTTCAGAGGCGAGGCGGAAGAGGGCTTCCCGCTGTTCCTGGTCGTCCAGCTGCACGGCGGTTTCGAACAGGTCCCAGGTCATATTCAGCGTCTCCAGACCGCTGAGATTGACGGGCAGTTCATCATCCGGCCGCACGTGCTCAGAGGAGCCGCTCTCGGCATAGCTGCGTTCTCTTGCGATGGCATCCAGCCATGCCTGCGTTTCCTCTTCCGGGATGTCCCATGTCTTTCCAACGATGCGGATGCATCTCTCCTGCATCCCTGTGTCCGTAGCTGTTCCAAACAGTGTCCACTGCGTCAGCGCGTCCAGACCGATCCGCTCCTGTAATTCTCTGCCTCTCGTGATATCCATTTTGTGATCCTCCTTTTATTCGTTCCACTTGGGATAAGCACACAATGCCACGTGTGCCTTGGAAAATCCCTTCACCAAAAGCAATGAGAAACAGAATCCCTCTTTTAGCAAAAGCAACCATGCCGCTGATCCAGGGGGGACTATTGACGCTCTCGAACCGGTCCGTCTCGATTGTCCCCATCCTCCTGTACCTCCAAATCCCGTTTCTTCTCAACAGAATCGGCAGCTTTGGTATGCCGGGGCGGCCGTTTTCGGCGGTGTGGGCTTGTTCTTGTTGTCCAGGTAGTCTCGGACCGCCTCCGGCACCTTTGCCTCGTAGAGCTGCCGGAGGGCCTCGTCCATCTGCTTCTGGACGGTGGTCCGCTCCTTTCGGAGCGCGTATTCCAGTGCGTCCATCTTCTCACCGTCAAAAGGTCAGCGTGATTTCGATTTTTCCCATTTCACTCACCATCCCTCATACTTATTTCATGGTCCTTCTCATTCTGATGTCTCTGTCTTTCTCAATCGTATTGGATGTACGGGATCTCCAGCCAGGCGGTCCAGTTCCGGTCTGCCAGCTGGGTCTTGACCACACCGTAGTGGGTGCCCATGGCTTCGATGACCTCTCCATTTCCAATGTACACGCCGATGTGGCCGCTCTTCCAGACGGCCAAGCCCGGCGTCTCCGGGATGGTGCCGATGGTCCCCTTGACGGAGGCGTTGCGGTACATCGCGTCCGCACCGATGTCCGGCATCCCGTTGGTGCCGTACCGGATCGTCATGGAGTCCGTGTCCAGCCAGCCGTACCCTTTGATAAGCCCCACGCAGTCTGCCGTCCGGCCGCCCAACCACTTGGAGCGGATGATGTCCTCATAGCTACCCACACCATCCGGATACTGACGGATTTTGGACTCCAGCAGCGACTCCGTCAGAGTCTGCCCGAAGGTTCCCCAGACGTACCCCCAGCCGGACTCCCAGGCGTGGGTGACGTATGTCACCAGATCCTCCGCATTCTTCGTGGAGAGGTCTGCAAACTCAGAGGCATCCAGCTCCGTGATCCTGCTGCCGCCATATTGGATTTCTCCAGTGTAGCCATCCGCTGCGCCATATGCAATCCGGTCATAGACCGCCTGGGCATTTGCCGCCAGGTTCTCTGTGACGGGATGCCCGGCAGCAGTGAGGTTGGCAAAGGCGGTCTCCTGATCGACCGGCACCGCCACCGTGTAGGTCTCTTCCGCATAGATAGTCTCGCCGGTGTCTGGATCCGTACCGGAAGTCACTGTGCGAGTCCGTTCCTCGTAGCGGACAAAGCAGTCCGCAAAGTCCCGTGCTGCCGATGCGGTGAGTTTCAGGTGCTCATCTCCGAAGCGCAGGGTGAAGAACACCGCCTTGACCCAGTTTCCATCCAGGCTCGTATCTTCCGTTTTTCCATTGACTTCCGCCACCGCCCTGTCCAGCATCTCCAGGCAGGCCTGCATAACGTGCGCCTGAGCGGCATATTCCGCGGACATGGTGGATGGGATCGAACCGCCGTTGAACACCAAGTCCACGGCGGCGTTGTTGTGCTGGGTCGTGCCAGAGAGCAGCGACAGCAGCAGGGCGGCGATGAGAATGATCGGGGCAAGGATCGCTGCCGCGATCCATCCCGCTGTCTTCCGTGCCCGTTCATTTGTGAGTGCGGCCAGCACGATCCTGGCTGCCGCAGCTGGCAAGGCCATCTGTCACCACCTCCGATCCTTTCATTGCTTTGATCTCGTGTATTCCCCGTTTTGCCGCACGGTGGCAGCTGTAGATTTGGAGAAAGAACGCAAACGTAGATTATTCCAGATTCCGGTAATCCAGGTTATAAGCCGAGAGTCTCCGTCGGTAGCAATCATGCGGTAGCGGTGAGAGGTATCAGAGATTACGCAGTAAACTCTTTCTCCAGATTCGCTAGCCTCCCCATGAGTTTTCAAATCACCGCCAGCAAAGGTGCTCAGTTCTAAAACCGGATCAAGGCAAAGCTGCTCCCTTTGCATAATGCCTGTAGGAGTTAAGAACCCTGGTTCGGTAGAGAAAGCTATATCCTCTACCTGTAATAAATCCCCCTCAGTGGGGGTGTCTAGGCGAAGAATACGGCACGGAGTTATCCCAACTTCGGTTAATGCCCGAATCAAAGAAGGTCCAGTAGGGCGGTGATTACTAACTCCCCAGAGGTAGCGTCCTAGGCAACCGGTGAAGGTGCCCAGCAGCACCGTGATTAGTGCCGAGGGTAGAGTCATCCGTCCTTGCAGCACTGCCAAAACCAGGATTGCCCAGGTTATTATCCATAGGATACGCACCAGTTGGTCGCGGCGACGTTCCCCCGCCATGCTCATCATGGCGACTACAGCGGTAGAGGGGATAGAAATCGCGACGATTGAGCCGCCTACCACCCACACTTTTAGGGCGTTGGAAAGCACGTAGGGGAGGGCGGAGATAAGGGCGGTGAAAGCGCTGGCTACTATCGCCCCGATAATACCGGTAAAAGCGGCCTGGAAAGTACGTAACCACTGGGCTTTAAAAGCCAGCATAATCAGCAGCGCTACCGGTGTTGCTAGGATAAATAGGTTCTGCAGCATCGATAAAGGCAACAGTAAAACCTGCGCTAAGGTGGTGTTCACGAATACTTTGGTCAGGTCTTGCGCAACGGCTTGGGTAGTGGCATGGGCATAGATTGCCAGCAATACCACCATGATAATTGCTGTTAGGTACAGACCGGCACGGGCTAGGTCGTCTACGCGTCGTAAGCGGGAGTTTTTAGTATCAACTACTCGGGTGATGTGCTGGGTCAGCTGGGTCTTGACAATCTCTCCCGAAGCGCTCATGACTTGATTGTATGCAATGAACTGACGCATACCTAGATGTGAGCTTACCCCTAAGGCTGCCCCTCGCGTACCAGGGCGTTAAAAGACTCATTTAGAATTACAGAAGTTAAGGTTTAGCCTCAGGAGGATGTATGGTTGCGGCACTACAGACAGCGGGGATATTCGATTACCTAACTGATCCAAATCTTTTGCTAAATACTCTTTTAGCCCAGCTGGGAGGCTGGATGGTGGTGGCAGTGGCCCTCATCGTATTCATCGAATCTGGGGTGTTATTTCCGGTGTTGCCTGGCGATTCCATGATTTTTGCCTTAGGGATATTGCATAACCGAATCCCTTCCGTTCCGGAATGGCTTACTTTCCTAGTGCTTTTTGTCGCGGCTATCAGCGGTAATCTCGTAGGTTATTGGTTAGGTCGAAAATATGGCAGACGCCTGTTCAAAGACGGTGCCCGCTATTTATCTACCGAAAATATGCATAAATCTGAGGATTTCTTTCGCCGCTACGGCGGGGTAGCGCTGGTTCTGGCGCGTTTCGTGCCTTTTGTGCGCACCTTTGTTCCAATTATTGCCGGGATTGGGAAACAGCATTTCCGTACCTTCCTAATCTGGAACATGATAGGCGCGGCGCTTTGGATTGGGGCTTTCATGGTGGCAGGGGTACTTTTGGGAGATATTCCCCTGGTTGCCAATAATGTGGAGTTGATTGCGATTGCAATCGTGGCGATTTCCATGCTGCCGATGGTGATTAGCTTTATTAAGGCTCGGGCAACTAAAAAAACAGCCGATAAATAGGGATAGAAGGCGGTTTCCGCTGTTGAGGTCTGTTCCTTAACCTTATTCTATTGATTGCGTTCGATACCTACAACGCTGTAACCGGCTTCTTTAATGGTTTCCCGGATGCACTCATCATCAATTTCGTAATCGGTGAGGATTGTGACCTGGCTGGGTTTGTCGCTGCGTAATAGCACCGATACTCTTTTAACATTGTCCAAATTGCCAAGAGCACGAGTTACGCGTTCTACGCATTTATCGCAAGTCATTCCGGTAACTAAAATATCGATGGTGCGATCAATGGCTTTTTGTCCTGGTCGTTTAGCTGGGAAGAACCGCATAATAGCCTCTTTTTCTCTAGGTATGCTCTGCTTGAATTGTAGTGCTTTAGCGGTGCTTTGTAATGGTTTCCCGGATTAATACCCAAAATAGAATCGGTAATGAAGATAGTAATACGGGGCAGGAGATTGAGGGAATCTCCTGCCCCGTACCTAACCAGTTAGAAGCCGTTAAGGCCAGTTCCCAGTGGACTTAACCGTTCATTAGTGACCTGGTTAGGGCAATGGCGCCACCTGCGCCGATTAACCCAAGTACTGCAATCGCGGCGATTGTTCCCAGTCCACCCATGCGATTAACAACGCTGGGATTGCTGGTCGTCTTGGCGGCTGCAGGCGCGGAGGGCGCTGCCTTGGGTTGTTCTACTCCCTGAACTTGACTGGCGGTCCCGTTGCCAGTTGAGCCACTCACGCTACCAGACCCCTCTTGAGTAGGCTGCGCGGTGCTGTTCGAGGTAGTAGAAGAAGAATCCGTACTGCTTGCGTTATTTCCGGATGAAGTATTGCTGGAAGTATTCCTGGGAGCTTCCCGATAACGAATCGGACCGGGCACAGTTACCGTGCGGGTATTTTCCCGAGTCTGAATGATGGTTCGGGTAGGAGCCGGTTGAGTGCGGTTTTGAGTAGCTGCACTTTGGGCAGCGGAGCTGCTCTGAGACGGTTTAGTTTGGGTGCTCTGGGAATCGCGAGTGCTCGGTGCTTTCGGTGAAGGGGAAAGCTGGGGAGTACTCGGTTCCAGTGTCGGAGAATCGGGAACTTCCGGAGGGTTAGGATCGGATGGTTCCGTGGAGGGGTCGGTAGTAGGCGGAGGGGTGGGACGAGAATCTAGAAGTTTGAAGTCCCCAGCTTGGGGTGCGGTGAACTGGTGGAGAGTCAAGCGCGGATTGAACTCTTGTTTTACCGCTGTCGGGTCGATAACCAGCTTCTTGATTTCCACGTATTTGTCGAAAACGTTATTTTCAAGCACGGTGGAAAAGTCGTAGTCACACCCGGCGTTTACCCTTAATGCTCCGTATAGTTCGTCATCAAGTTGTACCAAAAGCCAGCCGTAAGTCTTCTTTACGTTGTCGTTAAAGTGGTAGCTTCCTGCTAAACCGAAACCGGTATTTACTACCGCTTCTCGAATAAAACGATAGTTTGCGTTCGCCGCGGCATCAAAGGTGTACATATAGCCGCCAGCGTTAGGATTTTTGTAGCTACCGGCGGTAGCGAAGGGACTGTTTTCAGAGTCAGAGATGGTTAAGAACCAATCTTTCCCAGCGGGCAGCTTCTTGATGCTTACATTCTCGTGCCCAAGCTGATCAGTGCCGATGCAACCAGTCAGAAACTTTGGAGTGTTAGCTACCGAAGTGGTTACGCCGTCTTTGTTTGCCACTGGCTGCTCTTGTAGGTTGTTAGCCGCTGAGGCTGCTAAGAGACCGGCAGGAATTAGTGCCGCTGCGCACATCCCAGATACTAGGGTCTTTGCGAAGTTATTAAGTCTCATTTTTCAATACCTCATCTGTCGCGGAGCCTTAAGTGGGAACGCTCCAATAAATGATGACAGTCCCAATCTTACCGCATGGTCACTAAAAAGCCAGCTGATAATTGTCTAATCTAAGTGAGATACGCCACATACGCCTGTAACCAGGAAAAATGCTAAAAACGTATCCCTAAAAATCCGATATTTTCGCAAGAAAAGCTAAATCTCGTCTACTTACCACCTGGTAAGTTTTTGTTATATTAGATGTTCCCTACCGCCAGTTCGCTAGCGTAACCAATATAATTATCGGGCCGCAGAGCCAACAGGCGTGCCTGCGCGTCCTCAGGCAGACCTAAGGAAACCACAAAATCTCTCATTGTCGCCTCATCAACCCGGTTATCCCGAGTAAGTTCCTTTAACCGCTCGTAAGGGTTATCCATACCGGCAGTGCCAGCTAAGCCCTCTACCCGCATTACCTGCTGCACGGCCTCGCCCAAAACTTCCCAGTTCTGATCGAGGTCACGTTTCATAACCTGGTCAGCTACGTCAACCCGTGAAGCCCGCCAGCTAGGTGTTTAGGGCAAGCAGAGAATGCCCAAGCGCAACCCCAATATTGCGTTGAGTAGAAGAATCAGTTAAATCCCGTTGTAAACGGGAAGTAACTAAAGTCGCGGACAACGTCTCTAGTAGGGCAGATGAAATCTCTAGATTAGCTTCCGCGTTCTCAAAACGAATCGGGTTTACCTTATGGGGCATAGTAGAAGAGCCGGTCGAGCCTTGCCCGGCCAGGTTCTGATGGAAGTAACCCATCGAAATATAGCTCCAACAATCGGTAGCCAAATTATGCATAATCCGATTTGCCCGACTGATATCGCTATAAAGCTCACTTTGCCAATCATGAGACTCAATCTGGGTAGTAAGCGGATTCCACTGTAGCCCCAGGTGCTCTACGAATGCCTTAGCAAGAAGCGGCCAGTTAGCAGAGGGAACCCCGACCTGATGAGCAGCCCAAGTCCCAGTAGCGCCGTTTATCTTCCCCAGATATTCCGTGTTTTCAATCCGGCGAATCTGGCGTCGCAAACGATGAGCAAAAACTGCAATCTCTTTACCTAAAGTAACCGGAGTAGCAGGCTGACCGTGAGTATGTGCCAACATGGGAACATCAGCTGCGCTGCCGGCCAGCTCGTCAAGTTGTTCTACCAGGCTAAGCAGTTGAGGAAGCCAAACATCGGTAACTGCGCCCTTAATGCAAATCCCATAGGACAGGTTGTTAATATCTTCGGAAGTGCAAAAAATGTGCACTGCCGCTAGATAGCGAGGCAAATCGGTGTTGGCAATCTGCTCACCTGCCCGGCGCAAGCGCTCTTGCAGGAAATACTCCACCGCTTTCACATCGTGTCTAGTTTCCGCCTCAATGCGTTTAAGTTCGCTAACCTCTTGGCTGCCAAAACTAGCAACTAGCGCTCTTAGGTAGCGTTTTTCGTCCTCGTTAAAAGGACTAACCCCTGTCAATACCTGGTTCTCGGCTAAGAAAATCAGCCACTCGACCTCTACTAGTAGCCGAGCTCGGTTTAGAGCCGGTTCAGACAGGTAGTTGGTGAGCGCTGCCACCTGCGAGCGGTAGCGTCCATCGAGCGGACCTAAAGCAATATCGGATTTAGCGAAATCAAAACAGTTATCAAAGCGCATCTGCATATCTCCTATTATGGCACGTATTCCTGGCATACAATCTGGGACGAGGGCGCAAGGAACGCTAAAAAAGAGCAAACTAAGAATATGAGCCAGGTGAAATTTCGCGAGGTACTAGCTAAGCTTCCCGCCTATGTTGCCGGGAAAGGTGACGGTCATAAAACCGTGAAGCTGTCCAGTAATGAACTGCCCTTTTTGACCGCACCGCAAATAATTCAGGCTGGTCAATATGCCCTTAAAGATGCGAATCGCTATCCCAGTGCCACCGGAGCTGGTCTGGTAGAAAAACTCGCATCACGCTATCAGCTTCCAAACAATCAGGTGGTGGTAGGGCCTGGTTCTATCCAGGTTCTCGCGAATGCTCTAACTGCCGTGGCACAAAGCGGAAAAAACGTGGTTTACGGGTGGCGTTCCTTTGAGGCCTACCCGATTCTAGTGGGGATAACTGGAGCTTCCTCGCGGCAGATTCCCTTAACCGCTCAGGGCAGACACGACCTAGATGCGATGAAAGCAGCGGTGGACGGCGATACTGCGGCGGTTATTCTTTGTAGCCCCAATAACCCAACGGGAACTTCCCTGACCGAAAAAGAAGTCCGGGATTTTCTAGCCGAGATTCCCCCATCGGTGCTGGTGGTATTAGATGAGGCCTATTTTGAGTTCGATACCTTAAAAGGTCACGTTGATGGGGCTCGACTGCTCGCTGAGTTTTCTAATCTGTTAGTGCTGCGCACCTTTTCTAAAGCCTACGGCCTGGCCGGTCTGCGTTGCGGTTATGGTTTAGCCAGTCAGGAAATAGCAGAGGCAATCCTAAAAGTTTCCACCCCATTTGCTTTGAGTGCGGTAGCTGAGGCCTGTGCAGTGGCGGCGCTTGCGGACGAACAAAAAATGCGCTGCCAGGTACAAGAGATAATTCAAGAACGTGAACGGGTAGTTAGCCGAATGCGCGAGGCGGGATGGAATATCCAAGATTCGGGTGGGAACTTTATTTGGTTTCCTGGCAAGGTGGGCGAGAAGATACTTGCGGCTGCCTTAGCGCAGGGGATACAAACGCGCGGTTTTCCCGAGGGCGTGCGGGTCACCATTGGATTGCGACAGGAAAATGATCAGTTCTTGGCGGCAATCAGTCAGGTCGAACCAGGTTAGTAGCAGAGGTATTTAGCTGCGGTATCGAGGCTGGTAGCCGCGTAGTTATAAACTCTGATTTATCTGCTGTGTTCGCGTGGCTCATTAAGAGAGTTGCCGGTGTACGGCGTTAATGTTCTCGCCAGAGGGGGTTAGTCGCGAGCAAGCAGATGGCGGTAATCCCAAAATAAATCACGCCGCCAGTCGGCAACCGCCGGGTTTACCGCTATCACATGAGGGAAGTCTTGCTGAAGTTTTTCACTAAGTTCAGGAGGGATTTCTTGGGGCATGGCTAAGGAATCAACCAGGAAAAGTACCGGCCAAGTACCCGGCTTGAAACCGTAAAAATTGGCGCTTAAGGCAAGGAATCCCAGTCCCTTAGGTAGGGGCAACGCAGAGTTAATACTTTCAAGAAGTTTTTGGTGCGAGGGCGAGCAGGTGGTTACTTCTAAAGATTCTGAAGCGATTGCCGTTAAAGCGTCCTCAGTGGGAATCCCTGCTACCAGTTCATTTAAGCGTGAAATGTTGTGTGCTTCTAGGGTAATTTCATGTTTTCCGCCAGGATTTAATCGCGCGCCCAAATGATTTAACCCTTTTTGAGACAGGTCTTTTAGATGCTCACTTATTAGAGCGCCGATAGCTTTTTAGTTCCGGTGGCTCGTAGCTGAGTCGAGTACACCAGTAAAAACTGAGAATCGTTTTCTACGATAGTTTGCCCACTGCTATAGACCGGGTAGGTGGCGAGGGCGCGCAGTAGCGGTTCGAGGCGACCGGTAGCTATCGTCATGTAAATGGCTTCATCAAGGGGCTGGTCTTTTCGTGTTTAAACGGTAATCGCGCCAGCGTGAACGTAAAATCTGTTCATTTAAGGATGTAGACGCGAGTAAATAACTAATCCGACTCCAAAGAACCCGGCGGAACCTAAACCTAGGACAAAGACCGCTAGAGATGAGCTGCTAATCCACTGTTTAACAGCGGCATCGGTAGAACCGCTGGCAGCATGGAATTTCGGAGGATTAATTAAGCTGGAGATGCTGCTATTGTTATCAGCGCTAGAAGCATCGGGAGCTTGGGAGTCGGTAGCTTCCTGTGAATTTGAGGTGCTAGAAGAACCGGAGCCCGAGGGCGCATAACCAGGGGAAAGCGGGAAACCTTTGGAATGGTTCGGGACGCTGGCCCCTAAACGGGATTGCGGATAAAGCGCGGCGATTAAATCTGTTCCCGTGGATTGTCTGCCGTTTTGACCCTGTAATCTAGCGGAGCTAGCAGAAGTAGAGGAGGCAAGATTCCTGTTACCGGAGTTCTGTCCGGATTGGGAAGGCAATCCGCCCTCACCGGGATTGCGAGGTGCAGTGGGGTGAGAGTCTGTGCCCGGATTTGTTGAGCCCCCTGGATTACTTGAAGGATGTTGCGGAGAGGTGGGTTCGCTTGAGGGAGCCGGGGAATCAGTTCCGGGACTGGGATTGCTGGGGTCTCGGGTGCCTGTGGGATTATCGGGGTTACCCGGAGTTGCCGGCTTGTCAGTAGAACCAGTGGAAGGCTTCGTGGAGGGGTCGGTAGAGGGATTGCTAGTGGGATCTGAGGAAGGATCCGTAGACGGATTGGTAGAAGGGTCAGTACTGGGCTTGGTGCTCGGGTCGGTCGAGGGGTCTGTACTGGGGTCAGTAGAAGGCTCGGTAGTGGGATCAGTAGTAGGACGAACTGCGTCCTCTATCTGGGAAGGTATTACCGCTTCTTTTCCAACGATAAAAGTGTAATCAAGGTAGGAGACGTACTGATTAGATGGCATATATTTATTCGTAGTCGTTGCCTTGATGCTTAGGGTGTAAAAGCCGGGCTCGGAGAAACTAAAAGACTGTGAGTATTCCTCTTGGCTTTTAATAGCAGGAAAAGCGTAAGGAGTTGCAAGCGTTCCAGCTTCAATATCTTTACTTTGAATACTCAGCGAAGCGGTGTTCGTGTAAAAACTAGCTTTGGTGACTTCGAAAGTAGTCGTGTAAGTCTTGCGTATTTTACTTGTTTTCCAAAGTAGGGTTGAGGCTTGCGGGTCAGACTTAAACAGAGCCCCATAGAAAATTTTGGCATTAATCGGGGTTGCTTGCTGTTTTGACTTTACACGTACGCAAGCAGCAAGTTTATCTTTAGACTGAACTGTACTGGGATCGATAAATATCCCGGTATCGTTAAACTTCGTGGATTGCGCCATCCCCAGATAAGTCGATTTCTTTTCAGTAGAATACCCCAGATAGATAGGGGTGTTACCGAGTGAATGATTCTCTAATTGTTCACCATTTGGGCAATGCTGTTTAGCCCAGTCATCCAAGTTCGTAGCTTGTTTAGCAGATGATGAAGTGGTGGGAGTTGGGGTAGTGGTCGCCTGGGCGAGGGAAGCAGAATAGAAGCCAACGCATAGCGGCGCTGCTGCCACGAACGCTGTGGCAGCAAAACTGCTGACTTTACGCAGAAGGCTCATAGTTAATCGGAACTTTCCTACCCAACCGATATTTACACTCCTAGTATAGCACAAGATTAAAGATTAACGATAGAACTTTAATGGAGTTTAGGGATTATTTAATTTTACCCTGCGATAATGGTGTCTCGATTAAAAACTGCCCATAAAAAAGTCTTAACCTAACGGTCATCATCTTCAGCATCGCGGGCGGCTTCCATAGCAGACGGTAACGCCGATAAAATCCGTCCAACTGCCCGATCATCGTGAGCGGCAGAAACAAACCAGGCTTCAAAACCAGAAGGCGGTAACGCGATATTTTGTTCTTCCATAGCGTGGAAGAAAGCGCGGTAACGGAAAGTCTCTTGCGCGTTAGCCTGTTCGAAATTGTGTACTCCGTGTTCTGCCGGTTGTTGCCCAAAAAATACCGAGAACAACGAGCCAGCACGGTTCACTTTTAGCGCCACCTCTGCCTGCTCAGCTTCTTGTTCAATGGCACGCGAAATCACATCTGCTACAGCCGCAGTGCGCGCATATACGCTGTGGTCAGCGAGCTCTAGAGTTTTTAATCCAGCTGCGGTTGCCAAAGGATTACCCGAAAGGGTACCCGCCTGATAAACCGGTCCCACCGGAGAAAGGTGTTCCATAATTTCACGCGAACCGCCTAAAGCTGCCAGCGGCATCCCTCCCCCAATCACCTTGCCGAAAGTGAAAATATCAGGAACAAAATCTAAGTTTTTAAGTTGTTGGATATGCCAAGCTGCGCGTGCGTCCTCATCGGAAAAATCAGGAAGCTTAGCTGGTAAATCAACCCAATAATCATTTTGCAATCCCCAATATCCGCTAGGGCCAACCCGAAAACCGGTGAGAACCTCATCGGTAATCATTAACGCACCATATCTTCTGGTGAGGGCGCGAATGTGCTGGTTAAAGCCGGGTAGTGGGGGTACTACCCCCATATTGGCGGGGGAAGACTCACAGATAACTGCCGCGATTTGTTCGCCCTTAAGCTCGAAAGTCTCGGTGAGGGCATCGAAATCGTTATATGGCACAACTATAGTTTCGCTAGCTACCGCGGCGGTTACTCCCGCCGAGCCGGGAAGCCCTTGGGTAGCAACCCCCGAACCGGCAGCCGCAAGTAGACCATCGGAGTGACCGTGATAGCAACCCGCGAACTTTACAATCAGGTCGCGTCCGGTAACTCCCCGCGCCAAGCGAATCGCGGTCATAGTGGCTTCCGTACCGGTAGAAACCATTCTTACCTGCTCGCAAGAAGGCATCCGGGCAGTGATAGCTTGCGCTAGTTTTGTTTCCGCAACCGTAGGGGCTCCAAAAGATAAACCTTTAACGGCACAATCTTGAACTGCCTGCACCACTTGGGGACAAGAATGCCCCAGCAGAGCCGGACCCCAAGAGCACACCAAATCCAC
>ENA-OQIF01000506-OQIF01000506.1-human-gut-metagenome-genome-assembly--contig:-NODE-506-length-14158-cov-2.332834_pt1 | contig 14158 bp, 18 predicted proteins | sample MGYA00242574_ERZ504738 | MGnify/ENA primary metagenome ERZ504738 (study PRJEB26092, sample SAMD00036437) | human gut metagenome | host: Homo sapiens | study: EMG produced TPA metagenomics assembly of...
GAAAAAGGGAATTTTAAGAAAATGTATATGGGGATGGAGGACGCTGTATGAAGAAGAGAAGAATATTCCGCAATCTGAACGACAAAGAGTTCGCCTGGGTGCTTTATGATGTGGGTAATTCGGCGTATACGATGCTGGCGTGTGCGCTGATACCTATCTGGTTTAAGGCGATGGCGATAGGGACAAAGCCGGGGCAGCTGACGTCGGATCGGGCAACGGCTTATTATTCGATGGCGATTGCGGTGATCACGATCGTGGTTGCGTTGCTGGGTCCGGTGTGTGGAGCGATTTCCGATTACAAAGGCATGAAAAAGATCTTTTTTACCAGTACTGTTGCAGTGGGTGTCTGTGGATGTATCCTGAATGGATTTGCCTGTCAGTGGATCGTATTTTTGCTCCTGTTTGCAGTAACCAAGATCTTTTACAATATGTCCCTGATGTTTTATGACTCGATGTTAAACGATATCACCACAGAAGAACGGATGGACGAAGTTTCTTCTTATGGCTATGCATGGGGATATCTGGGATCGTGTATTCCGTTTCTGATCGCGCTGGTGGCGTATGTACTCGGACCGGATATGGCGGGTATTATTTCCGGTAATGTATCCATGGCGATCGGGTTTGCGGTTACAGGGCTCTGGTGGCTTCTGGTGACGGTTCCGCTGATAAAGAATTATAAACAGATCAATTACGTGGAAAAGAAAGAACATGCAGTGAGAAGTGCGTTCCGCAGGATCTTTGAAACCATCCGGTTTATCGCAACAAAAGATAAAAAGTATTTTTCTTTCTGATCGCATTCTTTCTCTACATCGATGGCGTGGGAACGATTATTGATAACTGTATCAATATCGGAACGGACCTGAACCTGAGCACTGTGGGACAGGTGATCTGTCTGCTGGCGACACAGGTTGTTGCATTTGGCGGTTCACTGGTATTTGCAAAATTGTCGAAGAAGTACGATACCGTGCAGCTGATCCTGGTATGCATTGCAGGGTATTTTATCGTCTGCCTGTATGCGCTGACCTTAAAGAATCTGATAGGTTTCAGTTTTCTGGCATTCGGTGTGGGATGCTTTCAGGGATCTATCCAGTCCCTGTCGCGATCGTATTTTTCCAAGATCATTCCACCGGATAACTCGGGAGAGTATTTTGGACTGTATGATATTTTTTCAAAAGGAGCATCTTTCCTTGGATCAGCTGTGATTGCAGGAGTAAAACTGGCTGGAGGAACCATTAATATTGCAGTGGCATCACAGGCAATCTTTTTCTTCCTCGGATTCATCTTCTTGAAGATCGCAGATGGAAAAGAGCGGAGGATTGTGGAAAGTAAATAAAGAGTATCAGAAGGAGATGCGGGAATAAAAAAGCTAATTACATATTGCAGCTATAAACAGCAGGAGTCTGAGGATCAGTAGAAGGATTCTCAGGCTCCTGTTATTTGTGCAAGGTAAGTACGGCTCTGTGCATAATAGAAAGATGATTTTCACACAGTCAGGGAAGAAATGTGATAAGATAAAAAGTAACTATTCAGTAGGTAACTGTGAGGGTACTGAACAGTTGCGATAAAAAAGAAATCAGAGAGGGATATTTTCCGGAGTTTTCCGTCTAATCTATGTAAACAAAAAAAGCCGGCCGGCAAACCAACCAGAAAAGGTGGTGCAAAAGTGACAAAAGAACAATTAGGAAACTTGATCCTGGATTCCGAGAGGCAGATGTATTCTACTGCAAAATCCATGTTATACAGCGATCAGGACTGTGCGGATGCCATACAGGAGACGATTGTAAAGGCATTTTCCGGAGTGCATACACTGCGAAATGACAAATATGCAAAAACATGGCTGATGCGGATCCTGATCAATGAGTGTTATACCATCCTGAGAAAGACAAGTAAGGTGATTTCTCTGGACGAAATGTGCGAGACGACAGAGCTTGCAGCGGATGAAAAGAGTGACTACAGCGATCTGTACAAAGCAGTAGGTTCTCTGAAAGAAGATCTGCGGATGCCGGTGATTCTGTATTATATTGAGAATTTTAACATCAGAGAGATTGCGCAGATTATGGATATCAGCGAAGGAGCTGTACAGAAGAGACTGGCCAGAGCAAGAGGAAAATTAAGACAGGATCTGCAGGAAAGTGAGGCGTGGACATGAGATTAGAAGAGATGAAAAACAATATCCCGGAAACTCCCGATTTTATTCATAAGATGGTACAGGAAGAAGTCAGCAGACAGCTGCAGGACACCAAAGTGGTACCCATGAAGAAAAGAAAATGGAACAAAGTGCAGGCAGCCGCCGCAGCCGCCCTGTGTCTGCTTGCTACTTCCACAGTGGCGTATGCCGGCAACAGACTGTACCATATGTATGTGGAAAAACAGGGAAATTACCGTGTGGAGACAGGAATTCAGGCAGATGGCGGAACATCCGTGCAGCTCCCGGAACAGATTCATGATGTGGCAATCTCAACGAACTATATTCCGGATGGCATGACATGGACAGATGAAGATCATCTGCAATATACAGCACAAAACGGTGGCTTTACATTTAGTTCTGTACTGCTTGACAGTGATGATTTTGAGAAAGCAAAAGAAGATAAAAATATCGTAGAGAGTGAGGAACATACTTTCGGCAAGTACGAAGGTGTCTATCTGAGATATCATGAAGTGATACAGGACGGTTTCTTTAATCAGCGTATATATCTGTTTTGTCCGGAAGAATACCGTGTGATCATCATCTATGTGGGCGATGATGTATCCAAAGAGGATGCCCTGAAGGTGGCAGACAATCTTCAGATCACAGAAAAAGATACCATGATCGAAACTGCCGGTATGTATACCTGGAGTGATATCGTCTCACCGGAAGAAGTACAGGGAGACGAAGCTGTAACCAGTGTATCTGCTGACCGGCTTCCGGTTGCCAAAGTCGGAGAGAAAGTTGATCTGAGCGCCAGCGGTGAAGATAAAGATGGAAATTATGTAGACAATGTTCCGATACAGGCAACGGTAGATTCTGTTCAGATCGCAGATGACCTTCAGCTTCTGAACGGCCAGATTCCGGAGGAATGGAAAGATGCTGTCGGAGAAGACGGAAAACTAAAAGAAAACACAATCTCCTACATCCGGGAAGGAGACGGAGTCAATTCGCTGGATGAAGTCGTAAAAACAAAGACCGAACAGCAAAAACTGGTATATGCTACCGTCACATACACCAATACATCAGATCAGGAAGCAGATCATATACTCTACCTTGGTTCCCTGATGATGTGCCACAACGATGGCAGTACGTACAAAGTGTATACACCGGGCGAAGAAGCCGGAGACGGCTATGATCGCTGCACCTGGGACGGAGCAGCCCGAACCGGTGAAATGAAATACTGCAGTGTAAACGAGAACTATGGTAATGGCGGAAACTATATCCCGTCCCTCAAACCGGGCGAAAGCATCCAGATATCCATGGCATGGATCGTCAACGAAAGCGACCTGAAAGAAATGTACCTGAACCTCAACGGCACAGGAGCCTCCTACCAGTTCGATGACGAAATCCTTGCAAACGGCATTATCGACATCCGTCAGAACTAGAGCGTTTCATAAATAACTATACATACCTGCCGCTTTCCAATACCCAGAAACAATGCCCCTGCCCCGGAGCGTGAGACAGCCTTTTGCCGGCGCCTTTAGCAAATATGAGATCCAGCATTTACGCAGACTTTCGCGAGGGTCCGCTGACCCTCGTGAACATAGCCGAAGTTAATGCTTAGCTCAGATTTGCGTTGCCGGCGGTTGTCTCACGCTCCGGGGCAGGGGCATTGTTTCGTCCGCATCGGTTGCAACTCCGGGGCAGGGACATTGTTTTATCCGCATTTGACTATGGTTTCACGCCACCAACAATATTCCACCCCCAAAATGAATAACATCCCCCACCCCCGGCAATCCTCTAAAAAACAAAAGGAGCCATAAAAAATGAAACACCGATCTCCCGCAATCCTGATAGCCCTCCTGTTCCTCTCCTTACTTCTCGTGACAGAATCCCCCCGCTATCTCCAAGACAAGTCCACTTCCACCCTTCAGCAACAAATCGCAACACAAGTACTACGCTTTCACATAAGAGCCAACAGCGATACCGTCGCCGACCAGCAAAAAAACTCCGGATAAAACAATCCCTCCTGGAATGGCTGACACCCATCCTATCCGAAAACACCAGTAAATCAGAAACCATACAATGCATCAGGGAAAATCTCCCGGACATCCGGAAAGAAGCCACCCGTATGGCCGCTCCGGAACCCGTCACCGTAACTCTTCAGAAAGAATGGTTCCCTGAAAAAACCTATGGAACCTGCACTTTCCCGGAAGGAATCTATGATGCCCTTCGCGTAGATATCGGACAGGCAAAAGGCCATAACTGGTGGTGCGTCCTCTACCCCTCCCTGTGTTTTGCGGATGCGCTGGAGCCTTCCATGACCGAAGAAGGCGAAGAAAACTGCAACAGGTACTCGATGAAGATGCTTATGACCTCCTTCTGCACCCACAGAAGCTGAAAATCCGGTTTAGACTTGAATTCTTCTTACGAAACAGGTAGAATATGATAAGTATGTAAGCAGTGACAGAAGAAAAATGTAACTGTAAAAACAGGAAACCTGAATGGGAGAAGAGACATGAAAACAGATCGTAACGCACCGATAGGTGTATTTGATTCCGGTGTCGGCGGGCTCACGGTAGCCAGAGAAATCATGAGAAACCTGCCCATGGAAAAAATCGTATACTTCGGAGATACCGCCCGTGTTCCTTATGGAAGCAAATCTAAAGAAACCGTCATCCGGTATTCCAGACAGATCGTCCGATTTCTGCAAAAAACAGGGCGTAAAAAGCGATTGTGATCGCCTGCAATACAGCCAGTGCGCTGGCACTGGATACCCTTGAAAAAGAAATCGATATCCCGATCATCGGTGTGGTAAAAACCGGGAGCCAGGGTAGCGGCAAGAGAGACTACAAAAAAAAGAGTTGGTGTTATCGCAACCGAAGCGACCATCAACAGCCACCTGTACAGAGAACTGATCCAGCAGATTGATCCTGAAATCACGGTAGTCGGAAAACCCTGCCCGTTATTCGTGCCACTGGTAGAAGAGGGCTGGCGAAAAGATCCGGTCACAGAGATCGTGGCCCGCAGATACCTGAAAGAGATGCAGGACGAAAAAGTAGATACCCTGATCCTTGGCTGTACCCATTATCCACTACTCCGCGGGGTGATCGGATCTATTATGGGTGATCAGGTACAGCTGGTAAACCCGGCGTACGAAACCTCACTGGCATTAAAACAATTACTGATCGAACAGGACCTGCTGAATCAGGGATCGGTAGAAGAAGAATTTCCATACCGTTTCTATGTAAGTGATGCGGCAGAAAAGTTCAAAAGCTTTGCCAACTCCATTCTCCCCTATGATGTGGAGATGACAAAACAGGTAAATCTGGAGGAATAAAAGATGACAAAAGAAGTATTGATCCATCTGAAAGGTATGCAGACCACGGATGACCCCCATGGTTCTGATGAACCTCTGGAGCTGATCACTGTCGGAGAATATTATTACCGGAACAATACCCACTATCTGTTGTATGAGGAACAGATGGAAGGACTTGACGAACCGATACATAACCTGGTCAAGATCCGTCCCGGTCATATGGAAGTGCGAAAAAAAGGCCGGTACAGACCAATATGGTCTTTGAGACAGAAAAACAGAACATGGCCTGCTATCAGACACCATATGGTCCGATCCAGATGGATATCACAACGACCGGAGTAAATTTAGGGGAAGAAGAGGAACTTCTGGAGATAAAGACAGAATATGTTCTGGGGATGAATGGTCAGAAAGTAGCGGACTGTCAGATGCATATCCGTGTAACCCCGAGGGCAGCAAAGAGACTACATTTTTCAGAGCATAATCAAAATTGGTCCACCGGACCAATTATTGATATGCATGCAGCAAATATGCATGCAGCAAAAAACGGAGCTTATCATCCATCACTGGAAAATAAGCTCCGTTTTTTATTGTTTGATTGTTTATTTGTCTTTTTTTGCGATTTTGTTTTTCATTCTCTGGAAGAACTTTTCCTTCTGTTTTGGCTGTTCCAGAGGACCTCTGACACCGCGGACATCTGTGATATAGATACCACTGATTGTAGCTTTCACTTCTTTTTTCAATGGGATCAGATCGAAAATCTTCTCGTCAGCAACCATCGTCATAATTCTCGGACCGATCTTTGCTTTTACGATGGGAAGTTTTGTTCTGCGCATCAGCTTCGGCGTCTGATCGATTACCATCTGCGGGAGTCCGGATTCTTTGATCCGAAGTCTCTTCTTATCAATGATCAGCATATTGACGGTCTGTTTTGCAGCCTCAATCTGTGCCTGATTTTCCTCCTGCTTTTTCTGTGCACGTTTGCCAAGAAAATAAAGGACAACCAGTACGGCAATCAAAATCACTAAAATAATTAATAATACCTGCCAGACTTTCATACTTTTCCTCCTGTCCTGTGATACAAGCACGAATCCATCATTCCATGCCTGTCTATTTTATCACTGATATGGGCAAAAGGCAATCAGAATCGGGGAAAATCTCAGGAAAATCCGATTTTGCTATGGCTTTTAAACGGATTCATGCTATAATATCTGGTAGGTGTCAGCATTTTTAAAAGAGATAAGAACTGACCTGGATGGAGAAATAACCGGATGGAATCAGGGAACCACAGAGACCGCCGGAAGAACCATACAAAAGTCTAAATAAAGGAGTTAAAAAATGAGTCAGGAACAAAAGAAAAGACCACCCATGACGGAAGAAGAAAGGCAGAGGCGAATCGAACGGCTTCGGAGAGAACGCAGAAGAAAAAGACGTCAGCAGGCGATGATCATGCGTGCTGCAGTTCTTGGTGTGCTGATCGTGATTCTGATCGGATCCATCGCACTGGTATCTGCTCAGGTGCGCCGTTCAAAAGCGAAAAAAGACGGAAAGAAAAAGGCGAAACAGGAGAAACTGATCCAGGAGGAAGAGGCAAAAAACAAACAGCGTAAGGAATCCATCGATCAGGCAGATGTTATGGCACAGGGATATGATTATGACGGTGCGATTGAACTGTTAAAAATCTCTGGATAATTATGACAAAGATGCGGATATCGTGGCGAAAAATCGCAGGCTATGAAGCGGACAAATCTACGCTGGTAGCGGTCAACATGAACGAGATCACTCATATTTTCTATCATTCACTGGTTGTAGATCCGGAGCGGGGTTTTGCCGGCAATGACAGTGCAGCAGCCGGATTCAAGCAGTGGATGACAACGGTAGACGAATTTAACAAAATCACACAGGCGATGTATGACAATGGCTATGTGCTGATCGATCTTCATGATATGGTAACAGAGACGACAGATGAGAACGGAACGGTTCATTTTACCACGAATCAAATTATGCTTCCGGAAGGAAAAAAACCGTTTGTATTATCGCTGGATGACCTGTCTTACTATCACAGTTATGACGGTCGCGGTGTCGCTTCAAAAATAGTACTGGACGAGAACGGGAAACCGACCTGTGAGTATATCCAGGCTGACGGAACTACCGTAACCGGTGCATACGACTGTATTCCTCTGCTGGATCAGTTTCTGGAAGAACATCCGGACGGTGCATACCATGGAGCAAGGGGAACGATCGCCCTGACAGGATACAATGGTATTCTGGGATATCGTACCGATATTGCTTATAAGACAAGAGAGAATCTGACAGCAGATCAGCAGGCATGGCTGGATGCCCATCCGGATTTTGATTATGACAAAGAATGTGAAGAAGCAAAAAAAGTAGCAGATGCTATCAAAGCAGACGGATGGAAGTTCGCCAGTCATACCTGGGGACATATCCGGATCGGTGATGCAAGTCTTGAGAGTATCCAGAAAGATACAGAGAAATGGCTCAGTTATGTAGCACCGTTAGTCGGCGGCACAGATACGATTATTTTTGCTCATGGACAGGATCTTGCAGACTGGCATGATTATTCCGCTGATAATGAAAAGTTCACATATCTGAAGAGCAAGGGATTTAATTTCTTCTGCAATGTGGATTCTTCACAGTATTTCTTACAGATCCGTGATAATTATGTTCGTCAGGGAAGACGAAACCTGGATGGTTACCGTCTGTGGAACGATGTCCACGGAGAGAAAAACCGAACCAGTGATCTGTTTGACGCGACACAGATTCTGGATCCGGCGCGTACGGATATGCCGGCATTATAAAAGGATACAAGGATAAGATGAACGGTGCGGGAATGAAACCGTTACATATAAGGAAAGAACATGGGATGATACAACACGACAGAAAGTAGAAGAATCGCCTGAGGAGCGCAGACGCCGGGATACGCAGACAGCGTATGATTCAGGAACGGCGCCGCAGACGTCGGAGAAAAGCACTGATTCTGAGGGGAATCCTTGTGTTGATCTTTGTACTGCTACTTGTGGGGATCGGCTCCGCCGTTTCCTGCGGAGTAAAAAAGTACAGGCAGTCAGCAGCCGGGAAAAAAGATTCAAAAAAACAGGAAACCCAGGTAACAGAAGAAACTGTGCAGATGGAAGCGGTGGATCTTAAGAAGGTTCTCCATCTGTCTTTCGAAAGTCTGATCGCGGATACCGATCAGGCTTTCGGACAGGAAGACAGCAATGCCGCAGCGACACTGGATCAGACTCGCGTGACGGTGGATGAGTTCAACGCCATGCTGGGGCAGTTGTATGAAGAAGGATATGTGCTGGTGCGGTTTTCTGATCTTGCAGCGGTCAATGAAGATGGTGCGATGGAGGCCAAAAAGCTGATGCTGCCATCCGGGAAAAAACCGTTGCTGTTATCAGAGACGAATGTGAATTATGATCTGGAACTGTCCGGACAGGGTCTGGCATCCAGGCTGGTGCTGGATGGCAACGGAGCACTTACCTGTGAACGCCAGGCTTCAGATGGCAGTACTGTGACAGGAGCCTTTGATGTGGTTCCGTGTGTGGAGGCATTTTATTCAGGAACACCCGGACTTTTCCAATAATGGAGCCAGAGGGATCCTGGGACTTACCGGATATAACGGAATTCTTGGTTATCGGACGGATGATTCGCTGGCAACATCAACGGATAACCGTAATGCGGCGAAATATGGAGTATTTGATACAGCAGCAGAAAAAGAGGCGGCAGCGCCTGTGATCGAAGCTCTGAAAAGTGCCGGATGGGAATTTGCCTGTAATGGATATGATGGAACCAATTATAGCAGTGATGAAGAGGCCGTATCTGCGGATCTTACAAAATGGAACGAAAGTGTGGGAACACTTGTGGGAAACACCACGATTCTGTTGTTTCCGTCCGGTACAGACAGCCGTGGATGGAAAGCATATGATGAGTCGGATCCGGTATATCAGATACTGAAAAAACAGGGATTTCTGTATTATGGCAGCATGGATATCAGCGGAACAAAAACACAGTTGACGGAGCAGTATCTCCGATGCAGCTATATGAATGTGGATGGTTACCGGATGTATCAGGATCTGTATAAGGATGCCGGGCGTTTTACGGGGATTCTGGATTTTCAGGAAATCTATGACAGCAAACGACCGATGGCAGCGAATGAAACAGATACACAGGCTACAGGCGGAGAAGATGAAAAAGTCTGAAAAAAATGTGAAATCTGACAGATATACTTTTCATTTAAAGAAAAATATGATATAAACAAAAGGTATTGTGCCTGTTAATGGGATGAAAATGGAGGATTTATGAAGAAAAGAGCGATAATGATCAGCATGCTTCTGGTAATGGCACTTTCCGTAACCGGATGCAGTCAGAAGACAGCTACAAAAGATAAGGATACAAAAACAGAAGAGACAGCCAAGACAGATGACGCGGAAGAGACAGAGTCCGACAACACGGAGGATACTTCCGAAGATACACCAACAACCGCAGAGCTGATGGCAGGTATCGATGTGGAAAAATGTGTGACACTCGGTGACTATAAAGGTGTGACCGTAGAAAAGACCATCCAGTCTGTAACGGACGAAGATGTACAGAATGAGATCGATAACGCGCTGGCAAACTATCCGGTGGAAGTAGACCAGGCTGCAAAAGAAGGTGACACAGTAAATATCGACTATGTAGGTAAGATCGACGGAGAAGAATTTGACGGAGGAAGTGATCAGGGAGCAGATCTGAAACTGGGTTCCGGAAAGTTCATCGATGGTTTTGAAGACGGATTGATCGGTGCAAGAAAAGGGGAGACCCGTACGCTGAATCTGACTTTCCCGGAAGATTATACACAGGATCTTGCCGGAAAGGCTGTAGAATTTACCGTTACAGTCAATGCGGTGAAAGAGCCGTTAAGCGAGCCTACGGATCAGTGGGTGGCAGACAATATCGAAGGATATGACAATATAGCAGACTATAAAGCAGGTATCCGTTCAGAACAGGAAGAGAGCAATGAACAGACAGCAGAGAATCAGGTTCGTTATGCCGCATGGACACAGGTGATCGACAATTGTACCATCAATGAATATCCGGAGACACTGGTTGAAGTCGGAAAAAAACTGTATGAGCAGCAGGTGGAGACTTATGCAAAGTATGCAGGAATGGAACTGGATGCTTATATTGAGTCTTCCGGACTGACACAGGAAGAATATCAGTCCAATATGGAAGAGTACGGTAAGAACGTAGCAGCGCAGGCGCTGGTATGCCAGGCAATCTGTAACAAAGAAGGATTTGCCATTGGTGATGACGATTACCAGAAAGCTCTGCAGGATATGCTGACAGAATATGGATGTACAGAAGAGGAACTGATCCAGACTTATGGTCAGGATAATGTAGAACAGAGCATCATGCTGAACCGTGTCAGCAATCTGATCATGGAAAATGCAAATGTGACAGAAGTGCAGGCTGACAGCAGTACGGACAGCTCCTCAGATGACAGTGGGAACTAACGTTTTGCATTAAGAATAAGAATAGATTACAGAAAAAGAGAGAAAGCCCGGTTGCTTTTTCTCTTTTTTTGCATGTGCATATCAATAATCGGGCCGCTGAACTGATTTTGATGATATCCCGGGCTTGAAGTAAATGTCGATTCGAGGTAAAATAAGACACAGCGATAATTATATATACAGGAGGAGAAGACAATGGAATTAGCAGTATTACAAAAAGACATGGTGACAGCTATGAAAGCGAAAGACAAAGTAAGAAAAGAGGCTATTTCTTCTTTGATTTCCGCAGTAAAAAAAGTAGCGATTGATGAAGGTCACAGAGATGATATAAAACCGGAACTGGTAGATCAGGTAATTTTAAAAGAACTGAAAACAGTAAAAGAACAGATCGACACCTGCCCTGCAGAACGTACCGATCTGATCGAAGAGTACCGGACTCGTTACAATATTATTAATGAATATGCTCCGCAGCTGATGTCTGCAGAAGAGGTGAAAATCTGTCTGCAGGAAAAATTTGCAGAGGTTCTGGCAACGAAAAATAAAGGACAGATCATGAAAGCTGTCATGGGAGAACTGAAAGGCAAAGCTGACGGTAAGGTTATTAACCAGGTAGTGGGGGAACTGTGTAAATAACCGAATAAAGCGGGAGGATTTGTTATTATGGGAAAATTTAAGATTGAAATGGGCGATATTACCACCTATGCGGTAGACGGAATTGTGAATGCTGCCAACACAACGCTTCTTGGAGGAGGCGGGGTAGACGGTGCGATTCACCGGGCAGCAGGACCGGAATTGCTGGAGGAATGCAAGACGTTAGGCGGATGTGATACCGGTAAGGCCAAGATTACCAAAGGGTACAATCTGCCGGCACATTATGTGCTTCATACGCCGGGACCTATCTGGCATGGTGGATATAATTATGAGGATGTGCTGCTGCAGGGGTGTTATGAGTACTGCCTGAAACTGGGAGAACAGTATGGTCTCAAGACGATTGCATTTCCATCGATCAGTACAGGGGTGTACGGCTATCCGGTGGAAGAGGCAGCGAAGATCGCGGTGCGGACAATCTGTGATTTCTGAAATGGACACAGGTAGTGGAAGAAGTGACCATGGTGTGTCACGGTGAAGGTACCTGGAAGGTATATCAGGAAGCGTATCGGGAGTATCAGGCTGCTGAGAGCGAAAAGTAGAAAGAATGAAACGGGCAGAGAGGAGTATGTACAGCGGGGACTGTGCAGGACTTCATCTGTCCGCTTTTTTACACAGCAAAACTATGGGAGGTTTTTGGGAAGATGAAAAAGTCATATGAGATGGACATGTGTACCGGTCCATTATTGAAGAAACTGCTGATCTTTGCGGTTCCTTTGATCTTGTCCGGGGTACTGCAGCTGTTGTTTAATGCTGCAGATATTGTAGTAGTAGGAAAATTTGCGGGAAGTCATGCACTTGCCGCAGTGGGATCTACAGGTGCGCTGATCAACCTGTTTACCAATGTGTTTATCGGTTTTTCCATTGGTACCAATGTACTGGTTGCCCAGTATTTTGGGGCAAAAGATGAACAGAACATCCAGGATACCGTACATACCTCGATGGCGATTGGCATCATCGGCGGAATGTTTCTGGTCGTGGCAGGTATGATTTTTGCACCGATGATGCTGGAACTGATGGCAACACCGGAGGAAGTGCTGGGACAGGCTGCATTATATATCCGGATATATTTTATCGGTATGCCGGCGATGCTGATCTATAACTTTGGGGCGGCGGTGCTGCGTGCCATCGGAGATACCAGAAGACCGTTGTACTATCTGCTGGAGGCAGGTGTGGTCAATGTGATTCTGAATCTGGTTTTCGTGATCGGATTTCAGATGGGAGTTGCAGGTGTCGCTATCGCGACTGTAGTTTCACAGTGTATATCAGCGGCACTTATCGTACGTTGTCTGATGAAAAGTGAGGGAATGTACCGGTTGTATCTGAAACGGATCCGGATTCACAAAGAGAAGATGATCCGTATTATCCAGATCGGACTTCCTGCCGGGTTGCAGGGAGCGATTTTTTCAATCTCTAACGTGTTGATCCAGTCATCCATCAACTCTTTCGGAGCGATTGCCATGGCGGGCAATACGGCAGCCGGTAACATAGAGGGGATTTGTTTATGTTTCCATGAATGCGATTTACCAGACGGCACTGAGCTTTGTCAGCCAGAATGTGGGAGCCGGTCAGCAGAAGAGGATTCCCAAAATTTCCATATACTGTATGGCAATTGTATTTACTGTCGGACTTGCGCTTGGTACACTGGCATATCGTTGCGGAGGCACCTTGCTTGGCATCTATTCGTCCGATCCGGAAGTGATCGCATATGGTCTGGATCGTATGAAGGTTATCTGCCAGATTTATTTTCTCTGCGGAATGATGGACGTGGCGGTAGGTATTCTGCGAGGTATGGGATATTCCATCATGCCGATGCTGGTATCTCTTGCAGGCGCCTGTGGACTGAGAATCGTGTGGATCTTTACTGTCTTTGTATGGAAACATTCACTGTTTGTCCTGTACCTGTCGTATCCGATTACCTGGATCATCACACTGAGTGTTCATCTGATCTGCTTTGCAGTAGTATGGAAAAGAAAAAAGGGATCTGGGCGACCGTAAAACCGCATCCGGATCTTGGAAAAACGGAGGAATAACATGCGTCTGAAAAAAATACAGGAAGCGCTGAAAACAAAGAATATTATATTTACCTATACAGAAGAGGACAATTGCGGAAGTCTTGATTTTCAGTTCCGTGGACTGCGGTATCATATCTGGGAATTTGTGGATGGTGACATCTGGGGCGTGGAGACAAATGTATATCATGCCGGAAAAAGTGAGGATATTACCGGAGATTACGAAAAAGAGATCAGCGAACTGATCTTAAGCTGGCCGGATATGGCGATTCCGGGATAAATGAAAGGCAGATATTTTTGCAGTGGACAGAGGCTTTGGAAAAGTAAGAAATGTATAGTTACAAAAAACAGATTCGATTCAAATTGGATATTTCTCAGAAAGTATCCATTTTGAGTCGAATCTGTTTTTGATTGTAACTGTTCAGTACCTTCACAGTTACGAGCCAAAATGCATAAAAAATCACCTTCGGTGATGGCATTTTGGCTTGTATGTCTCGGGATTTTGACATATTCATGTCAAAACACCTCGCGGGACAGT
>ENA-OQIF01000507-OQIF01000507.1-human-gut-metagenome-genome-assembly--contig:-NODE-507-length-14118-cov-8.112572_pt1 | contig 14118 bp, 9 predicted proteins | sample MGYA00242574_ERZ504738 | MGnify/ENA primary metagenome ERZ504738 (study PRJEB26092, sample SAMD00036437) | human gut metagenome | host: Homo sapiens | study: EMG produced TPA metagenomics assembly of...
CTGTTCTATATCATACGGTTCGTTGGTCAAGAGGCTAAGACGTCGCCCTCTCACGGCGAAAACAGGGGTTCGATTCCCCTACGAACTGTTCGAAGGGTTTTCACAGACTTCCTTCTCTTTTAAAAATTCTGTTCTATATCATATGGTTCGTTGGTCAAGAGGCTAAGACGTCGCCCTCTCACGGCGAAAACAGGGGTTCGATTCCCCTACGAACTGCTTTTAATCGGAGCCTGCATGGCTCCGTTTTTTGCTGTGCTGATTTTTTTCTTCCTATCATAAACGCCAGCAAAAAAGCCCGGCAGTTTTCTGCCGGACTTTTCCTTTTTTCTGACAACTCTTTTATTCTGCGTAGATCTTAACCAGTTCTTTCAGCATTGCCATCGTCTTTTCCATCCCCTCAACGGTAATGTGCTCATACGGTCCATGGCATGCATATCCGCCGGTTCCGATGTTCGGGCACGGCAGCCCCATGAAGCTTAAGCGTGCGCCGTCTGTGCCGCCGCGGATCGGAAGAACGATCGGCTCCATGCCGGCTCTTCTGGCTGCCTCTTCGGCATTCTCAATCAGATGGTAGCAAGGACGGATCTTCTCAGCCATGTTGCGGTACTGCTCTTTGATCTCCAGTTTTACCGTTCCCTCGCCGTATTTTTCATTCATTGCTTTTTCAATCCGGCGCAGATTCTCTTCTTTTGCTGCAAATTTCTCTGCATCGTGATCACGGATGATGTACTCGGACTCGGCATGTGCCACATCGCCGGACATACTGGTCAGATGATAGAAGCCTTCATATCCTTCGGTATTTCTCGGGGACTCTGCTTCCGGCAGAAGAGACTGGATCTCGCTTGCAACAGCGATTGCATTGATCATCGTGTCTTTTGCTCCGCCTGGGTGGATGTTAAATCCGGTCACCGTGAATTTCGCTCCGGCTGCATTGAAGTTTTCGAATTCGATTTCTCCCTCTGTGCCGCCGTCCACGGTATAGGCAAACTCTGCGTCAAAGCCTGGAACATCAAAAAGTCAGGGCCTTCACCGATCTCCTCATCCGGTGTAAATCCGATGGAAATCGGACCGTGCGGGATTTCTCCGGCAAGAAGGGCTTCTGCCAGTGTCATAATCTCTGCCACGCCCGCCTTGTCGTCTGCACCGAGCACCGTTGTTCCATCGCTTGTGATCAACGTTCTGCCGGCCAGGGATGGAAGATGCGGGAATACCGAAACCTCCAGTGTTCTTCCGCTGTCAGCCAGCTTCAGATCCTTTCCGTCATAATTTTCATGTACGATCGGATTTACCGCATGATCTGCAAAATCAGATACCGTATCCATGTGTGCGATAAATCCCAGTTTTGTCTTTCCTTCGTATCCTTTTGTTGCCGGAATTTTTCCATAGACGTAGCATTTATCCTCTACACGGACATCCGATACGCCGAGCGCTTTCATTTCTTCTGCAAGCTGGTCTGCCAGGACTCTCTGACACTCGGAAGACGGATGGGTTCCGCTCTTCTCATTGCTCGGTGTCGGCACTTTAACATAATTCAGTAATCTTTCATATGCTTTCATTTTCTTCTTCTCCTTCTTATTTCATCAGCTTCTGGATGGTTTTGCAGAGCTCATCCACGGCGCCTTCTTTTCCCTGCCGGATATCCTCCACAACGCAGGATTTGATGTGGCTGGAAAGCAGTACCTTGTTGAAACTGTTTAATGCAGACTGGATCGCGGATACCTGGGTCAGGATATCGACGCAGTAGCGGTCGCTCTCCACCATTTCCCGTATTCCGCGCACCTGGCCTTCAATTCTCGAAAGACGGTGGATCAGATCTTTGTATTCTTTTTCGTCCCGCACTTTTTTCCGGTCGCATTCACTGCAGTGTGTACAACATTCACCCATGAGGTTTCCTCCTTGTGTTCCGTCACTCTATATACCCCGTCTGGGTATGAATTTATGATACTCTTTTGCCCCGGCTTTGTCAATCTTCGATTTTTGCCGCAAGCGCGCCGTACAGCTTCTGGTTTACCAGACTTGCCGCGCTGCACTCCGCCTCCGGCGCGTTCGCCGACGGCTCTCCGCAGAGATCGACCGCGAGCACCTTTCTCCCCGCAAGACAGTCCTTTGCAAGGGACAGCAGTTCATCCACACGCACATTTCCCTGATCCCAGTTCGTATCAAGCTCCTCCTTTGACAGAATGTCCTTATCGACCGACAGATATACCGGAAATGTTCCCGCATGGGATGCAAAAATCTCTTTGATCTTCGCCGCTCCGCTTCCGTCGTCGAGCTCTTCCTGTGTCACAAACCAGACATGCTCCATCGCTTCTGTTTCCCGCACCGACGCCTCCGGCGGGCCGATCACACAGATTCCTTTGATGTTTTGATACGCCCCGGCAGCATCCCGGATCCAGGAACCGCAGGAGAGCACCGGAAGAAGCGCCGGCGGCTGCATATCGGTATGGTGGTCGAATACGGCTAAAAACAAATCTTCTTTTTCCAGTCCCAGCAGCAATTTGCTCATATAGTGATAATTGCCGGAATCCAGAAGGCGGATCCGCGGCAGCTCTTTCGTTTCTTTTTTTCGGCCAAGTTCCGCTTCCAGAAACTGCTCCGTCTCCGGATCGAGATAACCGTCAGTTCCCCGGAGCTCTCTTAGATCCCAGATCTTTCCCGCCTGCTCCCAGGCATATCCTTCGGACTCATAAATTCCGGAAAGGCTAAAACAAAATGGTTTCATCTTCTCTTTTACTCCTGTTATTTATTTAATGGATTCAGCTTTCTTCCCGCCGTTACAAGAAGAACGGCTGATATCAGAAGCTGCAGAACGGCACTCGCCTCCGGCAGATAATGGATCAGCGGATTCTGTCCGTAATTTCCAAGCAGATAGCAGAGCTGTTCCATCTCTCTTCCATTCCCAAGCTGGCGGCTGATGATCCCCGCAAACGAGGTAAACGGATTGAAAAGAAGAAGGTAAATTACACCTCCTACATCGATCTGCTGATAAGCTGCCGTCATCTCCTGCTGCAGCAGTCCTGCGTAGTAGGCAAGCCCCGTGCAGGCGCATATTCCTACGACCAGAAAAACGACAATGACATAGGAAAGAACGGTCGCCAGTGTGGTCCGCTTAAAAACAACCGAACAGAAAATGCCGATACTGCCGACAAAAATTCCGGTCAGAAGAAGGCCTCCCGCCATCAGAAGCAGTCCGCCAAGGCCGATACCGCCGAACACCACAACAAGGGACAGCACCGGCAGTGCCGAAACCGTCAGTATCAGAACAACGCCAAGCGATGCCTCCAGCTTTCCCGTAATGATTCTCCACGGGTTCAGGTTCGTCGTCAGCAGCACATCCAGCGTTTTTTTCTCACGCTCCAGCGAAATGCTTCCTCCCGCAACCGCCGGAACTGAAAGGACGACGAGAATAAACAGAAGATACGTCATCAGAATATAGCAGTTCATCGGAACGCTGTAACTGACCGGTGCCAGATAGCCAAGCTGGCTGCTCTCCCCGAAATAGCAGACAAACGCAACCACGGCAAGCAGCAGATTGCAGACAAAAATAATCCAGGAAATCCGCGATGACCGCGAGTTCCGCTTCATTTCTTTTTCAAATACAGGATTTAACCGCACGTTTCGTTCCCTCCTTATCCGATCGTGTTTCCGAACGTTTCTGTGTTTCGGCTCTTCTGTTCCGTTTCCCCGGTCAGATGGAAGAACAGGGACTCCAGGCTGTTGTGTTCCCGTGCAAACGAAACCACAAGGATTCCGGCATCCACCAGTTTCTGCAGCAGATACGCCTCCTCCTCCCGGCTTCCCGAAAACCAGGCCGCAATCTTGTTTTCATCCACAGAAAGGCGGCTGACCTGCGGATCCTGCCGCAATAGTTCCAGCGCCTTTGGCACCTGGTTCAGCACAGTGATGCGCAGCGGATTGGAGCTGTCGATCGCAAGCATAATGTTTTCCAGCTTTCCCTGCTGTACCATGACACCTCCGTTGATGACACCGATGCTGGTGCACAGATCTGCTAATTCCGAAAGAATATGGGAGCTGATCAGAATCGTATAATCCTCCCGCGCCAATCGCTGCAGGAGAAGCTGAAAATCCTTTCTCGAACGCGGATCCAGACCGGAATTCGGTTCGTCCAGCACCAGAAGCTTCGGTTTATGGATCATCGCGCGCGCCAGACAGAGCCGCTGCTGTATGCCCCTTGAGAGCGAATCCACCATCTGCTCCTCTTTTCCCGATAGTTCGACCATCTCCAGCACTTCCCGCGCACGGACAGTTCCTGCCCGCCCGTAAATTCCATACGATGCGGCAAAAAATTCCAGATACTCTATCACGCTTAAGTTTTCATAGACGCCAAAGAAATCAGGCACAAAGCCGATCAGGCTTTTCTGCTTCAGAATATTTTTTGTCGTCCGCACGCCGTCCAGCCACAGATCGCCGCCGTCGCTCTTTAAAAGCCCTGAAATAATGCGCAGCGTCGTTGTTTTTCCCGCACCATTCGGTCCGACAAAGCCGTAAATATCGCCTTTTTTTACTTCCATATCAAGACCGTTCAGGGCATATGTTTTTCCGTATTTTTTGGTCAGTTTCTCAATTTTCAGTATCGGCATTTGGCTCCTCCGTTAACAGGTTCTCCAGATATTGCTCCGGTGGGATCTCTTTCGCCTTTACGATCAGATTCGGTGCCTCATAGTATCCATAATTTTCATGATACTCTTCTCCCTTTTCTTCTTCGGAAAGACGGTACCGCACACGGATCTGGTTGTCCGCATTCACATACTGCGCCTCCAGCGCCGGATCACTCGCAAAATCGATCTCCCAGTCGGAAATTTCATCATACGTTCCCGTCTGAAAATTGTACAGCTCAATGATTCCATTGAAATTCCGGATCTTGGTCCCATCCTCTGTGCGGGCTTTCTCGAAAGCAAGCGAAAGAATGGTTCCCCGTTTTCCTCCCCCGCCGGTTTCTGCCGCCTGGATCTTATCTTCTAACGCCGTCATCGCATACGGCCAGAATGCAGGATCATAGATTCCCTCAGAATCCGGCTGCATCACGCCTTTAGCATACATTCCATACAGACACCAGATGTTGTTGTTTTCAAAGACACCGTTCAGATAATACGTTACTTCTGTTTCCTCTTCCGAGATTCCGCCGGAATTCGGTCCCATTTCAAAGCTTACCGTGTTTCCGCCGTCCCATCCGCTGTACTCCTGCGCATACGGACAGTACACAACGCCGGCCTCTTTCATGTCCACAGACACTTCCTGATAGTAATACGAGATTCCATACGCTTCGTATCCGCTGTCAAGCTGGAACGTATCGTCATTGCCTGCCAGCTTTCCAAAGAAAAGGCAGTTGTCACTCCGGTTCGGCATGTGATTATAGATGACACCGTCCAGATAATTTTTCTCTATCTCCGGCAGATCTTCTGCCGCACTCCAATTTCCGAACTCCCGCACGCTGTCCGCTTCTATTCCATCCAGCGTGATCGTCTCCCCGTTTTTGATGTCTCCAATGAGGGCACAGTAACCTGGAACGGCGATCACACAGCTCTCCAGATCATAGCCTGTCTTATTTTCCACGGTTCCGCTGATCTTCTGATCCCAGAAATGAAACGTGCCTTTCAGTCCTTTGCCTTCATCCAGCGTTTCCATCCGCTGCATGCCGAACTCATTCAGGGCAAATGCAGCCTGATTGGAAATTTCTGCCCTGTTTTTCTGTTCTCCGAAACTGATCTCCGTCTTTTCATATTCCGCATCCTCCGTTTCCGGCTGTGCCGTGCTGTTGGACATATAGTCCATACGGTTGTACATCACCAGATCGTAGGACGGATCCAGATACAGCTCATAGGAAGCATTGTACGGCGCCTGTGCACAGAAATTAATGTAATCTTTCTGGTATGTATCGTACTGCCAGATTTCTCTTACATACGTCAGCACCGGGGCCTTGAGCCTCGTGCTCTGGCCAAACAGACTGATCAGCATAACAAAGACGGCCGAGCAGGCACAGATCGCCCCCCAGAGATACTGACGTTTTCCTGTTTTTTTCAAAAAGAAATACAATCCCGGCCCTGCCAGAACCAGATAGACCAGAATCAGGCCGCCGTACAGCACCGTATTCGGACGGTTCCGGATCTTAGTGTTTTCCAGAAGATCGGAAATCGTATAGTATTTCTGATAATTCATATTTCGTTTTGCCAGAAGGCGGCTGGTGGTCTCTTCGTCCAGAATATTTTTCAGAAAATCTACCGGCGCTTCTTTAAACGCACTGCGCTGGCTTTCCGCAAATGTCTCGTTTCCCGAAAAGGTAATCAGAAGACCTCCCTCTGCCTGCCAGAGATCAATTTCTTTCTGGATTGTCTCATCCAGTTCTTCTTTGGACTGCTCCAGAAGGATCAGCACATCCGGCGAATACGACTCCGCAAGCCCGACAAGCTCCTCTGCCCGGACAGATGCAGCTTCCACCTCATAAATCCCGTCGTTCAGCGTAACTCCATTCAGCTGCTGCCCGTAATTAGTTTCTTCTTCCACAACGCAGACTTCCACCTTGGACTGGAAGAAGCCTTCACTCGAAATCGTTTCTTCCCGACTGTACACCGTGTCCCTCTGGCTGTTCTCCAGGCGCAGGACACAAAAAGACGTATTTTCCACCAGAAGCCCTGCAGAAAAAGTCTTTGTAACGGTTCCGTTCGCCGGAATATAGATTGGAAAACGGTACGTAAAAAGGCTGTTTCTTCCATCGCCCGACCGCTTGACCCCCGGAAACAGTTTTGAGAGAATGCCTTCTCCACTGTTTCCGCGGTAAATCGATTCCGCGGCGTTTTTTATCTGAAAAACAAAGTATCCTTCAAATTCAACAGCGCTCTCATTTGTGATTGTCACACGAATCGGTACGTGATTCCCATCCTGATAGTTTCCTTCGAATCCATAAGAAAAATCAATCTGGTATTCCCCTGCGTAGCTGTTGGCAAGAAGCTGCTTTTCTTTCCCGCCGCTTCTTCCGCCATCCGACGGCGTGTTCTGATAAAGTTCTGTCCGCGTTGTCATCGCAGACACCCTCTGAACTCCCGCCAGAAGCAGAATCAGCAGCAAAATACCGGACAGACAGCAGATTTTGCTTCTTCTTTTCCTGTTCATCGCTTTTCGTCCTCTTTCTTCCCCTTTGGCATTCCGACCGGCAGTTCCACCTCAAAGACGGTTCCCTGCAGATCACTTTTTACCCGCACCTGTCCGTGATGCAGTTCCGCAATCTGCTGTACAATCGCAAGTCCAAGTCCCGTCCCACCGGTATCGCGGCTCCTCGACTGCTCTGTCCGGTAAAATTTCTGGAAAATATGATCCAGTTCCTGTTTTGGAATGATCCGTCCGTAGTTAATGACACGCGTGACCACATATTCGCCCTCTTTTTCCATTGAGACGCGGACCTGTTTTCCCTCTTTTCCGTATTTGACAGCATTGTTCAGCAGATTTCCAAAGAGCCGTGCCAGCAGCTCACCGTCCGCCTCGAGAAAAATCGCATGTTCCGCATGCAGAAATTCCACCTGAAGCTCATTTTTCACAAAAGACGGCGTCATCTCGTCGAGCATCTGCTCCATCAGCTGCACCAGATCAAGTTTTCCGAGATGCAGCTGCATCTCTTTGTGCTCCAGCTTGACGAATCCAAACAGCTCGTTCGTGAGCTGCTCCAGACGGAGTGCTTTCTGATAGGCAATATCGATATAATGATTTCTCATCTCCTCATCCAGATCCGTCCGCGTGCGCACCCAGCCGAGATAGCCGATAATCGAAGTCAGCGGCGTACGGAGGTCATGTGCCACGGATGAGACGAGATCGTTTTTCGTATGCTCCGCGATCCGTTCCCGTTCCATAATTTCCTTGATATTCTGCTGCATCGTATTTAAGTTCTCCGCCATCACAGAAAACTCGTCATTTCCCTTTACCTCGATCGGATGATCAAAATCCCCTGCTGATATCTCCTTTACCTTTTCCAGAATCTTCCCAATGTATCGGATGGTTTCGCGCATCAGGAAATAAAAGGTCAGGCAGAACGAAAGCAGCGCAGCCGCCGTCAGAATCATCGTCCGCACCGATGGGCGGAGGCCTCCCGGTCCGATCCAGGCGCTCCGGTAACCGATGTTCATCAGTCCATTGCCGAAAAAGGTCAGAATCCCGTCGGTAAGCATCACTACAAGTACCGTGACAAGTGCACTTACAATCAGATCAAAGACCATCCTCTGGCTGAAGTTTTTTATAAAATCAGGCTTCAATTTTGTATCCCACTCCCCAGACTGTTGTAATAATCTTATCTTCTCTTGTGTCGTCTTTCATTTTTCCGCGCAGACGGCGGATATGTACCATAACCGTGTTGTTCGCCTCATAGAATTTTTCATGCCAGACGCGCTCGAAAATTTCGTCTGTACCGAACACGCGGCCCGGGTTGGAGGCCAGCAGATACAGAATATCAAATTCGATCGGTGTCAGCTTGATGCTTTCTCCGTAGCAGACAACCTGATGGGTTACCTTGTTGATTTCCAGATGCTTTAAGGAAATCACTTCCTGGCGCTCGTGCGGCTTCGACGGATTCAGTTCGCGGTAGCGGCGGAGCTGGGATTTTACACGCGCCATCAGCTCCAGCGGATTGAACGGTTTTGCCACGTAATCGTCTGCTCCCGTTGACAGACCGACGATCTTGTCGATATCCTGCGTTTTGGCACTTACCATGATGATCGGAATGTTGTTCGTCTCCCGGATGCGGCGGCACATCGCAATACCGTCCATATCCGGCATCATCACATCGAGCAGCACCAGGTCGATTTTTTTCTCCTCCAGAATGCGGAGTCCCTCTTTTGCACTGTACGCTTTTAATACCTGAAATCCATCGCTGATCAGATAAATTTCCAGCAGATCCGCGATTTCTTTTTCATCATCCACAACTAAAATATTTGTTTCTTCCACGTCGTTTCCATCCTCTCTGTTTTTAACTACCGTAATGGTACCATGAATATTCAAAAAAATCTTTACTTAATTCTTACGTCTGTATTATCTATTATAAAAAGAAAAGCCGCCTTCCACAAGAGGCCGCTTTTCTTTTCTTCTTATATTTTTTATCTTCGTACTGCGCGGCGGTATACCACAAGAGAAACCGCTGCGGAAATGACCTCTGTGATCCAGAAGGCGTGCCATACGAAAACGCCGCCTCCCAGATGGGACAGCAGGTAAGCTGCCGGGAGAATGACAATGACATTTCGGCAGAGGGAAATGATCAGGGAAGATCCGCCTTTTCCGAGTCCCTCCAGCGCACCGGAGGATGTGATGGAAACTGCCGAAATCAAAAAGCCCGCGCTGATGCGTGTCAGTGCCTGTCCGCCAAGACGGATGGTCTCCGGATTGCTGCTGAACAGTCCGATCAGCTGTTCCGGAATGGCAAGGCAGATGCCTGTTCCAATAAGCATGATCACCGCACACATAATCAGGGTGATCTCATAAATCTTCCGCACACGCTTATGCTCGCCTGCACCGTAGTTGAAGCCGATGATCGGACGCATGCCCTGTACAATGCCGTTTGCTGTCAGATAGATGAACGTCTGCAGCTTGTAGTAAATGCCGAGCACGACAACGTAGCTCTGGGAATACACGGCCAGGATTCCATTCAGTGCGGAAATCAGAAGAGACGGCAGCGCCAGGTTCAGGATCGCCGGGACGCCGATCGCGTACAGTCTTCCGACCAGATTTTTTCCTTCTTTTAAATATTCCGGACGGATTTTGACCGAAATCGGGCGGATCTTGTAAATGATCCAGTAAATCACGGCCGGTGTCACCTGACCGATACCGGTTGCAAGCGCCGCACCCTCAATTCCAAGACGCGGAAACGGTCCGATTCCGAAAATAATGAGCGGATCCAGAATGATGTTGACAATACAGCCGATCATCATACCAGTCATCGTCACTTTCATCCGGCCGACTGCCTGAAAAACCTTTTCAAAGTAAAGGTTTGCCATGATTGCTATGGTAAACAGAAAGATAATCCGTGAATACCGGACACCAAGATCGATGACAGTTTCGGAAGAAGAAAACATCCGCAGGAAACGCTCGATGACCAGAAGGCTTCCGATCGTTAAAATAACCGCATGCAGCATGGTAAGGGCAAGACCCTGCGTTGCAGCACAGCCGGCTGCCTTTTTGTCACCCGCTCCCAGATAATACGAAATCACCGCATTCAGTCCGATTCCAAAACCGATGGCAACGGCATTTACAAAATTCTGTACCGGATAAACCAGGGAGAGCGCCGTCATGGCATCTTCGCTGATCTGTGCGACAAAGAAGCTGTCCACAATGTTATATAAGGAATTGACCAGCATCGAGATTACCATTGGAAGCGCCATCGAAACCAGCAGTGGAAATACTGGCTTTTCTTTCATAAAGTTTTCGTTCATTATTACCTCCATTTGTGATCTTTTCTGTTGGTGGACTTACGTGCAGGCACGGACTTTGCTTCATTGCCCACAAAAAAGCCACGCAATTATCTGCTTTCGATAATTGCGTGGCGAAAAGAACTTTATTACAAGTTGAAAAATCCACACCAAGTTTGAGAGCAATATACCACACTTTGCCCGGGCTTGTCAAGATTTCTCCTGTAACTTTTTTATTCTGCATTTTTCAGTGCCTCGTCCATCGGAATCTTTTGGATGTGGCGGAACTGCAGCACAGCGATAACAGCATACGCCGCAAGGCCCATCAGATACATTTTTCCGTAAATTGCCGGATCAATATAGTATGTCAGCCAGCCGCTGTACTCGGAAAGCATAATGACATAAATCAGGCGGATCAGCGCGGAGGCAATGATCAGGCTGACACCGATTGAGATGATCACAACCCAGGTTGTCGCCGTCAAATACAGACTCAAAATTTCCCTGTTCTCGTAGCCGAGAATCTTTACCATCGAAATCGAAGTCGTATTCTTCTCGATGATCAGCTTCGTCAGCAGATAAATCAGCAGCATGAACAGTACAATCGAGAAAACATTGATCAGCTGGAACATTTCTCCCATCGACACATTGAGCTGTCGTGAAATCTTTGTCATATCATCTTCCGTAATTTTCGTCGCGATATACGATTCCTCCAGGTCCGTGATCGGCTCGTTGGAGAAATAGCCGTTAAAGTAGTCCTCTGGATGATCGAATTTCTCGCAGAAGACATCCATCGGCAGAAATACCGCAAGGGCTCCCGGGTAGGCATAAATACTTTTTACTTCAAAGCTGTACGTTTTATCCTCATACGGCTCTTTCAGTTCCAGTGTATCGCCGACTTTCATTCCATATTTTTCGGCATAACCGTCGGAAATCGTCACGCCGTCCTCAAACAGTTCAGCGGAAACATATTTGCTGTCTTTCTGAATTCCATATACCGAAATGCTCTCGCCCTCCCGGTTTTTCGGAATATTTTTCAGCGATGTAAGAGCAAACGTTTCCACGCCTTCCGTATTTGTCTTCAGCGATGGCGTCAGAAGTTTCTGCACAATTCCCATCAGCGTGTACTCATCATCCTCATCGATCGGATCCGGGACATTTAAAATATACTGGTAATCTGCCAGCATATTTTCCACCGCCTCCGTCTGGTAATGTGACAGCAGCGGTTTCATCATCATACCGAACAGCAACAGAATATTGGCAAATATGATACCGAGAAACAGGGTAAAGTAACTCGATTTGTTCTGCAGCAGGATCCGCAGACGAAACCGCGAGAAGAACCGGAAGTTCGGAAGACGCACCGCATGGCTTTTTCCTTTCTTTGCAAAATCGTGGCGCAGAAAACGCAGCGGTGACAGACGCAGACGGCCGGAAATCAGCACCGCGTTGATCACAAACATCAGAATTGCCGGAATTACGGTCGTGAGCAGAAATGCATTGGCATTCCACCGCGTCTGATACGTCGGCAGACTGTAACTTCCATAATACATACCGGCGCAGATATCTTTAAACACGGTGTATCCCAGAATATTTCCAATCACCGCCGACAAAATCGTAATCAGTACCGGCAGGGACAGATAATGCAGCAGAAGTTCCCGTCTCGTATAGCCGGATGCGCGCAGCGTTCCGATCACTGACGCTTCTTTTACAATCGTATTGTTTGTCGTAACTGCAAAAATGAACGCCATGATGGCAATCAGGATGTACAGCAGTATCTCCACCATCGCCTTGTCACCGCCCATATCGTCGCCGGTAAATTTGATTGCCTGATTGCCGTAGCGCGGCAGATAACCCGTCAGCGAGGAATGAGCCGCCAGAACCTCGACGAAATCATCGGACCATTCTTTTTCCTCGTTTTCATCTTTCGGTTCCGTATCGTATTTCCAGGAATAGCAGTATTTGATATGGTCATCGGTAATGGCATCATACCCTTCTTCGGTCATGATTCCCACGCCGAATTTAACCGCATCGAACATCATGTCACTCGAATTGCTGAACAGCGCACTGTAATCTGAAAGTGCCACAAGACCGGTAACCGTCAGTTCTTTTTTATCAACCGAGATCACATCACCGACCTGCAGGTCATTATTGTCCGCATACATACGGTCAATTGCAATTTCATCCTTCTGCTGCGGCATTTTGCCTTTCATCAGGCAGACCAGATTGACCTCTGTTCTGTTTTTAAAAAGACGAATCGTGCTCTCTGGTTCCGAATCCAGATCCGTGTCGGCATCTTCGTCTTTATAGAAATTCTCGTAAATCGTTACCTTCTCTTTTTCCAGCCGTGTTCTCTGGTTGTCGGTGAGCTTCTGTTCTGTTGTAAAATTTCCGTTTTCCACGTTGTATTTTTCAAAGCTTTCATCGTAAGCATACAGCATGCTCTCATCCGCAACGAGAAAACCGGACACAAAGCCAATCGTCGCCGTCATAAACAGAAAAATAACGAGATATTTTCCAATATCGTTCTTCAGTTCCCGCAGCAGGCGTTTTCGTAATGGATTTTTCATACTTCCACCCCGCTTTACCAGTCCAGATCGCCGGCGGCGATTTTGGTCTCATTGACGTAGTTTTTACGGATCTGGCCGTCGCGCAGACGAATCACGCGGTCCGCCATGTTTTTGATCGCATCATTGTGTGTTACCATGATGACGGTGTTGCCGTACTTCTGATTGACGTCCCCGATCAGCTTCAAAATTTCTTTTGAAGTATGGTAATCGAGTGCACCTGTCGGCTCATCACAGAGCAGAATGCTTGGATTTTTGATGATAGCTCTTCCGATTGAAGTACGCTGCTGCTGACCGCCAGAGAGCTGATTCGGCAGCTTGTCGCGGTGGTCATAGAGCCCCAGTGTCTTTAACAGATCGTTGATGTCGAGCGGATGATCGCTTAAGTATGCGCCGACTTCCATATTTTCTTTCACCGTCAGGTTTGGAATCAGATTGTACATCTGGAAAACGTATCCTAAATGTTTTCGTCTGTACCGTGTCAGCGTTTTTTCATTCATATCCTCAATTTTTTCGCCTTCAATCACGATCGAACCGCTGTCCGCCTCGTCGATTCCGCCGATAATATTCAACAGTGTCGATTTACCGGAACCGGATGGACCGAAGAGAACACAGATTTCACCTTTTTCCACAGAAAACTGGATTCCCTTTAAGACCTCCACACGGCTTTCACCGGTTCCAAAACTCTTCTTCAGGTTATTAATCTCAAGAAACATAACTTTCCTCCCTGCATCTTTTTTCCTGAGTGTGTAAGAGTCTGTTTTGTGTTAGACTCTTCTAACCCCATAATACTGCTTTTTCTGTGAAATTGAAAGCGCTGTTAATGAGTATTTTTTCTCATTAACAGCGCTCTTTCTTTTATTTTTTAACAGTAAAAAACCATCGGATCTCTCCGATGGCCTTTCCGATATACCTTCAAAACCGCATACACTACACATCTATCATTCCATTTTTTGTGAACACAACCATTCAGGTCAAGCCCTCGACCGATTAGTAACAGTCAGCTCCATGCCTTACGGCACTTCCACCCCTGCCCTATCTACCTCGTCGTCTTCAAGGGGTCTTACTTCTTTCGAATGGGATATCTCATCTTGAGGGGGGCTTCACGCTTAGATGCCTTCAGCGTTTATCCCTTCCCGACTTGGCTACCCGGCCGT
>ENA-OQIF01000508-OQIF01000508.1-human-gut-metagenome-genome-assembly--contig:-NODE-508-length-14044-cov-6.561040_pt1 | contig 14044 bp, 11 predicted proteins | sample MGYA00242574_ERZ504738 | MGnify/ENA primary metagenome ERZ504738 (study PRJEB26092, sample SAMD00036437) | human gut metagenome | host: Homo sapiens | study: EMG produced TPA metagenomics assembly of...
GCCCGATATGGCGCAAGAGGGCGGGCCTTGCTTACGGGGACAGCGGCTTCTGGACAACGCTCCTTGTCAAGCTGTCGCTGGCCTAGACAGCGGAGCACTGCTGCTTCCGAGATATTGTGCTTTGCTCGTCCAGACGAAAGCTGACCGACATGCCAAGGGCTCCCCCTTTGGGGGAGCTGGCGGGCGCAAGCCCGACTGAGAGGGCTAGGCCGCTGACGACGAATCCCAGACACAGCGATAGTATCGCTCTGACAAAGAGCCTGCCCATCGCTGCGCAGCGGCTCTCGGGAGACGGGCTTGCCCTCTCCGTCACCTTCGGTGACACCTCTCCCAAGGGGAGAGGCTTTGGCAGGCGCAAAAATCACAGCATCGTCATCTGCTCCCCTTCATCCTCCGCGCGAATCAGCGCACCCGTAGCCGGCAGGCTGCGGACGCGGTAGCGGTGGGGATTTGCCAGTTCCAGCGTGTCCGCCGGGACGACGGAGGCGATGGTCTGGTTCTTTTTCAGGGTCACGACCGCCACGCCCTGACTGTCGCGGGTGGTCTTTGCAGCGATCTGCGCCGTGCCGACCAAGAGCATCCGTCCTGCGCTGGTGCGAATCGCAAGCTCCGTCTCCTCGGGCAGGAAGAACATCGTCGCCAGCGGCTCTCTGTCGCAGTAGGCTTTCAGCAGCTTGCGGCGGTTCTGCTTGGTGGCGTAGGAACTGAGCGGGATTTTTGCGCACTTGCCGCTGGCAAAGAAGAAGAGCATATGGCCGCTGTAGTCGGAGGTAATGACCATGTCGAGGATGTTCTCGCCCTCGTCCATGCCCAGTCGGCCCGGCAGATAGATGCCCATCTGGGCCACCTTGCCGTCTTCCAGCTCGGCCAGACGCACCTTATACACCTGCTGTTTGTCGGTGAAGAAGAGCGCTTCTACGTTGTTCCGCGTCTCCACCTGCCGGACGATCTCGTCGCCCTCCTTGAGCTTGTGCGCACCGGCCGTGCGCAGGCTCTGGGGCGGGATCTTCTTCAGATAGCCCTCGCGGGTGAAAAAGACGGTGACGGGATAATCCGGCACGGCCTCTTCCTCGGCGCCGCCCTCTTCCTCGGGCAGGTCGTAGAGGATCTCGCTGCGGCGGGGCTGGCCGTATTTCTTTGCCACGTCGGCCAATTCCTTCATGATGATCTTGCGGATGCGGGCAGGCTTTGCGAGGATGTCGTTCAAATCGGCGATGTCGGCTTCCAGCTGCTCGATCTCGCCGGTGCGCTTGAGGATATATTCCCGGTTGAGGTGGCGCAGCTTGATCTCGGCCACATAGTCGGCCTGCACTTCGTCGATGCCGAAGCCGATCATCAGGTTGGGGACGACTTCCGTCTCCTCCTCCGTAGTGCGGATGATGTGGATGGCCTTATCAATGTCCATCAGAATCGCCGCCAGACCCTTGAGCAGGTGGAGGCGCTTTTCCTTGCCGTGGAGGTCATACCAGGTGCGTCGGCGGACGCATTCCATCCGGAAGGCCGTCCACTCCTGCAAAATTTCCCGCACCCCCATGACCCGGGGCTGGCCCGAGACAAGGATGTTGAAGTTGCAGCTGAAGCTGTCTTCCAGCGGGGTGGCCTTGAAGAGCTTGGCCATCAGCTTGTCGGCGTCCACGCCGCGCTTGAGGTCGAGGGTGAGCTTGAGGCCGTTCAGATCGGTCTCGTCCCGCATATCGCTGATCTCTTTGATCTTGCCTGCCTTGACCAGCTCGGCGATCTTGTCCATGATGGCCTCCACCGTGGTGGTGGGCGGGATCTGGGTGATCTCGATCATGTTCTCGCCCGGCACGGCGGCGTAGCGGGCGCGCACCTTCACGCTGCCGCGCCCATTCTCGAAGATGTCCCGCATCTGGGCTTCGTCGTAGAGGATCTGGCCGCCGCCCACGAAGTCCGGGGCGGGCATGGTGGTGGAGATGTCGTGCTTTGCATCCTTCATGAGGGCGATGGTGGTGCTGCACAGCTCGGCCAGATTGAAGGAGCAGATGTTGCAGGCCATACCGACGGCGATGCCCAGCGTGTTGTTGGCCAGAATGGTCGGGAAGGTCACGGGCAGAAGGGTCGGTTCGGTGGTGGTGCCGTCGTAGTTGGGGAGGAAGTCCACCGTCTCCTTGTCGATGTCCCGGAACAGCTCTTCGCAGACGCCTTCCAGCTTTGCTTCGGTGTAGCGGGCCGCGGCGCAGGACATATCGCGGCTGTAGGCTTTGCCGAAGTTGCCCTTGCTGTCCACGAACGGCACCAGCAGGCTCTCGTTGCCCCGGCCCATGCGGACCATGGTGTCATAGATGGCGGCGTCGCCGTGGGGGTTCAGGTGCATGGTGCTGCCCACGATGTTCGCCGACTTGGTGCGCGCGCCCTTGATCAGACCCATCTCATACATCGTATACAGCAGCTTGCGGTGAGCGGGCTTGAAGCCGTCGATCTCCGGCAGGGCGCGGCTGACGATGACGCTCATGGCGTAGGGCATATAGTTTGTTTCCAGCGTGCGGGTGATGGGGTCTTCCAGCACACTGCCGGCGTTCAGTATCTCAACGCCCTCGCCCAGCTGGGGGCGGACAGGCTTTGCGGTTTTTTGCTCGATTTTTTGCCATTGTAAATCCTCTTTATCGGGAACAAACTCCTTCCGTCATTGCTGACGCAATGCCACCTCCCTCAAAGAGGGAGGCTTTGGCAGGGCATAAAGCTTCATCTCTTCGCCAGAGGCTCCCTCTCCGAGGGGGCTGTCTGCGAAGCAGACTGGGGGAGTCGTCCTTAACTCACATCCAGATCGTCCAGATACTCTGCGCCGTGCTGGGCGATATGCTCCTTGCGGCCTGCGAGGTTGTCGCCCAGCAGGATGTCGAACACCTGCGCGGTGCGCTCCACGTCGGTGGGCATCACCTTGATGAGGCGGCGGCTCTCGGGGTTCATGGTGGTCAGCCACATCATCTCGGGGTCGTTCTCGCCCAGACCTTTCGAGCGCTGGATGGTGTATTTCTTATCGCCGATCTCCTCGAGGAAGGTGGCCTTCTCGGGGCTCGGTGTAGGCGAAATAGGTGCGGTCTTTCGTGGTGATCTCGTACAGCGGCGACTCCGCGATATAGACGTAGCCCTCGTTGATGAGGGTGGGGGTCAGGCGGTAGAGCATGGTCAGCACCAGTGTGCGGATCTGGTAGCCGTCCACGTCGGCATCGGTACAGATGACGATTTTATTGAAGCGGAGATTGTCGAGGTTGAAGGTAGCAAGCTCCTTGTTGTGCTTGCCACCCAGCTCCACGCCGCAGCCCATGACCTTGATGAGGTCCACGATGACGTCCGACTTGAAGATGCGGGCGTAGTCGGCCTTGAGGCAGTTCAGGATCTTGCCGCGGATGGGCATGATGGCCTGATATTCACTGTCGCGGCTGGTCTTGACCGCGCCCATAGCCGAATCGCCCTCGACGATATACAGCTCACGGCGGGAGGCGTCCTTGGTGCGGCAGTCCACGAACTTCTGCACCCGGTTTGCGAGGTCGATTTGGGTCGAGAGTGTCTTTTTGATGCTCTGGCGCGTTTTTTCGGCGTGCTCACGGCTCTGCTTGTTCACCAGCACCTGCTGACAGATCTTCTGGGCCTCGTCGGGCTTTTCGAGGAAGTAGACTTCCAGATAGTGCTTGAGGAAGTCGGTCATGGCCTGAGAGACGAACTTGTTGGTGATGGCCTTTTTGGTCTGGTTCTCATAGCTGGTGCGGGTGGAGAAGCTGGACGAAACGTAGACCAGACAGTCCTGCACATCCTGAAAGCTGATGGCACTCTCGCCCTTTTTGTAGAGGTTCTTGTCCTTCAGATACTTGTTGATCTGGTAGACGAAGGCCGTGCGGACGGCGTGCTCCGGGCTGCCGCCATGCTCCAGCCAGGACGAGTTGTGGTAGTATTCCAGCAGCTGCACCTTGTTGGAGAAGCAGAACGCCGCGCTCATCTTCACCTTATAGTCAGGCTGGTCTTCGCGGTCACGGCCGGTAGCTTCGCTCTCGCAGCTGAACACCGGGGTCAGGCTGTCCTCGCCCGCCGTCTCAGCCACATAGTCGGCGATGCCGTGCTCATAGCACCAGCTCTCCTTCCACGGCTTGCCGGTGGCGGGGTCTTTCTCCTTTTCGTCGGTGAAGTTGAGGGTCAGGCCCGCGTTGACGACAGCCTGACGGCGGAGGACATCTTTATAGTAGCTGCCGGGGACGTCGATGTCGGTAAAGACCTCATCGTCCGGCTTCCAGTGGATGATGCTGCCGGTGCGGCGGCCCTTGTAGGGCTCTTTGTGCAGGCCGCCCACATTCTCGCCCTTTTGGAAGTCGAGGTGGTAGTGGAAGCCGTCCCGGTAGATGTCGGCGGTCATCCATGCCGAGGCGTACTGGGTGGCGCAGAGGCCCAGACCGTTCAGGCCGAGGCTGAATTCATAGTTGTCCTCGCCCTCGCCGTACTTGCCGCCTGCGTACATCTCACAGAACAGCAGCTCCCAGTTGTAGCGCTCTTCGCCCTTGTTCCAGTCCACGGGCATACCGCGGCCAAAGTCCTCGACGATGACGCTGCCATCCTTGCAGCGGGTGACATTGATGGTGTCGCCGTGGCCGTCGCGGGCCTCGTCGATGGAGTTGGAGACGATCTCAAAGATGGAGTGGGCGCAGCCCTCCACGCCGTCCGAGCCGAAGATGACGGCCGGGCGCTTGCGCACACGGTCGGCACCCTTCAGCGAAGTGATGCTTTCGTTGCCATATTCCTGTTTTCTTGCCATGCTGCTCCTCCCGGCCCCGGAATGTTCTTGCAGTGGAGCCGTCTCAAACGCTTTTGCTATATATAGGTATAGATTCCCACAGCGGGAGAAAAGCGATTCTTTTCATTCTTATTTATTAAACCATGGGTTGTTGAAGATGTCAAATAGTCTTTCCCTGTCTGCCGCCCGCAAAAGCGTCAGAAAAGTCAGTCTTATTTTAGGCGATAACACGGGCAAAATATAGAAAGTTCAAAAATTCTCAAAAAATTTTGCATTTACCCCTTTACAAAATCGAAATTTCAGGTATAATAATCATCGTCCGGTGCGCCTCTGTAGCTCAGTCGGTAGAGCAGGGGACTGAAAATCCCCGTGTCATTGGTTCGATTCCGATCGGAGGCACCAGTCAGGAGACCCAGCAGGGTTTCCAATATGCGGCCGTAGCTCATCTGGTAGAGCGCCACCTTGCCAAGGTGGAGGTAGCGAGTTCGAGCCTCGTCGGCCGCTCCATAATGGAGCAGCAATCGTTGTTCCAGTATGGCCCGGTAGCTCAGTTGGTTAGAGCACCAGCCTGTCACGCTGGGGGTCGTCGGTTCGAGCCCGATCCGGGTCGCTCGTCGGAATGTCAGACATTTGTCTGGCGGTCTTACAAGTAAGACCGCCGCAACAAATTCTGAAATTCCTCCTCTTCCCCACAAAATCTTGCTTCGCAAGCTTTCGCGGGGACCCCGAAATTCGAGAGAATCGCTCGGGAGGGTGCGAGGGTAAACGCACCAAATATGCGGCCGTAGCTCATCTGGTAGAGCGCCACCTTGCCAAGGTGGAGGTAGCGAGTTCGAGCCTCGTCGGCCGCTCCAAATGGAGCAGCAACAGTTGCTCCGAATATGGTGACGTGGCCAAGTGGTAAGGCAAGGGTCTGCAAAACCCTCATTCACCAGTTCAAATCTGGTCGTCACCTCCAAAAGATTCCCGGGTGCTGAGGCATCCGGGATTTTTTGTCGTTTTGCTCGTTAAATAATCTACTTATGTGAAAAAGCTTGTCTCCCCTCTTCGCTCTGTGCTATGCTAAAAGAGTCAGCAAGGAAACGGCTAAGAGTCCAGAGGAGGATACAGACCTATGCCAGAGTTCCCGCGCAAAGATTTCCGGCTCCATGTGGGCTGGCGCACCATCAAGACCGCCGTCAGCGCCATGCTGGTCAATTACTTTCTGCCCCGGCCCCGGGTCGTTTCCCTCTGGGAAGGGTTCAAAGGCTCGTTCAAGGAAGATAGTAAGGTTTGAATGCTTTTCCGCGCTCCGCTCCGGCGGGGCGCTTTTCTTTTGCCCTCTGCCGTGATACAATGGGCATACTATCACTTTCCCTGAAAGGAGGCCGCGCCATGCCTGCCGAACTTCACACCACCCTCACGCCGGACACCCCGGTACGCTATCTCAAGGGCGTCGGCCCCAAGACTGCCGAGCGGTTCGAGAAGCTGGGCATCCTGACCCTCAGCGACCTGCTCTGCCACTATCCCCGCCGGTATCTGGATTTTTCAAAGCCCTACTCCATCGCCGAGGCCCCCGCCGACACCGAGTGCGTCGTGAAGGCCGAAGTGTTTGCAAAGCCCGGCGGGCGCATCCTGCCGGGCGGGCGGCGGATGGAGCGCATCACCGCCGGAGACGATGTATCCAGCCTCGAGATCACGTGGTTCAATAATCCATACGCCGCCCAGAAGCTGGAGCTGGGGCAGGAATACTATTTTCAGGGCATCGTGACGGGCGGGATGCTCCGCCGCCAGATGGTCAACCCGCAGGTGCGCACCGACGCGCAGGTGAAGTCGTCGCCCTTCGAGGCCGTCTACCCCCAGACCGAGGGTCTGACCAGCAGCGCCATCGCCAAGTGCGTCCGCCAGCTCCTCCCCCACGCGGAGCTTCTGCCCGACCCGCTGCCCCCCGAGATGCTGAAAAAATACCGCCTGCTCTCCAAGGCCGACGCCGTCCGGGCCATCCACTGCCCCGCCACCGAGGAGGAAGCCTTTGCGGCGCGGCGGCGGCTCATCTACGAAGAGCTTCTGGTCTTACAGCTGGGCATCGGCCGGATGAAGAACCACGGCGCGGCCTCCACCGGCGCGCCCATGAAGAAGGCCGACGCCTCCCCTTTCTGGGAGTCGCTGCCCTTCTCCCCCACCGGCGCACAGCGGCGGGCCGTGGAAGAGATCCTGACCGACATGTCGGGCGAAACGTCCATGAACCGCCTTTTGCAGGGCGACGTGGGCAGCGGCAAAACGCTGGTGGCCGCTGCGGCCATCTGGGCCTGCATCCGGGCCGGGTATCAGGCCGCACTGCTGGCCCCCACCGAGATCCTGGCCAGCCAGCACGCCGAGAACCTGAACCGCCTGCTCTCCCCCTTCGGGATGCGGGTGGCCCTGCTCACCGGCGGCATGAAGGCCGCCGCACGGCGCACCACCCTCGCCGCCATCCGGGACGACGAGGCCGACCTCATCGTAGGCACCCACGCCATCCTCAGCGAGGGCGTGGAGTTCGCCCGGCTGGGTCTGGCCGTCGTGGACGAACAGCACCGCTTCGGTGTGCGCCAGCGGGGCCTGCTGGCCGAAAAGGCCGCGAATCCCCACCTGCTGGTCATGAGCGCCACCCCCATCCCCCGGACGCTGGGGCTGCTGATGTACGGCGACCTCGACATCTCCATCCTCGACGAGCTGCCGCCGGGCCGCAAGCCCGTCAAGACCCGCTGCATCACCGGCAAAAAGCGGGCCGACCTCTACGGCTTCCTTGATCGAGAAATCGATTCCGGACGACAGGTATATATCGTCTGCCCTGCCATCGAGGATGCGGGCGGCAGCGGCCTGAACGCCGTCAAGAGCTACTATGAGGACATCGCAAAAGCCTATCTGCCGGACCGCCGGGTGGGCCTGATGCACGGCAGGCTCAAGCCGAAGGAAAAGGCCGAGGTGATGAACGACTTCAAATCCGGACGGCTGGACGCCCTCGTGTCCACCACCGTCATCGAAGTCGGCGTGGACGTGCCGAATGCGACGGTCATGGTCATCGAAAACGCCGAGCGGTACGGCCTGAGCGCACTGCACCAGCTGCGCGGGCGTGTGGGACGCGGCTCGGCGGAGAGCTGGTGCTTCCTCGTCAGCGACAATGCCTCCGAGTCGGTGCAGAAGCGGCTCAAGTTCCTCTGCTCCACCTCAGACGGCTTCGCCGTGGCGCAGTACGACCTCGAGACCCGCGGCCCCGGCGACTTCTTCGGGAGCCGCCAGCACGGTCTGCCGACCTTGCAGATCGCCGATTTGATGAACGACACCCGCACCCTCCACGCGGCCCAGAGCGAGGCTGCGGCCCTGCTGGCCGAAGACCCGCTTCTCGAGCGGCCCGAACACGCCCTGCTGGCCCGTCAGGTGGAGCAGATGTTCGACAAAGCCGGTGCAATGAATTGAGTAACGAAAAAGGACTGCCCGCGGCAGTCCTTTTTCGTTATCTTCTCTTCCACCACGGCTTCTTCTCGCCGATGCTCACTACATCGCAGAAGAGGCAGCGGCTCTTGGTAGAGAGCTGCACATCCTTGTGATGGCAGCCGAAGAACCATTTCTCGTAAGTCGTTTTCATGACGATCTTGTCGAGGAAGAGGTGCAGCCGGTTATTCTCGCCCTCAGCCAGCACGCTGAAATCCAGAAACTTGCTTGGCGCGTCGTGGGTCAGCACATAATCTACCTGCCAGCCGTTCGCTTCCAGCGCGGCCTCGCAGCGGGCGTATTCCTCATCCGAGGGCATCTCCTGCGGCCACCAGTTGACGTGGGCTTCCCGCTCTTCCTTGTCCGGGCTTTCCGCTCCGCCGAAGCAGAGGTACTTCTTCCCTTCCAGCTCCAGTACGCTGCCCCGGCAGACGTGGTACACATTGCCGCCCAGCGGCTGCACCAGCCCGCCGAACCGCTCCTCGGTGGGGTACTGTTCCAGCAGGTCATAGTTCTCGTGGCTGCCATCGAGGAAAAGGATGGTGTAAGGCCGCTTGCGCAGCCAGTCCAGATTCTTCTGCTCGGCCTTGCTGCCGTCCCACACAAAGCCGAAATCGCCCAGCACAACGACGAAATCGCCCTTGCCGGCCCGGCGCAGCCCCCTTCTTTGAAGCGGTCCAGCTCGCCGTGGGTGTCGCCCGTAAGATATACCATCCTCTGCCTCCTTTTGCGGAGTGTGAAATCGTCCCAAAAGCCTTGTCACGCCCCGCCAAACCTGTTATTATAAAGTATAAGGCCCTTCGCTGAGCCTGTTTTGTTCCGTAAGAACGGACAGCACATTTTGTCCGATACTCTAATATATTATCGCTTTTTGAGGAAAATGTCCACATGAAACGTATCGTCACCCTATTTCTGAGCCTTATCCTGCTGCTGAGCTGCCTGTGCGCGCCGGCTTCGGCCATGTTCGACCCCAGCCTCTTTTACGAGGTGCAGGCCAAGAGCGCCTACATCGTCAACACCGACACCAACATCATCGTCTACGACAAGGACAGCTCCCGTCAGGTGCCTGCCGGGGGCCTGACCAAATATATGACCATCGCGCTGCTGCTGACGAATTACGCCGACCAGCTCGACAACACCTTCCAGATGCCCTTCGCCATCTCGGATTACGTCCACAACAGTGACAATGCCGATATGCGCTCCAATGAGACCTTCACCTACCGGGAAGCCGTCTACGCCATGCTTCTGCGCAACGCCAACGAGGCCGCGATGGGCCTTGCCTACAGCCTTTCGGGCGGCGACCTCGCAGGCTGGGTGAGCCAGATGAATACCCTTTCCCAGCGCATCGGCACCACCGGCAGCACCTGGACGGACGCCTGCGGCCTCGACAGCGGCAACGTGACCACCGCCGTGGATATGTACCTCATCCTGCGGTATCTGATGAGCTTCGACGCCTTCGTGGACATCTCGTCGGCCCCCGCCTTCACCATGCCCGCCAAGGAAAAGCACACCAAGAGTTTCGTGCTGCTGAACCAGAACGTCGCCCTCAACAAGACCAGCGGCGGCAGTTTCTACCGCAAGTCTATGCAGGGCGGCATGTGCGATGTGATGGCCTACAAAAACGACCACGGCGACCAGAGCTATGTTTCGTGGGCCAATCAGGACGGCTCCACCTATATCTTCTGCATCATGCAGAGCCCCGACACCTGTGACACCTACGGCTACGCCAACCGCCGCCCGGCCCTCTATGAGACGACCCGCCTCATCGACTGGGTGTTCCAGAGCTTTTCCATCCAGCCTGCGCTGGACACTGACCTTGCTCTGGCAGAGCTCCCCGTGAAGTATTCCTCCGACACCGACACCCTCAAGCTCTACCCTGACAACAGCATGATGACCCTGCTGCCCTCTTCGGGCGACGGCACCGTGACTCAGAAATACTTCCATCTGCCCGACTATGTCTGCGCCCCCGTCCAGCAGGGCGATGTTGTCGGCACCGTGGAGCTGAAGCTGGCCGGTGAGACCATCGGCATGGTCAACCTCATCGCCGGGCAGGACGTGAGCCGGAGCAGCCTGCTCTACTCTTTCTCGAAGCTGCAGGAGTTCTTCGGCAGCCTCTACCTCAAGGTTGTGCTCGTCGTCAGCGCCATCTGCGCCATCATCTATGTGGCGTGGGTCCTGCTCAACTCCCCCCACACCCGCCATTCCTCCAAAAAAGTCCACCGCTATGGCCGTCCCCGCGACTGAGCCGTGCGGTCAGCTTCTTTTCTGAAAAAGCTGTAAAAAGCAGTTGACAAATACGCCCCCAAGTGGTAATATATACAGGCAGTCCGTGACTGCAAAAAACTGTATATGGGCGTGTTCCCGAGTGGCCAATGGGGACAGACTGTAAATCTGCTGCTTTTCAGCTTCGGTGGTTCGAATCCACCCGCGCCCATGAAAAAACCGCTGGTGTAGAGATACACTGGCGGTTTTCTTTTGCGCAAATATCAGACTCACATAGGCGGGTGGATGAGAACAGCTGCGGCCCGGCGCTTTGCGTCCCGCCGGGCAAAAACAGCCTGCTAGGCTGTTTTTAGCAGCGCGGCTTGCGTAATCCACCCGCGCCCACCAAGAACTCCAGTGTTGTAATGACACTGGAGTTTCTGTTTTATCTGGAAGTTTGTAAAGCGCCGCAAGGGTGGATTCGAACAGCATCGGCCGCCGCTATACGTCCCGGCGGCAAAAAGGCCCCTGCGGGGCCTTTTTAGATGTGCGGCTTGCGTAATCCACCCGCGCCCACCAAAAATGCTCAGCGTATGAAAGTACGCTGGGCTTTTTGTTTTGCCAGACCATAGCAAAAGCCGGCTGATGTCATTCACACCAGCCGGTTTCCTTTTACACCTTCGGATTTTTCTCTTTCCTCTCAAGCTAGAGGAAGAAGCAGACATTCAGCACGATGCCCACAGCGGTAGAAGTGGGCGCGGCCAGACCGATCATGGTCAGGCTGGCGTTGGGCTGGATGCTCATGATGTAAGCCATCGACAGGCGGACCAGAAGGGTCTGCACGAGGCCCTGCACCATGACCCAGACGGTCTTGTTGTTGCCGTTGAAGCAGCCTACCATGCCGAACAGCACCGCTGTGACGATCGTCTCAGGCGCAAAACCGCGCAGATAGGCGAAGGCATTCACAATGACGGCGGCGTCTGTAGTGAAGATGCCGGACAGCAGGTCGCCCTTGAACCACACCAGCACAAACACCGCACAGCCGAAGATCAGACCGATGGCAATACCGGTTAACAGAGTCTGTTTGGCCCGCATTTTGTTGCCGGCACCGACATTCTGAGAGACGAAAGAGGCCATCGACTGCATTAGAGAGCTGGGGATGAGCATGGCGAAGTTGACGATCTTGCAGGCCACGCCGTAGCCGGAGGACGCTTCCAGACCCAGACGGTTGACGAAGGCGCAGAACGCCAGAAAACAGAAAAGAAACCTGCGTCAGAAACTCCTGCAAAGCCAGCGGCAGGCCAATGTCCAGGAACTTGCGGCACTGGCGGTTGAGACGGAAATCAGTCTTTTGAGCTGGAAAGGCAGATGTTTTTCAGCAGCATCGCCACAGCGCACACGACGCTGACAGCCTGCGCCGCCGCGATGATGGCGGACACCACAGTGCCGCCGACGACGACCTGCCCGATGTACTCGGGGTGCTTTTCGCCCAGATAGCGGGCGATGAGGACGGTGATGCCCATTGCAAACTGGGTCACTACAAAGGTCACGAGGTTGAGCACCTGACTGCCGGTGGAGACAGCGGAAAGACCCGAGGTGGTTCCGAAACGACCCACCACCAGCAGGTCTACCGCACCGTAGGCGGCCTGCAGCACCAGCGCGCCCAGAATGGGCAGCATAAAGAGGGCCAGCTTTTTCGGGATGCTGCCCTGCGCGAAATCGCTCTTATCGCTTTTCAAGAGAAGTTCTCCTTTCGCACATAACTTGATAGAATGTCTCGATGGTGCGGATGGTACACTCCGCATCCTCTTCGGAGATGCTGTCCAGACAGGGCGCAAGCTCCCGGAAATAATCCGCATCATATTTCTTCGAAAGCTGCCGCCCCGCCTCAGAGAGAGACAGGTATCCAGAACTACCACGAATACTATGCCAAGGACGAGAACTGGAAAAATTTTGTTCTGCACAACAAAGGCCCGGAAGCGTGGGAGCTGGACAAGGCGGAGCGCCAAATGGTGCTGACCGAATTTATTCCATACCTCAAACAGCATTGCAATCTTTCGGCCATGGAGCAGACTGCTACCACCGCTTTGCAGGAGGGGCAGAACATTTCACCGGAACAGACTGCCTATTACAATGCAGTTGTGACCTATGTGCAGGACTGCTGCCCGCTGCTCAACCAAGGCCAGTATAACTTGCCGAAACCACCCAAGCTGGCCAACTTTGACCAGAGCTTACAGGACTACAAGGTGCAGGTGCAGACCGAGATTGAGCAAGAAGCGGCGACTGCCGGAATGACCGTAGAGGAATACGCAGCGGCAGATTTTGAGGCACCACAGCAGGACAGCTTTTCCATTTACCAGCTGCGCAATGAGGATTCCACTCGTGATTACCATTTTGAGCCCTACGACCGCCTGCAGGCCGCTGGCCGGACCGTGGACAAAGCCAACTATACAGAGGTGTGCGCCGCACCGCTGGCTGCGGGTACCACATTGGAGGACATCTACCGTACATTCAATGTGGGCCATCCGGCAGATTTCAAGGGACACTCGCTGTCTGTTTCGGATGTAGTGGTGCTGCACCAGAATGGGCAGGACACCGCCCACTACTGCGACAGTGTGGGCTTCCAGCAGGTGCCGGAGTTCTTGCGGGAAAATCCGCTGCGCACCGCAGAACTTTCCACAGAACAGAACGAAAACATGATTGACGGTGTTCTGAACAACGCGCCCTCCCTGGGCGAGTTGGAGGCCAAAGCAAAGGCCGGGGAACAAATTTCTTTGACAGACCTTGCCGCTGCAGTCAAGGCCGAAGAAAAGGCACCGAAAGCCAAGAAATCCCGCGCAGCCAAACTGAAAAAGCCGTCTATCCGGGCTCAACTGGATGCCGCAAAAAAGGAACAGAGCAAGCAAACACAGCCACGGGAAAAGTCAAAGGAATTGGAGGTGTAGACCGTGCAGAAATTTGAAAATATGGATGTGATCGCTGCGCTGGAAACTATCATGCACCAGAACACTGCATACTACCAGAGCGATTTTGCCTATGACATCAAGATGATGCGGGAAGCGGCCCGCAGCGACCAGCCGGAAGATAAGCTGCTGTTGTGGCTGTCCCGGCCTTCTGGAACATTCTGTTTCCGGGAACGTGATGTGCTGCTCAAAGACACCCAAGCCTACAACACATGGAAATTCTGCGGCGAGCAGACCCACGACAGGATTCTTGCCTATGCGGTGGAGCTGACCGGCGCAGCCAACGGAACCGTGCAAGGCAATCTGTATGAATTGAACTATCAGCAGCATTTCCAACACATCCGGGAAGCCGCCCTGCCTGTGGGTGCCAATCGTCTGATCTACGAAAGCGGGATGCGGGAGATTGGCCCGAAAGAGCATTTTGACAGCCGCCCGGACAAATATTTCGGGGAGTTCGTGCGGTATGAAATGCAGCCCCGTGACCCGGAACTTCTGCAAGCGGCAACTCGGCAGGAGCAGCGCAGTCGAGAACCGGCACGGCCCGGTGATTTCAAAGACATCTTGCGTCACTGCACACTGGGCTGATCGAGGCCGAGGCTCAGCGTATCGCGGCAGATATGAAGCGGCTGGCTGCTCCCAACAGCCCGGACAAAAATCATTTTATGGTGGAGGTATCGCCCTACTTCAT
>ENA-OQIF01000510-OQIF01000510.1-human-gut-metagenome-genome-assembly--contig:-NODE-510-length-14011-cov-2.191948_pt1 | contig 14011 bp, 14 predicted proteins | sample MGYA00242574_ERZ504738 | MGnify/ENA primary metagenome ERZ504738 (study PRJEB26092, sample SAMD00036437) | human gut metagenome | host: Homo sapiens | study: EMG produced TPA metagenomics assembly of...
CAAGAAACGGTTCAGCGAGCTCCTCGGCGAGTTGTTATCAAGCCACCCGGTAAACCTGCACTGGTACCTGAAACCGATAAACGACCCGCGATACCACTTAGTGCGGTTGAAGAATTTCAAAAAGATAAAGCCAAGAAAATACAGAAAGAAGGTAATAGCCATGTCAGTAAAGAATCCAACTCGAGTCGTCACCGGCGAAGTACGTCTTTCGTACGCGAATCTTTTCGAGGCGAAATCCATCCAAGGATCAAAGCCGAAATATTCGGTAAGCCTCATCATTCCCAAATCTGATAAAAGCCACGTTGGCGAAGATTGAGGCCGCTATCGATGCAGCCATTGAAGCAGGCACAGCCAAGTTCGGCGGTAAACGTCCAAACAAGGCTGCACTGAAGTTACCGTTGCGTGACGGGGATACAGAACGCGATGACGAAGCGTACGCGAACTCGATGTTTGTCAACGCTAACTCCACTACCCCACCTCAAGTGGTAGACGAGTCGCTCGCCCCAATCTTGGATCGCTCCCAGGTCTACTCAGGGTGCTACGGCCGCGCGAGTATTACCTTCTATGCCTTCAACACCAATGGCAATAAAGGGATCGCCTGCGGACTGGGGAATGTCCAAAAGCTTAGGGACGGTGAACCGCTCGGTGGCGGACACGTCAGCGCTGAGGAAGACTTCGCGGCGTTTTCTACTGCTAACGAGGACTTCCTTAACTAGCAGGTAAGTGCACACCGGTGGTGGGCAGTAACTGTATGGCTGCTGCCCACCACACCTGATTTTGAAGGATTGCAACCTTGAGTTATTTGAGTATTGATCTGGAAACTTATAGCCCCCTTAATCTCTCCAAGACTGGGATCTACCCCTATGCTGCCCATCCTGACTTCCAGATCCTCCTGTTCGGCTACGCCATAGACAAGCAGCCAGTGCAGGTGGTTGACCTGGCGAGCGGAGAAAAACTCCCAACGAAATACTTGCTGCTCTGGGTGGATCCTGGCGTGGTTAAGTGGGCGTTCAACGCATCCTTCGAACGCATCTGCCTATCCGCCTGGCTACACCGCCACCATCCAGAACTATTACCTCAAGGCAGTTTCCTAGATCCTACTCAGTGGCGCTGCTCCATGATCTGGGCTGCATATCTTGGGATGCCAATGAGCCTAGACCAAGTAGCAAAAGTACTGAATTTACCAGTAAAGAAAGATGCAGCTGGTAAGAAACTAATCAAGCAGTTCTGCACCCCAGCCGCCCCAAACCTGATCCACAAGGGCGCGCGCCGTAATCTACCGTCCTCGGATCCGGGAGGCTGGAAAGCATTGATCAAATATAACCGCCACGACGTGAAAGTCGAACAAGCCATCCACACCCGCCTGGCAAAGTTTCCCGTACCGGATGAGGAGTGGGAAGCCTATACCTTGGATCAGCGCATTAACGATGCTGGGATCAAGCTCGATGCGACCCTTGTGGATGCCGCCGTTACCCTCGATGAAAAACACCGCGAGACAACTCTGTCTCGAGCACAAGAAATCACGGGTTTAGATAATCCGAATAGCCCGATACAGCTTAAAGACTGGCTGGCTAATAACGGTTGCCCTCTCGACTCGCTTACGAAAACTGAGGTCGCAACCGCCCTCGAGGACGCTACCGGAATAGTTAAAGAAATACTTCAGCTGCGCGGAGATCTCGCAAAATCTTCCGTCAAGAAGTACCACGCCATGCAAAGCGTCTCTGGGGCGGACAAGCGAGCGCGCGGACTCCTACAGTTTTATGGAGCAGGACGTACCGGACGTTTTGCAGGCAGGTTAGTTCAAGTGCAGAATCTACCTCGCAATTATCTGCCTGATCTCGACCAGGCACGCACCCTAGTCAAAGACGGAAATCTTGAAGCCGTGGAGCTGCTCTATGATTCGGTACCAGACACGCTCTCTCAGCTAATCCGCACCGCTTTCATACCCACCTCGGGTAACCGTTTTATTATCGCTGACTACAGCGCTATTGAAGCCCGCGTGATTGCCTGGCTCGCAGGTGAAAAAACTACCCTCGAGACCTTCCGTGACGGCAAGGATCTATATTGCGAGACTGCTAGTCGCATGTTCAAAGTTCCAGTTGAAAAACACGGCGCAAACAGCGAGCTACGACAAAAAGGCAAAATAGCGGTACTGGCTTGCGGATACGGCGGCTCTATCGGTGCGCTCAAAGCAATGGGAGCCTTAAAGATGGGGTTATCCGAAGACGAGCTGAAACCCATAGTTGATGCGTGGCGGGCAGCCAACCGAACATTGGTGTGGCTGTGGCAAGAAGTCGAAGACTCAGCCTTGACAGCGATCACGACCAAACAGACCGTGCAGCTACGTAACCTGACGTTCAGTGTTGAGTCCGGGATCCTATTCATCACCCTGCCGTCAGGGCGGCGGTTGGCGTATGTGAAACCTGGTCTGGGCGAGAATAAGTTCGGTGGCACCTCCATCACCTACTGGGGCGTGACGACAGGTCGGCGGTGGGGACGGCTCGAAACATACGGCGGCAAACTGGTTGAGAACATTGTTCAGGCTGTTGCCCGCGATCTTCTCGTTCACGGCATGCACAACGTCGCCAATGCCGGGCATCAGATCGTCATGCACGTCCATGACGAAATCGTCGTCGACGAACCCGTGGAATCGGGCGCAAGTGTTGAACAGATTTGTCGGTTGATGTCGAGCCTGCCCGACTGGGCTGACGGGCTTCCGTTAGATGCAGACGGCTACGTATGCAACTACTACCAAAAGGACTAAGTACTACCGATCTTCTGCGTCCAGTTTGCGGATTACGGGTTCTTCTTACTGGAGCTGTCTTTGCGGTTGAAGCAAACTCGCCAGGTTTGCAAGACTCTCTTCTTCAAGAGCAGCTGGGTTGAGCATCATGTGTTCAATCAATGCCGCTAGTTGCTCTTGAGGAAGTTGAGCCAGTTGTCTGCGAATGTCGTCTACGCCGTTGGCGTCGACGATGTTGGCGTTTGTGACTAGCCTCATTTGCTGGTCGCTGTATGCGCGAGCAGCGGCAGCGGCGATCAATCGTGCTTGCGCTTCCGCAGGGGACATCTCCATACGTTCTTCATCGGAAACTTCAACTACCTGATCACTGGATACAGTATCTTTCTTGGCTTCCGCGAGGACTTCGGCTGCTTTTAATCTGGGTCGAGGGCGTGAAATCTTCGATGCCGTCTCTTTTATCGAAGGCCAGGCGGTCTCATTCCACCATCTTTTTACATGTGGCTTAGCTCGCTCGATGCCAATACCGATGAGATTGGAAACTGCTAAGGCAAGTAATCGTGCCAGTTCCTTGTCTTCTTCTCTTAACTGGCGCTCTCCACTCGAAATGTACATAGTGTCGGTGACGTAACCGGAACTGAATTCGAAATCCTCATCAGTCGGCACAAAACGAGCGTTTGCCTTAAGTCGGCCATCTTCATCGAACAGGTTTTGGCTCCATCCTCCCTCCTTCTTCATTCCAGGAGTGAGTGAATCGTCGTCCCATTCGTAATAACCAGCTTGGCGCCCCATTTAAACAATTTTACCCTTCATCATTCATAAAGCAGCGGTACACGCTTTCTAAACGGAAATGAAACCCCCAAAGCCCGCATGCTGGCGATGGGGGTTAACTCTTTCGTGGTTTCTGGCCTTCTACTGAGAGCCGCAGTCTCGGCGCACCCGGTGACGAGTCATATATCCCGGTTCTCAGAAGGGAGCCGGTCATGGGAACCGGACTACAGACTTTCACAAATCAAACGTTCGGAACGATCCGCACGATCACCGCCGACGGGACTGTACTGTTTTGCGGTCGTGACATCGCTACCGCACTTGGCTACGCGAACACGAAAGACGCTCTGGCTAGGCATTGCAAGGGGGTCGTGAAACGCTACCCCCTTGAAACGCCCGGTGGTATCCAGCAGGTCAGGTTCATTACCGAAGGTGATCTGTATCGGTTGATTGCATCCTCGAAGTTGCCTGCCGCTGTCCGGTTTGAAGCATGGGTATTCGATGAGGTGTTGCCCTCGATCCACGCCACGGCATCTACGCCATCGATGATCTGCTAGAGAATGACGAGTTTCTTGAGCAGGCGATTGTTCATTTGCGTCGTGAGCGAGCTAAACGTCTCGCCGCCGAGCAGGCTTTGCTTGAGGCTGCACCGAAAATCTCGTACTACGACATTGTTCTGCAATCCGACTCGTTGTTGACAACGACCGAGATCGCCAAAGACTACGGGTTGAGCGCGAAACGGTTGAACCAGATCTTGCTCGATTCGAGGGTTCAGTTTAAACAGTCGGGGCGCTGGTTCCTTTACGCCAGATACGCGGAGCAGGGTTATACCCAGTCCAAGACGCATGAGTTTGATGGCGGTAAAACTCGCACTCATATGTATTGGACGCAGAAAGGTCGCTTGTTTATCTATGACTTGTTGAAGAACCAGCATGGCCTGTTGCCCATTATCGAGCGTGAAGGGCAGGACTCCTAATGACAAGCCCAGCTATGTCGACGGTCGAGTTTGGGATCTCGAAGAAGAACGCTGAGGGCTATCTCGATCCGACTAGTTTCAAAGCACTGCAAAGCGTCCAGCGCACCGAGTTCGGTTACCGGCCACTGGTCTACATCTGCTCACCCTACTCAGGGGACGTGGAGTCCAATGTTGAGCTGGCACGGGAGTTTTCTGCGTTCGCTGTCGGCCAGCAGGTGATTCCGCTGACTCCGCATTTGCTGTATCCGCAGTTCTTGAATGACGACGATCCTGATGAGCGTGAGTTAGCGATGTTTTCAACCGGATTCTGCTGACCAAGTGTGAGGAGATCTGGGTTTACACCGGGCGGGTGTCGTCTGGGATGCGCACCGAGATCGAGTGGGCCCGCGAACTTGAACTACCCATCCACTATTTCAACGCTGATTTCCAGGAGGTTACCTTTTGATGCATCCCTTCACGCTTTACGCCACTGACATGGCAGGTCGGCAAACCAACAGCCACTACCCTAACCGCCACGAGATCACCAGCAGACCCGACTTAGAAATGACGGTGTGTTTTGATCATGTCGCAGCCACCTACAAGAATAATCATCGCTCGAGCGCGAACTTCCTGGTTTCGGATTGCGTGGTGATGGATATCGACAACGACCACAGCGAAAACCCCGACGAATGGGTCACGCCCGAATCGTTGGGTGAGGTGATGGCAGGGGTCGAGTTTATGACCGCCACCTCCCGCAACCATATGAGAATCAAGGGCAGCGAGTCGGCTAGGCCGCGTTTGCACGTCTACTACCCAATAAGCAAGATCGGTGACGCTAGCGAGTATGCAGGGCTGAAGAAACGCCTGGCTGCTCGTTTTGATTTCTTTGACCATAACGCACTCGACGCGGGCAGATTCATCTACGGAAACCCCACCGCCGAAGTGCATGTTTTCAAGGGTGAACAGCTACTGGATGAATGGATCGCGGCAGCTGATGAGCAGGACATGTTTGCTGCCTTCGATGCCTCCACGATTGCTATCGGTGAGGGCTCTCGTAATGCCACACTCTCTCGCTTCGCGGGCAGGGTCTTGATCCGCTACGGCAATACCGCCCAGGCGCGGGAGTTATTTCATCGTAAAGCCACCCTTTGTGACCCGCCATTACCAGATGCAGAGTTGGGCCTGATTTGGGATAGCGCGTGTAAGTTCGCTGCCAAGGTTGCCGCCGAGCCGGGTTATGTGCCGCCGGAGGTTTATGAGCAGCTGACGAGTCTGCGCCCTGATGATTTTACCGATGTTGGTCAGGCGACGATTCTTGCTGGTGAGTATGCTGACCGGATTTGTTATTCGCCTGCTACCGCGTGGATGGCATACGACAAGGGTGTGTGGGAGGAAAACGAGCCTAAAGCCCAGCATGTTGTCCAAGAACTCACCTCCCGGCAGATAGAACAAGCCCAAAAAGAACTGGATACAGCCACCCAGCAAGCAAGCCGGCTGGGAGTAACAGCAATGCTGGTAGCGATGAGCAAGGCCAAAGCCCTCTCTGCATTCACCCGGGAGCAATCCCAGGTCTACCAGGAAATGATGGCAGCGCAAGAATGGTTAAAGTTCATATACAAGTGCCGCTCAGATCGCACAATCTTGGCGGTCATGCGCCAAGCACGCCCGTTAGCGTTGATTAACCCGCAGGTGCTCGATGCCGACCCTTATCTGCTCAACACCCCAAGCGCCACCTTTGATCTGCGCGATACCTCCCGGCACGAACACAGCCCCGCTGACATGTTGACTAAACAAACTGCCCTCGACCCATCCGATGAGGGGATGCAGATATGGCTAGACAGCCTCGCCGTCACTTTCGGAGCAGATAAGGAGTTGATTGGGTATGTGCAAAGGGTGTGCGGGCTAGCAGCTATCGGCAAGGTCCTCATCGAAGCCCTGATTATCGCCTACGGGGATGGAAACAACGGCAAATCCACGTTCTGGAATACCATCGCCCGCGTGTTGGGCTCTTACGCGGAGACTATCTCCTCTGAAGTGCTGATCGCTGGTAAGAAAAACAACGCCAAACACGAGATGGCAGAAACCAGGGCTAGACGCTTGTTGATCGCCGGCGAAAAATGATGAAGGCGTGCGCCTATCAACCTCATCAACCAAACAATTAGCTTCGACTGACAAGATCGCTGCAGAGAAGAAATACAAAGACCCCTTCTCCTTCACCCTTCCCACACCTTGGTTTTGTACACTAACCATCTACCGCGAGTGGGAGCTATGGATACTGGCATCTGGCGCAGATTGATTGTGATTCCGTTCGAGCAAACCATCACCGCGAGTGTGGACATCAAAAATTATGCCGACCATCTATACGCCAGAGCCGGCGGAGCGGTGCTGGCATGGATTATGGAAGGTGCTCGCTTAATCCACTCTGAGAACTACCACCTGGCCCCACCTAAACAAGTCGTTGCCGCATCGGAGGCATACCGGGCTGCTAATGACTGGTTCGCTCACTTCCTTGAGGACTGCTGCCAGGTAGGCCAAGGACTATCAGAGCAGTCCAAAGACCTCTACGACGCGTACCGGTCTTGGGCAATAGGCAGGGGCGAGTATGTGCGCTCCACTAGCGATTTTATGCTGCCGTCGATAAAGGCGGATATAGGCGAAGGCGAACAGCTCGGGCACGATTCGTAGATGGGCTAGCTTTGATCAGCGAATTCGACTTGTAACCGGCCAATAGTGACAGTCGTGTCAGTCGTTACTAGCCCTTTCTATAGGAAATAAAAATACAGTCCTATATAGGGTTTTAGGGACAGACCGACACGAGTGTCACAGATCTTATGAAAGACGTGACATGAAAGAAAACACCTAGAAACGAACTGAAGAAATCAGTCGAAAGCATCGGCGGGATCTGCTGGAACTTGTGTGCCCCGGCGTCACTGGCGTCCCAGACCGGATCTGCTTGAAGAGCGGACGAGTTGTTTTCGCTGAAGTAAAAGCACCAGGAGCCAAACCTAGGCCAATCCAGAATCGCCGTATCAAGCAGCTGCAAGGTCAAGGCTTCCAAGTCTTTGTGGTAGACAGCCTAGATGGGATTGCGGAGGTGGCAAATGCGTTACAAGCCGCATAACTACCAAACCCAGGCAACGGGTTTCATCATCAACCATGACGAAGCCGCAGTGTTCTTAGGTATGGGTTTAGGAAAAAGCGTCATTGCGCTGACCGCGATCTGGCAGCTTGTCCTCGACTACTTCCTCGTACAGCGAGTGCTAGTAATCGCGCCGCTACGCGTGGCACGCGATACCTGGCCACAAGAAGCGCTCAAGTGGGATCACCTTACGGGGCTCACGTTGGCGGTAGCCGTCGGTAGCAAATCCGAGCGCCTAGGCGCGTTAGCTAAGTCTGCAATGGTGACGGTGATTAACCGGGAAAACGTCCCCTGGCTGGTTGCCCACTACGGCGCGGCCTGGCCTTTCGACATGGTCGTCATTGATGAACTCTCCAGCTTCAAAAACCACCGTGCAAAGCGCTTCACCACGCTGGTGAAGATGCGACCCTATGTAAGCCGTTGGGTTGGGTTAACCGGAACCCCAGCCTCTAATGGCTTGATGGATCTATGGGCACAGTTCCGACTCCTAGATGGCGGTACCAGACTGGGTAGATATATAACCCGGTTTAGGGATCGTTGGTTCGTGCCTGATAAACGGGGCGGTATGCAGGTGTTTACCTATAAACCGCGAGCAGGTGCTGAGGACGAGATCTATGAGGCCATCTCGGATATGACCTTGTCGATGCGCACCACTGACCACCTCACTTTGCCTGAGCTGACGCTAACAACCACGAAGGTAAACTCGCTAAAAACAGCGGGCAGTATATGAGCGTCTAGAGCAGGATTTAGTGATTGAGTTGAACGGGCAAGTAGTGGATGCGGCTAACGCGGCAGTCCTATCTGGAAAACTCCTACAACTGGCAAGCGGGGCTATCTACGACGAAAACGGAGATGTCATTGCTGTTCATGGCGCGAAGCTGGATGCACTCGAAGATTTGGTTGAGGCTGCGAACGGTCAGAACCTCCTCGTTGCCTACTGGTACAAACACGACCTGGAACGCATCATCGAGCGGTTCCCGCAAGCCCGAGCCCTAAAGACTGCTGAGGATATAGCGGCTTGGAACAATGGCGAGATCACTTTCGGTTTGATTCACCCGGCCTCTGCCGGTCACGGCCTGAATCTACAAGCAGGTGGGCACTTGCTCATCTGGTTCTCCCTGACCTGGAGTCTGGAGCTGTATCAGCAAACTAACGCCCGTCTTTACCGGCAAGGCCAAACCCAGCCGGTAACGATCACTCATCTGGTCGCTGAAAGCACCCTCGATGAGGCAGTACTTACAGCCCTAGACGCCAAGAACCTCACCCAGACTGCCTTGATCGAGGCAATCAAAACACAACTGGCAAACCACTCTAGATAAGGAAAATTCATGATGCATGTGATGACGAAATACTTAGATACCCGCAAGGCAGCAATCAGCGCCCTAGAGGACTACCCACTGATGGAACAAGCAGCCAGCCAAGACACGCAAGCTGAGGCAAACCAGCTACGCGAAGACCTCGCCAGCCCTACTAGCCCCAAAATCACTGGCATGCCCCGCTCACGCGACCCCCACGCTGGTGAACGCCGCATAGCTGCCACCCTCGACAAGATTGATCTGCTCGCAGCCCGTAGCCAACAAGCCCAAGAGTACCTGGACTGGTTCCTGCCCGCCTGGCAAGCACTCAACACCGATGACCAGTTCGTGTTGGAAAACTTCTTCCTCGGCCAAGGCAATCAAGACGAACGAGTCCAAATGATCGGTGACCACTTCTATATTGAACGAGACAGTGTCTACCGGCGAAAGAACCGAGCATTAGATCGCCTGGCATTAGCACTGTATGGCAGACGCTAACTTGCACCCATGCGTTAGCAAGTATCCGAACCCTGCTATGGAAATCGTTATTTAACCCTGAAATACTGTAGGTGGTTGAAAATATAGGAACGAGCCCTCCGGCAAACAGTTATCACTGCCCGGAGGGTTTCGTCTTGGCCGACAAAGGACGGTGAGGCTGGTGCCAAGCAAACCAAAACATCCCTGCTCAGCGCCGGGCTGTCCCCAACTAACCCGCGAAAGGTTCTGCCAAATCCACGCCAAGAAAGCAGACAAGAACTATCGCAGGTTTGAACGTGACCAGAGAATCAACAAGCGTTACGGTGCACGCTGGCGCCGGATTCGTGCCGCATACATTTTCTCAGCATCCTTTGTGCGAAGACTGCCTGGAAAAAGGACTAACCACCCCAGTTGCTGAAGTCCAGCACGTCCTACCCTTAGACCATGGCGGCAGCCACGACTTTTCTAACCTGCGCAGCCTGTGCAAACCCTGCCACTCCAGGCAGAGCGCGTTAGACGGTGACAGATGGAGGCAAGCCCTACAGGTCTACACCTACTAGATTTCTTGAAAACCGCAACACAACCATTGGCACTTCCCCACCCTAAAAATATCGACCTTGTTCCCACGCCAAGTTACGGGACAAGTCGAGGATTTGGTTAGGGTTGGGGGCCTCGAATCTCTACAGCCTTGGCGAAGGTCAGCGGGCGGGGCCAACCGTACACAAAAAGACCGAATCAAACAGGGTATTAACCTGCATTGGTCCCTCTCTGCTTCATCACTATTTGTTGTTTTGGGATTTTCTGCTCTGGAAAGCCAATAGACCGCAAGGCAGCAGGTGTGGAGATGGGAATCGCACTAGGTTGCCATCACTTTTCTTCTTGCCCGTCCGGTTTCGCCTTCCCCCATGGCTTATGAGTGACGGGGAAAAATAAACGCACACCATAAAACTGGCGGCGATTTTTCCCGACTGGTAGGTGACCTCTTACCAGTGAGTTAATAACTGATTTCTATGAAGGAGGAATCATGGCAGATCAAATGGTTTTGAAAACACAGCAATGGTTGAACACTACCTACGGCAGTAAGACTGGGTTCGGTTCAGTCTCAGAGAACGGTCGAACCGGATGGGACACGATCAACGCTTTGATTCGTGCCCTGCAAATCGAGCTGGGTATCACAGCCACAGCGAATAACTTCGGTGCCGGGACGCAGTCACGTTTTAAGAATCGTTGGCCGAACGGGATCAGCAAAAATGATTCTACCAGTAACGTGCATGGCATTATCCAAGGAGCCCTGTGGTGTAAAGGATACCCAGCAGAATACGGAGGTATCACAACTAAGTTTACTGATAATGTTGCTTCTTCGATTCGGGATTTGAAGAGCGATATCGGGTTATCGTCATCATCTTCCACGATTAATCTGGAGCTGATGATGGCACTGCTATCAATGAAGCAGTTCAAACTGTTGTCAGCCTATGGCGGTAAGAGTGCTATTCGAACAGCGCAGCAAAAAGTAAATCGCCAATACAAGGCATACACGGGTATCGTTCCAACTGATGGTTTGTACGGGCGTGAAATGAACACTGCCCTGATCCAAGTGTTGCAAGCCATCGAGGGATTCAGCCCTGCGGAGGCGACCGGTAACTTCGGTAACGGCACCCGCTCACGCCTACAAACGATTAGCGGTGGCTCGAGCCAGTGGGTATGGCTAGCATCGGTGGCTTTAGTGTGCAACGGGTATTCTGTTAGCCCTACATCAACATGGAACTCTAGGATTGCTTCAAAAATCCGTACGTTCCAGAATGATTTAGCATTACCTGCCAGCGGTATGGTTGAATCCAACCACGTGGATGAGCCTACTGACCTCTAAAGGTGACCCGAACCGCGCGTGCGTCGCGTGTGACACAAGGTTCGAGATCACTGACGAGTTAGCCAAGCATTTGAAAGCAGACGGCTACCAGATCGTGGGACGCTACCTGAGCGAGCCAGGTCAAGAGAACACTGCTGAGGCTGACTATTTTAAAGGCCTTACGTACTGGAGAGTTAGAGCGAATTGTTCGTCACGGATTAAAATATTTCCCAATATTCCAAGAGTACTCGACTAAACTGAGACATTTTAGTGCAGAAAATGGTGCTCGCCATGCCCGTAAAGCACGAGCAGCCGCACAGCGCCTCGGGGTGCCACCCACCATCATCTACTTCGCCGTAGATTACGACGCCACCGACCCTGAAGTGACAAGCCATATCCTTCCGTACTTCCAAGGTGTGCGTGGAAGTCTCGGAGGTGGATATAAAGTTGGAATCTACGCCTCAAGAATATCTGCACCCGCATCATCGAAGCAGGGTATTCGGTTGCGTCGTTCGTTTCCGATATGTCCACAGGATTCTCTGGCAACCTAGGCTTCCCAATTCCTATTGAATGGAATTATGACCAGTTCACTAGAAATAAGTAATTACAAGGGCCAGGGTTTTGACTTGGATCGAGTCGCCTACTCAGGTCGAACGCCCGCAGTAAGTTACGTTTCAGAATCGAATGCTGGTGGCACTTCTGCTAATGCCAGCGTCAATTACTCCAAGCTTGCTCCGATTGATCTGATCTGGCATCTGGAGAAGCGCTTTGAGGAACTACGCCTCGACGGCAAAGTTGGTAAAGACTATGTTGCAGGTTCTCACTCGGGAGGAACTTGGGTAACTGTCGCAACATGGCGTTGTGTGCTCAATTACCTGGCAAAAGCATATCTACGTGATGGCGACAGTAACTCAGCTGTGAACTGGTCCATATCTGCCGAAAGCTTCAGGACTGCTGATGCTAGTGTGCTCGAAAATGACACTATAGGCAAGAAAATTATTGACGCTTTGAATCGTTATATTGATAGCACATGGCGCCAATCCATGACAGACAAGAATGGGGAAACTGTTGATCTGGCGCATTTAGCAGCAACAACGCTGGGGTATTCCAACTGGAATGTAATCCCCGATGCTTGGACAGGCTGGGCCGGAGACCTAGCAACAGCTATGGAGAACATCCAAAAAACACTCGAATGGAATCCCGGCGCAGACCGCGATCAAGTAGCTGCGGCGTTGGTCGGACAAGGAAACGATTACCGTCAGCATCCTGGTTTACAAGGACTAGTTCTCGATAAGAAAAACGACAAGGGAGAATGGGAATCTATAGGAAATAACTGCAACCGTGATGATCTCTGCTGCGATGGAGACGCCATCGTCATCGCCAACACGTTAGAAAACAGCGACGACTCCAACGCACATCTTCTGTAAGAAACACTGCGAGAGTACTATAACAACTCCAGCAAACTAGCCAACAGATTCAAGCAGATCGCCTGGAGCTTGAATGCCAACAATTCTAGTGAAGCGTACAAGAAAATTAGTGAATATGCTGATCTAGATAGCGCCGTTCTAGGTTGGTTCCTGGCTGGATATGTCGAGAAGGACACTCGTTTGGCGGCTTGCCGAAAGCTAGCTGAATTCATCTACTGATAGTTGGTTCGGTCTTCCTCTTGGTGTGGTGCTTGGGTAAAAACACCAAACCCAAGCGCCACACCACCAGAGACAAGCGCGCCGATGGCGGGAATAGCGAACTGGCTCAGTAGTTGAAAATAAGAATTACTACGAACCAACGAGCCAATGCCGTCAAGGGAAAACAAAAAAGCCGAGAGTCCGATAAAGGCTCCGAGCATAAGCTGCAGTATTCGTATAGATTGAATACCAATTATGTGCCTAGTAAATAGCAGGACAAGAATCGTGTAACACACGTAGGCGATTGATATCAGCAGGAAACCAGCGAAAAACCCCAAATCCCTGACTTGGCAGTTTTGGATTATCGCGAAGAAAAGCCACGCCCCGGCGAAATACGCTGCAGTACACACAAGAAGCACAGCTATCTTTCTCAATGTTCATTCCCTCGCGTTCCGACACGCGTTATGACGCAGTGGCACAAGTGGTATTCATACACATTAGTACATGTTATCAATAGGAACTATAAATATGGCGAAAGACGGAACCAATCGCGGGGGGGGCGCCGCGTGAGGGTTGGCGCGAAACCCGACCCGCTGAGTGAGAAACTCGCTAAGGGGCTGCCTGCTACTCGCTTGGAAGATCCGCTAGCGAGCCCTTTTGATTTCGAGGGCGCAGATGTTGGTGATGGCGCGGTGCTTGCTGGTGAGGTGATGCCCGAACCCTCTGAATACTTAAGCGATATTCAGCGTGATGGTAAACCGCTGGGCGCGGACATTGTGTATCGGGAGACGTGGCGCTGGCTTGATGAGCGTGGCTGCACGAGGTTTGTTTCTAAGCGTCTGATTGAGGCCTACGCCCAGGCGTTCGCCCGCTATGTGCAGTGTGAGCAGGCGATCTCCAAGTTCGGTTTGCTCGGCAAGCACCCGACCACGGGGGCTGCTATCGCTTCCCCGTTTGTTGCTATGAGCCAGTCTTTTGGTAAGCAGGCAAACTTGTATTGGTATGAGATTTTTGAGATTGTGCGGGCGAACTGCACTAGTGACTATTCGGGTGCGGCCCCGGGTGATGAGGTTATGGAGCAGTTATTGAAATCCCGCTCCTAGATGCGTCCTCGTTGCTTACCGGGGTTATTTGGGGCGTTTTGTTGCGCTGAAAGCTACCCCTAG
>ENA-OQIF01000511-OQIF01000511.1-human-gut-metagenome-genome-assembly--contig:-NODE-511-length-13986-cov-7.087164_pt1 | contig 13986 bp, 13 predicted proteins | sample MGYA00242574_ERZ504738 | MGnify/ENA primary metagenome ERZ504738 (study PRJEB26092, sample SAMD00036437) | human gut metagenome | host: Homo sapiens | study: EMG produced TPA metagenomics assembly of...
AGAAGACAGCTCTGATGCAGACAGACCCTGCAGTGTTTCCATACAGGTATAATCATAGTAATAGTCTGCAGTAAACCCACGGATACCCACCTCATCAAATGCCTGGCAGGCAGAAACGAAGCTTTCATAATCCGTTGGAAGAGGAATATCATACTTTTCAAAAAGATCTTTGTTCACTACAAAACCATGGGCATCTGCACACACAGGAAGCCAGTTTACACTGCCATCCTGATTTTTGAAATTGTTAAGGTAGGTATCATAGACAGCACCTGCCGCATTGGTTGTGGAAAGATCCATCAGACTGTCCTTCAGGGGGCTTGCATCATGGAGGGAAAACCTGCAGCAGGTTATAATATCCGGCAATCCGCCGTTTTCATTCAGAAAACGATAGAAATCCAGATCATTATTGCCTACTACAAATTCAACGTTGATATCCGGAAGCTGTTCCTGGATGTATGGCGCATATTTTTCATACAGCTTTGTGCTCCATAAATACACTGTGATGGTTTCTGCATCTTCTTTTTCCGCACTTTTCCCGCCGCAGCCAGACAGAAGTGATACGGCTGTCACCATCGCCAAAAGCACAGAAACTAACTTGTTCCATTTTTTCTTTTTCATTATAACTTCTCCCTCTGATTGCGTTTTACTAACTCATTGATCACTTTTACTAATAATTTCCCATCAACAGGCTTGGCAATATGTTCATCCATTCCTGCTTCCTTTGCTCTCATTTTGTCCTCAGTGAACGCGTTTGCTGTCATGGCAATGATCGGTATCACTTTTGCATCCTCTCTGTCCAGAGAGCGGATCATCTTTGCTGCTTCATATCCATTCATGACAGGCATCATAATATCCATAAGAATAGCATCAAATTCTCCAGGACTGCTTTTTCTGAATATGTCAACAGCCTCCTGTCCATTCCATGCTTTGGTCACCACAGTGCCTTCATTCTGAAGCACAAATTCTGCAATCTCCATATTCAATTCATTATCCTCTGCCAGAAGAACATGGAGCCCCTGGATAGATGCTTTCGTTTTTTCTTCCGTTTCAGTCCTGTCCTTCATATCTGCATCAATCTGGAATGGAATCCGGATCACAAATGTAGTCCCTGTGCCTTCTTTACTTTCAAAGGAAATGGTTCCGCCCATTTTCTCCACCAGTTTTTTTGTGATTGGCATTCCCAGTCCTGTTCCGGCGAATTTTGTGCGGCTTCCTGCATGTTCCTGTGCAAATGGTTCAAAAATGCGTTTCTGGAATGCCTCTGCCATTCCGATCCCGGTATCTCTGCAGACAAATTCCAATGTGGTCATTGCTGTCTGTTTTGATGGGATTTCCCGACAGCTGATATAGACATATCCGTTTTCTTTGTTATATTTCACCGCATTAGACAAAATATTCATCAGAATCCGTTTCACATGCACCGGACTTCCAATAAGATTCCAGTGTGTAACTTCTTTCTCTTCCCAAATGATCCGGATATTCTGCTCCGCAGCCATATGTTCAATCACACCCAGTATTTCCTCAAAAATACTGTTCAGATTAAATGGGATTTCTTCCAGAACCACTTCATCTGACTCCAGCTTGCTCATGTCCAGAACCTCGTTTATCAGTTCCAGCAACAGATGAGATGCCTCTTTGATCTTTGCCCTGCATTCCGTCTGTTTCTCCATATTGTCTGCATAATAGTCTGCCACATTGATCATGCCGCAGATTCCATTGATCGGTGTCCGGATATCATGGCTCATTCGCTGTAGAAACTCGGTTTTTGCCTCATTGGCTGCTTCTGCTTTTTTTGCTGTTCTCAGAAGTTCTGCTTTATATTTTTCATCTTTTTCCTGTTCCTGTTTCCGGTGTGCCAGATCCGCTCTGTAACCCCAGAAGCAGAATATACCGAATATGAGTAAATAAAGAAAAACGACAGCTGTTACACTTAGCGGCAGGTTACGGAATACTTCCGTATCCGGAAGATAGGCATAAATATAATAATCCCTCTGCTTCAGCATGATTCCGTAACCTCCGGTTCCTTCATTTTTTAAATGAAAAATATGCTGACTGTCTGTATGCTCTTTCATTGCCTGGACAACCTGGTTGCCGGCAGTATCCTGTCCCAGCAGGCTTTCATCGTTGCTGGCAACAATGGTTCCCTTGTCTGCAACAATAATCGTTCCATCTTTCTGAGTGCTATAGCCCTTTAAAAGGTTCTGTATTGTCAGGGTATAATTTCTGACAAATTCCGAAGATGTATAATAATAGATTGCAACCATACCTGGCCCATCTTTTCTGGCACAGGCTGCAATGTCGATACGTGATCCGTCTTCTCGGTCAATCCGTTCCGAATAAGATCTTTCTTCATATCCGGTAAAATCCATGATAATGTCTTTTTTGCAGATAATCTGTGATCTCATTGGTCAGAGCCTCATCCATGCTGTATTTGCAGACTGTCTTTCCCTCTGCATCCAGCACAAGGATACCATCCACCCAGAGGGTCTGCAGATTTTCTTTCAGAAACTCCTGGCTTAGCCGGCCGCCGTTTTCTGTTTCCATGTCGATATTCGTACTCATCTGTCTGGCACTTTCAATGGCGCGGAGGAGTACTTTTAGATTCCGAAGCTTCATTATAATGGGTATAGGTGGAACACTGCACTTTGACATAGTTTATAGTTTTCACCATCCTGTTCTCTGCTTCTTTTTCTCTGCCTGAAAAAAGTAATACAGGGAAGTTGCAGTCACACAGATTCCAAGCAGAATGCCGAATATCCAGAATCGCTTTACTTTTATTCTTCTCCTAATATCCAAGATCATCCACCTCCAGATACTTCTGGGGATCATCCAGATAATTTTTAATGATTTTCAGGGATGTGCCATCCTGACGCATTTCTTCCAGCGTCTGATCCATCTGCTCACAGATTCCTCTGTCATCCTCTTTTGCAAAAGCAACACCTATTCCGGTGATCATCAAAGGTTCTTCCAGGATACGAAAGCTTGCGTCATAATCCTTCATATACTGGACAACAGATTCCTCGTGTGCTGCAACTGCATCTACATATCCTTTTCCCAGAAATGTATAGATCAGCTCCCGGTGTCCCAGGATGATCAGATTTCCCAGCTTTGGGATTCTCTCATCCGTCCGGTTCAGAAAGATGCCTTCCGGTTTGGTTGTGGACTGAACAGCCAGGTTCTTACCCTCCAGATCACTCAGTTTATAGATATCACTATTCTCATTTACAGCAACCACCTGACGGCTTGCTACATATGGTCCCGCCCAGCGGTAATCATCAAGACGCCCTTCCATGGAAAAGCAGCCCATGATACAGTCAATCTCTCCGCTCTCCACCAGTTCTTTTTTCTTCTCCCAGTTGATCCGGACAACGTCCACCTGATATCCCATTCTTTTGAAAGCTTCTGTAGCCAGTTCTACATCGATTCCCGTCGGTACACCATCCTCATTCAGATAATTGTATGGTGGATAGTTGTCACTGCCGAGGGTAATAACAGGCCTTTCGGTTTCTTCTTTCGTGTTATCTGTGTTTTTACACCCTGCCAGGGTGACTGCTAAAATTCCCGCAAGCAGAATGCCTGCAATCACTCTTTTTCCTTTCATTTTCTGTCCATCCCTAACTATCCTTTTTGATTCTTCTATGTCCGGTTACTTTCCATTCGTCACTGTACAGTGACCTGCGGTTCGGTACCCCCCCCGCCGGATTTTATGCTTCTAATCGTCTTTTCCAGCACCTTCATCTCAACCGGTTTTGAAACATGTGCATTCATGCCAGCCGCAAGGGAATGCTGAATGTCTTCTGAGAATGCATTGGCAGTCATGGCAATAATCGGTATCGTCTTTGCCAGTTCATGGGAACTTCTGCGGATTGCCCTCGTCGCCTCATAGCCATTCATAACAGGCATCTGCACATCCATCAGGATCATGTCATAATCACCTGGAGCAGACTGTTCAAATGCTTTCAAAATCTCTTCGCCATTTTCACAGATGGTACATTCCGCACCTTCAATCTTTAACAGTTCCGTCAGGATCTCCGCGTTCAGCTCATTATCCTCTGCACACAGGAATCTCATTCCTTGAAGGATATTACCATCCTGTTTATCTGTTTCTTCTTGTGCCGCCAGAGCAACTGTTCTATCCTCTGCAATTTTCAGATCCATGAGAACCTCAAAACAGCTTCCCTGTCCCAATTCACTCTCCACATCAATGGTACCTCCCATTGCCTCAACCAGATTCTTAGTAATCGCCATTCCAAGTCCGGTTCCCTGTATTTTATTTGTAATGGAACTTTCCGCACGGGTAAACGCATCAAAAATTGTATCCTTGAAATCTGCCGACATTCCCATACCATTATCGCTAACTAAGAAACGGTACTTTGCATAGACAGATGACTTTGTCTCACATTCTTCTACAAAGAACTGAATTTCCCCACCTTCCTGGGTATACTTCACTGCATTGGAAAGCAGGTTGCTGAAAATCTGTATCAGGTGAACCTGATCCCCATTCACCCACTCATGCTGAATATTTTCTTTTATGATTGTAAGGGTCTGCTGCTTTTCATATATTTGAGTATGAAATATAGTGTTAAGTTCCTGTACAAGATCCAGAATAGAAAAGTCAGAATATTTGAAGACTGTTTTTCCTGCCTCAATCTTGCTCATATCCAGAACGTCATTGATAATTCCCAACAGATGCTGCGATGAAATATCTATTTTATCTGCATACTCTATAACTTTTGCTTTATTACCTGCATCATGTCTGATCAAAGATGTGATACCAATGATTGCATTCATAGGTGTGCGAATATCATGTGACATATTAGACAGGAAATCCGTTTTCGCCTTATTTGCATTTTCAGCTGTCTGTAAAGCCTCTGTTGCAACGTTCTTTGCCTTTTTCAGTTTTTGATTGACTACTTCCATTTCCTTCATTGTTTGTAAATGAAGTTCATTATTTCTTTTTTCATATTCTGCTTTTTGATCTGCAAGACTAAGTCTGGAAATACTGTAGAATAATCCGGCAAAAAGTAAAAGTATAAAACCTGCCATGAGTATTGTTGTAAACAACACCGTTTTCTGGTAATCCATCAGCACATTGTCCACAACTCCCTTGGCCACAATGCACACCAAAATGGTGTTGTTGCTTTCTATCGGGCAATACCCCAGATAATAGGGGTTCTGTTTTCTCAAAAGTGCAACTCCGGATTCTCTGTTATCAAACTTCTTTTTGAACAAATCCGCCTCTTCTTCTGTAATAGCCTGTTCCCCTTTTAAATGTTTTAACAAAGAATAATTACGCAGGTATTTATCTCCACTCTGGTTCGTATACGTAATATTTCCGTCATGATCCAGCATGAACAAATATGCTTTTCCATGATAACCTTTCAATTTTAACATGGAATCCAGTTTCGAATGATCATACACAGTTCCAATTGCCGTATAAGTTTCTCCATTGATCGTGTATTCCTGACATGGAATCGCAACCAGATAACCGTCTTTTTTCTTCTGATCATAATCAAGACGCACCAGTTTTCCAATATTGTATCCGTTCTTTAAGTCCAGCAGAAGTTTACTTGGCATATCAATCCGCATTTTTGTTCCACCTGCTGATATTGCCTGACCATTTTCCTGAAGGAATATAAGAGTACTTTCCGATTCTTTTTCCCATGCTTCAAAGAAATTTTTGTTCGTATCCGTTTCAAGAGACAGTTCCCTCTCATGAAGTAAGAATTCCTCAACCAACTGCAGCTGGCTGTAGTATCCACTCACCTGAAGATCATAGGTCTGCTGTATCTGTTCAACAACAGCTCCCATACTGCTTTTTCCATTTTCGCTGATATACTTATTAGACTTACTTATAAGATACTTGATACAAACTAAGCTTAAAAGAATCATAAGTAGTATAAGCAACAGCCTTGTTATTTTTTTTCTTTTATTTACCGCTTGTTCTATCTCCACTTTTACTGTTCAACCTCTATATAGTCTTCCGGTGCTGACGGCTGCTGTCCTTTTGACATTGCTTCGATCCATGCACTTGATAATGTTGTATCTTTAAGCTGCTCAATCTCACATTTCGGATTTATTTTTTTCAAAACGGACATTGTGGTGTCTGTAAGAAGAATCGAGTATTCCTTTTCTTTGTCTATTTTCTTATCATTAACTGTTAAGTCCTTTAACGAAAATCCACTTTCCTCTTGATTGACGATCATTTTCATACCGGATGCAATTGGTAATTCGTATTTATTGGTTACGTAAAAATTCTCATCCGCATCGGCGAGATAATTTTCCACGAGTTCACAAACCTGTTTACCATTGATTTTTGTAAAATATAATGCTGTATCTGAACTCTTCGCTGTCATCATGCCAACCCGGCTGCTGGTGCATTCTCCTTTGTACATAGAGGAAGTGAAATAATAATATGGTGCCAGAGCCAGCTGTGCATCATTTTCTTCTCTGATCGTAGTTAAAATGGAAGATGCTGCATCACGGCCACTTCTATCGTTCAGTGAAATGGAATATTCATTTTCAAAATTCATCATTGCTTTTTCTTCTGGATCTTTACGATTCATTACACTGCGAAAAGTATCATAAGCCTGTGTTTCATCCATTTCCCCTGACAGTAATCCGTGAACAGCCTCAAGACTTGCATCAAATGATTTTTGGGCGGAATATCGGATATAAACAGCATTATGATTAATTTCCTCTTCCAGTCCAGGCACATCCTGCATCATGGTTGGAACATCTGTATTCAATGAAATAACACCGCTTCCATCCGCAATCAGCTTTTGCCCCTCTTCTGAAATCATACAATCCAGCACATCCAGTGCAGTATCCAGTTTCTCCCGGTCTTTTTCCAGGTTTTTGTTAAATGCAATGTTTAAGGACGGAGTCATATACACATAGGATTCATCCGATGTCTGTGAAAAGTAAGGAATACGGGTCAGCTCCGCATCCATCTGTTTCTGCAGCTGCTGCATAACCGTCGGATGTCCATGAAACATTGCTGATTTTCCCTCGACAAACATCTGGATTCCTGTATCGACGTCAATATTGATATCTTCTTTACCAAAGTGCGAGTCCTTAAGAAACTGACTGGTTTCTGAAAAAATACGTTTCCATAATGTATCATCAAACTTCACTTCATCCGCTGCAGTCTCTGCACCGTTTCGCCATTCAATACCATCCAGGCTTGTAAACTCACCGATTGCTGCAGCCTGGATGATTTCATTATTAGACCAGTCTTCACCAAGATCCATGGAATACGGTTTTATGCCATTATCATAAAACTGCTGACAGGCCTGTACATATTCCTCATAATTTTCTGGAATCTTTACGCCATACTGATCAAACAGTGTTTTGTTGGCAATGATCGTCTGCGGAATACCACAGATTGGCAGCCACTGGATTTCATCCTCCTCATTCTTATAATATTGCACCGCATAAGAATAATACTTGGAAACAACATCATAAGAAGCAAAATCCATAAGATAAGGCTGTAAGTCCTGTGCATCTGTTCCAGAAAATCGACGTACTGTTATAATATCCGGTAATTCATCATGTTCTTTAAAATAACTGTATAAATCGGTATCATTGTTACCTATAATAAATTCAATATCCTGATCTGGAAACTGTTCATGGATATAGGGTGCAATATTTTTCATCAAACGATTTTCCCACAGATAAACGGTAAGATGATCATCATTTATAGATACTTCTTTCTTTGACTGTCCACATCCAGACAAGACAGCAGATGCTGCAAGTACACCTGACACCACTGCTGTCAGACAACGTTTTGCCTTTTTCATACTTTTATTTTCCTCATTTTTTCCTGATAAAATCATTATTGTTACGTCTGTGAAATAACACCGTAAAAAAGCACCGTCAGACAGACAGTGCACCTCATTTTATGCAACTGGCTGCCATTTTACAGGCCCTGTAGCTTTGCGTCCCAGACTTTCATCTGGTTTGCCAATTTCCTTATTATAGCTTTAATCTTATGCAAAAAACTGATTTTATTATACTTTAGTGTTCTACTATACGCAAGAAAAAGATTAACATTTTAACGTTCAAAAGCAAAAAAAAGAACAGCCGATACATATACTCGAACTGTTCTCCTATTAAGTACGTTACATTATTTTACAATAAAACTTCCAGAAATATGATATCTATCATATTTTCTGGAAGTCCTGTCTTTGAGCAAGTGGCTAACTCGGTTAAAAAAGCTTTCAATCCTTGTTTCAATCCCTCTGAGTTCATCATACAATCTGTCGTTTCACCCCTTATTTTCTGACATTTCTGTGGAAATATACTTTTTTCTTCCTCCTTCATTGCGAATCTTTCCGGGAAATGCTATAATAGCCAAAGTTGAAAGCGCGAAATCCGAAGCATTTGCAAGCTGCTCCGGAAAAAAAGACCATCCCCCGGACAAAAAGAGAGGGGATATGTCCATCCTACTGGACATAAGAAAGGAGTTATTCTATGCCTTATGATGACGTACAAAAATTTTCAGAGGCAGCCGTAAACAAAGCAAAGCTGCTGAAAGAACACCCGGGGAAATACTTTCTCCGTGCAGTCATGGCCGGTTTCTTTATCGTGGTTGCCATGATTTTCTCCAACGTGGTAGGCAATACGTTCCAGAGTACAGATCCTGCCTGGGGAAAACTGCTTGGCGGTATTGTGTTTGCCATTGCGGTTCTGCTGATCGTTTTTATCGGTGCAGAGCTTTTCACCGGAAACAATCTTGTTATGGCATTTGGGGCCTATGACAAAAAAGTCTCCTGGGCACAGGTTGGAAAAGTATGGCTGGTAAGCTACATCGGAAACTTTGTCGGATGCCTGATTCTCTCCGTAATTTTCGTACTGGCAGGTGCTTCCGGTACTGCCGATTATTACGCAGGATTTATTGGAAATAAACTTTCCATTCCTGCCGGAGAAATGTTTTTCCGTGCCATTCTCTGCAACTTCTTCGTCTGCCTCGCCGTTGCCTGCGGCATGAAATGCAAAAATGAAGTTGCCAAATTTTTCATGATTATACTTTGCATCGCCGGATTCGTTGTTGCCGGTTTTGAACACTGCGTTGCCAATATGGCCACCTTTGTTACCGCTGCACTTCTGGTCCCAGGCGGCATTTCTCTGACTGCCGCATTGAAAAGTATGGTCATTGTAACTATAGGAAACGCAATAGGAGGCGGTGTGCTCCTTGCCTGGCCGCTTCGAATGATGAGTGCAGATAAATGACAAAATCTTTATACATTGCGGAAAAACCGAGCGTTGCTCAGGAGTTCGCAAAAGCGTTAAAACAGAATATGCAGCGCAGGGATGGATACTTAGAGTCGGATCAGTCCGTCGTAACCTGGTGCGTCGGTCACCTGGTTACGATGAGTTATCCGGAAAAATATGATCCTGCGTTAAAAAGGTGGAGTCTCGAGACCCTGCCTTTTTGCCTGAAAACTTCAAATATGAAGTTATCCCGGAAGTAAAAAAGCAGTTCACCATTGTGAGTAACCTGCTCCACCGGGAGGATATTGAAACCATTTATGTCTGTACCGACTCCGGGCGGGAGGGAGAATACATCTATCGTCTCGTCGCGCAGATGGCCGGTATCAAAGACAAGAAACAGAAGCGTGTCTGGATCGACTCGCAGACAGAAGAAGAAATTCTGCGCGGTATCCGCGAAGCGAAGGACGAAAGTGAATACGACAATCTTTCGGCATCCGCTTATCTCCGCGCCAAAGAAGATTACCTGATGGGCATTAATTTTTCCCGTCTTCTCTCGCTCAAATACGGAAGCGCTGTCGCATCGTATCTCGGCACTAAATATCAGTCTATTTCCGTCGGCCGTGTTATGACATGTGTGCTCGGCATGGTCGTACGCCGGGAGCGCGAAATCCGCAGCTTTGTGAAAACACCATTCTACCGTGTCATCGCCGGTCTTTCCTTAAATGGACGCAATTTTGAGGGGGAATGGCGCGCCGTAAAAGGCAGCCGCTACTTCAACTCTCCGCTTCTCTATAAGGAGAACGGCTTCCAGAAAAAAGAGGACGCACAGAAACTGATCGAGGAATTAAGCATGCAGAATCCTCTGATCCCGCATGTCCTGAAAATGGAGCGAAAAAGGAAATAAAAATGCGCCACTGCTTTACAACCTTGCGGAGCTGCAAAATGACTGTGCCCGCTTTTTCAAAATCAGTCCGGATGAAACGCTGAAAGTTGTTCAGGAGCTTTACGAGAAAAAGCTGGTTACCTATCCGCGAACCGATGCCCGTGTGCTTTCTTCTGCCGTTGCCAGGGAAATCAGCAAAAACCTGCGCGGCCTGCAGCAGTACGGCATCTGCAGCGGCCTTGCAAATGAAATTTTGCAGGGTGAAAGCTGGAAAAAGATTGGTTCCACCCGCTATACAAACGATAAACAGATTACCGATCACTATGCGATCATTCCGACCGGACAGGGCCTTAACAATCTGCGGAACCTCTCGGAACTCTCCGCAAAAGTTTATGAGACGATTGTCCGCCGTTTTCTCGGTATCTTCTATCCGCCGGCGGTCTATCAGAAAGTTGCTCTTGTCACCGAAATCGGCGGCGAGCAGTTTTTCTCCAACTTCCGTGTTCTCGTGCAGGAGGGCTATTTAAAAGCCATGCAGTATTCTTTCTTCCGTAAGAAAGAGGAGGACGACGAGGGCAGAAAGGAAGACGAGACGACTTGCGATCCCTCTTTTCTTGCAGCGCTGTCCCAGCTGCAGAAAGGCAGCGAGCTGAATCTTCTCGACCTTTCTATCAAGGAAGGAGAAACCTCTCCGCCAAAACGCTACACCTCCGGTTCGATGATCCTTGCAATGGAAAATGCCGGACAGCTCATTGAAGACGAGGAGCTGCGCGAACAGATTAAGGGAAGCGGCATCGGAACGAGTGCGACGCGTGCTGAGATTCTGAAAAAGCTTGTCTTTATCAAATATCTTGCTCTGAACAAAAAGACACAGGTTATCACCCCGACACAGCTTGGCGAAATGATCTACGACGTCGTACACCAGTCGATCCGCCCGCTTCTGAATCCGGAGCTGACGGCAAGCTGGGAAAAGGGACTTACCTATGTAGCGGAAGGCTCCATTACCTCCGAGGAATATATGGGAAAACTGGAAAACTTTGTGACACGCCACACGGTAAATGTGAAGCAGATGCGGAATCAGTTCCAGCTAAAGAGCAGCTTTGATGCGTCCGCGCCGTATTACAAAAAAGCCTCTTCCACGCGCTCCCGTACCGGGAAACGTACCGCTGCAGAAGACTCCTCTGCAAAGTCCTATTCCACCGCCAGAAAAAAGGGCACACAGAACTCCTGAAATGTGGTAAGATAAACAGGAACTAAAACAAGAAAGGATGAATCACGCATGAAAGATGCAACCATTTCTGAACTTTATGATTTAACCCAGACCATTGCCGCAAAAATCTTTGAAGGCAAAACGTATCCATGGGAAGTGCTTCCGCTCATTAAAGATTTTATTCTTGAACTCGGCGAAACACTCGATCCGGCAGAATACGAAAAACGCGGCGAAAATGTCTGGATCGCAAAAGATGCCGTGATCGCACCGACCGCTTCCATCAACGGCCCATGCATCATCGGAAAAGGCGCGGAGATCCGCCAGTGTGCTTTTATCCGCGGAAATGCCATCGTCGGCGAGGGCGCTGTCGTTGGAAACTCCACCGAACTGAAAAATGTCATTCTCTTTAATAAAGTACAGGTTCCGCATTACAACTATGTCGGCGACTCTGTTCTTGGATACAAAGCCCATATGGGTGCCGGTTCCATTACTTCCAATGTAAAATCCGATAAGAAGCTCGTTGTTGTCAAAGGCGCAGATGAACAGATCGAAACCGGACTGAAAAAATTCGGTGCGATGCTCGGCGATGAAGTTGAGGTCGGCTGTAACAGCGTATTGAACCCGGGAACGGTTGTCGGAAGAAATTCCAACATTTATCCACTCTCCTGTGTTCGCGGTGTGATCCCGTCAGGTCATATTTTTAAGAATGCGAAAGAAATTGTCAAAAAAATCTGATAATTAAAAAAATTCTCTTTTATCGAGAGAAAACCAAACCGATTGATTTAAAAGACCGCCGGAAATTTTATCGTTTTCCGGTGGTCTTTGCAATTTTTTATCAAAATATGCTGGACGAATGACCAATTTTGTGAGACAATAACCATAGGTCTGTGAACAGGCTGGAAACAGTCCGTTCGAAAGACAAAAGCTCAAATAAGTACATATTTGAAAGGAGTTTAACAATGACTTATTCACACGAAGTAGAAATGATGTGTCCGGTTGCCCAGGGCGTGCATCACGGTGCAGCTCCGATTCCGGAGGAAGCAAAATGGGTAAAAGCAAAAGAAATCAAAGACATTTCCGGATTCACTCACGGTATTGGCTGGTGCGCACCGCAGCAGGGTACCTGCAAGCTGACTCTGAACGTAAAAGAGGGCGTTATCCAGGAAGCTCTCGTTGAGACCATCGGATGTTCAGGAATGACTCATTCTGCAGCTATGGCATCTGAGATTCTGCCAGGACTTACCATCCTTGAGGCACTGAATACTGACCTTGTGTGTGATGCTATCAATACTGCTATGAGAGAGCTCTTCCTGCAGATCGTTTACGGAAGAAGCCAGAGTGCATTCTCCGAGGACGGACTGGTTGTAGGCGCAGGCCTGGAAGACCTTGGTAAAGGACTTCGTTCCCAGGTTGGTACCATGTACGGAACTCTTGCAAAAGGACCTCGTTATCTGGAGATGACCGACGGTTATGTAACAGGTATCGCTCTGGATGCAGATGATGAGATTATCGGTTACAAATTCATCAACTTCGGAAAGATGATGGACTTCATCAAAGCCGGCGATGATGCAAACACAGCTTTCGAAAAAGCAAGCGGACAGTACGGACGTGTTGCTGATGCTGTTAAGATCGTTGACCCGAGAAAAGAGTAATCAGATAATTTAGGAGGATAGGAAAATGGCTTTATTTGAATCATATGAAAGAAGAGAGAAACAGATTCTGGCTAAGCTTGCTGAGTACGGAATCAACTCCATCGAAGAAGCTGCAGAAGTTACAAAAGCTGCTGGCCTTGATGTATACAAAATGATCGAAGGCATTCAGCCAATCTGCTTCGAGAATGCAAAATGGGCTTACACTGTAGGCGCAGCAATCGCAATCAAAAAAGGATGCCGCAAAGCTTCTGAAGCTGCTGCAGCAATCGGTGAGGGACTTCAGTCCTTCTGTATCCCGGGTTCTGTAGCAGATCAGCGTAAAGTTGGTCTTGGCCATGGTAACCTTGGTAAAATGCTTCTGGAAGAGGACACCGAGTGCTTCGCATTCCTGGCTGGACATGAGTCCTTCGCAGCTGCTGAGGGTGCTATCGGTATCGCTGAAAAAGCAAACAAAGTACGTCAGAAACCTCTGCGTGTTATCCTGAACGGTCTTGGAAAAGACGCTGCTCAGATCATCGCTCGTATCAACGGCTTTACTTATGTAGAGACTGAGTATGACTACTACACCGGAGAACTGAAAGAAGTATTCAGAAAAGCATACTCCGATGGACCGCGTGCGAAAGTTAACTGCTACGGCGCTAACGACGTTCGTGAAGGCGTTGCTATCATGTGGAAAGAGAACGTTGACGTTTCCATCACCGGAAACTCCACCAACCCGACTCGTTTCCAGCATCCAGTTGCAGGTACCTACAAAAAAGAGCGTATCGAAGCTGGTAAAAATACTTCTCCGTTGCTTCCGGCGGTGGGAATGACCTACCGTATGATCTTTCATGTCTATTATACAAGCAGAATTGTTCCTGAAAGAGTGCAAAGTATTTTTTATAGAAAGTTGTTTCTGTTTCTGTTGGTTCGGTTATAGGATTCGTTATCTGTCATCGAATGCTCCCATTCACAAATATAACCGTTGAAAGTTGGGTTATTCATGCAGTTCTATATTGCATTGTGATTGGTATTATTTTATTTGG
>ENA-OQIF01000513-OQIF01000513.1-human-gut-metagenome-genome-assembly--contig:-NODE-513-length-13940-cov-4.313400_pt1 | contig 13940 bp, 18 predicted proteins | sample MGYA00242574_ERZ504738 | MGnify/ENA primary metagenome ERZ504738 (study PRJEB26092, sample SAMD00036437) | human gut metagenome | host: Homo sapiens | study: EMG produced TPA metagenomics assembly of...
AGAAAAGGAAAGATTCGGACAGTCAAAAATGATTCGATATGTTTCAGGAATTGACCAGATGATCTATCCGATTGCATTCATCAAAAATAAAATACCGATGGCGAAGCGATCAATCGTTTGTAGTTATCGTCTATGTCGTTTTCATGCGCTGGAAGCCGCAGAAACACAGGCGTTTTCAGCCCTTAACATTCCACTTGCCACCCCATGTTTTGCGCCTTATCGCTCCTGCTCCCGCGCCCTGCTTTGGGACGGGTAAAGAATACTATCGACGTTCTTTTTGACAACGCCGTATTCCTGCATTTGCTTCTTGGCTTGCCGATAATCTTCATACAATTTGGTTTTCCTGTCGTTTAAGCTTCTATACTCCTTGCGCAGCGCGGCGAGATCGGGCAGCTTCTTTATCTGCATTTTTTCCCTTGTCCTGTCCCGGTACGACGACGGATAGCCCATGCTCTTTACATATCCTGTCGCTGGTGCGCCGGATAAAGTGATAGCTTTGCTTGTTGGAATGGTACTTTTTGTAGTCAACGAAGCTAACCGCGTTGAAAATCAAGTGATTATGCAGATGGTCTTTATCGACGTGAGTTGTCAAAACAAACTCATACTTGCCGCCTAATACCGCCCCGGCAAGTTCCATGCCGATTTTGTGCGCTTCTTCCGGTGTGGTTTCTCCCACCGCAAAGGATTGTATCAAGTGCCGCCCTAAATGTGTGCCGCGATCTCCGGCAGCTTCCCGCGTCCATGCAAACTCAATATCGGCGGTTTCCAGCCCGCAGCCGAAAGAGGACGCAAGCAGCTTCCCGTCTGTCTTTTCGGGATTTAAGATATAGTCTATCGCAGCCTTTAAGGTTGATTTAATAGGGTGCGTCTTTGTAACCGCCATATCTCGTCCACCGCCTTTTTAATGTCCTCTATATCCTGCCTGTAAACCGTCCCCGTCGCATTGGCGCGTTTTGCAATTTGGTTGATGTTCCGGCTCACCGCTTGCAGTTCCCGGATATATGCTTTTGTGTCGCTTCGGTCAACGACAAGAATATACCCGTCTATCGCCATTTTACGGAAGTATGCCCCATACTGCTTTATGGGAAGCTGCTTCATCTTCTCGTCGATCAGCCGCTTTTCTTCTTCCGTAACGTAAAACTTCATCTGTATATTTCTCTTTCGGTTTTCCATTTCCGCACCGCCTTTCGGTATAAGGGTTTGGGATTATCCCAACAAGCATTTTCCGCAAACGGGTACTCGTTTGCTGTGCTTGCTATCTACTCCATACCCCCACCGAAAGGCGGTATTTGTTGCGCGTTCCTTTGATTTTGGACGCAAAAAAGATTGCAGCCGCCATGCGCTGCAATCTCCCGATTTCTCATATTGTGAGGTTAATCCTCTGCTTTTTCGACTTCCGTTATCTCCCTTGCTGTTGCGGTTACAATCCGTATGCCTTTATCGCTCATACCGTCCAGCAGCGCGTCAAGCTGCCGCCGCCCGGTGGATTTCTCCGCATTGCTGTTCGGGAAGAAAAATTGATCTACCGAAATATGATACCGGGTTACAAGGTCATAGAATACCTGTAAACTCGGCTGTTGTCCCTTGTTCTCGATATTCGCAAGGTAGCGCGGGGAAATATATAACTCGTCGCTTACCTTTTTGCGGCTCTCGCCGTATTCATTTCTCGCGGCTTTTATAGCTGCCCCGAAAGCCTTAAAGTCGTACAATGGTACGGGTCTTTTTGCCATTTTCATTCACCCTGTTACATTTTACAGTTCACCTTTCTTTTTGGATATGTCCACACAATTCATATCATTAGGTTAAATACTTCCTGTTGTGTATTGACAGTAGACTGATTTTCTGATAAAATAAAATTTATGTAAAAGGAGGTGGCGTTTATGTTGCATAGCATGCGTATTAGATAAGCATTGAAAAAAAGGATTTTCCCATTTTCAACATGGGCTTTTTTGTCATGCTTATTTTGCGGATGCTATACAAAAAACTACGACGTATAGATATAGTATAGACATAGTGCAAGCTATGCCTTAGTTTTGTTGTACTGCTCTGTGCATTATAAATGCAGGTCAATGCTCATGTTGAGGATTGACCTGCATTTTTTTGTGTAAAAAGGACGAGTGAAATATAATGCTTAAAAAATATTGGATAAAATGTCCGATTTGTAACGGAAAGACGAGAGTTCAAGTATTTCATAATACTGTATTAAAAGATTTTCCTCTTTTCTGCCCTAAATGCAAATTGACGCATATCATTGATGTAGAAAAATTAGAGATTGTAATCAAAAATACAGAAAAACAAACTTTTATTATTTAGAAGAAAGGATATAAAAATGAAACGTTTACCTAAATATACGCCTGCGGAAGTACGGAATGATCCATACGGATTTACTTACAAAGAAATGTCGGAAGTTATTGGCGAGAATGAAGCAAAAGCCTTATATGAAGAATTATATAAGCAATTACCACGCAAAAAAAATCTATCAATGTTGGTAAAAAATATTTGCAAAAGCAGTGATACTGAAAAGTATGTTTACGAACTGAAAGACAACAAATACATTGAAACGGTTTTTATCAAGCGGCGAGATGGTGGAACTGTTTGCGTGAGCACACAAGTCGGTTGTCCTGTTGGTTGTATTTTTTGTGAGTCCGGGCGAAATGGCTTTGTTCGTAATCTAACATCGTCAGAAATCGTACAACAGATTATATTGTTGCGTCGAAAAGTAAACCGTATCGTTTTTATGGGTATGGGAGAGCCTTTATTCAATTATGACAACTTGATAAAAGCAATCCATATTCTCCGAGATAGATATGGGCTCAACTTTCCAACCGACGGCATTACCATATCAACAGTTGGTCCGGTCGATCAATTAAAAAAATTGCGCGAGGAACATCTTAAAATTCAGTTGACAATATCTTTACACGCAGCAACACAATCTGCAAGAAATCGTATTATTCCTCACATGCGCATATATGCTATTGAAGATGTTGTTAAGCAAGCCTTATCCTATTCTGAAAGGCATAATCGCAAAATTGTCTTTGCGTATTTGCTTTTACCGGGTATAAATGACCGGCCCTCAGATGTAAGACAACTTGCAAAATGGTTTCGGGGCAAAAAAGTTATGATTAACGTGTTACAATACAACCCAACAAGCAATTCAAGAATTAAAGCACCACAGAAACGGGAAATAGTTGCATTCAAACATCAATTAGAGCAAGCAGGACTTGAAGTTACTATGAGAGTTTCTCATGGCAGAGAGATTAACGCGGCTTGTGGACAGTTAGCTAACACATATAATAAATTCAAAAAAAAATGATTAAAAGTGCCAGACGCATAGACGCAGAGCCGATAACGCATTAGGTCAAAAAACCTATGTGTTATCGGCTTTTTTATTTAATATTGCGCAAAAGCCGCTGTTCCCTATTATAGAATGGATTGCGGGTAGTGTATTAAAGTCGCCCTTTTTTAAGGATACGGCGGTATCGGGGAGGTATCGCCGTGTCCATTTTTATTTACTGTAACCCGCCTAATGCTTTGCGGTCAAAAAAAGCTATGCTCCGCAAGCGGGATATTCCGGCTATGAATGTGAACTGTCAATACATTTAGCTACTGCTTACATTTCCTTTGCGCCCGTCCGCGTCTTGCGGACGGGCGCATTTTGCTTTTTTCAACTTTTTTCTGAAAAGCGCACTCAAGAGCCATCTCCCGAACGGGTACGGAGCGAAAGGGGCAGAGAGGACAAGCCCTTAACTCCCGTCCTCTACTCCACGCGGGAAGGAGGTGAACTCTATGGAGCTATCTTCTTCCGACAAGGAAAGAATACAACATCAGTACGACGCATTAGCAAAGAAAACTTTGGTCGGCGAAGCGAAAAGCCACCGCCGCACTCTTGCGAAACGCGCAGCACGCGAAGTTACTTTTTCGGATTTGAGCGAAAGCGAACTCGCGCAGCTTTTCACAACGGACGAATACGAAAGCGATTATTTCCGTTTTCAAGTGTCCGGCTTTGATGTACTCGTCAAAAATGAACTGCTTGCCGAAGCCCTTAACGCTTTGCCCGAAAGGAAACGCGACATTATCCTTTTGTCCTACTTCTTGGATATGAGCGACGCGGAAATTGGCGAACTGCTGAATGTTGTACGCACGACGGTTTTCCGGCACAGGAAATCCGCGCTTGCGAAAATCAAACAGTATTTGGAGGGAAAAGCAGATGATGAATACCGTTAGGAAGTCTGAAAATCTGTTGCCGTTCCCTGTCATTTCCGCAGCGGCAAACGGCGACACAACCGCCATGTGCGCGATCTTGAAGCACTACGAGGGTTACATAGCGAAACTTTGTACCCGCACGCTGAAAGACGACGCGGGCAATACCTATTCCTATGTGGACGAGGAAATGCGTAACAGGCTGCAAGTGCGCCTTATTACCCGCACCCTTGCTTTTCATGTAGGATAATCTTTTAGCCCATGCGGGGAGCGTGTCCCCTTTCCACGCTTCCCGTTATGGGCTATTTGTCGTTCCGCAAAAGCATATCCGCTGTTGATGTGCTTTTGCAGGCCGACAAAGCCTATTGTTCTTTGACAAAGAAAGCGGCCTTTGGTGCGCAGCATAACAGGCAAACGGGTACATTCCGTCTGTACCGAGCCAGTCGGCGGGTACGCCATGACAGCTTTTCCCCATAGGGGAAAAGCCGAGCGAGAACTACCGCGCCGTAAAACAGGTTTAGCAGCTTGTGGGCGACGACATACAAGGCGGCACAATGATACTCCCGCGTTGAACACCCTCAAAGTATTGCGCGGCGCACCCATAAGCATGGGCCGGGGTGAAACTCCCGTGAGGTTGCAGCTAACAACCGCCCGTTTTTGCCTTTTGACGAATATAGTTTATCCATACAGGAAAAGGAGGTTTTTCTAATGGATAAAAAACAGACAATTACAACCGAACGCAAAATAGGGAAAATCACCTATCTTGTTCAAGCGTTGCCGAGTGAAAAGGCAACCGATACAATCCATAAAAAGATTGAGAAACTCATTGTAAAGGATTTGCAGAAAAAGCCCGGAAATCCGGGATTTTTAGCGTCCGAGTAGTGCATTAGGCGGCGGGATATGGTATAATGATAGCAACACATTATACCTGTTTATTCGGCTGTCGGAAAGGAGGACTAATGTTACAGTCGAATAAAATCACCGCCCTTTACTGCCGTTTAAGTCAAGAGGATATGCAAGCCGGAGAAAGCGGAAGCATACAGCACCAAAAAATGATACTTCAACGCTATGCGGACGAACACCATTTTTTGAACACAAAGTTTTTTGTGGACGACGGATTTTCCGGCGTGAGTTTTGAGCGCGAGGGGCTGCAAGCGATGTTGCAGGAAGTGGAAGCCGGACGAGTGGCGACGGTCATTACCAAAGACCTTTCCCGTCTTGGCAGAAACTATCTGAAAACGGGCGAACTCATAGAGATTGTATTTCCCGAAAACGGAGTACGCTATATCGCGATCAACGACGGAGTTGACACAGCGCGGGAGGATAACGAGTTTACCCCCTTGCGGAACTGGTTTAACGAGTTTTACGCCCGCGACACAAGCAAGAAAATCCGCGCAGTTAAACAGGCACAGGCGCAAAAAGGCGAGCGCGTCAACGGGGAATATCCATACGGCTATATCCCAGACCCGAACAACCGCCACCACCTTATACCCGACCCGGAAACCGCGCCGATTGTCAAACAGGTTTTCGCTATGTTTGTTAGCGGCGTGCGTATGTGCGAAATCCAAAAATGGCTTGCGGAAAACAAAGTCTTGACGATTGGAGCGTTGCGCTATCAGCGTACAGGACAGGCGCGGTATCAGCGGGCAATGATCGCCCCCTATACTTGGCCGGACAAAACGCTCTATGACATATTAGCAAGGCAGGAATATTTAGGGCATACCATAACCGCGAAAACTCACAAGGTATCCTACAAGTCGAAAAAGACCCGGAAGAACGAAGAAGAACAACGCTATTTCTTCCCAAACACCCATGAGCCGCTTGTTGACGAGGAAACCTTTGAACTTGCGCAAAAGCGGATTGCTACCCGCCACCGCCCGACAAAAGCAGCGGAGATTGATATTTTTTCCGGCTTGCTGTTTTGCGCTGGTTGCAGACATAAGATGTATTACCAACAGGGCGTAAATATCGAGCCGCGCAAGTTTTCCTATTCTTGCGGCGCATGGCGCAACAGGGCAAGGACAGGCAGCGAGTGTACCTCTCATTATATCCGCAAAAACGTACTTCTTGATTTAGTGCTGGAAGATATGCGGCGGGTTTTGCGGTATGTTAAGGAACACGAACAGGACTTTATCTGTAAAGCTACCGAGTACGGCGACATGGAAGCGAGAAAGGCATTAGCGCAGCAGCAAAAGGAACTTTTCAAAGCACAGGCGCGTATGACCGAACTTGACACGCTTTTCCGCAAGCTGTATGAGGACAACGCATTAGGCAGACTGACAGATGAACGGTTTGTGTTTCTAACTTCCGGCTATGAGGACGAAAAGAAATCCCTTGCCGCAAGGATAGACGAGTTACAACAGCAGATCGCAACCGTTACCGAGCGAAAAAGGGATATATCAAGGTTTATTCAGATTGTCGGGAAATACAGCGACATACAGGAATTGACCTATGAAAACGTCCATGAGTTTATCGACCGTATTTTGATACATGAATTAGACCGGGAAACCAACACCCGGAAAATCGAAATCCATTATAGCTTTGTCGGACAGGTTGATACCGAGCAGGAGCCGACGCAAGTTGTCAACCATGACCGCCGCAACATGGTAGATGTAAAAAGTATCGCTATCTAACCCCAGCAAAATTCACACCCGAAAAACCATCGTCCGTAAAATGTCGAATGTTACCGAACCCATTTCTACGAGCATAATCTTCCAAGTATTTCTTCTGATTGATGATTGAATTTGACTCGCCAGTAAGGTCATCGTCCCTTGATAATCGCTCATAGAGGGCTGTAATCTTTGAAGTCCTTGACATTCTCTTAACCTCCTTTCGTTATGTATTCTTGCAATTTAAAAAAGACGATTATCATCGTTTTAAAAAAGTATAGCCCTCCGGTGTAAATTTTACGATACTTATTGTCGTTTCAAAAACATATTCCCCAACTACTTTTTTACTAAAAAAAGCCTAGAAGAGACATTTTCTCTTCTAAGCCTTATTACTTTATCACAGAATACTTTTTGCTTTCATTTTTCCTCATGGTCATGAGATATTTTTCGCTTAAATTGTGTCTTATGAATCATCCAACTTCTCTTCACGTGCTATTTGAATTGTTTCTAATGCTTTCTGAATTCGTTCCTTTGCATAAGGAGGTCTTAAATTCAATGATAACCGTCCCTTTTGGATTATATAGGTTTCACTTCCTTCTTTTGTTGAGTTGCTTAGATAGCAGCATTCCGGATATCTCTCTGCAAAATTCTTTAATCGTTTCTGTAATCCCTGATTAAATGTATAGACACTGTAATATCGATCTTCTTCATTTGTCAGGATAATCGTTTCTTTTTCATACTTTGACAGTTTCATAGCATCTATCCTCTCCTCCTTTCCATATCCTGCTCCAAATATCTCGGTACCGGTTTTCCAGATTTCACAGCGATTGCAATCTGTTTTTCCCGTAATCTCTTGATCACCGACTCTCTTTTCTTTGGTTTCTTTTTTGAGGATTGTTCTGGTCTCTGTACCGGCTTTCTTTCCACTCTTTTCCCTTCTGCACTTTTCAGATTGTTTACCTGCCCATCCACCATATTATAATTTCCTTCTGTTCCGGATTCCCAGCTTCTCTCATAAGTCCCATTCTCAAAAAATTTCTGATAATGTTCCAGCCTGTCTCTATTTTTTTGATGTTTCTGTTCCCTTTGTTCCGGTGCTTTCATAAGCTCATGGAGTTTCTGTTTGGTTTTTTCATCAAATCCATTCTGACATTCCTCCATGATCATCTTTCCATAACTGTCTAGGATGATATAGGCAACCTGTCTGTGATATTCCTGATGCTCCATGAGATAAAACTGTTTTCCATCAATAATGATATCATCCGTAGCCATCCAGTTTCCCGGCTTGCCACTAATGCGATAATTTTCCGTATCCAACGTGACCAATGTACCTGACGGGTTTAATCGGATGAACCCTGATAAAAGCTGTGGATAGTCTTCATTGACATAATAACAATGAATTTCCCCATTCTGATTCAGTACAAGCACATCACTGACTTCACAGGACTCTTTCATGCGTTTCCATAAAGCAATTGCACTCTCCCCCGGCAATAATGGTCTGAGATTTATCTGTCGGTAATGTTCAATCCGTATCGCAAGTTTCCTGCTTACCGCTTCCTGATAGGAAAGGTGCCAAAGGTCTCTCCCTTCCGAATTACGGTCTACTCGGTAAACTGCAAATTGATCATTCTTCATAAGCATCATCCTCCAGGTTATTCAGATAACGATTCAAATCCAAGGAATAATAATATTTATCTTCTATCATCTGTAACTTACTGATCGCAGATGCAATGGTTTCCAGCAGATCGTCTTCCAATGGATCTTCTTTCGTTTCTTCCAATACCTCTAAAGTGTCTTTCAAAATATCTATCGTATCTTTTCTAGTGTTTTCCTGGAAAAGAGCCACAACCGCCAATTCATCTTCTTCAAATGTTACTTTACTCATAAGCTCATATCCTCCCTTCTTTTTTGAGATTTGGTTTTCTGTATCTCTCCTTTTTCTTCTTTTGGTCTGGTTTTCTCTACATTCAGAGACTTTTCTTCGATATATTGTTCTACACGTTTCAAAGCTTCCTGCACCAACTTATTTTCTTTATAGAATGGTATGGAATCTAAGATCTCTCTTTGTGATCTTCCGGCAACCATCAGATCCATCATTCCGTCATAATCGCTTCCTTCCTGCAGGTTAAATCCAACAGACTTGATCCCATTCATCCGTTCTGCCGGTATCTTCTCATACGCTTCTAAAGCTTCCGGCAAAGTAAGATCATGATGAACTTCTCCTAATACCGGAAACTCTGAACATTCTGCCGCATAGAAGCTGATACAGCTCGTTTGCTCTAAGACATCCTTTTTCTGAATGTCACTTTCCATTCCAAGTATCTTTTTTCTCTCTTCCACAAAATCCGGAAGTTCCTGGAAGCCAAAGCGATCCACAAAATATGCTTTCATATCCCCATTCTGATTCATAATCACAACATCACTGACAGACAGGGAGTGTACCTTATAATCTGCCGGTGGATCATCATTAAAAATACTGTAAATCGCATTCATATCTTCATTTGGCAGATACAGGCTGGAATAAACACATCGATACTGATCAGCAGTTACCGTGATCCCTTTTTTCTGCAAGTCTTCCATTCCTACAAATAATTGATCTTTTCCAGAGCCATTTTCATCTAAATGATAAATTGAGAGTCTGCATTCTTTTCTTGTAAACATCATTTCTTCAAAACTCTGTTCAAACCGTTCCGGATAGATTACTCGCTCTACACGTTCTTTCTGGATTGGATCTCCTTTTTCTATGATTGCATCTACCCATCGTTCCACTTCATTCCAGGATTTTGCAAATAAATGTCCCTGCATCCTATGAGTGCCGTCCGGAATAAACTGCAGATGTTGGGAATTTGCTTTCTTCTTTTGCAAAACGGTATCCGGCAGCTTCTACTGCAGCAAGTAATTTCTCTTGTTTCTGTTCCAGCATCATTTCTATTTTTTCTGTCAGTTCATCGATCATTTCTCCGGCCGTCTTACGGATCACATCCATAGATGCTTTCAATTCTCTCATTTCTTTTCCACTGCTCCAACCTGCAATATACGGAAAACTGTATTCTGACGTATCCAGTTCAAAGGCAGAGCACACACAATACGCGACTGACTCTGCTTCCACTTCTTTTGTCAGCCGGTCCTTCTCGATGCCCTGGTTTTCCATGATCTCCTTATCATGTAACCTTGCATGTGCGGTTTCATGGATCGCTGTTTTTAAGGTCTGGCTCTGGCTCATTTCTTTTTTGATCACGATCTCTTTATCCAGGTTGTGATAATAACCGTTTTGCAGATCCTTCGATCGCATCGAATCGTATCGGCACTGGTGAGATTTCCCGGATTGCTTCCAGGAATAAATCAAAATCTTCTACTGCCGCTGTCAAGATTTCCGGAGCAAGTGTCTGGATCGGCTCTCCTGTGGTCTGTTCAATATCAAATACTGTGATGGCCTTGAAACACGGAAGTGTGACCTCCACCTCTTCCGTCTTTGGTTTTTCCATCCGGACCGATGACTGGTTTCTGATCCTGATCCAATACTGCCTTGCTCCTTTTTTCCCTTTTTGATCGGCGCCGGTGCGATAATGGTGATTCCCTTCTCCCCTTTTTTTACCTGTCTGCCCATAGACTGCCAGTTCCGATATCCCGTTACTAGGGTGGCATCCGGTCTTTGCATGGCGATCAACAGCGTATTATTAAAAGAATAATTATGGAATTTTGACATGGTTTTCAAATATTCCTGATACCGTTCACTGGTAAATAATTCTGCGACTCCTGTTTCCAGGTTTTGCATGATACTGTCCATATCTTTCCCTTGTATGGGAAGTAATTGGTTTTTGTCAATTCTTCGCTCATTCATTTCCTCTCTTTCTCTTTTAAAAAATCCCCCATACAGCCGTGTAGTATGAGGGATTCCCATTTTATCGTTATACGGACTCTACACTTCTATAATTCCATCTCATGTTTCTTAGCTTTCGGCTGCTTCATACTCTGCTCTTTTCCGGTATATTCATTTTTATCGAGCTGAGCTGCCTTTTCTTTCTGACGCTCTTCAAATTTATCTGCCCTTTCAAATACCCGGTCTTTCACATCATAATGATAGACATGATCGGAAAGTCGTTCTTCCGGAGCGACTTCATTTTCATTGATCGTCTGGACCATATCCTCCAGAACCCGGTAATCAAATGCTCCATTATCCGGAATGACTAATGTTTCATGAGTGGAAGAAGGCAGAATAAAAAAGTTTCCCTGAAAGCCTTCCCCGATCTGATCCATTACTTCCGGATAAAAAATCACACCTGCTCCACCTACTGTCTGTGAGTTCGTTACAATAAACATCGGATTCTCACTTCCCATTCCATTTGAGATAACTTCTGCAATATTCTGAACAGATTCATCTTTCAGAATTGTTTCTGGTCCCATTCCCATAAGCTGCTCAATCATACTTCCCATTACCATCACATGGATGGGTCTGACATTCGGACTGTTTTCCATAGCATCTGCATGAAGCTGTTCCTCACTGATCCCATAACGCTTTAAAATATCATTCGTGATCGTCGTAGAACCCACCCCAATATCATCAATGCGGATGGCAAGATGATAGGTAATTGCCAGATCTTCTCTCATCTGGTGAGGTACGTTCTGCAGCATTTCTTCATTTTTTTCTGCCGAAGATACGCGGATGAACAGCTTCTTCTTTGCATTCTCATATTCTGTAATGCTCTTCGGATTAAACTGCTCCGGTACATCAAGCACCAGTTCCGTAATGCTTCTCAAAATGCTTCCCATAGAAACCTCTGGATCTGACTGATACATTTTGTACAATTGATTCAGATTAAAAGTGGGAGCGATTACCTGATTTTCTTTTAAGACCGTAATTCCGAGATAATTCTCATTTAATTTCTTTACCTCTTCGATTCTTACCTGTGCATCTTCATATTCAATCGGAAGAAACTGTTTTGATTCTTCCCTTTACTTCGTCAACAAATTTGATTAAATTCCATATTTTATTCCTCCTATTTTCTCTTATTTTTCTTCATTGTTTTTCTTTTCGGGAAAGATAACGAAAATGTCACTCTCCCGTTTTCATCGACTTCCATATGCAGATCTGCTTCAAAATACAGATCTTTCTTTCTGGAATATAGATCCTTCACATGAACACTTCCATTCTTCAGAAGCTCAGCAGCCATCCTGACATCCATATCCTTTTCCATACTCTGTAAATACTTGTTTTCTTTCCAGAGACAGAAATTACATTCACGGTTGCCGCAATAGAAATTTTTCTTTCCTTCATAGACCAGACCGCCACAGACCGGACAGGTTCCCACGCTCTCTTTTTTCTGGAACCTTCGTGTCTCTTCTTCCGGAATGGAGTCACAATGATTTAACATCATGGAAATCAGTTTTTCGATACCTGTCATAAACTGCCCAGGAGCCATCTTTCCCTGCTCCATCTCTAACAGTTGGTTTTCCCATTCGGCTGTCATGGTGGCAGACTTCAAGAAATCCGGTAAGATATCGATCAATACTTTTCCGTCCTCTGTCGGAAGGATCTGTTTACCTTTTCGTACCGCATACTGGGAAGCGATCAGTTTTTCTATGATTCCTGCTCTTGTTGCCGGAGTGCCCAGCCCTTTCTTCTCGGTATCTTCCTCAAATTCTTTATTTCCAGCGGTTTCCATAGCTGCAAGCAGGGTATCCTCACTATACGGTTTCGGTGGTGCTGTAAAATGTTCCGTCTTTGCTGCGGATACGTTGTAAAACTTATGATTTACTTCTACTTTGGGAATGCGGTCCTTCCCTGCATCCGCCGGGTTTTCTATAGCAAGTCCATCCTCATTCTTAAAGCATTCCTCATACAGTTTCCAACCGATCTGTTTGATCACTTTTCCTTTTGCTTTAAATATTTCATCCTGACATCGTACTTCCACCTCTGTCTCCATGAATACATGATCTTCTTCCATTGCTTCTACGGTATGTACTGCGATCAGGAATAAAATCTTCTGTTCCCATTCTCTTAGCTTAGAGAAGTCAAATTCTGCAAGTTCTACCGTAGGAATGATTGCATGATGATCCGATACTTTCTTGTCATTCAGTACCTTCTTTACCTCCGGTGTTTTTGGCTGGTCAAACGGTCCCAGCAATTGATATTTTTCATGGATCTTACGGATCACGTGTTTCGCTGTTTCTTCCATATCACTTGTCAAATACTGGCTGTCTGTACGCGGATAAGTGATCAGCTTCTGCTCATATAGGCTCTGCGCCGCATTTAATGTCTGCTGAGCAGTCATTCCATAGATACGGTTCGCCTCTCTCTGTAGGGTTGTCAGGTCATACAGTTTCGGCGGTTTTACCGTCTTTTCCTTTGACTCCACCTTTTCCACAATCGCATCACTGCCCTGACAGGTTTTCCACATTCTTTCTGCTTCTTCCACATCGAAGATTTTCTTCTTCTCTGCGATCAGTCCATCAAAATCCAAAACTACATTAAAATATTTTTCTTTTTTGAAACCTGAAATCTGATTCTGTCTTTCGACAAGCATGGCAAGTGTCGGCGTCTGCACGCGTCCTACTGTCAGCTTTTTAAAATATTTTGTTGTGTAAGCTCTTGTCGCATTCATACCGACAAGCCAGTCTGCCTGTGCCCGGCAAACCGCCGCTTCTGCCAGATTATGATAGGTTTCTCCAGCTTTCAGATGTTCCATCCCTTCTAAGATCGAAGAACTTTCCAATGAACTGATCCATAATCTCTTGACCGGCTTTTTACTTCCGGACAGATCATATACATGCTTAAAGATAAGTTCTCCTTCCCGTCCGGCGTCACAGGCATTTACCACAAACTCGATATCCGGGCGGTTCAGCAGCTTTTTCAAAATATAGAACTGTTCTTTCTTATCTTTGGATACTGCTAGTTTCCATTCTTCTGGGATGATTGGAAGATCCTCATACAGCCATCTGGTGAACCTTTCATCATAAGAATCCGGTGAAACATATTCTGCAAGATGGCCAAAACACCAACTGACAATGCAGCCCTTTCCTTCCAGATACCCTTCTTCTTTTTTGATGCCCCGATCACTTCTGCAATCGCTTTGGACACGCTTGGTTTTCTGCAATTACTAAATACATAACTTATTACCTCCTTCATATAAC
>ENA-OQIF01000517-OQIF01000517.1-human-gut-metagenome-genome-assembly--contig:-NODE-517-length-13865-cov-5.948464_pt1 | contig 13865 bp, 13 predicted proteins | sample MGYA00242574_ERZ504738 | MGnify/ENA primary metagenome ERZ504738 (study PRJEB26092, sample SAMD00036437) | human gut metagenome | host: Homo sapiens | study: EMG produced TPA metagenomics assembly of...
GCAGAACGTCCGTGTAAAAGGCGGCGCATATGGATGCATGAGTAATTTCACAAGAATCGGAGATGGTTACTTTGTGTCTTATCGCGATCCGAATCTGGAAAAGACAAATGAGATTTACGAGGGTGTGGCAGAATATCTGAGACAATTCTCAGTAGGAGAACGGGACATGACGAAATATATTATCGGAACGATAAGCAATATTGATCAGCCTATGACTCCGGCATTAAAAGGAGAGCGTTCTATGAATCTTTATATGAATCATGTGACTGCACAGATGATAGAAGAAGAGAGAGCGCAGATTTTGGATGCAAACGAAGAGGATATCCGGGCACTGGCGGAAGTGGTTGAGGCAGTTCTTGGAAGCAATCAGATTTGCGTAATCGGAAGCGAAGAGAAAATTGAGGAGCAGAAGAGCTTGTTTAAAGAGACAAAAAGTTTATTTTAACAGTTCGGTTATAAGTGAGGAGTTTAGCTGTGTAAGCAGCAGAAAATATACAGATAGGAGAAGCTATGAGAGCAGATTATAAATCAGGTTTTGTAACATTGATCGGGAGACCGAATGTAGGGAAATCTACATTGATGAATTATCTGATCGGACAGAAGATCGCGATTACATCGAACAAACCGCAGACAACAAGAAATCGAATCCAGACCGTTTTGACAACGGAGGAAGGTCAGATTGTCTTTGTAGATACACCTGGAATCCACAAGGCGAAAAATAAGCTTGGGGAATATATGGTGAATGTGGCGGAGCGGACATTGAATGAGGTCGATGTGGTACTTTGGCTTGTGGAGCCGTCTACCTTTATCGGGGCAGGGGAGAAACACATCGCAGACCAGTTAAAAAAAGTAAAGACGCCGGTTGTGCTGGTAATTAATAAAGTAGATATGGTAAAAAGAGAAGAAGTGCTGACGTTTATAGATGCATATCGTAAAATATATGATTTTGCGGAGATTGTTCCGGTATCGGCAAGAAGCGGGGAGAATACAGATGAGCTTGTGAAAGTGATTTTGCAGTATCTGCCGTATGGTCCACAGTTCTATGATGAGGATACGGTTACAGATCAGCCGGAGCGCCAGATTGTATCGGAATTGATTCGCGAAAAGGCGCTGCACTGTCTGAATGAGGAAATTCCGCATGGAATTGCAGTGTCGATTGACCGTATGAAAGCGCGAAAGAAAGTGATGGACATCGATGCAACGATCATTTGTGAGCGTGATTCACATAAAGGAATCATCATCGGAAAACAGGGAAGCATGTTAAAGAAGATAGGAAGTACCGCCAGATTTGAGATTGAGCGTCTTTTGGATTGCAAGGTAAACTTGCAGTTGTGGGTGAAGGTGAAGAAAGACTGGAGAGACAGTGACTTCTTGATTCAGAATTTTGGATATAAAAACGAGGAAGAATAAACTTGTCAAGGGGTTGCGACGCAAAAAGAACTGGCAGATAGTCTCAGTATGGAAACGGTCGAATGGGAAATCCTAATGTTAGAAGCACAAAGGAGGGATTTTTCATGACGAAAACAGATTGGTGGGAAACATTTACAAAGACAGGCTGCGTGACAGATTATTTGTCTTACAAGGGAATTGGCAAAGAGGAATATTCCTGTGTGCAGCCGAAAAATAGAAACGTGGGAGAGAGAACACTTGAGTCAGTCAGTAACAGTGACGGGGATGATACTGTCCGCATCACCTATCGGTGAGAATGATAAAAGAATTGTGATTTTGACAAAAGAAAAAGGAAAGATTTCAGCGTTCGCAAAAGGGGCAAGAAGACAGAACAGCCATCTTCTTGGCGCGACGAATCCTTTTTCTTTTGGCGAATTCGTTTTGTATGAGGGAAGAAGTTCCTATAATCTGCTGCAGGCAAACATTTCCAATTATTTTATGGAACTTGCAACGGATTTAGAGGGGGCTTACTATGGATTTTATTTTATGGAGTTTGCCGATTATTATACGAAAGAACACAATGACGAGCGGCAGATGTTAAGGCTTTTGTATCAGACATTGCGGGCATTATCTTCAAATAAGATTCCGAGAGAACTGGTGAGGTACATATTTGAATTGAAGACGCTGGTTGTAAACGGAGAGTATCCGGATGTGTTTCACTGCACAGGGTGTGGTACGCGGGAGCAAGGTGTTTTGTTCAGTTGCAGAAACAGAGGGATTGTATGTGAAAAGTGCAGGCGTACAGTGTCTGATGGAATCCAGATCAATAGTTCGACTCTTTATACGATGCAGTATGTAGTAACTTCTACGATTGAGAAACTGTATACGTTTGTTGTGTCAGATGAGGTGCTGAAACAGCTTGGAAAGATTATGAAACAATATACGGGAATGTATGTGGATAAACGATTTAAATCACTGGAAATTTTGGAAATGTGCCTGCTTTCCTGAGGGCTTAGGAAAGAGGGTTGAAAAATCAGCACTTTAACGGTATAATGAAACACATTAAGAAATTCGAAATGAGAGGAATGAATAAGATGGAAAAAACAATGGAAAAAATTGTAGCGCTTGCGAAATCAAGAGGATTTGTATATCCGGGATCTGAGATTTACGGAGGGCTTGCAAATACATGGGATTATGGAAACCTTGGTGTGGAATTGAAAAACAATGTGAAAAGAGCATGGTGGCAGAAATTTATCATGGAAAATCCATATAATGTAGGTGTGGATTGTGCAATCTTGATGAATCCACAGACATGGGTGGCTTCTGGACATTTGGGAGGATTCAGTGATCCGCTTATGGATTGTAAAGAATGTAAAGAGAGATTTCGTGCAGACCAGTTGATTGAAAGTTTTGCGGAAGAAAATGGAATCGAACTGACAGAAAGTGTGGATTCGTGGTCAAAAGAGCAGATGGAAGCTTGGATTACAGAGCACAATGTTCCATGTCCGACATGTGGAAAACACAATTTTACAGAGATTCGTCAGTTTAACCTGATGTTTAAGACTTTCCAGGGGGTAACAGAAGACGCAAAAAATACAGTATATTTAAGACCGGAGACTGCACAGGGAATCTTTGTAAACTTTAAAAATGTACAGCGTACATCCAGAAAGAAAATTCCATTTGGTATTGGTCAGATCGGTAAATCATTCCGTAATGAGATCACACCGGGGAACTTTACATTCCGAACAAGAGAATTTGAGCAGATGGAATTAGAATTTTTCTGTGAACCTGGAACGGATTTGGAATGGTTTGCATACTGGAAACAATTCTGCCTTGACTGGTTGAAGTCACTTGGAATTAAAGAAGAAGAAATCAAAGCGAGAGACCATTCTGCAGAAGAACTTTGCTTCTACAGCAAGGCTACGACTGACGTAGAATTTTTATTCCCATTTGGCTGGGGAGAACTGTGGGGAATTGCAGACAGAACAGATTACGACTTAACACAGCATCAGGAAGTATCAAAACAGGATATGACTTATTTTGATGATGAGAAGAAAGAAAAATATATTCCATATGTTATTGAGCCGTCACTTGGTGCAGACCGTATGGTACTTGCATTCCTTTGCAGTGCTTATGATGAAGAAGAATTAGAAGGTGGAGATGTTCGTACAGTACTTCACTTCCATCCGGCGCTTGCTCCGATCAAGATAGGTGTGCTTCCGTTGTCTAAGAAATTAAACGAAGGTGCGGAGAAAGTATTTGCACAGTTGTCAAAATATTATAACTGTGAATTTGATGATCGTGGAAATATTGGAAAACGTTACCGTCGTCAGGATGAAATCGGAACACCGTTCTGTATTACATATGATTTTGAATCAGAAGAAGACGGAGCGGTTACTGTTCGTGATAGAGATACTATGGAACAGGAACGAGTTAAGATTGAAGATTTGAAAACATATTTTGAGAAAAAATTTGAATTTTAATCAATTGGGGACGTAGTAAAATTGAATTTAACTACGTCCCCAATTGAAAAAAGTGGTGTCCCTAAATTGCATCTATCCCTGTCCCTAAATGTAAGGAGGGAAGAAGAGTGCCGCACAAACCAAGAAGAGAAAGCAGCACAAGATTTTATCATATTTATGTCAGAGGAATAAATAAAGAAAAGATATTTGGTCAACCAAGAGAAAAAAATTATTTTAAAAGAATTATCAGAAAATATTTAAAAGAATATGATGTTGAAATATATTCTTACTGTATCATGTCAAATCATGCACATCTGCTAATTAAATCGGACTTAAAAGAATTATCTATGTTTATGTCAAAAGTCTTGGCAAAATACGCGCAATATTATAATTATAAAAATAATAGAAATGGTCATGTATTTCAAAACCGCTTTGGAAGTGAATGTATTGAAAGTGAACGGTATTTTTGGAATTGTTTAAAATATATACATATGAATCCTGTGAAAGCCTGTATGGTGTCAGGCTTAATGGATTATAAGTATAGCAGTATTAAAGATTATATGAATGAAATTGTGGATATACTACATGAAAATGCAATCAAACATTACAAAACGAAATTTCATGACTGGAAAGAATTCCAGCAATATCATCAACCCCAAAATCCGGATATATTTATGGATAGCAAAGAAGAAGTTTACATTCAGAGAAAAGAAAAAGCTTTGTTGCTCTTGTGGGAGCTTCAAAAAGAAAAAGGGGTGGAAAATGCTATGGAAATTTTGGAAGAGGGTGAATTAAGGAAAGTATATAAAAAGAGATTAAAAGAAGAGCTGAAAATATCGAATAAAGTGTTGAATAAGATTTATGATGAATTGAAATTGAAAATTATTGGATAGGATAAAAAGACAGGGTAGATGCAATTTAGAGACAGAGTATTCAATTGGGGACGTAATAAAATTGAATTTTACTACGTCCCCAATTGAAAGGGAGGATAGTATGGCTAAGAAAAATTTATGGAAATCATATAGTCAAGATGAATATGTGAAATTGGAACAAGTAAACAATGCATACAAACAGTATCTGAATTTTGGAAAAACGGAAAGGGAATGCATAAAGGCTACTATTCAATTAGCGCAAAAGGCAGGGTACAGAGATTTGCAGGAAATCATAAAAGGGAAAGAGCCGTTGAAAGTAGGAGATAAAGTGTATTCTGTATGTATGGAGAAAACAATTGTGTTATTTCAGATTGGAAAAGAAAATATTGAAACTGGTCTCAATATTTTAGGTGCGCATATAGATTCACCTCGTATTGATGTGAAGCAAAATCCGTTGTATGAAGCTGGAGAATTTGCCTATTTAGATACCCATTATTATGGAGGAATAAAAAAATACCAGTGGGTGGCATTGCCGCTGGCGATACATGGTGTTGTGGTACGCAAAGATGGTACAAAACAGGAAATTGTAATCGGTGAAAAAGACGAAGAACCAATTTTTGTGATTACAGATTTATTGGTGCATTTATCAGCAGAACAGATGGAAAATAAAGCCGACAAAGTAATCGAAGGTGAAAAATTGGATTTAATTGTCGGAAATAAACCAATGAAAGGTATTGAAAAAGAAGCAGTGAAGGAAAATATACTTGAGCTCTTGAAAAAAATGTATGATATTGAGGAAGATGACTTTATTTCTGCAGAATTAGAAATCGTTCCGGTTGGAAAAGCAAAAGACTGTGGAATAGATAGAAGTATGATTATAGGATACGGACAGGATGATAGAGCATGTGCCTTTACATCGCTTCTAGCAATACTTGATACTGAAGGAGTCAAACGAACAACCTGTTGCTTGTTGGTGGATAAAGAAGAAATAGGGAGTGTCGGTGCTACAGGAATGCATTCGAAATTTTTTGAAAACACAGTTGCTGAAATTATTGATAGAATGGGAGAATATTCTGAGCTAAAATTAAGAAGAGTATTGGCAAATTCAAAAATGCTATCTTGTGATGTGAGTGCGGCATTTGATCCGATGTATGAGAGTGTATACGAAAAGGAAAATACTGCTTATTTTGGAAGAGGGATCATATTTAATAAATATACGGGGAGCAGAGGGAAAAGTGGTTCTAATGATGCAAATGCAGAGTATATTGCACATTTGAGAAATATATTAGAAAAGAATCAGATAGTTTTTCAGACTGCAGAATTAGGGAAGGTAGATGCGGGGGGAGGAGGTACTATTGCGTATATTCTGGCTGCGTATGGAATGGAAGTGATAGACTGTGGAGTGGCAGTGTTGAATATGCATGCTCCATGGGAAATTGTAAGTAAAGCAGATATTTATGAAGCCTACAAAGGATATAAAGTTTTCCTGAAAGAAGGATAGAAAAACTGTTCAAAAAGGGACAGGGGTATTTTCAATTGGGGACGTAGTAAAATTCAATTTTACTACGTCCCCAATTGAACAAAAAGCCTTGACGAACCCTGAAAAACCGTATAGAATGAAGATACGACGAAAAATGTCGTATTATACCCGTTAATAATATAAAGCATAGAAAATCGACTTTGGGTAGAAAGTCGTCTTTTTCGTGCGGTGTATTAATAAAAATATTATTTAGGAGGTCACAAAGACATGACAAAATGGGTTTATATGTTCACAGAAGGTGACGCAACCATGAGAAACACTCTTGGTGGTAAAGGTGCTAACCTTGCTGAGATGACAAAATTAGGTCTTCCAGTACCACAAGGTTTCACAATCACTACAGATGCTTGTACTCAGTACTATGAAGATGGAAGAAAGATTAACGATGAGATCATGGAACAGATCATGGAAGCAATCGTTAAGATGGAAGAGATCACAGGAAAGAAATTCGGTGATAAAGAGAATCCACTTCTTGTATCTGTTCGTTCAGGAGCAAGAGCTTCTATGCCAGGTATGATGGATACAATCTTGAACCTTGGTTTAAATGAAGAAGTTGTAGAAACTTTAGCTTCTGCATCAGGAAATGCTCGTTGGGCTTGGGACTGCTACAGAAGATTTATCCAGATGTACTCTGACGTAGTTATGGAAGTAGGTAAAAAATACTTCGAAGAATTAATCGACAAGATGAAAGAAGACAGGGGAGTAACTCAGGACGTTGAGCTTACTGCAGAAGATCTTCATGAGCTTGCAGAGCAGTTCAAAGCTGAATATAAAGAAAAAATCGGTGAAGATTTCCCATCAGATCCAAAAGAACAGTTAATGGGAGCAGTAAAAGCTGTATTCCGTTCTTGGGATAACCCACGTGCTAACGTATACCGTCGTGACAACGATATCCCATATTCTTGGGGAACAGCTGTTAACGTACAGATGATGGCATTTGGTAACATGGGAGATGATTGTGGTACAGGTGTTGCATTTACTCGTGACCCAGCTACAGGAAATAATGGTTTATTTGGAGAATTCCTTACAAATGCACAAGGTGAAGACGTTGTTGCTGGTGTTCGTACACCAATGCATATTTCAGAAATGGAACAAAAATTCCCAGAAGCATTCGTACAGTTCAAAGAAGTTTGCCAGACTTTGGAAAAACACTACAGAGATATGCAGGACATGGAATTTACAGTAGAACACGGTAAATTATACATGTTACAGACACGTAACGGTAAGAGAACAGCTCAGGCTGCTTTGAAAATCGCTTGTGATTTAGTAGATGAAGGTATGAGAACAGAGGAAGAAGCAGTTGCTATGATCGATCCTCGTAACTTAGATACATTACTTCACCCACAATTTGATGCTGCTGCATTAAAAGCTACTGCACCAGTTGCAAAAGCACTTGGAGCATCTCCAGGAGCTGCATGCGGTAAAATCGTATTCACAGCTGACGATGCAAAAGAATGGGCTGCAGGAGGAGAAAAAGTTGTTCTTGTTCGTCTTGAGACATCTCCAGAAGATATCGAAGGTATGAAAGCTGCTCAGGGTATCTTGACAGTACGTGGTGGTATGACATCTCACGCTGCCGTTGTAGCACGTGGTATGGGTACATGCTGTGTGTCTGGTTGTGGTGACATCACAATGGACGAAGCTAACAAGAAATTCAAATTAGCTGGAAAAGAATACCATGAAGGAGATTTCATTTCTCTTGACGGATCTACAGGTAATATTTACGACGGAGTAATCCCAACAGTAGATGCTACAATCGCTGGAGAATTCGGAAGAATCATGGGATGGGCTGACAAATACAGAACATTAAAAGTTAGAACAAACGCAGATACTCCTGCAGATGCAAGAAAAGCTCGTGAGCTTGGTGCAGAAGGTATCGGTCTTTGCCGTACAGAGCACATGTTCTTCGAAGGAAACAGAATCGATGCATTCCGTGAAATGATCTGTTCTGAGACATTAGAAGAAAGAGAAGCTGCTCTTGAAAAAATCCTTCCAGAACAACAGGGAGATTTCGAAGCATTATATGAAGCATTAGAAGGAAATCCGGTTACAATCCGTTTCTTAGATCCACCGCTTCATGAGTTCGTTCCTACAACAGAGGAAGACATTAAGAAACTTGCAGATACTCAAGGAAAAACTGTTGAACAGATTAAAGCAATCATTGATTCTTTACATGAGTTCAACCCAATGATGGGACACAGAGGACTTCGTCTTGCTGTAACATATCCAGAGATTGCTAAGATGCAGACAAAAGCTGTTATTCGTGCTGCTATCAATGTACAGAAAGCACACAGCGACTGGACAGTAAAACCAGAGATCATGATCCCATTGTCATGTGACGCAAAAGAATTAAAATATGTAAAAGATATGGTAGTAGAGACTGCAGATGCTGAAATCGCTGCAGCAGGTGTTGAGCTTGCATACGAAGTTGGTACTATGATCGAGATCCCAAGAGCTGCCCTTACAGCTGATGAGATCGCAAAACAGGCAGACTTCTTCTGCTTCGGTACAAACGATTTAACACAGATGACATATGGATTCTCTCGTGATGATGCTGGTAAGTTCTTAGATGCTTACTATGATGCAAAAATCTTTGAAAATGATCCATTTGCTAAATTAGACCAGATCGGTGTAGGTAAATTAATGGAAACAGCTATTAAATTAGGAAAACCAGTTAATCCAAACCTTCACGTAGGTATCTGTGGAGAACACGGTGGAGATCCAAGTTCTGTAGAATTCTGCCACAAGATTGGCTTAGACTACGTTTCTTGCTCACCATTCCGTGTGCCAATCGCAAGATTAGCTGCTGCACAGGCTGCTATCAATAACAAGTAATACACCGTAGATAACAGGTGTAGAAACTTCATTAGTTTCAATAACAGAACCCCTTACGCTTTCATTGCGTAAGGGGTTTTTTAGGTAGTTGTTGCATCTAAGAAAAATTTTTATATTGACATATAGTTGGTTTAGTGTTAATCTCAATATACTTTGAGAAGATAGGAAAGGAGAAGACAATGGAAAATAAATTAAAAGTTTTTGGTGTAACCGTTTTGATTTTAATATTCGGTCTTTTTCTCCCTTCTTTTTTACAGTTTCGAGATATGGATTCGTATGCGGGGAGAACAACTTCAAGCATACGAACAGAAACAAAGTACACAGATGACATGGGCGCGAAAATTCTTCATGATAGTTATTTGCGTTCGGAAAATCGGAAAGAAGCGTTTTCTGCTCAAAAGTTTGAACAGCGTAAGAGTGTTCAGCGATTATCAATTGAATTCTTTGTGATTCTTATATTCTCTTTGGGCATATGTCTGGAGAGAGTCTATTTGTCGTATATTCAATTCTATTCATTCCCCTTTGAGAGGTTCCTATGGGAGCAAAGTGTTTTGCTCAAAAAGGATGGGAAAAAAGAGAGGATTTGCTTTTGCCTTTAAAGATTAGAGAGAAGTAAAGAAGGAAAGCGAGAAAATGAAAAATAAAAAATTACATATTTGGATTGCTCTTGTAGTAATCGCTTTTTTTGTGTGCCTGGCAATCTTTGGATGCGGAGACAGTATCAAAGGAATTCGCGATATGCGTTTTGGAATCGATATTCGCGGAGGTGTAGAGGCGGTCTTTGAACCGGCGGGGTTAAAAACAAAGCCGACTAAGGAACAGTTGGAAATGGCAAGAGATGTAATAGAGACCCGATTGGATGCACAGAATATTTTAGACAGAGAAGTAACGGTGGACGAAAAGGCGGGAGATATTATTGTGAGATTTCCGTGGAAATCAGATGAAAAAGATTTTGATCCGGAAACCGCCATTCAGGAACTTGGAGAGATGGCAGAGTTGACATTTCGAGGAGAAGATAACACAGTGTATGTGAAAGGGTCGGATGTTTCCAAAAGTCAGGTGGCGGTGGATCAACAGAATCGGTATGTCGTAGAGCTGGAATTTACGAGTAAGGGGTGCAAAGAAATTTGCAGATGCGACAGAGAAGCTTGTCGGACAGACTATGAGGATTTACATGGATGAAGAGTTGATTTCAAATCCGACTGTCAATGCAAAAATAACAGGCGGGAAAGCTGAAATTACAGGGATGGCTTCACAGGAAGAAGCGCAGAATCTTTCCGACAAGATTAATTCAGGAGCGCTTCCGTTTTCAATGGAGACGACTAATTACAATACAATCAGCCCGACACTTGGAAATAAGGCGTTAAATGCGATGGCACTGGCTGCTGAGATTGCATTGGTATTGACTTGCCTGTTTATGATTGCGTGGTATCGCCTTCCGGGAGTGATCAGTTGTCTGACACTGGCATTTCAGGTCGCGCTACAGGTTTTAGTTATTTCGGTTCCGCAGTATACAATCACACTGCCCGGAATTGCAGGGTTAATTTTATCAGCCGGCATGGCGGTGGATGCCAATATTATTATCAGTGAGCGAATCAGTGAGGAACTGAAAAAGGGAAATTCGGTCAGAACTGCGGTGAAGAATGGATATAAGCGTGCCTTTTCGTCTGTTTTGGATGGAAATGTTACGACGGCTGTAGTAGCTGGAATTTTGATGGTGCTAGGCTCCGGCACGATGCTGAGCTTTGGATATACACTGCTCACAGGAGTTATCATCAACCTGCTTGCAGGTGTATGGATGTCCAGATATATGTTGAATTCGGTTATAAGATATAAGATCTTCAATCAGGAAAATGGTTCCGCAAAAGAAGAAAAGATTCTGAATTTGCAGAAACAAAATAATTTCTTCCTGACAAGTGTTGTGCTGCTTATGGCTGGATTGATTTGGAGTTCGGTAAATGGAATGAAATTAGATACCCAGTTCACCGGCGGAGTCATCTTAAGATATACATATAGCGGAGAGGCTGATACCGGAAAGATCCAAAAAGAGGTTCAGGATGTTGTAGACAGAAATGTCAATGTGCAGACTGCAAAAAATTCGGCTACAGGGGAAAAGAATCTGGTAATTACATTATCAGGGAAGAAAGGACTGACACCGGAACAACAAAAAGAGATCCTGAATACGATCAATGAGGGAAATACAAATCAGTTTGAGACGGCGGAGACATCGGCGATAGAACCATATATTGGTGCGAAGGCATTGAAAAACTCAGCGATTGCGATTGTTTTGTCATTCCTGTTTATTGTAGTGTATATCCGAGTGCGGTTTTCAGCATTAGGAGGACTGGCGTCAGGAGTTACGGCGGTGATTGCGCTGCTTCACGATATACTTATTGTGTTGTTTATCTTTGGAATTTTCAAGATTCCTGTGAACGATGCATTTGTGGCTGTTACTTTGACGATTATCGGATATTCGATCAACGATACAATCGTGTTATATGATAGAATCAGGGAACACAGAAGTGGTGACAAAAAATAAAAGCACACTGGCAGAGTTGGTGGATATCAGTACGACAGAGACCTTACAACGCTCTATAAACACAGCATTTACTGTGGTTCTGTGCGCATTTGTTATTTTTGTAGTTTCCGTAGTGTATGGAATGGAATCCATCACGAATTTTTCACTTCCACTTTTGGCAGGACTCATTTCAGGATGTTATTCTTCTATTTGTATAGCCGGACCACTATGGGTATGGTGGGAAGAACATAAAGAAAGGATTCAAAAAAGAAAGACAGGACGAAAAGGAAAATGAAAAAAGATAAGTATGTTTTTAAGAAATCAGCCTCCAGGCAGAATGATTGTGGGAGGATTTGCAGGTGTCATACTGTTTGGTATGATTCTGCTGCTCCTTCCGATATCTGTAAAAGATGGAGCAGAAGTATCTGCCATCGACGCGTTATTCACCTCTACCAGCGCAGTGTGCGTAACAGGTTTGATCGCGATTGATACAGCAGATCATTTCACTGCCTTTGGTCAGGGGATTGTGGCAGCATTAATACAGATTGGCGGGCTTGGAGTGACCTCGCTTGGTGTGGGGCTTATGCTTGTGGCAAGAAAAAGAGTCGGAATCAAGAGCCGAATGTTGGTAAAAGAAGCATTGAATATCGACAGTTATAAGGGTATTGTTAAGCTGGTGAAAGCGGTATTGCTAATGACGCTGTGCTTTGAAGCCGGAGGCGCTATCTTAAGTTTTTTGTTTTCAGGCAGGATTACGATACGGTTCATGCAGTGGGAATCAGTATATTCCATTCAATTGCGGCATTTAATAACTCAGGATTTGATATTTTAGGAGGACTTAGGAACCTTACGATTTATCAGGATAATGTTCTTTTGAATCTGACAACCTGTATTCTGATTATCTTTGGAGGATTGGGATTCCTTGTGATTTTGGATATGTTAAAGCAAAAACGTTTTCGCAAATTAACTTTACATTCTAAGGTGGTCATTGTCACAAGTTTCATTTTGATAGTTGCTGGAGCGGTTATATTGAAGTTGACCGAAAACGTTACATGGCTAGGAGCGTTCTTTCAAAGTGTTTCTGCAAGAACAGCCGGATTTTCCACATACCCGATTGGAGAGTTTACAAACGCAGGTTTATTTGTATTGTGTATTTTGATGTTCATAGGTGCTTCTCCCGGTTCCACAGGTGGGGGTATTAAGACAAGTACATTCTTTATCATGTTTCAGAAGATAAGGGGAACATGTACGAAAGGAATGGTACATGCGTTTCATCGGAATATATCAGAGCAGAATATTACAAAAGCGTTTATGATTACGATACTTTCGGGAACGGTTGTATGTATCGCTGTGTTTTTTATGTGTATATTGGAGCCGGAATATAGTTTTATGCAGCTTCTGTTTGAAGTGGTTTCCGCTTTCGGAACCGTTGGACTTTCTACACGAATTACTCCTGAGCTCAGCATAGCAGGAAAAGGTGTTATTATCTTAGTTATGTTTATAGGAAGAGTTGGAATCATTACATTGCTTTCTATGTGGGTGAGTCGGACAGAGCCAAGAGCGAGATATTCGGAAGAGGAAGTTGCAATAGGATAAGAAAAGGGAGAAAATAAGAGAATGAAAAAGAAATTAGAAACAGCATATGGGGTCATTGGTCTGGGGCGCTTTGGAGAAGCTTTGGCAATGATGCTTGCAAAATCGGGAAATGAAGTAATCGTAGTGGATAAAGATGAGAAAAAAGTAAAAGAGATGCGCCAGTATACAGATTGTGCTTTTGTAACGGATGATCTTAGTGCAGATACAAAGATAGGTGCGGAAGTCGTATATCCAGAGCGGGATATGGCACTCCGACTAGGGAAAAAGCTATTGTCCAATAATTTTCTTGATTATGTTTCTTTATGTAATCAGGTTGAGATTCGTCAGATACAGGTTCCGGATCGGTTGATTGGTAAAACCATAGAAGAGACAGAGATTCGTCAGAAATATCGACTAAACATTATTGCAATTGAAGATGGAGATGAGACAGATATTGAAGTGATGCCAGATTATCGTTTGTGTCAGGGAGATATCATTGTGGTCATCGGAAAAGTAGATAACATTGATGTTTTTGCAAATGAGATTTAGATGCCGGAGGGAAAGATTATGGAAATGACATTTATAAATTTCTGGCAGGAGATCGTGAGAAATCCGATGCTGTTTATCACAGTTTTACTTACATTGGGAGTTGTTTTTGTAAATGGCTGGACAGATGC
>ENA-OQIF01000518-OQIF01000518.1-human-gut-metagenome-genome-assembly--contig:-NODE-518-length-13844-cov-3.039221_pt1 | contig 13844 bp, 13 predicted proteins | sample MGYA00242574_ERZ504738 | MGnify/ENA primary metagenome ERZ504738 (study PRJEB26092, sample SAMD00036437) | human gut metagenome | host: Homo sapiens | study: EMG produced TPA metagenomics assembly of...
GTGAACACCTCAAACACGCAGGGGCGGTTCGCCGTGCCGTCCTGCAATGTGGCGTCAAGCATTGTGTACTCGTACATGTCGGTCATGAGCGACGGGTCGTAAACCACCATGGTGTCTCCTGTGTTAGCGGTGCGCTTCTCTTGCGTGATCTCTTCGCGATTGGCCGGGGCGGCCGTGGATTCGCCGCGCGCGGATGTCGTTGTTCCCCAGCCTAGTCGAATGAGCGCGCAAATATGGCGCGGATGTCATTATTCGGAGTCTTACTCGTGCGGGGATGAGGTCCTTTCTGCTCTCTCTGCCTCTTGTTGCGTAAAAAGGGACAAATCGGAGGCCTGTGTGTCTCTTTTTACGCAAAAGGGCAGTGGCGTGTGTGGCGTGCAGAGGACGCTCGGCAGATGGGCCGGTAGGATGGGAACATGCGATATCTTGCAGGAATCTGGAGACTGGCCATTGCTGCGCTGTGCTTCATCGGCACATCGCCGGCATGGCATGCCGTGAGCCTTTGGGCGTTCCTCATGTACCAGATCGGCTTCATCGCCGGCATCGTCATGCTGTGGAGTGGCTGTGCGAGCATTCTGCGCGGTGTGCAGCCGCCGGCATTGCTGCGCGGCTTCGTGCTCACCTACGCGTTCTCGCTGGCCGCCGTGCATTTCTTCGTCACGCCGGCTGCGGAGTTCGGGGTGCCGGCGCAGCAGGTGATCCCGCTCAGCGCACAGGTGCTCGCGTTGATTGTGGTGGGCATGCTCGCCGTCGACTTCTTCGCATTCGAACCGCACCGTGCGTTCAAGCCGGTGTATCCGCTCGTCTGGCTTGTGTACCTGCCGCTCTATGCAGCGTTCGCGATTGCGCGCGCCTACTGGTTCCCGCATTCCGGCCCCACGGCGAACGCCTACCCCTACGACTATCTCATCATCACGCAATTCACCGTGGGGCGGCGCGGGCGTGGCCTGCCTCAAGATCGTCGCCATCTATCTCGCCGTCGGCGTGGTGCTGTGCCTGTTCGACCGTGCGCTTCCTGCGAAATCGGCGGCAGAGTAGGCATCCGAACGATTGCAGATGGGCAGATTCTCGCGGCCCGCTTCTCGCTACCGGCTATCCCACCCCCTTACGGGCTAGGGTTGGAGTGGCTTGCAGGAGTGGGGTGCGCTGGCGCCAGGTGGCGGCAGATGACGGTTGAACACATTCGTTCGCATTCGGCCGATGTTGCCTCTCGGCCTATGATGTGAGAGAACGACGAGAGGATTACCATGACTGTTACCCGAGCAGACGGCCGTGCATACGATGAGCTGCGACCCGTGCGCATCACCCGCGCATTCACCGACGTGCCGGAAGGATCCGTGCTCATTGAATGCGGCAACACGCGCGTGATGTGCACCGCCACGTTCACCGACACCGTGCCGCGCTGGCGCAAGGACTCCGGGCTCGGTTGGGTCACTGCGGAGTATTCGATGCTGCCGCGCGCCACCGCACAGCGCACCGACCGTGAATCGGTTCGCGGCAAGGTGGGCGGCCGCACCCATGAGATCTCCAGACTCATCGGCCGATGCCTGCGCGGCGTGATTGACATGAAGGCGCTCGGCGAGAACACGATCCAGATGGATTGCGACGTGCTCCAGGCCGACGGCGGCACGCGCACCGCGTCGATCACCGGAGCGCACGTGGCCCTCGTGGACGCCCTCAACTGGGCGAAGCAGAACGGCAAGATCAAAAGCGTGAAGAACGTGCTGCTCGACAGCGTCTCCGCCGTGTCGGTGGGCGTGATCGACGGCGAACCGATGCTCGACCTGCCGTACGTCGAAGACAGCCGCGCAATGACCGACATGAACGTCGCAATGACCGGATCCGGCAAATTCGTTGAGATTCAGGGCACCGCCGAACATCGCCCATTCAGCCGCAACGAGCTCGGCGTGCTGCTCGACCTCGCCACCAAGGGCAATAGGGAACTCCAAGCCGCACAGCAGGCCGCGCTCGACGCCGACCTGCGCTAGCACATTCGAATAAGGGAATGGTGGGCATATGAACATCGTCGTCGCCACGCACAACGAAGGCAAACTGGTGGAGATTCGCGACATTCTGGCCGAGGAATTCGGCGATGGCGCGCACGACATTGAGCTCGTCTCCGCAGGCTCGCTCGGGCTGCCGGACCCGGTGGAGACCGGCATCACTTTCGAGGCGAACGCGCTGCTCAAGGCGCGCTTTGTGGCCAGGCTGACCGGTCTGCCGGCGATTGCCGACGACTCCGGACTCATCGTGGACGTCATGGGCAACGCCCCCGGCATTCTTTCCGCACGCTGGGCCGGCGAGCATGGCAACGACGCGGCGAACATAGACCTATTGCTCGCCCAGATCGAAGACATTCCCGACGACGACCGCACCGCTCGCTTCCGCTGTGCCGCCGCTCTCGTGGTGCCGATTGCAGCCGAGGAGGACGTCGCGGACTTCGAGGCGGACCCGTCCGATGGCATGGACGATGGCGACGGGCTTGTCGACGCCCGTGAAACCGTGGTGCTCGGCGAGATGCCCGGCACGATTGTGCGCCACCCGCACGGCAGCAACGGATTCGGCTACGACCCGATCTTCATGCCCGACGAGCAGCCTGCCGGAGCCGAGGAAAGCGGCGAACTGCTCACCTCCGCCGAGATGACCCCCGAGCAGAAGAACGCGATCTCACATCGCGGCAAGGCGCTGCGTGCGCTCATGCCGGCGATCCGCGAACTCGTGGAGACCGGTGAGTGAGCCGGAAGCAATCTGGAAACCCGAGACCGAATACAGGACATATGCGCAAGTTTTCTTTTGAAGTGTTGAACGAGCAGGAATTCCGTGCATTCGCGGAGGCGTCGCCGCAGTCGAATTTCCAGCAGACCGTGGAGATGGCGAATCTGCGCCGCATGCACGGCATGGACGTCGACTTCGTGGGCATGCGCGAGGACGGCGAGATCAAGGCGGGGCCGTGTTCGCCACGCATCATGCGCCGATGGCGACGTTCTGCAGCGTGATCAGCGGCCCGCTGTGCGACTACGATGACGACGAGCTCGTCGCCGAATTCCTGCGCGCGCTCGCCCGATTCGCGAAGAAGAAGGGCGCTGTGCACCTCGACATCGCGCCGAACCAGCGCTACCGCGTGCGCGACGACCACGGCGAGGCGCTGCCCGAGAGCGAGGGCGGCGCGCCGGACAAGCGCATGATCCGCAACATCGAACAGGCAGGATACGAGCACGGCGGATTCGTGCGCGGCTACACGTCGACCGTGCGCTGGCGGTTCGCCAAGGACATGACCGGGATCGGCGACGAAAGCGAGCTGCTCAAGTCGTATTCGAAACGCACGCAGTGGAGCATCAAACGCGCCAGGTCGATGGGTGTGCATGTGCGCGAGATCGGCGTCGACGAGCTCGACACCTTCGCGCGGATAGAACAGCAGACCGCGGAACGCCGGCATTTCGAATTCCGCGGACCGCAGTATTTCAAACAGTTCGCGCAATGCTTCGGCGAACGGGCCCGATTCGTGCTGGCCGAGATCGACACCGCAGAATACCAGCGGTCGATGCAGCGCAAGGCCGACGATCTGCGCGCGCTCGTCGACGGGCTCGAAGCGAAGATCGCACAGCGCGAGACGACCAAGCTACGGCGCAGGCTCAACGAGGAATCGAGCAATCTGGCGGCCGCGAACAAGCGGTTGGCGGAGGCGAACGAGCTCGTGGAGAAGGGCGACCTCATTCCGGCCGCCGCCTCGATGTTCGTGCTCGGCCCGCGCGAAGTGGTCTACCTGTTCTCGGGCAGCGTGGAGGAATACAAGCCGTTCTATGCATCGGCACTCATTCAGCACGAGGCGATGCTGCGGTACTGCGTGCAGGGTGTGGAACCGTTCGGGCATGTGAATCTGTACGACTTCTACGGCATCGACGGCATTTTCGACGACCCGGATGACGAGGGACGCGGCGTGCTCGAATTCAAGCAGGGATTCAACGGCTACGTGGTGGAGATGCCGGGCGACTTCATGAAGGTGCTGCGGCCGGTCACCTACCGTGCCCAGCGCCTCGCGCACAAGCTGCTCGGCAGGTAGCCGAGGCGTCAGCCCGCACCGGTACCGAATCAGATGATGCCGGCGGCGATCATCGCGTGGGCGCCGGTCATCATGCCAAGACTGATCACCGCGCTCACCGACAGCGTGAAGCCGGCGAGACGGGCGTTGCCGAGCACCTCGTCGGTGAACAGCGTGGAGAAGACGGCAACCGGGGCGAGGCAGCACATCATCGTCGCCTCGCGAATGCCGGCGTCGAACGGCAGCAGGAACCAAGCCACGGCGGCGAACGCCAATCCGAAGGGAAGACGCCAGGCGAGCACCTTGAGCACGGCGAAGGTGTCGGAACGGTTCGCGGGCAGATCCATCATCATGCCCACCATGAGCATGGCCACGCAGGCGTTCGCATTCGACAGCGGCCGGAAGAGATCCGCGAACCAGGCGGGCAGCGACAGTCCGCAGACCATGAGCACGATCATGATCACATACGTGTCGAACGGAATGGAACCCACAAAACCCTTGAGCACCGTGTGCAGCAGCGAACGCCGGGCGAGACGCTTGGCATCGCGGTCCGTGGGGCGCGTGTAGGGAAGTGTGGGAGCGTCGCCGGCGCCTTGCTCGGTGAGGGGACGGCCGGGTTGAATGTGCAGGAGCGTCTGCGTCATCACATTCGTGCCGGCGGCCACCATGATGCAATTGCCAATGTCGAACATGGCGGCGGGAACGATCGCCTGTTCGCCAAGAAACGCCTGCACCACCGGGAAGCAGAAGCAGCCTATGTTGAGACCGGTCGCATTGAGCATGAGGAACGCGCGCTGCGTGACCGGCGAGTGACGGGTGGCCGAGAAGATCACGAGCACCGGCACGAGCGCCACGACGAAACCGAAGGCCGAAAGCCATAACAGCGACGGATCATGCGGATTCGTGGCGAACGAGTAGACGATGGCACCGGGCAGCACGAGATCGAAGAGCATCACCTGAATGATGCGGTAATCGCGCTGGCCGAACAACCGGCAGCGTTTGAACAGGTAGCCGGCGATGATGATAGCCAAGAGGGCGATCGGTTGTAGGAGCGTCACGGAGTACAGCCTACGCCGGGATATGGCTCGGGTGAGGGGGAACGTCCACGGGACAATCTGGAAACATGGGGAGAACGTCCACGGGACAATCTGGAAACATGGGGAGAACGTGGAGAAGGGTGCGCGAGATGGGACTCGAACCCACACGACCGAAGTCACAGGAACCTAAATCCTGCGCGGCTACCAATTACGCCACTCGCGCGCGTTGGATATGCAAAACCCTAGGCGGCGAACGCGTTTGCGCCGACGTCTAGGGCAATGGAGCCACTTGACAGAATCGAACTGTCGACCTGCTCATTACGAGTGAGCCGCTCTACCGACTGAGCTAAAGTGGCACATGCTTGGTGCACAAGAAATACAGTGTAGCCGAATTGCTGGATTTGACGAATCGGCGTGTCGCGTTTGGGCAGCATGAGGGAGCCGAATGCGCGCGAGCGGATAGAATGAGGGCATGAGTAACGGATTCGACGATTTCTACGCCATCATTCCCGCGGGCGGCACCGGGACGCGCCTGTGGCCGCTGAGCCGCGAGGCCAAACCGAAGTTCCTGTTCGACCTGCTCGGGTCGGGGCGCACGCTGATTCAGTCCACCTTCGACCGCCTCGCCGCCATCGCCGGCATGGACCATGTGTGCATCAGCACCGGCGAACGGCATGTGGACGCCGTGGAGGAGCAGATGCCCGAGGTGGCGCCGGAACACATCTTCGCCGAACCGGCACCGCGTGATTCCACGGCCGCCATTGCGCTCGCCACCGCCGTGCTCGCCCGCAGGCACGGCAACGACATTGTGGTCGGATCGTTCGCCGCCGACCATGTGATCCGCGGCAAGGTGGCGTTCGTCGACGCCGTGCGGCAGGCCGTCGCCACCGCCCGCGCCGGCTATGTGACCACCATCGGCATAGCAGCCTCGCGCCCGAGCACCGCATTCGGCTACATCCACGAAGGCGAGTCGCTCGCGGCCCGCGTTCCCGACGCCCCGGACGCCGTGCTCGTGGAACGCTTCGTGGAGAAGCCGAACGCCGCCACCGCGCAGGCCTACCTGAACACCGGCGAATACCGCTGGAACGCCGGCATGTTCGTGATGCGCGCCGATGTGCTGCTCGACCACCTGCACCGGGTCAAGCCACAGCTCGCACGCGCGATCGATGCGATAGCAGACGCCGTGATCGAAGACGATCGCGATCTCGCCCGCGCGCAGGCCGAGGCACATGAGCGCGGCGAGAACGTGCGCGAGACCGTGAATCCCGACGACTTCCACGCCCACCGCGACGAGGCCATGCGCAAGTACTGGCAGGGAATCGAGAAGATCGCGTTCGACTACGCAGTGGCCGAGCCGCTATCGGTGGAGGGCGGCGTCGCGATGATCCCGGGCGACTTCGGCTGGGATGACATTGGTGATTTCAACTCGGTGGCGGCACTGTTGCCGAGCGTGGACGAGCGGAATCTGAAAATACTGGGCAACACCGAGCAGGTGGTCACACTCGACTCCGCCGGCGACATCGTGGTGCCGAACAGCGAACGAACCGTTGCGTTGCTTGGCGTGAACGACATGGTCGTGGTGGATACGCCGGATGCATTGCTCATCACGCCACGTGCGCGGAGCCAGGAAGTCAAGTCAATGGTGAAAACGCTCGCGGAGTCGGGGTGCGACGAACTACTGTGAGAGCCAATAACTGAAACGAGACACAGGCTTGCGGATGACGCCATATGCGCGGGCGAATGTTTGAAAACGATTTCATAGGTTTGCCTGCGTGAAAGCGAACAGCGAAAATGTTCGCTTTCGTCCCGATGTTCGCACTGTTTACGATTCGTGTGCGGTCGTGGGGCAAAACTGTCGTATTTTGTGAGTATGGTGAAGCTTGATAAGCAAATGCAAACGCATGCCTTGCTAGTCTGCAATGCAGCACGGGCAACGGCGCCGCAGTGCTTGTCTGATGATGAAAGGATCACGAATGGCAATCAATCCTCCTGTCGACGCCACGGGCACCGCGGCGTGGAAGAAGCTGCAGCAGCACTATGACGAGCTGCAGGCACAGGGCATCGATCTCAAGCAGTGGTTCGAGGACGATCCCACGCGCGTGGACTCGCTGTCTTTCGACGTGGGCACGCTGCGCTTCGACTTCTCGAAGAACCTGATCAAGCCTGAGACCCTCGCACTGTTCGCAGAGCTCGCCGATGAGGTCAACCTCAAGCAACGCACCAAGGACATGTACTCCGGCGTGCACATCAACAACACCGAGGACCGCGCCGTGCTGCACACCGCACTGCGCCGCGACGCCAGCGACGAAGGCAAGCTGATCGTGGATGGTCAGGACGTGGTCAAGGACGTGCGCGAGACCCTCGACCGCATGTACGCCTTCGCCGACAAGGTCCGTTCCGGCGAATGGAAGGGCGTGACCGGCAAGGAGATCGAGACCGTGGTCAACATCGGCATCGGCGGCTCCGACCTGGGCCCCGTCATGGTGTACGAGGCGCTCAAGCCGTACGCCGACGCCGGCATCAAGGCCCGCTACATCTCGAACATCGACCCGAACGACCTCGCCGAGAAGACCCGCGACCTCGACCCAGAGACCACGCTGTTCGTGGTCGTGTCGAAGACCTTCGGCACGCTCGAGACGCTCACCAACGCCCGTCAGGCCCGCGCATGGCTGCTCGAGCAGCTGCAGGCCTCCGGCGCCATCGACGGCACCGCCGAGCAGAAGGCCGAGGCTGTTGAGAAGCACTTCGTCGCCGTTTCGACCAACCTCGAGCGCGTCAAGGACTTCGGCATCGACCCGGCGAACGCATTCGGCTTCTGGGATTGGGTCGGCGGCCGTTACTCCGTCGATTCCGCCGTTGGCCTCACGCTCGCCATCGTGTTCGGACCGGCCCGCTTCGAGGAGTTCCTCGCAGGCTTCCGCCAGGTCGACCAGTACTTCGCCGAGACGCCGTTCGAGAAGAACGCCGTGGTGATCATGGGCATGATCAACGTGTGGTACCGCAACTTCTTCAAGGTCGCCTCCCACGCCGTGCTGCCGTACGACCAGTACCTGCACCGCTTCCCGGCCTACCTGCAGCAGCTCACGATGGAATCGAACGGCAAGTCCGTGCGCTGGGACGGCACTCCGGTGACCACCGAGACCGGCGAGATCTTCTGGGGTGAGCCCGGCACCAACGGCCAGCACGCGTTCTACCAGCTCATCCATCAGGGCACGCAGCTGATCCCGGCCGACTTCATCGCGTTCGCGAACACGCCGAACCCGCTCAAGGATGGCGACCAGGACATGCACGAACTGCTGCTGGGCAACTACTTCGCCCAGACCAAGGCGCTCGCGTTCGGCAAGACCGCCGACGAGGTGCGCGCCGAGGGCACTCCGGAAGACATTGTTCCGGCCCGCGTGTTCTCCGGCAACCGCCCGACCACGTCGATCTTCGGCGTGCGTCTCGATGCCTTCACGCTCGGCGAGCTCATCTCGCTGTACGAGATGGTCACGTTCGTCGAGGGCACCGTGTGGGGCATCGACTCCTATGACCAGTGGGGCGTTGAGCTCGGCAAGCAGCTCGCCAAGCAGATCACGCCTGCGATCTCGCAGAACGACGAGGCGCTCGCAGCTCAGGACGCCTCGACCCGCAGCCTGATCAACTTCTACCGCAAGGTGCGCGAGTTCTGATCCGCACACGCTGGCTGTAATTCGCGGTGGGGCGGCGATTCACGAATGTGGGTCGCCGCCCTTCCCTGTTGTGATGCAAGGTCGGTCCGCTCGGCTTGGTTCGTCGGAGGCCGTGGGTAATCCAGTGCGCTTTGTATAATGTGAAGTCGCTGTGCCGGCACGCGGATCGCCGCATGAATCCGCCTGCCCACGAGTCCAGCCGAACCTGACTTTCGGCGGATCGGCACGCGCGTCGCAGACAAATCTGCGGCGATATTCCAGACATCCGCGAGCATGCGAATGTCGCGACCATACGCTGGCATGCGGCAGGGTAGAGGAACACCATGGTTAACGCTATTGAGGCATTTGACGCCAAGCACATGAAGCCGGCCGACGAGATCCCGGCATTCCGTCCGGGTGACACCGTCGACGTGAACGTGAAGATTCAGGAAGGCAACAACTCCCGTATCCAGACCTTCACCGGCGTGGTCATCGGCCGTCAGGGCGCCGGCGTGCGCGAGACCTTCATCGTGCGCAAGATCAGCTTCGGCACCGGTGTCGAGCGCCGCTTCCCGCTGCACTCCCCGTCCATCGACTCGATCAAGGTCGTTCGTCGTGGCCGCGTTCGCCGCGCCAAGCTGTACTACCTGCGCAATCTGCGTGGCAAGGCAGCTCGCATCGTCGAGCGCCGCGACAACTCCGCCAAGTGAGTTTCGCCATAACGGTCTTGTGAAGGCCGGGTTCCGTGTTCGGGCCCGGCTTTTGCTTTTGCGGGCGGATATGCGGCGATCTGCGGCAGAGAGCAGTATGCGCGCCGGCGATTTGTCGGCCATGGAACATTTGTTGTGAATGGTGAACGCCACAGTGGGTCTCCGCCGAAAATGATACATTGGAGTGCGGTAATCATTTCGACAGGAGGGGTCATGGATTCTTCGAACGAGCCCATGCCGCAGAGTCCGGCGCCAATGGAGACGCACGGCAATCGCGATGCGGGGGCGGGGAATCTGGACTCCGCCGGGACGGAGCAGCAGCTCGCCTCGACAAGGGGGACGGCAATACGGGATTTCTTCCTGTGGTGCGCGATTCCCGTGGCCATTGTGGTGCTGCTGCGCATCTTCGTATTCGGCATGTACGTGATTCCGTCACGCTCCATGGAGAACACGATCATGCCAGGCGACCGTGTGATCACCACCAAGCTCTCCCCGCGGCCGGTCGCGCTCAAACGCGGCGACATTGTGGTGTTCAAAGACCCTTCCAACTGGCTCGCGAGCGAGGAGACCACCTATCACAGCGACTACTTGATCAAACGACTGATCGGCATGCCCGGCGACACGGTGGAGTGCGAGGGGGCGGGCCAGCCGGTGAAAATCAACGGCGTGGCGATTGACGAATCCGCGTATGTCAAGCCCGGGGACCAGCCCAGCACCTTCCCGTTCAAGGTCACCGTGAGCGAGGGGCACGTGTTCGTGATGGGAGACAATCGCAGCAATTCCGCGGATTCGCGCTTCCATTTGAACGATGCGCAACATGGTCAGGTTCCCATCCGCGACATCGCCGGCGTCGCATTCGCGCGGTACTGGCCGCTCAACCGCATCTCGTGGCTGAGCAATTACAGCGACGTGTTCGCGAACGTGCCCGACGCGGGCTGATCTGTGCTGGATGCGCGGGTTTTCGGAGTCGAGAAAGGGGCGGTATGGCGCCGTCGTTTGCATTGGAACGGCAGATTGCCGCCGACGGGTTCGATGTAATCGTCGGATTCGACGAAGTGGGACGTGGTTCGCTGGCAGGTCCGGTGATGGTGGGCGCGGCCGCGTTCCTTGCGCGAAATCTCGACGAAGCACAGACTGCCATGCCGCAGTATCTCGCAGATTCCAAGACGCTCACCGAGCATAGGCGCGAGAGTCTGTACGAGCCATTGCAGGCGTGGGTGGACGGTTTTGCAATCGGTTCGGCGAGCAATGCGGAGATCGACGCATGGGGCATCTCGCATGCGCTCGGCATCGCCGCACTGCGCGCACTCGATGGTGTGGAACGCGCCCTCGGCATGGGTAGCCCGGGTGACAGCGAGATTCGCGGATTCGACGAGCGCTGCAAATACTCGGGAACATGGGCGTATACGAAACACAGTCCACAGCAGCATGCGGATGGGCTGCACGTCGGCGCGATACTCGACGGGCCGAACGACTACATATCCAAGGCATTGGGCACTTTCGAAGCCCCCGCGGTGCCCATGCCGGCACAGGTGCGCACGCTTGTCAAGGCGGATGCGCAGTGTGCCAGCGTCGCAGCGGCGGCGGTGCTGGCGAAAGTGACCCGAGACCGTCTGATGGAACAGTTGGCGCGCGATCATGCCGAATACGCGCGCTATGGGTGGGAGCGCAATAAGGGGTACGGCTCGAAGGCGCACCGCGAGGCGATCGCGCAATGCGGGCCGAGCGATCTGCACCGCGTGAGCTGGCATCTCGCGTGATATGCCGGTGGGCATCATCCTTAAGGCTGAGAGCGGGCGTGGTGTGCCGGGGAATTCATCCCGTTGCATGATGGGGCGTGCGGGCGCGACACCGTAGCTTGGAAGCATGAACGCAATGCAGAACAACAATCCCGGCGCGCCGATGCCACAGGCGCCGCAGAACGCGCCGCATCCCTTGCCGCAAACCCCCGCAGATGCCATGCCCCACAACGGGTATGCTCCACAGCCCCCAATGACTGCGGCACCCATGCCGTACCCTGACGGAGCGCCGATGGGAGGCCAATCACTCGCGCTGCAGGGAATCGACCTGGTGATGGATTACAACACAAGCGCTTCCGGCAACCCGGCGGCGACACAACCCGCGGCATGGCAGATGGGTCAGCCACTCGCGCTGAACCACGCGAACTTCCAGCTTGGCGAAGGCGAACGCGTGGCGATCATGGGACCGTCGGGTTCGGGCAAATCGACGCTGCTGCATGTGCTCGCCGGCATCATGAAGCCGACGGCCGGCCAAGTGCTGTTCCGCGGTGCCAACATCGACCGCATTCCGGACGCCGAACGCACCCGCATGCGCAGGCAGGCGTTCGGATTCGTCTTCCAATCCGGGCAACTGCTGCCGGAGCTGCCGGCGATCGAAAACGTGGCATTGCCGCTCATGCTCGGCGGCATGGCGTACTCGCAGGCGACCGATCAGGCCGCCATGTGGCTGGAACGCATGGGATTGCGCAATCTGATGCGCAATCGACCCGGCCAGATGAGTGGCGGCCAGATGCAACGCGTCGCCATTGCGCGCGCACTATGTGTGAATCCGGCCATCATCTTCGCCGACGAGCCGACCGGCGCGCTCGACCAGAACACCGGGCACGAGGTGATGAATCTGCTCATGCAGGCGGCGGCCGCGAACAACGCCGCAGTGGTGCTCGTCACCCACGACCCGAACATCGCCGCATACTGCGACCGCACCGTGAGCATGCGCGACGGCATGATCCTCGACGCGGCCAACCGGCGCGCAGGCATGCAGCGCCAACCGCAGAACGACGCCCCGGCACAGGCAGTGCAGATGGGCGCCCAACCACAAGGAGCGTTGCAATGAGCACCTTCGCACTGTGGAGACTCTTCCACCGGCACATGTTCCACCATGACGATGAACCGGATGCGCCGCGCGACCACACAGGCCTGCTCGCCGTCATCGCCTTCGCCGCGGCGACCGCGATCTTCCTCACCGTGCTCGGCGGTCTGCACGGCTTCATCTGGCGTGCGTCACCAGACCATACGGTCGGCTGCTTCTTCAATGATTCCGCCTGCTCCACGCACGCCAACGTGAGCGTCAACGGTGAGTTCTACGTGGTGCTCGCCATGTTCGCCTGCGTGCTGCTCGTGGTGCCCTTCACCACCCTCGCGGGTTCTGCGGCGCGCCTTGCCGCCACACGTCGCGACGAACGACTCGCGGTGCTGCGACTGGCTGGCGCCACGACGTCGCAGGTGGTGCGGCTGATCGCCCTCGAAGCGGTCGGACAGGCCGTGATCGGCTCCGTGCTGGGCATTGCCGGGTACTTCGCCGTGATGCCGCTCATCATGATGCTGCACTTCGAGAACCACACCTTCGACTTCGAACAGCTGTGGGTGGGGCCGTGGGCGCTCATCGGCACCGTCGTCGGCGTTGCCGCACTGGCCTTGGTCTCCGCGCTGCTCACGTTGCGCAAGGTGGCCATCACGCCATTGGGGGTCACCGCCCGCCAAGGCGCCGCAATGCCCGGCAAATGGCGCGTGGCGCTGTTCGTCGTCGCCCTCGTGTTCGGTTTCGCCATGCTCAATAACATGAACCTCGTGGCCGGCGCCGGTGTGGCGGTGGCGTATGGTGTCGTGTTCGCGATCATCGGCGGCTGCTTCATGCTGCTCAACGTGATCGGTTCGTGGGTGATCGCCGCCGTGGCGAAGTCGCGTGCGCACCGGCCGAAATCCGCCGCCACGATGATTGCGATGCGCCGTATTCTCGACAACCCGAAGCGTGCATGGCGCAATGTCTCGGGCATCGCGCTCGCCGTGTTCATCGCGGGCATCACCGCCGTATGCGGCGCACTGGGCACGGCATCGGGCGACGCCGACGCGGAGACGCTGATGATGATGCACGACATCTCGCTTGGCGGCACGCTCACGCTGGTGTTCGCCGCCGTGCTGGCCGCGGTGAGCTCGGGCATCATGCAGTCGGCCAGTGTGTTCGACCAGGCCGACGAATACCACATGCTCATGCTCGAAGGCACCGATGCGCTCACACTGCGCAAGGCGCGGTTCTCGGAAGTGCTCACGCCGCTCAACACGGTGATCGTCATCTCCGCAGGCTGCTCGTTGCTGCTCATGCTGCCGCTGGTGGGCTCGATGCTCAGCAACCCGGCCGTGCTGCTGCGTTGCCTGTTCGGCATTGTGCTGTGCTATGCGCTGGTGACCGTCGGCGCGGTGAGCGCGAACCACACCGCCACGCGCCTCGATTCGATCTCGCGCCGCCGCGACGACTAGTGGTGCGCATCGCCTCATAATTCTTAATCCTTACGGGATGTCATCAACGCTTACGGGATGTCAGGTTTTCATATTCTTCGAAGTAGATCACAAAACAAACGGCTATGTTCCAACGATATCAATGTGAGGATACT
>ENA-OQIF01000519-OQIF01000519.1-human-gut-metagenome-genome-assembly--contig:-NODE-519-length-13828-cov-3.097073_pt1 | contig 13828 bp, 12 predicted proteins | sample MGYA00242574_ERZ504738 | MGnify/ENA primary metagenome ERZ504738 (study PRJEB26092, sample SAMD00036437) | human gut metagenome | host: Homo sapiens | study: EMG produced TPA metagenomics assembly of...
CACATCCCTGTCCACTGGGGGTGCGCTCTACGTGTTGGTGCTGTTGGTGCCGTTGCTATGGAAGGCCATGCTTCACGTACAGCGCAGAGGATTGCGCTATGCGTTGCTCAGTGTTGCGGCTCTGGTGTCCATCGCTGCCGTGGTCGCAGGCACGCGCATTGTAATCTCCAAAATGGCCACGTCCTATTCCGGCCAAACCCACTTGCTTGATTTCACTGAAGGCTTCCGTATTTGGTGGCAGCGCCCGCTGACGGGATTCGGATTCGATTCCGACGAGTACATCTGGACGCATTATATGAGCGCCTACCGCGATGGCATGGGATATACCAGTGGTTTGCTGTTCCTGCTCATCCATGGTGGATTAGTGCTGGCGCTTTATATGATCGTGCCATTTGTGCTGCTGGTGCTAGGTTCCCATGATTGGCACATGTGGTATTTCGCCGGATTCGTGATGATCGTGTTCATCACTGCGCCGGTACAGAATTGCGCGTTCCTGTTGCTCGTGGCCGCGTACGGCTATGCCAGCTTCATTTGGCGTTACAGTAGACGTATGAGCAGTCTGCCATTGGTGGCTCGTACGCCATTGACCCATGAGGGGAGTGAGGGGCATGCCTGAGATCTCGGTGATCATTCCGGTATATAACCAGGAAGAATACGTAGGCGCATGCATGGATTCGCTCCTCGACCAGAGTTTCGAGGATTTCGAGGTGCTGGCCGTCAATGACGGTTCCACCGATGCCTCCGTCTCCATTCTCGAGGGCTACGAGCAGCGTGATGGTCGTGTTCAGCTCATTGATCAGAACAATTCCGGCGTATCCGTGGCCCGTAACAATGGACTGTCTCATGCCAAAGGCGAATGGGTGTGCTTCATCGATCCGGATGATTATGTGGCTCCTGACTATCTCGACACCCTGCTGAAAGCCACCGAACGTAATACGGATATCGCCATGAGCACCTGCGTGGCATTCGATGACCAGCGTTCCGCCAGGCAGCATTTCTTCCCTGAATCCTTCACGGCCCGTGCCGCTGATGAGAAGGTGGAACTGTTCCGTCAATTGATGGATGGTTCATATGCACAGCCCAAAGGATTCGTCACGGCCACTTGGAGTGCCGTGGGGCAAACTGTACAGGCACGCTTTCCTGCAGGAGCATGGACTGCAGTTCGACGCAGCATTGCCTCGCATGCAAGACAATCTGTTCAATATGCAGGCTTTCCAACTGGCGCACGAGATTGTGTATGTGGATTATGCAGGGTATTACTACCGTATGGGCGGATTGAGCGCGCGCACCTACAAAAACAATGCCAGGGGTCTATACCATCCGGCCATTGACGAGCGTGCCCGACTCATGCGTGAGTACCATCTCGATGGCGATGCGACGTTGCTTCGGGCTTGGAACGAGGAGCAGGTGAACCTGTATTTCCAGGAACTGAAGGCGGTCATCATGCTCGCCGACCCCCAATCCGTCAAGCAGGCGGCTCGGACTCGTGCACAGGCATTGGGGCCACGATTGGATCAGATTGATGTTTCCGCATTGAGCCCTGCAATTCGATTCAAATACACGATGATGCGAAATGCTACGTTGTGTTCCGTATTCCCTGGTACGTGCCTTGCGTGCCAAGGGCTGATACCGCTGAAGGAGATTCATGACTGCTGCAAAATTCGGATTCGTGGTGCTGCATTATCTTGCGGGAGATGCCACGGCAGGTTGCATCGAATCCATCAAAACGCATTGCCCTCAAGCTGTCATCGTGGTGGTGGACAATAACTCGGCCAATGGTAGCTACGAGGAGCTGCAACGCAAGTATGGTGCTGATTCCACCGTGACATTGCTGCATAACGCAGTGAATGAAGGGTTCGCCCGCGGCAATAATACCGGGTATGAATATGCGCGGAATCGCCTGCATTGCGATTTCATCGTCACGATGAACAACGATGCCACCATTTCCTGCGATGATTTCATGGAGCTGTGCGAGGAGGATTTCAAGGCGCATCCTGATGTGGGGTGATTGGTCCGGACATCGTTTCGGGCAAGAACGGTTCGCACTCGAACCCGATTTATTCGATCATCGACACCCGCGCGGAGGTGGATCGTCAGATATGGCGCTTCAAGGTGATTCTGCTTCTGCTGCACCTTCACCTGTTCGGCCCGCTGACCCGACTCAAGGCAAAACTCACGCATTCCGATGCCAATGCATTGCCCGAGCATGTCAATGCCACGGCAGATGCCATTACCGGCAAACCTTACAAGCTCCATGGTGCGTGCTTTGTATTTACACCGGCATTCGTCAAGCAGTTCAGCTGCGCATTCGACTCCGGAACTTTCCTCTATTTTGAGGAAGACATTCTGTTGATGCGATGCCGAGCCCGGCACCTGACGATGTGGTACGACAAGCGCATCCGGGTAGATCATATGGAGGATGTCTCCACCGACCAGATGATGAGGAAAGATGAGCGTAGGAAGATGATCTTCACGCTGCATAACTATGTGCGTTCATTGAAGGTACTGAAACAGTACGTCAACTCAAAATAATCCAAGTAGATAATTGAGGATATACATGGGCAGGCAGCTGAAACAGCCAAAGATACGCTCAGTGAAATTCAACGTGGTCATGAATACAATCCTGACCACTTCCACCTTCCTATTCCCTCTGATCACGGTGCCGTATGTATCCCGCGTGCTGGGGCCCGACAACAACGGCATCGTTTCCTGGGCGTTTACTTTCGTAGGGTATTTCTCTCTTGTGGCTTTGCTGGGTTTCAATATGTATGGCACCCGAGAGTGTGCAAAGCTTCGAGACGATCGCGAGAAACTGAGCGTGGTGGTTCAGGAGCTGCTTGTCATTCTGATATGTTCCACAACTGTTGTGTACGTCGCATTCGTTGTACTGGTGTTTTTGCTGCCCCGCACCCATGACGAACTTCCCCTCATGTTCATTGTGGGCACCTCGATATGGCTTTCCGCATGCGGCGCGGAATGGTTCTATCGATCCATCGAACAATACGAGTACATCACAGTACGAAATATTCTCTTCAAAATAGCGAGCATTGTGCTGCTGTTTGTTTTCGTACGTCAAACCAACGATTATCTGGCCTATGCTGCAGTTACCGTACTTGGTACAACGGGCTCGAATGTTCTGAATATTCTTCGGCTACGTTCATTCGTCACTTTTTCACGAAAATATGAGATGAACATCCGGCGTCATTTCAAACCCATGTTCGCGTTCAGCATTTCCAGCATCACGTCGGGCATGTATGGCCAGATAGACATGTTGTTGCTTGGTTTTTTCAGCTCGAACTATGCGCTGGGTTTGTATCAGCTGGTATTCAAGATTCGTAACATGTGCACTGGTGTCGGAGGATCGGTCACTGGCGTCATGCTGCCGAGACTCTCATACTACGAGGCGCAGGAGGGGCATGATCAGACGACCAAGTTGATGGCGAAGAATTTCAATTTCCTCTTGATGTTGGGATTGGCCATAATTTCCGCCTTGGTCATTTGCGCCGATCCGCTGATCATGATTCTTGGGGGCAATGACTATCTTCCCGGCAATGCTGCATTGAAAATCGGCGCACCACTTGTGCTGCTTGGGTCAATTGGTTCCATGCAATCGCAATACATGGTCGCTTCCGATCAGGAAAAGGTCTATACGTATACCAATGTGGCTGGTCTTGTGATTGCCATTGTTCTGGAATGCATCTTCATTCCTTTGTGGGGCATTAATGGTGCTGCACTTGGACTTGTGCTTACGGAGCTGTCCGTCTATTGCATTCGCACCTATATTCTTCGTGACTTCATGCGGAAAGTCCGTAAATATACCGATTATTGGAAGATTGCTTTTGCGTGGGCGGTGGCATCCATAGTGACCGCTGGCATATGTTATGCGATGCGTGGGTGGAACCCATTTGTGCAGATCATCATCGCAGCGCTGGTGTTTTGCGTCGCTGATGGCGGCTTGCTTGTACTTGTCAAGGAATCGTTCATCATGTCAATGGTGAGGAAACGCTAGACTACAACGCACGTATGGTCGCTAGTTGGACGATTCTATCCATGAACTTGTTCGGCCAGAATTCGTATGCGAACAGTGTGTGTGTGCGTTGACGTTTTGTCATCTGAGGCAAAGCGCAGTACTGGTCAAGGATTATGAGATTCCGAGTCTGCTGAAGATCAGACAAGGCATCACGTATATAGGTCGCCTGATCCAACATGTGGTTCATATGCGTGACGCGTTGCCTGCGAATCGAATTGCGATGGATTACGAGACTCATGAACGTTTTCAATGCCGAGTAACTGTGCGCTCCCATCGCATTGTCCCCATGTTGCCTATAGTTCACGGTTGCTTCGTCCACATATACCACATGCCCCAACGTGGCTGCGATGAGGGCGTAGCACCAATCATGCATGATCATACGATTGGCGTTTTCGGGATCCCAAGATTGAATGACGTTCAGTAGAGCTGTATTCATTGCGCTTGCACAACCTGTGACGAGATTCTGTGCAAGAAGCTCATTGAGCTGTGTCCGATGAGGGTTGCGCCCGATGAATCGCAGGAATGATGGTGCAATAACATGATTGTTTGCATCTACCACCACAAGATCGGAAAAGGCGAGGATAGGTGCATTCTTCCCATACCGTGCCTCAGCGTTATGCATGCGTTGCATGAATAGTTCCAGCTTGTTTGTATGCCAGATGTCATCTTGGTCCGCCAGAAACACGTATTGACCTGATGCCTGACTCATGAGAAAAGTGAAAATTGGCTTGTGGAGAACCATACTTTCACTCCCTGTGAAACGATGTTGATTCGGGTATCGTGATTCGCCATTCGCTGAAGAATGCCAAGCGTTCCATCGGAGGAGCAGTCGTCGGAGATGCTAAGTTTCCAATTGGGCACAGACTGCTGCTGAATGGATTCAATCTGTTGCTCAATATATTCCGCGCCGTTATAGGTAGCCATGAGAATTTCAATTTCAGGTTGCATGGATGACTACTTTCCTCATGAGATGTTTCGGTTTTCAAGATACTCCTATAAGGAGAAAGCATGGATTAGACATGTGCCCAATATGCTGCTGAATCCGATCGATACCACAGTGAAGCTGGGTGTTCTGTATAGTTGGTAGTTGCTAAAACTGATGCCTATGACTGACGCATTCATTCCGAAGAACATCATTGTAACCGGTGGCTGCGGTTTCATCGGCTCGAATTTCGTGCATTACGTGTACAACAATCACCCGGATGTGCATATCACGGTGCTCGATGCACTTACGTATGCAGGCAACCTCGAGAACATCAAGCCGATCCTCGGCGATCGTGTCGAGTTCGTACATGGCAACATCTGCGATGCGCAGCTGCTTGACGAACTGGTGCCGGGGCATGATGCCATCGTGCATTATGCGGCCGAGTCGCATAACGACAACTCGATTGCAAATCCGGAACCGTTTGTGAAAACGAACGTCGAGGGCACATTCCGCCTGCTTGAAGCGGCGCGCAAGTATGATGTGCGGTTCCATCACATCAGCACCGACGAGGTGTATGGCGACCTGGCTCTGGATGATCCAGCGAAGTTCACCGAGGAAACGCCGTACCATCCGTCAAGCCCGTATTCATCGACGAAGGCGAGCTCCGACATGCTCGTGCGCGCCTGGCACCGCACCTATGGGTTGCGCACCACGATCTCGAACTGCTCGAACAACTATGGCCCGTACCAGCATGTGGAGAAGTTCATTCCGCGCCAGATCACGAATATCATCGAAGGCATTCGCCCGAAGCTCTATGGCGATGGTCTCAATGTACGTGACTGGATTCACACCGAAGATCATTCGAGCGCGGTGTGGACGATTCTGACCACTGGCCGTTTGGGTGAGACCTACCTGATCGGCGCCAACGGTGAACGCAACAACCTGACCGTGCTGCACGACATTCTGCGCGTGATGGGTCAGCCGGAGGACGCCTTCGACTGGGTGAAGGACCGCCCGGGCCACGACCGCAGGTATGCCATCGATTCGACGAAGCTGCAGACCGAGCTGGGTTGGCGTCCGACGCACACCGACTTCGAGTCCGGCCTGCGTCAGACCGTGCAATGGTACATCGACAACCCGCAGTGGTGGGAGCCGGCGAAAGCCGCCACCGAGGCCAAGTACAAGGCCCAGGGCCAGTGAATGCTTTGAATCCGCCGCAACTCGGCGGATTCATCATGTACAGACATGCAACAGTGATGTGGAAAGCGTGAACTATGGAATTTGAAAAGGAACTCAAGGTCACGGAGACGAATATTCCCGGCCTGTTGGTCTTCGATTTGCCGGTGCACGGCGATAACCGCGGCTGGTTCAAAGAGAACTGGCAGAAGGCGAAGATGACGGCACTCGGCTTGCCGAAGGACTTCCAGCCGGTACAGAACAATGTCAGTTTCAATGCGAAACGCGGTGTGACCCGTGGCATCCACGCCGAGCCATGGGACAAGTTCATCTCGCTGGCCACCGGCGAGATCTTCGGTGCCTGGGTGGATCTGCGTCCGGGTGACACCTTCGGGCAGGTGTATACGACGCGCCTTGACCCGTCGAAGGCGATATATGTGCCGCGCGGGGTGGGCAACAGCTTCCAGGCGTTGGAGGATGGCACGGCCTACACGTATTTGGTGAACGCGCATTGGTCTCTCGAACAGAAGAAGACATACACCTTCGTGAACCTGGCCGACCCGGAACTCAACATCCAATGGCCGATTCCGCTTGAGCAGGCCGAACTCTCCGAAGCGGACCTGCATCACCCGATGCTCAAGGATGCCAAGCCAATGGATCCGAAGCGCACATTGGTCACCGGTGCGAACGGCCAGCTTGGGCAGTCGATTCGCAAGTATGTTGAAGAGCATGATCTCAAAGGATTCGAATTCACCGACATCGACGAATTCGATTTTTCGGATCCTGCCGCCTATGAGGGGTATGACTGGAGCCTGTACGGCACGATCATCAATGCTGGGGCATTCACGGCGGTGGACAAGGCCGAGACGCCCGAAGGGCGTGTGACGGCGTGGAAGGCCAACGCACTTGGCCCGGCGCTGCTGGCGAAAGTGGCCACCGAGCACAATCTGACCCTCGTGCATGTAAGCTCCGACTATGTGTTCGATGGTACCGCCAAGGTGCACGACGAAGATGAGGCATTCTCGCCGCTTGGCGTATATGGCCAGACGAAAGCTGCCGGCGACATCGCCGTCACCAACGCCCCGAAGCACTACATCGTGCGCTCGAGTTGGGTCATCGGCAATGGGCATAATTTCGTCAAGACGATGATGATGCTCTCGAACAAGGTGTCTGATCCGAATGATGCATTGAATGAGGTGACGGTGGTGGATGACCAATATGGCCGTCTGACGTTCACCGATGACATGGCAGCTGCCATATTCCATCTGCTCGATGATGAGGATCCGTATGGCACGTATGATCTCACTGGTTCCGGTGACGTGGTGAGCTGGGCACAGATTGCCGCCGAGGTGTTCGCCATGACGAATGGCAATGGAGACAAGGTGCGTCCGATCTCCACCGAGCAGTACTTCGAGAGCGCGAAGGCTCCGGTGAGCCCACGGCCGACGAATAGCACGCTCGATTTGGCCAAGATCGAGGAGACCGGCTATGAGACCACCGATTGGCATGACAGTCTCAAGGCCTATGTCGAAGTCGAACTGAAGAAGTGAGGATGGGTTCCAGATGAAAGGCATTATTCTTGCCGGCGGTTCCGGCACTCGCCTGTACCCGCTGACGACGGTCACCTCCAAGCAGTTGTTGCCGGTGTACGACAAGCCGATGATCTTCTACCCATTGAGTGCGCTGATGATGGCGGGAATCCGAGACATCCTGATTATCTCGACGCCGAAGGATCTACCGAATTTCGAGCGCCTGCTTGGCGATGGCTCCCGATACGGCATCTCGTTGCAGTACAAGGTTCAGCCAAGCCCGGACGGTCTGGCTCAGGCCTTCCTGCTCGGTGAGGACTTCATCGGTGACGATGCATGCGCCCTCGTGCTCGGCGACAACATCTTCTACGGCAACGGTTTGGCCGCCAACTGCGCAAGGCAGCCGCGCTCGAACATGGCGCCACGGTGTTCGGCTACTACGTCGATGACCCGGAACGCTACGGTGTCGTTGAGTTCGACAAGGAGCACAAGGCAGTGAGCATTGTGGAGAAACCCGAGCACCCTGCATCGAACTATGCGGTGACCGGACTGTATTTCTATGACAACCGCGTGGTCGACTTCGCCAAGCAGGTCAAACCATCACCTCGAGGCGAACTGGAGATCACAGACCTGAACCGCATGTACCTTGACGATGGTTCATTGCACGTGCAGACGCTCGGCCGAGGCTATGCATGGCTCGACACCGGCACCATGGACTCGTTGTTCGAAGCCGGCGAGTTCGTGCGCACGGTGGAGCATGCACAGGGTCTGCCGATTTCGGTGATCGAGGAGATTGCCTACGAGAACCGCTGGATCGACCGTGACCAGCTGCTTGCCGCCGCCGAACGGTATGGCAAGAGCCCGTACGGCAAGCACCTGCTCGACGTTGCCGAACACCGGTTCCTCAGCACCATCGACGATTGATGCATCGACAGCGCAGGGGATGTATGTGCGAAAGGTTCGTTCCGGAAAGTGTTCCGAGCGAACCTTTCGCGCTTCTTGTACTGCAGCACCCCTATTCTTGAAAGACATTGATTTGGATCCCGATCCGGTACGAAAGGGTGGGCATGTCCCGAACAGAAGGCAATGAACCCGAGATTGAGAAGAGCATCGATCAGTCTGCGGAGTCTGCAGGAACCGCACCGCAATCCGAACCGGCAGCCTCACAGGAGCGGGAGGTCGCCGCTCCAAAGCGCCCGTGGTACAAGCGTATCCGATGGTGGGGCTGGACACTCATCGGCATCTTTGCAGTGCTCGTTGCATTTTTTGGCACTTTTGGCGTGCAGGCAATGATGGTGAAGAATTACGAGCTCGGCTCCATCGACACCATCAGGCGCACCGCGATGAGCGGCAATGTGAAGGAACTGCCGAACGCCGTCTCGAAGATGCAGGAAAACACCAGAAAAGCCAACCGCATCACGCACAACGGCCTATGGAATTTCATTGGATCATGGCCGGGCATGGGCAGCAACATCGGTGCAGCGCAAGATCTGACCCAGATTGTTGCGGATGTAAGCCAAGATGTGGTGCCCAAATACATAGATATCGCGTCCAACATTATGTCGGACAAGCTGTTCAGTAACGGTCAGGTCAATATCAAACCCGTCACCGCGCAATACGTGAATTTCGTCGAGGCCAACAGTGATCTGATGAGCCAGCTCGCACGCATCAACGACATTCCGGAACCATCGATCGGCGTGGTCCGTAATCTGGTCAACATGGCCAAGGGATATGTGGGGACAGCCGATGGGCTGCTCAAGCAGGCGGAAACCATTATGCAGGATCTGCCGAGCTATCTGGGGTACAAGGAGCCCCAAACTTATGCGGTCATGGCAATGACACCTGCGGAGATGCGTATGTCCGGCGGCCTTATCGGGGCCATCGGTACGCTGACTCTCAACAAAGGCAAGATTGAGATTGGTGAATTCCTTCCCAATGACGCGTATGTCAAGGAAGGAGGTGCAGATGTGGATTTCGACACCAAACGCATTTTCATGAATGACGGACCGTTGTATATGACGTATGACGTACGTGATCTGGCCAACTTCACCGACACCGAAATGACGGCGAATGCGTTCCTCTCGCTGTGGAAGAGAATGCCATGGGGCGAGAAGACCACACTCAACGGCATCATTATGGTTGATCCGGTGGTGGTGCAGGCTCTCGTGAAAGTCACCGGTGACGTGAAACTGCCGGATGGCACTGTGCTCAATGGCAATAACACCGCCCAATTCATGATGAATACGGTATACACCGAACATGAGCCGGAGGAGACGAACGCCTACTTCGGCATCGTGGCGAAGGCCTGCGTGGGCACGTTGATGAAGCATATGGATATGAAGACGATTGGTTCACTCGCCAAAGATCTGCGCACATTGGCCAAAGAACGCCATCTGGCGATGTACTCATTCACGCCATCGTTGGAGGACCTCATCAAGGCCGCCGGATTCTCCGCCACGTTGCCCACCGACAAGGTGAACCCCACATTGGGCGTCTACCTCACCGAACAGAACCCATCCAAGATGGGTTGGTATATCAAGCGTTCCACGAAGATCAAGCAGATCTGCACCGACTCTGCACCCTACAAATATCAGGTGGAGTACACGTTGGAGAACACGCTCAAGGAAGACGAGGTGGGCAAGCTCAGCTGGTACATCACCGGCCAGTTCCCCTACAATGAGGGTGCCAGCCTCGATAAGGTGTTCTTCTACCCGCCGTATGGCGGTGAATTGAGCAATTTCAAGGTGCAGGGAACCGGTTCGGTTCCGGCCATGGATTCATTCAACGCGGCGATCATGTACCGTTCGCTGGCACAGGTGAGGCCGGAACAGAAGGTGACCTACACCTTCGATGTAACGACGTCGAAACAGGCGGCGAGTCGTCTTGCCGTCGACCAGACGCCAATGGGCACCGAGAACACGAATGTGGAGTACCTCAATTCGTGTCCAGTCAATTGATGGGTGGACGTACTGCAGAGGTACTACATTGGAGACCGCATCACTAGAAACCGTATGACGAACGGAAAGACGCGACGATGACCACTCACCAGACGACCGCAGTACTCATACCGTGCCTAAATGAGGAGCAGACGATAGGGAAGGTGGTGGCAGACTTCCGTCGCGAATTGCCGGATGCCGTTATCTACGTGTACGACAACGCCAGTGACGACCGCACCTCACAGGTAGCTGCTGATGCGGGTGCGATCGTGCGTATGGCTCCTGAACGAGGAAAGGGCAATGTGCTGCGCAGAATGCTGCGTGACATCGATGCGGACCGGTATGTGCTGGTGGACGGTGACGACACCTACCCGGCCGAAGACGTGCACACCTTGTTGGACACGCTCGACCAAGGCTGGGACATGGTGGTCGGCGACAGACTTTCCTCGACCTATTTCACCGAAAATAAACGCCCATTCCACAATACCGGCAACCGCTTGGTCCGCTCCGCGATCAATAGCACCTTCCACGCGCAGATTCGCGATGTGATGAGCGGGTATCGTGTGTTCGACAATCTGTTTGCAAAGGCGTACGGGGTCATGTCCAATGGTTTCGAAATCGAGACGGAGATGACCATTTTCGCACTGGATCGCAAGCTGCGTGTGACGGAGGTGCCAATTCAGTACCGGGATCGGCCGGAGGGCAGCACCAGCAAGCTGAGCACGTTCTCCGATGGTGCGAAGGTGCTCAACCTCATTTTCCGCTTGGCCTATGAGAACCGCCCGTTGCCGTTCTTCGGCACATTGGGAGGCATCATTGGCGGTGTTGGGCTTGGCTTGGCGCTGTGGGTGTGCATTGAATTCGCACAGACCGGCATGGTACGAAGATTCCCGCTGCTGATTGGATCCACCATGCTGATGATCATCGGAGTCATTGCGGTGTTCACCGGTTTGGTGCTCGCGGTGTTCGCCCGCAAGGATCGTTCGCGTTTCGCCTTCGCGGCACAGACCTACATCGCGGCATCTGGTCGTCATCCAAGCGTCAGCGAGCCCTACCGTGCATGCGTTGACGAGGTCTCGCATGAGCCCGTCACTGATGGACAGTGACGAGATCCTTGGTTCCGGTCTTGTAGCGGTAGATGAAGGGGATTACCAATAGAGGCAGAATCGGATAATAGTAGCGTACCTGCAGGCCATCCAATCTGAGACTTTCGGAGGGAAGCGTCCAGGTGAGCAGGAACGGGATGTACATGAGGAATAGTGTGGCAAACACAATGAATCCGACAAGTGTGTAAACCTGCATGGTGGTGCGCCGAGGAACGGCGATGCGGGCGTCCTGGCCGAACATCCATGCAATGAGCAAAAGAATGAGGCAGACGATTAACGTGGGATTGCTCTGTACCATGTTGAATGTGGTCAGGAACACATTGGCTAGAATCCGGAACGTGGTTCCAAAGGGATTATGCAGTGCCGCGTTGAAATTATAGGCATATAGGCCTTCCACGCGTTCTGGGTTGTATCCGAAGAATTTCTGCCAGCACAGCACTGTGGCGCCGACAACCAGAACGGTCGATGCTGTGTACCACACTTTCTGCTTTCCAGACAGTGCTTTGCACGCAAGCCATGGCAGCAGAATGATTGGTATGTACACGTATTTGAGGAAGCATATCAGGCAGGTGCCTACAGTGAGCGCTGCAACCTGCCAGTTGTTCAGACGGCGTTCGCGTTGCATGAGACGTACGCATACCGCTATGAACAAGGCGACTGCGGCGAATAGTGTGCCGTCTGTCATCAAAGTGCTTGAACAGAACACAGGTAACGGCAGCATGCCCAGCAGTGCGATGATGCCTTTTGCTGTGGGAATCACAGCGATGGCGAGCAGGAACAACAGCAGATAACAAACCAGATTCGAAGCCCGGGCGTAGTTGATGCAGGTACTTGGGTTGGCATGGGTGAGGAAGCCGAATTTCATGCCGATGGCTTGCGGAATGTAGGCGAAGAACATGTACTGGTTACTGCGCGTGGGTGTTGTGATGATACGTTCCCCCTCGGCAAGATTGTTCAGTCTGTCGCACTGCGTGGCATACTCGTCGTTTCTGGTGAGATCGAATGGGTTGATCGATTCCACCAGAGCGTTTTTCGCCCCATTCACGCTGCCTTGGAGATATCGTGCTTCTCCTGTGAGCAATTGTCTGCCGCCGACCGGCATGCTGCTGGGAACCTCCGAAGTGCGTGGGTCATATTGCCGGTGGGACTCTGGTGCCCGTGTGATATTGAACGACTGACCGGTGGCCAATGCATAGGTCGATGGAAGATGCATGTCGGGATCCGCCATGGTCAGTGGCGCCGTTGTGGTGATGAACGCAATGCCTTCGACCATGGAGATGATGAGGAACAAGGCCATCATCTTCCAGCTTTCGCGCAGTCCCTTGCCAATGAGTTCGGGGAATGGTGAAGAAACCTTGTCCGTATGCCGATGGCGTTGTGCTGACTGCATTGTTTTCTCGGAATCCCCGTTGGTTGCCTCCATATGAGTCTCCTTTCTTCGTGGATTTCCAGCAGCCGACGGTTCGTCATCTGCCCTGGGAACGGTCCTCTTCCTTATCGTGCCGTAACAAATGGACTCCACCCCGGATCATGGGGCGTCGAATGTAGTGGAATTATGCCACCCGTGCCACGAGTCTAGCGTGGTTGATGGTCAATGTGTCTCCTCCTTCGTGCAGGTGCAGCATGCGTGGTATATGGCGTTATGGATTTCACGGATTAGGGTTGACTCGGAAAATTCTAAAAGACTCCTGTAAATCAGGCATTCTTTTTACCGAAATATGTGAAATCAGGCAATAATCTCTACTGAAGATGCTATATTGAGCATGTATCGCTGTGACATACGGTCTCAGTTTGTTACGAAATAATCCGTCTGTCGACGTAAGGAAGTTTGTATATGTCGTCTCTGCAAGGATTCGAAGTAGTCAGCCCGAACACGGCCTCCGGTCGTTCCGTACTCACAGTCACGAAGAACTACGCTCGGTTGAACAAGAACGCCGTGCTTGAACTTGGGCGCCCTGAATTCATTGAGTTCTTCATCAACCCGACCACCAAGCAGTTCGCGTTCAAGGCATGCGAGGAAAGCAACCCGAATGCGATTCCGTTCTTCATTCCAGGCAAGACCACCGCTTCGGTGACGCTGAACCAGCAGTTCGTGCTTGACGCAATGGGGCCGTATTTCGAGTTCC
>ENA-OQIF01000521-OQIF01000521.1-human-gut-metagenome-genome-assembly--contig:-NODE-521-length-13802-cov-4.296088_pt1 | contig 13802 bp, 20 predicted proteins | sample MGYA00242574_ERZ504738 | MGnify/ENA primary metagenome ERZ504738 (study PRJEB26092, sample SAMD00036437) | human gut metagenome | host: Homo sapiens | study: EMG produced TPA metagenomics assembly of...
AAGTTCATTAGCGTGTGTATTCACGACGTCACCTCCTATAAACAAGGGGCTTCGCTGCAATTTTTTTGGTATTTGTCAACCATTTTTTAAATCACAAAAATCACAAAAAAGAGCAGGGTACATTTTTCTATATACCTTGCTCTATAAGAGAATACATTTTTAATATCTTAACTTAATGACATTGCCAACTGTGGAACTCCTTTTATTTCTTTTATGCTTCTGTAGTCTGTTCAATTGGTGCATCTTCTTCGACCGGTGTCTCTTCCGTCTCCTGATTGAGAGAAACATAAGATCTCTGAGCGACTGGTTCTAAGTCACTATCCAGATCAAAATCTTCATCTTCAAAATCATCTGAAAATTCACTGTTATCATCAAGCGTATGTTGTTTTTTCTTGAAAAATGCAATTCCAATGCCGATTGCAGCACCAATGCCTGCAAGTGCTAATAAAAATTTACTCCATTTTTTTGACATATGATGACTCCTTTCTGAAAATAATATGATTCATTGAAAAACATTATAATACTTTTGTCGGAAAAATGAAAGGGGAATTCAGCCGATTGTTGTTTCTGTATCAGAATTGTGTTAGACTAACTCTTATATAGTAGAAAAGGAAGTGAGAGTATTGAACAAAGAACCTGTAAAAAAAGCGAAAAAGGGAATATTGAGTATTGTATTTAGCAGAATTTCGTTGCTTGCGGTATTATTGATCATCCAGATTGCTTTGATTGTAGGGACAGTCACATATTTGGAAGACTATGCAACTTACATTTATGTGATTTTTATCGTGTTGGAAGTGATTTCTGTCGTTTATATTATAAACAGTAAAAGCAATCCTGCGTTTAAGACTTCGTGGATATTGTTTATCCTTTTAATTCCGATTGTGGGAACAGTGTTTTATCTGTTTATGAAAATACAGCCTGGAACAAGTTATTTGGACCATCGCCTCAGGACATTGAATGATGCGACATCGCCATTTATGAAACAGGATAAGGAGACGGTGGAGGCGCTTCGTGTATCGAAGCCTGCCAATGCCAATCTTGCACATTATCTGACACATCAGGCGGCATTTCCTGTGCATCGCAATACAGAAGTGACGTATTTTCCCCTTGGTGAAAATAAATTCAAGGAGATGAAAAAGCAGTTAAGACTTGCAGAAAAATATATTTTTCTAGAGTATTTTATAGTGGAAGAAGGTATCATGTGGAATGAGATACTGGATATTCTCATTGATAAGGTCTCGAAAGGTGTGGAGGTCCGTTTCATGTATGACGGAATGTGCAGTATGGTACAACTGCCTTACCATTATCCGAAGACGATGAAAAAATATGGAATTAAATGTAAGATGTTCAGCCCGATCAAACCGGTTCTCTCTTCACATCAGAATAACAGAGATCACAGGAAAATATGTGTGATCGATGGACGTGTTGCGTTTACTGGGGGAATCAATCTGGCGGATGAGTATATTAATCAGAAAGTCCGTTTCGGACACTGGAAGGATACGGCAGTCATGTTAAAGGGAGAGGCAGTTCAGAACTTTACGATGATGTTTCTTCAGATGTGGAATGTCAGCGAGCGGGGAAAGGAAGATTATGCGAAATATCTTACCCCTAAGTCACTTGACATCAGAAGAGAACTTGGTTTTGTGCTTCCGTATGCAGACAGCCCATTTGATCATGAAAATATTGGAGAGCAGGTGTACTTTCATTTGCTGAATCATGCAAAAAAATACGTGCACATTATGACGCCATACCTGATTTTAGATAATGAGATGGTGACAAATCTTACTTATACAGCAAAATGTGGAATTGAAGTTATCATTATTATGCCGCATATTCCGGATAAGTGGTATGCGTTTGCAGTAGCGCAGACCTATTATGAAGAACTGATCAGTGCGGGAGTGCAGATTTATGAATATACACCGGGATTTGTACATGCGAAAGTGTTTGTGTCCGACAATGATACTGCGACGGTCGGGACGATCAATCTTGATTATCGCAGTTTGTATCACCATTTTGAATGTGGTACATTCATTTATAACAATCCGGTCGTGTGGGAGATTGAACGTGATTTCCAAAATACTTTAAAAGCATGTCAGAAGATTACGATGCTTGATGTGAAAGCAAGAAGAATCGGTATGAAGATGGTCGGAAGAGTTTTAAGACTGATTGCACCTTTGATGTAAACAAATATCGAAAAAAATATTGCATAACACGGAGAAAGTATAGTATAATTCTATCGGTGCTTTATAAGCAGTGCTAAAGTATTTTATAAGAAGACACAATAATAAAGTGATTTGTAAATGCGTGACATTACAAAGTAAGATGGGAGAGAAAAACACATGGAAAGAAAAGTTGGAACAATTTCAAGAGGAGTTCGTTGTCCAATCATTAGAGAAAATGATAATTTAGCAGATATTGTAGTAGAAAGCGTATTGGACGCTGCAAAAAGCGAAGGATTTGAACTGAGAGACAGAGATGTTATTTCTGTCACAGAGTCAATTGTAGCAAGAGCACAGGGAAATTACGCTTCTATCGATGCCATTGCAGAAGATGTAAAAGCAAAATTAGGCGGAGAGACAATCGGAGTAATCTTCCCAATCTTATCAAGAAACAGATTTGCTATCTGCCTCAGAGGAATCGCTGCCGGAGCAAAAAAAGTTGTTTTGATGTTAAGCTACCCAAGTGATGAAGTGGGAAATGAACTTGTATCACTAGATAAATTAGATGAGGCAGGAATCAACCCATACAGCGATGTTCTTACATTGGAAAAATACAGAGAATTATTTGGCGAGAACAAGCACGAATTTACAGGTGTAGATTATGTAGATTACTATGCAAATATCATCAAAGAAGCAGGGGCAGAAGTAGAAGTTATTTTTGCGAACAATCCAAGAACAATCTTAAACTATACAAAGAATGTGTTGAACTGTGATATTCATACACGCGTTAGAACAAAACGTATTTTACGGGAGAATGGCGCAGAAAGAGTATGCGGATTAGACGATATTTTGAATGCATCGGTAAATGGAAGCGGATACAATACAAAATATGGATTATTGGGATCTAATAAATCGACAGAAGACAAAATTAAGCTATTCCCGAATGAATGTTTTGATTTAGTAGAAGATATTCAGAAACAGATTTTGGATAAGACTGGAAAACATGTAGAAGTTATGGTATATGGAGATGGTGCGTTCAAAGATCCACAAGGAAAGATCTGGGAACTTGCTGATCCTGTTGTATCACCAGCTTACACAGAAGGTTTGATCGGAACACCGAATGAAGTGAAGTTAAAATATCTTGCAGATAATGATTTCAAAGATTTAAGTGGGGAAGCATTGAAAGAAGCAATTTCAAAGCGTATCAGAGAAAAGAGCGATAATCTTGTTGGAGATATGGCTTCTCAGGGAACAACTCCGAGACAGTTGACAGATCTTATCGGTTCTTTGTGTGATCTTACAAGTGGCTCAGGGGATAAAGGAACACCGGTTGTATTGGTTCAGGGATATTTTGATAATTATACAAACTAATAAAAAATGGTGCTGCATAATATATGCAGCACCATTTTTAGGTGTACCAGAAATTATAATAACCGAATTCCGTTAGCAAAAGCTGTGTCTACAATCTCTTCCGGCCATGTAGAAGACTGTACTTCTCCGATATGAGCTTTTCTTAGGCAGTACATACAAATACGGGACTGTCCAAGACCTCCGCCGATTGTATATGGAAGTTCATGATTCAAAAGAGCTTTTTGGAAATCAAGTTCCGCCCGTTCCGGACAGCCGGCCAAGCCAAGCTGACGTTCTAATGCTTCCTCATCAACACGGATTCCCATGGAAGAAAGTTCTAATGCAATGTCAAGAACCGGATAATATACAATGATATCGCCGTTCAATTCCCAGTCGTCATAATCCGGTGCACGCCCATCATGCTTCTCGCCGGAAATCAATTCTTTTCCGATCTGAGAGATGAAGACAGCTCCCTTTTCTTTGACAATCTTATATTCTCTTTCCTTAGGAGTGGAAGAAGGATATAGATTTTCCAATTCCTGTGAAGTGATGAAAGTGATCTCTTCCGGAAGAATCGGATCTATGTAGTTATATCTTCTCGAGATATATTCTTCTGTCTCGCGAAGCGCAGCGTATACTTTGCGGACAGTGTACTGCAATGTCTCCATATTGCGTTCTTCTTTAGAAATTACTTTTTCCCAATCCCATTGATCGACATAAATCGAATGTATGTTATCGGTATCCTCGTCTCTTCTAATCGCATTCATATCTGTATATAAACCCTCACCTGAGTGAAAACCATAGCGCTTTAATGCATAGCGTTTCCATTTTGCAAGGGAATGTACAATTTCCACCGGGGTGTCGTTCTGCTCTTTGATCCCAAAAGCTACTGGACGTTCCACACCATTTAAGTTGTCGTTCAGTCCAGACTCCGGTTTGACAAAAAGTGGAGCGGATACACGTGTCAGGTGCAGTGATTTCGCAAGGGCACGCTCAAAGTGGTCTTTGATCTCTTTGATTGCAACTTCTGTCTCACGAATCGTAAGTGGTGCTGTGTATCCTTTAGGGATGATTAAATGTTCCATATGCAAGTCTCCTTTTTACTAAGATTATCGAACGTGTGGTTTTAGATCACACAAACGATAGTAATAGTGTAGTGTCAGTAATGGCAATGTGTCAAGAGAAAATGAGGAATTTGCATAGAAAAACTTAAGAATTGGGTTAGAAAGATTTTATATAACTGACACAAGTTAGTCATGATTTACTGATAAAATAAAATTGTTTCAAAAGGAATATACATATAAGAGTATGAATATAATGATAAAGTTGGAAATAGATATGGATGGAGGAATTTAGTATGCAGAAAGAAAAGAAACAGAAATATCAGGAAATGATATCGATTGAGGAATACTTGATGAAGAGGCGAAAACAAAAAGAAATCGAAGACAGACAATTCAGACAAGAAGAAAGCCCTGCCTTTTTTGCGGCAGAGCTATATGTGTAACACAGAGTTAGTCATCCTTATTCTTGTGCGACAATCTGTAAAACAGTGTGTATGCATATAAAAGAACCGGAAGCAGGATTGTCGCAGCAATAGAAGCTTTGAATAGCCACATTGTATTTGGTGAATCAAAAATTGCAAAGAAAAGAGTGCTCAGATAAAGCGCTGCTAACAGAATAACGCCTAAGAGCGCAAGAATTCGTTTTGTCTTACTCATAACTATCGTCTCCTCATATATGATAGTTTGATTATAGCGATAGATTTTCAAAAATGCAAATAGAAACTATTGACCAGAAAGTTGTATGGTGATATTCTATAAAAAAGAAGCTTTTAAATGATGAAAAACTATACAAAATGGTGAAAATGTAAAGAATCAAGGAGGTTTCGACAATGAAAAAAATTATGAACAATGTGGATGCGGTAGAGAATGAAATGGTTTTGGGAATGGTAAAAGCATATCCGCAATATATAAAAAAATTAGATTGCGGAAATGTAGTAGTAAGAGCCAGAAAAAAAGAAGGAAAAGTTGCTCTGATCAGTGGTGGCGGAAGCGGGCATGAGCCGGCACATGGTGGATTTGTAGGAGAAGGTATGCTGGATGCTGCCGTTGCAGGACCGGTCTTTACTTCTCCGACACCGGATCAGATTTATGAAGGTATCAAAGCGATAGAGACGGACAAAGGTGTCTTTATGGTTGTAAAGAACTACACCGGGGATGTTATGAATTTTGAGATGGCAGCAGAGATGGCGGAGATGGACGGTATTCCAGTCAAATATGTTGTTACGAATGATGATGTTGCGGTTCAGGACAGTTTGTATACAGTTGGGCGCCGTGGTGTGGCAGGAACAATTTTTGTACATAAAATAGCAGGCGCGAAAGCGGAGGAAGGTGCAGAGCTTGAAGCGGTACAGGCAGTTGCACAAAAAGTGGTCGACAATGTGAGAACCATGGGAATGGCAATCAAGCCTTGCACGGTTCCAGCAGCAGGGAAGCCGGGATTTGAGCTGAGTGACGATGAAATGGAGGTAGGAATCGGAATTCACGGAGAACCGGGAACGCACAGGGAGCCATTGAAAAGCGCAGATGAGATTGTAGATATGTTGCTGGAAAAGATTCTCGCAGATATTGATTATGCAGATAGCGAAGTGGCTGTTTTGATCAACGGCGCAGGAGGAACACCTCTTATGGAATTGTTTATTGTAAACAACCATGTGTCAGATGTACTTGCTGCGAATGGAATCAAAGTATATAAGACATTTGTCGGAAATTATATGACATCGATTGAAATGGACGGATTTTCAATTTCTCTGTTGAGATTGGATGACGAGATGAAGAAACTGCTGGATGCAAAGGCAGATACACCCGCATTTAAGGCATAATGTAGAAAGAAGGAACGACTTATGGTAAATCAACAAAAGGTAATTGAAATTTTAAGAAACATCGGAGAGACGATTGAGAAAGAAAAACTGTTTTTGACGGAACTTGATAATGTAATCGGTGATGGGGATCATGGAATTAACCTTTCACGCGGTTTTCAGGAGGTGGAAAAAAAGTTAGATACGCTTGCTGATAAAGACATTGGAACGATTTTAAAGACGGTTGGAATGACACTTGTATCTACGGTGGGAGGCGCATCAGGACCACTTTATGGGACTGCATTTATGAAGGCAGGGCAATTGATGGCAGGAAAAGATGCGGTGGACATCAATGATTTTGTGGAAATTCTAAGGGTTTCCATAGAGGGAATTAAAATGCGCGGCAAATCCACAACCGGTGAAAAGACGATGCTGGATGCAATGGTTCCGGCGCTTGCTGCAATGGAAGGTGCTCTTAAGGCGGCAAAAGATCCGAAAGAAATATTGTTGGAAGGAGTGGAGGCAGCAGAGGATGGTGTCGCATATACGAAGACTATCATTGCCACAAAGGGAAGAGCAAGCTATTTGGGAGAACGCAGTATTGGGCATCAGGATCCGGGAGCTACTTCGTTTACATTAATGCTAAGCGTGATTGCCAAAAGTTTGTAAGGAGGGTAAGTATGGTAGGAATTGTAATTGTATCTCATAGTCGGGAGTTGGCGGACAGCATTGTGGAGTTTACAAAGATGATGGCTCCGGAAGCGCTTATCCGTGCGGCGGGAGGTATGGATGACGGAACACTCGGGACGAGTTATGAAAAAATATATCAGGCAATCGAGGACGTTTATTCCGAAGACGGAGTGCTTGTGATGATGGACATGGGCAGTGCTGTTATGACAACAGAGATGGTTCTGGAGGAGATGTCTGACAAGAAAATTGAGATGATAGACTGCCCGATTGTAGAAGGAGCAGTGGCGGCCACGGTTGCAGCATCCGCAGGAGCTGATTTTGAAGAAGTGAAACAAAATGCATTGGAAGCAAAAACAGCTGCTAAATTTTGAAGTGTAAAACAAAGCATACTGAGAAAAAACAGTTTCGGTATGCTTGTTTTATGAAGAAAAATGAGATATAATAAAGCGATAAGAATGAAAATACAAAGGAGTTATAAACATGGCATTATTAGAAGAATGGAGAGCAGTTGCATATTCAAAGGAGATGGATCGTGCAGCATTACAAAAATTTTGGGGAACCTATTTTCAAATTGAAAAAATATCTATGAGAAATTATTGACAAATCCGGATGAGGAAGTAAAAGGAACAGTCAAAGAACTTGCAGAAAAGTATGAAATTGACGTGTTTACAATGACAGGATTTTTGGATGGAATCAATGAAAGCTTAAAAGAAGAGAATCCAATTGAGACAATGGAAGAAGATACAGTTGTAAACCTGATCTTTTGACAAGGAAAAGTTATATAAGAATATGGTGGATGCAAAAGCTGACTGGCTGTATGAATTACCACAGTGGAATAACATCTTTACACCGGAACGCAAGAGAGAATTGTATAAAGAACAGAAAAATTCGGGAACAGTCCGCAAAGAAAAGAAAGTTGGAAGAAATGATCCTTGTCCATGTGGAAGCGGGAAAAAGTATAAAAAATGCTGCGGTAAATAGTCCATGGCATCAGGATTCATTGCACTTGGAATTTTAAGTATCCTGTATTATGGATTTGTTGTATGGTATACGAAGCGATGGAATGGAACGTTTACATGGTTCTGGGCGGTGTTTGGATTGGCGAATATCGGAATCGGAATACTGACCAGGGGAATTCCGGTTTGGCTTGAGTATATTTTAACCGGTATTTTTATTGTTCTGTGGATGATTTTTTTCTGTGTGGAAGTGTTGATTCTTTGTGCGATGATATCAGTTGCTCCGAAAAATATGAAATACATTATTATTTTAGGGGCACAGATTCGCGGGAAAAGAGTGACTGAGGCATTGAAAAGAAGACTTGACCGTGGAATTCGTTATCTCAATGAGAATCCAGAGACGATTGTAATCGTATCGGGAGGCAGAGGGAAAGGTGAGGATATCACGGAGGCAGAAGCGATGGCAGAATATTTGGAAAATTGTGGGATTGATGCAAACAGAATCTGCCTGGAAGAAAAATCGACGTCAACATATGAGAATCTGAGAAAAAGTCTTGCTTTTATAGATGATGAGCGACGGGATAAAATAGGAATTGTTACAAATAACTTTCATATTTACCGAGCTGTGAAATTGGCAAAATCAATCGGATACAGAAAAGTTTACGCGATTACAGCAAGCAGTAATCTTGCTGTATTTCCCAATTATATGGTGAGAGAATTCTTTGCAGTGCTTGCTCTGTTTCTGAGACTGCGAAAGCACAAGACAGAAGAATAGATGTATAAAATAAAAACAGGTGTGAAATACTATCTCTGATAGAATTAGAAAAAAATATAAGGAGGTATGATCATGCCAGAATTGAAATGTACAGTACAGACATGTACGCACAATAAGCAATTTTATTGTGACCTTGATGCTATCGAGGTTCAGGGGGATTCTGCAAGAAAGTCAGATGAGACATGTTGTGGAAGCTTCGTGAAGCGAAAAGGAGATTCTTACAGCAATGTAACAGGTGAGGCGTCTCCGACAAGCAATGTCGACTGCAAAGCAGTTGAATGCATGTATAACAATGCGTGCAGATGCCATGCGGGTAAGATCAGCGTGGAGGGCAGCAACGCATGCAAATGCGGCGAGACCGAATGTGCAAGTTTTGAATGCAGTAAATAGTGAATAAGGTTGGGCGCAGTAAAGGTTTGAAACTTTTGCTGCGCCCTTAACTGTGTTCTTGTTGACGTTTTTAAGAAGGTAGCGTTATAATGAAACATAGATGTAAATTGAGCGAGGAAAGGATTCGAATACATATTATGGAAAATTCAAAGGAAACGAAAACTTATCATGATAAAAGACCTCAGTTTCGAAATAAAGGTCCTTCAAAATTAAGACAGCAGTTTGGAAAAGGAATGACAGCATTTCTTGTTGTTGCAGCAAGCATTGTTTTTTATTTTGCATTTTTGCGTTTTAATGGAATTTCTAATATTTTTGAAAAGATATTTCAGATATTAAAACCAATTATATATGGTCTTGTGATTGCATATCTTCTGAATCCGATTGTGAAATTGGTGGAAAGACATCTTACTCCTTTTTTGGAGAAAAAACTAAAGAAAAAAGAGACGGCACATAAAATTGGGCGGGGGAGCGGAATTTTCGCAGCTTTGATTTTTTCGGTGTTTGTGATTGTGGCACTGTGCAACATGCTGATTCCGGAATTATATAAAAGTATCCGAGATTTGATTGTGACACTTCCAGAGCAGATGAATAGCTGGGCACAAGATATGAATGCATTTTTAATCAGTAACTCAACTTTGGATACGATGCTGAAGAATATCATTACAGAGGGAACAGATACGGTGGAAAACTGGCTGAAGACGGATTTACTCCAACAGGCGAACACTTTAATGTCGAATCTGACGGTAGGAGTAATCAATGTTGTGAGTGAGATTATGAATGTGTTGATCGGGTTTATTGTCTCTGTCTATGTACTGTTTAGTAAGGAACTGTTTTCCGGTCAGTGCAAAAAGATTGTATATGCACTGATGAAACCGGATCACGCAAACATGACACTTCATATTACGAAAAAGAGCAATGAGATTTTTGGCGGGTTTATCATTGGAAAAATCATTGATTCTGCGATTATCGGAGTATTGTGTTTTATAGCACTTAGCATTATGAAGATGCCATACACCCTTATTGTCAGCGTGATTGTCGGAGTGACGAACGTAATTCCGTTTTTCGGACCTTATATCGGAGCAATACCGAGTACGATTCTGATTATGATTGCAGAACCGATACAGGGGCTGTATTTTGCTATTTTTATATTGATTTTGCAGCAGATTGACGGGAATATCATTGGACCGAAGATTTTGGGAGACTCTACCGGTCTGTCCGCTTTCTGGGTTGTCTTTTCCATACTGCTTGGAGGAGGACTTTTTCGGGGTTTGTCGGAATGATCATGGGAGTGCCGACTTTCGCTGTCCTATATTATATTGCGCAAATGTTTATCAACCAAAAGTTGGAGCGCAAAAAACTTCCAACATCATCTGAAAGGTATGGCAGTGAAAGCTATGTGAATGATGAAGGAGAATTTATTGAATGTGAAGAAAAAGGAGAATAATTTATGCCGATTCGTGTACAAAATGATTTGCCGGTAAAAGAAATACTGGAACAAGAAAATATATTTGTGATGGATGAACATCGTGCGATGCATCAGGACATCCGTCCGATCAAGATTGGTCTGTTGAATCTGATGCCCTTGAAGGAGGATACAGAACTTCAGATTTTAAGATCACTGTCAAATACACCATTGCAGGTAGATGTGGTTTTTGTGAATGTGTCCAGCCATAAATCGAAAAATACATCGACCAGCCATCTCAACAAGTTTTATGTGTCGTTTGAAGAAATCAAAGACCAGAGATTTGATGGCTTTATCATCACAGGCGCTCCGGTAGAACAGATGCCGTTTGAGGAGGTTGACTACTGGGAAGAACTGAAAGAGATTATGGAATGGACAAAGACACATGTGACTTCTACAATGCACTTGTGCTGGGGAGCGCAGGCGGGACTTTACTATCATTATGGAATTGAAAAAGTACAGTTGGATGAAAAGGTATTTGGCGTGTTTGAACATCGTGTAAAAAATCGGAAAACACCATTGGTGAGGGGATTTGATGATGTGTTTTATGCACCGCATTCTCGTCATACAACGGTTCCGACAGAAGCAATTGAGAGTGAAGAACAGCTGATCATTCTTGCGGAATCAGAAGAAGCCGGAGTATTTCTGACGATGTCATTGGATGGAAAACAGATCTTTGTGATGGGTCATCCGGAATATGACCGTGTGACATTGAATAACGAATACATGCGAGATAAGAATAAGGGATTGGAGATTGCACTTCCTAAAAATTATTATCCAGATGACAATTTTGAGAACAGACCGCTTTTGACATGGCGCTCACATGCAAATAACTTATATACAAACTGGGTGAATTATTATGTATATCAGGTGACGCCGTATGACTTGTACGGAACACCGTTTTAATGCGGGATCTACGGGATTTGTTGAAAAGTCAAAGTATCGTAAAATGATGTTAAATATCGGGCAGTATTGCAAAATTGGGAGTACAAAGGGAGTATAAAAAAGCCCTTATGGGAGTACAAAAAGTATGATATAAACTGTCTTTTGGAACAATATTATGAGGGCGTATTGTGTAAGTGCAATATGCCCTTAAATTTATGAGAAAAGTAATGCTAAAGACTAGGAAATGTGATAGAATGGCAGGAATAAACAGATTTGAAATTATGGAGGTGTAGTAATGCACAAAACTATATTGATTGAAGAAATTACCATTGAGAATGTAACAGAAAAAATAAATGAAAAAGTACAAGAAATGGGAAAAGACGGTTATCAGATTAAAACCATGTCCTTTTGGGGAACAGATAAAGTTGTGTTGATTTTCAAAAAAGGGCTAAAAGGAAGTTTGCTATAACTTCCAGCTTGTAGAACTGAAAAGCATAAAATTATAGAGAAAAGTACCTGTCAAAGAATCTTTGCGTAACTATATATGTAATGTAAGATGTTGATTGCTTTACTTTAGATATTATTTTGGGGATAATAATATTCAAAGGAGGACGAAAATATGAACAAGGTAACAACACAGGAAAGGGCGAGATATTATGAATATAGGAAATCAAATATTGAATATTCGTAAAGAAAAACAATTAACACAAGAGGAGTTTGGCAGATTATTTCATGTTACTCGACAAACTGTTTCAAATTGGGAAAAACGGAAAAAGTTATCCTGATCTGCAAATTCTTGTAAGCATGAGTAATCAATTTGATATTTCTCTTGATACATTATTAAAGGAGGATTCGAAGATGGTACAATCTATGGATAAAGAAAGAGCAATGGGCATAATAAAACATGAAAAATCAATTGTAGATTTTTTTACAGGTGCTGGAACAGGAATTGCTGTATCTTGTTTATTTTCCCCAGATTCATCGATAAGAACTACAGTCATTATTGTTGCAATTATAATGATAGGTATAGGTTGGTATAAAAAATCAAAGAATGATAAAAAGGTATTTCAATATATTAAAGAACATGATTAAATGAATTTTGGTAATAACAAATTTCAGTTGTAGCAGACAGTTTTTTGATTGACTGTCTGCTTTTCTCTTTTTAATCATAATTGATAGTGGTGCTATAAAATGGTTCATATCCGTTGTGAAAAGACCATTTAGAGTGATATAGATTGATTGCAAGGATAGTGGGAGTTCCATTGATTTGGTTATGTTCTGCTTCGATTTCCGCTACCACTTCATCGGTATTCCAGTATTGATATACGATAACTTGTAATTCGGTATCACGATTAGCGCCAGAGCATGGGAGTACAAAGAACTTCAAAATAGGCTGTCAATAGATGACGGCCTATTTTTTTATTCCAAAAATATGGAAGAGAGAATCTGATATTTTTGTCTATTATTCCGATTTGACGAAAGACCATCAGAGTGATAGTATTAGTATTACACGGAAATACTGTATATAGTGATTTGAAATTGGATTAACACTAAATATAGATGATAATATAAAATGGAAAGGAAGAGACGGATGATCAGAGTAATCAAAAAAGATGGGACAAAAGAAGAGTTTAACGTACAGAAAGTGGTTGTTGCGGTCAATAAGTCAGCATATCGTGCGTTGATCAAGTTTACAGATGAGGAGCTGCAATTTATCTGCCAGTTTGTAGAAGAAGAAGTAGAAAAGATGGACACAGAAGAGATCCGTATCGCACAGATGCACAATGTTGTGGAGGGAGCTCTTGAAAAGGTCAACCCGACTGTTGCAAAAAGTTATAGAGATTACCGCAATTATAAGCAGGATTTTGTTCAGATGTTAGATGAGGTTTACAAAAAAGCCAGTCTATCATGTATATCGGAGATAAAGAGAACAGTAATACAGACAGTGCGCTTGTGTCTACAAAAAGAAGTTTGATTTTTAACGAACTGAATAAAGAGCTTTATAAGAAATTTTTCCTGACAGTGGAAGAAATTCAGGCAATCCGTGAAGGTTATATTTACATTCATGATATGTCTGCGAGAAGAGACACAATGAACTGTTGCCTGTTTGATGTGCAGAATGTTTTGAGTGGCGGATTTGAGATGGGAAATCTTTGGTATAATGAGCCGAAGACATTGGATACAGCATTTGATGTAATTGGAGATATCGTGTTAAGTGCTGCGAGTCAGCAGTACGGCGGATTTACAGTGCAAGCGTAGATGATATTTTAGAGCCATA
>ENA-OQIF01000526-OQIF01000526.1-human-gut-metagenome-genome-assembly--contig:-NODE-526-length-13700-cov-5.329478_pt1 | contig 13700 bp, 15 predicted proteins | sample MGYA00242574_ERZ504738 | MGnify/ENA primary metagenome ERZ504738 (study PRJEB26092, sample SAMD00036437) | human gut metagenome | host: Homo sapiens | study: EMG produced TPA metagenomics assembly of...
AGACCTGTCAGCAGATCACCTGTTGCCTCACTCCCATTTTCCGTTGGATGCATAATCTCTCTTGCTGATCACCTTGTCATTTCCACCAGGCTGACACCGATATTGGAAACCTCTACCTGTGCACCATAGTTCTCACTGTAATAAGTCAATGCCGCTCTGGCACTTCCCACCGTACTTCCTGCCAGCAATACCACAGAAGCGGAAAGAAGAGCCACGGTCAGTCCCCCAAGGGGCATTCTCTTTTTCTTACTCATCTCTCACCCTCCTATTCTCCGGCTGTCTCGCTGGTATCAGCGATCTGTGTCCAGTCTGCATACGGTTCGTTGTTTTCATTATATAAAACCTTTGTGGATTCCTGAACGACGACTACATTAAAACTGTCTTCTGTATCCTTGCTGTCGATCTTAATATCCAGAACCGAACTGCTCTCTCCCGGAGCGACCGGCTCACTGTAATAATAATAGCCTTCCTCTCCCGGTGTCCACTTTCCATCGGAATCACTGTACTGCAGGCCATCCTGATATTTTTCTCCTGCCAGTGCTTTTACACGGACAAAACAAGCAAAATCACCGGTATTCTTCACGGTCACATGTTTGGTCCAGTTACTGAATTCCTCTGTAGGCTTTGTCTCCGTAAATCCCATATTCAGGGTTACATTACCGGAAGCCTCCGCATACGTGGTAAAATACGCCATCGCTGTTCCTGCGCTGATCCCCGCTGTCAGTGTCAGGGCTGCGGCTGCAAGGCAAAGACTTTTTTTACTTAATTTTCTCATATCCTGCACCCCTTTCCCTAATTGGCACTGGCGGGTTCATCTGTCTGCTGTTCCCAGCTCCACTCGCCGTCCTTATTCTCAAAATGGTTCACGATACCGGTTCCCGGGATCAGCTTTCCGTTGTACGTATTGGTAAAGCTGACGCTTGCCGGACTGTTGTCTTCTCCCTCGGCAACGATCGTTGCTGTCTGGGTGTCACCGGATGTATTTTTGTAGCTTCCGCCTGCGTATACTTCTTTTACAGTAACCTGTGTTCCTGCCGGAAGATGTTTCACAAGAACTGATTTTTCACCTGCCTGGTTGAACTTAATAGAAACTACATCACTGTAGACCTGTTTATTATTTCTGATGCCTTCTACCTGGAAAACGAAGAGTGCATCCTTAAGGGAAGCATTGTACTCTGTCAGATCCTTGACAATCTCCAGATCACCATAACGCTGTGTCTGCTGCGGCTTCATACCGGTTGTCACATCGTATACCCAGGCATCGTCCGAGTTCTCTTTGGAATAATAGTTATTCGGAAGAGATACCAGGTACGGGGTAAAATCATAGGTGTATTCACTGGTCTGCACGGTTTCGGCCTGTACCAGATACATACCGGTCTCCAGATTGTTGATCACACCGGTAGATTCCGCTGCACCTGCCGGTTTGGTAACTTTTACATCTGCGGTTGGTGCAATTTTCTTATCCTCTACAGTCTCCATGGCCTTCTCTGCCATCTGTGCCCATTCCTCTGCGGTGGTAGTACTGCTTACTTTTTCCAGTCCCAGATCAGCAAAATCTGTATACTTTGTAGTGTCATACACTGCTTCTTCTGTAATGTCCGCTACCTTGTACACATCCACCGGAATCTCCAGGCTACGAAGTTCATCGAACTCCGTGCCGTCCAATGTAAATGTAAGAGAACACTTCTTATCTGTCTCTACTCCGAGAGCACCATATACACTGGATAAACCGGCTGCTGATAAAACAGTTATTGCTGCAAGGGTCAGCGCCCCTGCGGTTTTTATTCTCTTTTTCATAGTCACCTCTATCCCTCCTTCGACATATCATCCGTCTTACCGGAGCGTTTCTTATTCTTCCGGTCAAACAGGAACTTCATGATCAGTATCACAAGCAGTGTCACTGCTAATCCTAAGATTAAGTATAACATATAATAATTCTGGATGGCACGCAACATGCTGTCTACCGGTGTACTCTCCACTTCCTCCTCGCCGTTATACGGAACTCTCGTTCCCCGGACCAGAAGCCGATGGGAATTGACACCATATGGGGTACAGGTGAATAAGGTTACCTGATCTTCCCCCTCCTGGATCTGCAGTGCCTCCTCCAGTGTCTCGTGATCATCTTTATCTACCATATCCAGAATCTGGTCTACCTGATATGCCATCGTCTCATCCAGTACATGGATATAAAACATATCCCCCTGCTTCAACTGGTCAATATCCGTAAATAATCTGGCTGCCGGAAGACCTCTGTGAGCGGCAAGTACACTGTGGGTACTCTCTCCGCCGATGGGAAGGGATGTGCCATTCATATGACCGATCCCCGTCTGTAAAACATCCTCCGCGGTTCCGTGGTAGATGGCAAGCTTGATATTGATCTTCGGGATGGAGAGATACCCCATCACGCCATCACCTGCCACATTCAGAACTTTCCAGTAGTCTGTGTCCTTCATGTCCACATCATCACTGCCGAACACATCACCATATATATTATTCTGTACCAGAGTACTGTCGAATTCTCTCGCCGCTTCCCACTCTTTCGTGTAATCCTCCGGCTGCATATCGCTGACCGCCTGTTCATAATTACTGATCAGCCTGCTCTGCCGGTAGGTATTCCACTGATTGGATACCGTGGGGTAGGCAAGGATCCCAAATCCTACCAGAAACAGCAGACCAAAGAGAATTCCCGATAATTTTCTTCTCATCTCTCTTCCTCTTTCCGGTCAGAGGCATCTTTTGGTGCCCCACCTGCTGCTGCCTGTTTTTCTTTCATTTTTCTCTTATACCGTTTGTCGTACTGCCATAAGAATATGATCAGCACTGCGGTTACTGCAAGCCCGACCACTACCCATAACAGATAGTTGGTATAGAGACTCATCGGAGATTCTTTCTCTTCCTTCTCGATCGTCTCTTCCTCATACGGTACGCGATGCCCTCTTACCAGAAGACGTTTCGTGTTGACCGCGTATGGCGTACAGGTCAGAAGAGTTACCAGATCCTGTCCCGGCTCCACTGCCAGATCACTGGTATTCTCCGGTTCCACGATATGGATCTGATCCACTTCGTAGCAAAGTGTCTGATCCAGTACACGGATCAGAAAATGATCTCCGTCTTCCAGCTGATCCAGGTCTGTGAAAAGACTGGCACTTGGAAGACCACGGTGTGCAGAGATTACCGAATGGGTATTCTCGCCACCTACCGGAAGGGAACTTCCTTCCAGATGACCGGCTCCTTTGCTGAGCACTTCTTCCGAAGTGGTGTGGAAGATCGGGATCTTGATATTGATCTTCGGCACTTCCACATATCCCATCATCTCATCTGTCAGGATGTTCAGACAGGACATATATTCCTCACCGGGCTTATCGGATGCTGCTGCGATTGCGAAAGAATCGGGAAGGATGCTTGGAAGAAGAGACTGGTTATAAGCATTGGCCCGCTCCCATTCCTTTTCTATAATTAATGGTTCCTTCCTTGATTCGTCTTTTACTACAGATTCATATTCCCGAGATCAGTCGGCTCTGTCTGTAGTTATTCCACTGGTTTGCCACCAGCGGATACAGCAACAAGGACAAACCGGCTAAAAACAAAATTCCTGTCTAATACAATTGATATTTTTTTCTTCATCCGGGCTCTCCTTACTGTTGTATCTTGTTTCAACTCTAATGCTATATCTGTATGCTGTCGTGTCATGCTTTTTTATCAAAAACGGGGCGGGCGAGCCGCCCCGTTTTCATGGGTTCTTCCGTTCCTCCTGAGAGTGTACGGGGTTCCTTATTGTTAATTATTTCTGAGTTTTTCTTCTTGTTGCGAAGAACAGACCAGCTGCTACGATCATGATAGCGCAACCGCCGATTGTGAAGATTGTTGTACCGATACCACCGGTGGATGGCAGAGCACTGTATTTTAGTGTTCTTAACTTCTACCTTAGCATCTGCTTTACCATCAATTTTAATAGTTTTATCTTTTAATGTTCCATCTGCATTGTATTCTGGAATAATCTCTACACTGTACTTCGTATTATTAATACTGTATCCATCTTTTGCAATAGTCTCTACTAATTCATATTCTCCAGCATCTAATCCTTCAAAATGAATTTTTGCTTTTCCATCCTCAACTTTTGTCGTACAGTGGTATACCTTGTTAGTTTTCTTATTAGTTAATGTAAATGTACAATCTGCTAAAGGATCTCCATTCTCATCTATTTTTGTAAATTCGTCATCTAATTCAAAAGTATATGTATATGTTTCTTTCTCTTTAGCATTATTTGTTTCTCCTGGTTTATTGCTATACTCCAGTTTTGCTTTATTGGTTGCTGGATCTGTAGATTTTGCGCTTGCTAAAATTTCTGCTTTATAAGTAACCACAACGGCTCTATCAGCTTCAGTTTTATTGTAGTAGCTACCAACATTGCTGAAGACAATTTCAAATTTATCGTCACTTTCTGTTCCACCAGTAATAGTATAATCTGTATCTTTTACTGCTGGTTTACCACCAATTGTCACTGTGATATCACTTGCATATTTTGCATTTTAATTTCATCTGTAATTTATAAACAGGATCTACGAACTGTGGACCATAGGATGGGATTGTACCCGTAATCTTATAATCAACTTCATCACCTACTGCTGCATCTGGCTGTGAAACCGTTTTATTAATTTCGACTTTAGATGATTTAGCTGCTGATTTTCCATCTTCAAGTGTCCATTTATCTGTTGCACTTATTGTACCAGTAGCAAGGGATGCCTTATCATTTGCATTTGAATATGCTGCACTTACTACAACAGGATTGTATGTATAATTTGTGCTTTCAATGATAACAATATACTCACCTGCTGGAACTGTTGCTGAATATCCATTTGCAAAATCTCCGTTCAAACTATAAGGTGTACCGCCAACCTGAGCAGCAATTGTTGTAATTTCATCAAACGTTGGAACAAAATTGGTATGATCTGCAATGGTATACGGGGATACAACCTGATATCCATACAATCCATTATCGTTATACAATGGTTCTACAATACGATATGCCTTTACTGTTGCACCATCTTCAATTCCTGTTACTGTAATAGTTGCTTTGTCTGCATCACTAGGAGCAGTTCCTGCTGCGAATGTCGGTACGCTCATCGCCAGTACCATTACCATCGCCATAATCACTGATAAAATTCTTTTCACTTTACTCATATGATTTTCTCCTTTTCTTTTTATTTTTTTGAAACATTTACGTTTCAAAATCAAGCACTTCATCTGTGTGAACAAGCATTATTTCCTCAAGTATTACAAGTTCCTTTCCTCCTGTACGTCTTACAAATTTTTCTTCTATTTGTTGCAGTGGTTCCGTTCCTTCTTCTATCAATAATCCTGTTGTTTCATCTTCGTTAAGTAATTCCGTTCCTTGTCTGTCTGCAATCCTCCCTTTATTTTCTTTCAAAATCCCAGTCTCCGGTCTGGTATCAGACATAGACTCTGTTACTTTTCCTCTGTTAACATTCACAGAACTAGATTGATATGATTTTTTCCCCGATTTTTCATTTGATTCTCTCATCTTAGCTATGGATTTTCTCGCCGTCTTTCCGGATAAATCCCCGATAACAGACGGAATTTTGAATTTAAACCAAAAAAATGTGGCAAGAATAAAGCATATTCCTGAAATTACAAAAGAAATAAGTGAACTAATCGATAATATTTCTGCCATAACTTAACTCCTTTCTTTTACATTATTGTATGCTCTCTCGATTGCTTCTTTATATGAAATATAATTATCAACAATTTCCTGTTTAAGATTCTTAGACTGTTCTTTTTGAACATTAACCTCTTTTGCTCCTTCACATACCTCCGAAAGTAGATTTAGCACTTGACTTTCGGAAACATTCACATTTGCCATGCCAACTCTTTGATCATATAGCAACATGACTATTCCATTATATAAAGTCAACTGATCATATGCTCCTGCTTCTTCTACATCCCGCAGTGCTGTCTCCATTGTTTTGAGCAATGATTCATAGTCTTTTTTCGATGCTTCTTCAACTTTAGCCGAACTTAAAATATAAGATTTATAAAAGGAACAAATTTGATAATAACAATCCGAAAGTTTTTTTTCTTCAAATTCAGGTGATATCTGTGTATTTTTAAAATTTTCAGCAAAGAATGGATATGCTTTCTGAACTCTATTTGCAAAACTATAACTTCCGTCATCATTTGTATAATAATTAAAATACATCATTCCAATTTTATAATTTAGTTCTGCAACGCCTGCTTCCGTTTTATCCAACGCACCTCTATTTGCGTTATACAATGCCAAAAATTCGTCATTTTCTGCTTTTCCAAATACTCCTCCATCTTCATAATTTCTAAAATTTTTAATACGCTTCTGTTCGTCCCGGATAAATTTGAATTGCCTGTTTATAGCTTTCCATCGAATCCACAGTCTGAACAAGAGCATCATAATTATTATTATTTACCTTCACGGCTAACCAATTGCATATGATTCCCGAGAGCAAGAGAATCACACACAAACTCGATGAAATACCAAATGCCCAAAGTTTACGTTTCTGTTTTTTCTTAAAATCTTTCGTAATTAATTCTGGATGCTCTAGATCATACAACAAATCTTCACAACTCTGATAACGGTTTTCTGCCGCAGGCTGAACACATTTGTCAATTATCATCTCGATACCTTCCGATAACTCTGGATTCCATTGTCGAACTGGTGCATAAGGTTCTCCATTTCTCGGGTCAATGCCGGTTAACAAATGATGCATTGTCATTCCGATTGCAAAAATATCAGATCTTGGATCAGTCTGTCCACTATACTGTTCTGGCGGAGCATATCCCTTTGTGCCTAGCACTGTCGTATCTGCTAAATTCTGTTCTTTATATTCTCGTGCAATTCCAAAATCAATAATTTTAATATTGCCTTCTGGCTTTAGCATTACATTTGCTGGCTTCATATCTCTATAAATAATCGAAGGTTTTTGTGAATGTAAATAAGATAATGCATCGCAAAGTTGCTTTGCCCATCCAATCACTAATTCTTCTGATTGTGCTCCGTACTCATTTAAAATCTTGTCTAAAGATTCCCCCTCAATATAATCCATCACAACATAAATCGTAATACCATTATCAATAATATCTACAATTCTCGGAAGAGCCGGATGATCAAGTCTTTTCATCATATTTGCCTCAGCCAATAAACTATTTACAACAATCTCATCGTTTTTTCCACTGCCTTTTTTACGAATCTCTTTTACAGCCCACTGCTTATTCAGCCTTTTATCCATAGCCAAATACACAATCGACATCCCACCACGACCTATTTCTTTCAAAATTTCATATTTATTATCAATAACAGATCCTATTTCAGCCATACTCACTCACCTCATTCTGCTTTTATTAAAATCACTGAAATATTATCTTTTTCTTGTCGTTTTTTTACTTGTTGTATCAAATACTGCATCTGCTTGTGCATCATTTTTTTATTTGACAACTTTTTCGGTATAAATGATTCATAAATTTCTTCTTCCGTGATTTCATGTCGAAATCCATCAGAACATAACATATAAGCACCTTTTTTCGTCGTTCCTAAAAGCACTTGTGGTTCCACAACTTTTGATGCTCCTACGCATTGAAGCAATAAATTTCGACGTTTATCAACTTTTGCTTGTTCTATTGTCATATTTCCCTTACTAACTTCTCTTGCAACAAATGTTTGATCCGTTGTCAGCTGATTTAATGCTGAATCAATCTGATACACTCTGGAATCTCCAACATGTACAATCACATATTGATTTTCAATAAATAGAATACCAGAAAAAGTAGTTCCCAAACTTTCTCCCTGCCTGCTGCTATATTCCAATAATTTTAAATTTAAATCTTTCAGCAGAAATGTCCATTTCCCACCAATAACATTCATATCTACATGATTCAATTCAAATGGAAGTTCTTCCTCAAACCATTTTGAAAAAGCTCTTACCACCGTCGCACTTGCCAATTCTCCTTTTTGCAATCCACCCATTCCATCACAAATAATTGCCATCACGACTTCTCCCAAATCCGTGGAAGCATGTTTTACCAAAACACTATCCTGATTTGTACTTTTGAAGATACCCACATCGCTATCAACTGTTATTTTAAATTTCATATATTGCTTCCTCCTAGTATAATAAATCATCATTCTAACTATTCATAAAAATAAATTCCTCATTTCCTAGTTTTAATCGATCTCCATCTTTAATCTCTGTCTCACACTGTGCCGGTAATGGTTCATCATTAATAAAAGTTCGATTTTTAGAATTTAAATCAATTACAAAATACTGTTCTCCTCTTGTGACAATATCTGCATGACTTCTACTAACCGCATTGTTGTTTGTCACAAAGTAATCCACATAACTCTTTTCTTTACCAAGTCTGAATACAGGTTTGTTGATTTTTATTGTTTCTTCTGTCAATATCCTAAACAAAGTAGGGAATTTTATCTTTTGATCTCCTAAATCATTCTCATTTAGCAATGCAGTTTCCTCTCCATCACTTAATAATCCTGTTTCTTCTTCCCACAACATTTGTGTCTCCACATCTTCTTCTAGAATTCCCGTCTCTTGTTCCTGTAAAAGTCCTGTAGGTTCATCATCCCAATCAACTTCTTTATCATAATGCTCGTAATAATGCTGTTGTTTATCTGTCATAAATCCACTTTGACCCATATTATATTTTTTGATTGTATTTACAACACTTCGATCTTCTCTTGCAATATAGCGTTCAATTTTTTCCGAATCAAACCCTTTTATTCCCTTGAAGAAATAAATAAATTTTGAAATGTATTCCGAATCCTGTTCAGGCATAGGAATTGCCGAATACACAATTGCTTCTACAAATTCCATCAGTGTTCCATTTTGTAATTTTCCATCCATTGGCAAATATATGAACTGGACTTCTTTCGTTACTTCATTTATGAATACATTCTGTAAATTTAAAATCACATTTTCAATTGAGAACTGATTCATTTTAAGTTTTTGAATCGCCACAACTGTGTGCTCTAGCACAAAGAAAAAATCTCTTTTTGAAATCGGCTTTTTCAATCGCTCATATAAACTAATTCCAACCGGTCCTGTATATTCTATTTGCTTTCTTTTCACTATTTGAGGCTTCATAAAACCTCGCATATATGTACGCAAAAAACGATCTAACTCCTTTTCATCCACTTTTTCCTGCAAAGCCATTCTGACTCTTACTATGAGATGACAGTCCTGTATCCTAACTTTAAGTTTCATCGTACTCCCTCATTCCTATTTTCTTCATTTCATTATATATTACTATCCATAATTATACATTTCCACACTTTTTACGTCAACAAAAAGCACAAAACCTGCCGATATTTTGTCATTTTTTTCAACATTTTGCACTTCATTCAAAAAAGACGCACAAGATTCTCTCTCATACGTCTTCTTTTCTACTGCAGTCTTTCCACTGCATCTTTCAAATATTCATTTTTCACTTCATAGAATTTCTCTGCTTCCACCATCTCAGCAAGCTTCGGATCGATTGGCATTTTCCCAAGTACACTCATGCCAAGTTCTTTTGCAATCTCATCAATATGGCTTTCTCCGAATACAGAGATTTTCTTTCCGCAATCCGGACATTCCAAGTAACTGTAATTTTCAACAACTCCGATAATCGGAATATTCATCTGTTTTGCCATATAGTAGGTCTTTTTCACAATCATCTGAACAAGATCCTGCGGCGATGTCACGATGACCACTCCATCTACCGGCAAAGACTGGAACACTGTCAATGGCACATCCCCTGTTCCCGGTGGCATATCTACGAATAAGTAATCCAAATCTCCCCAGAGTACTTCATTCCAGAACTGTTTTACAACACCTGCAATGACCGGGCCTCTCCAAATCACCGGTGTGTCCTCACTGTCCAACAAAAGATTGACAGACATAATTCTTGTCTCATCTTTTGCAATACACGGAAACATTCCAACTTCTGTTCCCATCGCGTGCTCATGGATTCCGTACATCTTCGGAATAGATGGACCTGTGATATCTGCATCTAAAATCCCCACCGAATAACCTTGCTCTCTCATAAGTCTTGCAAGCGAGGCTGTAACCATCGATTTTCCAACTCCGCCTTTTCCACTGATCACACCGATTACTTTTTTAACATGTGTGTATTCATTTGCCGGCACTGTCATATCTACTTTCTTGCTCGCACAAGAATCTGCGTGTGCACAGCCAGAACAGCTCTCAGAAGAGCATGCTCCGTTATTTTCCTGTTCTGCCATCTTGATTTCCTTCCTATTCTTCTACAACTGCGATTAGTTCCACTTCACAAAGTACATTCTTTGGTAATGTCTTAACTGCCACACAGCTTCTCGCAGGCTTTGATGTAAAATATTTTGCATACACTTCATTGAATGCTGCAAAGTCGCCCATGTCGCTCAAAAAACATGTTGTCTTTAAAACTTTGTCAAATGAAGTTCCAGCTGCTTCCAACACAGCTGCAAAGTTCTTGCACACCTGCTCTGTCTGTCCTGCAATATCTGTTGCCTCCACAGTGTCTGTCTCAGGATTGATTGGAATCTGCCCTGCTGAATAAAAAATACCGTTATGTACATATCCCTGTGAATATGGTCCCAATGCTTTTGGTGCTTTTTCTGTTGCTACTACTTTCATAATCCTGTCTCCTTTATCTCATCATTTGCAACCGTTCAACTGCTAAAACTCAAATCAGCTGAACTGTTACTTAAAACTCAATCTGCTGCCCGATTCCTTTTTGATTGGCATCGTCCATTAATCTCTGTGCTATACACACATCAAACAGCCCCATACCGACTGACTTGAAATATGTTGTCTTTTGAGTAAGTGCATCTTCATCTATGTCTGAATCGATCAGTTCATGCATATACCGAACTCTGTCTTTTGTCAGAATCCCGTCTGCCAGCGGCTGACTTAAGTCCCCGCTCTCTTCACATGCATATTCCAGTTCCACATAAACGTCATCCACCAGCTCAAATACAGCATCTGGAATCTCGCGCATTGTCGGTGTATAAGAACCGATTGCAATAATGCATTTTCCACTTAACAGCTCTTTATCATTTGGCAGCACTGCCTTCTCAGATGGTGTTGCAGTACAGATAATTTCGCTGCTTCGCACCAGTTCCTCCACCGTATTACATTGTACCACTTTTGTCCCTGGATTATCAATCGCTTTTTCTAAACGTGCCAGATAATCTGTCAAGTCCCGTCCACTGTGATTGAACACATAGACAGTGTGGATCTCTCTCGCCTTGCATGCATACAGCGCCAGATGAAATCCCTGTACGCCTGCGCCTACAATTCCCACCGTGTGACAATCTTTTCTCGACAAATGCCGGATACCGACTCCGCCGACAGCTCCTGTTCGGTATGCCGTCACTGTCTGTCCATCCAAAAATCGCCAGCGGTTTTCCTGTCTTTGGATCATTCATCAACACCAGCCCATCAATTGACGGAAGTCCAAGACTTGCATTTTCCGGAAAAATCGTAAGCATTTTTGTCCCCAAACTGTCTTTGGTATAACACGGCATGTAAATCAGTGTCTTATTATCATGCTCCACTGTCGGTCTTGGCGGCATATAGTAAGCTCCCGATTCAAAGATCTTATATGCCTCCTCGATCTGATCCATCATTCCGTCCAAATCAACTGACTTTTCAATATCTTTCTTATTTAATAGTAACATCTCTATTCTCCTTATTTCTATAATTTGCATAGGCGTTTGCGAAACGCCAAACACCGCATAAATACGGTATTTTTTGTTGTTAAAATAAAATATCTCCTCAAGGTTTATGGTAAAATAGAGTTGACTAGAAACTAAATACCAATCCACCTTAAAGGAGATATACCTATATGATAACACATAAGCAGATCACTTTGGCAGAAGTTTTTGAAGATTGTCAAAATAAATTCGACAACGACAAATATCAGTTTCTTTCTCTTCTTGACGAAGCCATCAACCTTGATGAAATTGTTCCTGTTTCTTTTGTTTCTCATTTTCACGCCCAAACCGGAAGGCCTCGCAAGCACCAGCTTTATCCAATGCTCAGAGCACTTCTGCTCCAGCGTATTTTCTCAATCCCGACTGACACGCTCCTGATTGTGTTCTTGAAATACTCTCAGGAACTGCGTGACTTCTGTGGCTTTGATGTTGTACCGGATGGTTCAAAATTCACTCGCTTTAAACAGGATTTCTTATCGGACTTACAATCTATGTTCGATCATCTTGTTGATCTGACCGAACCGATATGCCAAAAACTGAATCCGGCTCTTGCTGACATGACAATCTTCGATACCTCCGGCATTGAAGCATGGGTTACAGAAAATAATCCTAAGTATGCCAATCGTATTATCAAACAGTTGAAGGCTTTTAAAAAATCCCATAACCTTGATGATTCCTACGATCCTTACAAAGCAGCCTATGGTTCCATGCCAACTCACGCTGCATCCAATCAGGCGATACAGCAGATGTACATCAACGGTCACTTCTGTTATGCCTATAAATTCGGTATCGTCACAAATGGACTTGGCATTGTCCGCGACATATCTTTCTACAACAAGGATTTCCTAAATGCACATCCTGACATTATTGTAGAAAAGAAATCAGATTCTCCAGATGAAGATAAATCTCTTGCCGACTCAAAAGCTCTGCTTCCTGTTTTAATTGATTTTTTTCAAAAGCATCCTTTGATTGAACCAAAGACTTTTCTTGGAGATGCCGCTTTTGATACGATTGAGATCTATAAATCTCTTTTTGAAAACATTGGATTTCGTAAGGCTTTTATTCCTCTCCGGGTAAAATTATCCATGGAAGGAACTGACTACACTGTTAATGAAAATGGCATTCCCTGCTGTCCACACGATTCTACGCTTCCTATGAAACGAGAAGGCAGTAAATCTCATTTAAGAAGCAAACTTCCTACCATGAAATTTGTATGCCCCAAAATGAAATGGATGCGTGATAAGCAGACCGGAAAAACTTATCGTAAATGCCACTGTGATAATCCATGCACCACTTCTTCCTGCGGACGAATGATTTATATTTATCCTGAGAAAAATCTCCGTGCCTATCCCGGTGTAGAACGGGGCTCGCGTGAATGGGAATACACCTACAAAATCCGTGTAAATGTTGAAAAATCAATCAACCATTTCAAGGATAGTTTCTGCATTGCGAATCGTAAAACGCAGAATGAAAAAACTCTTCATGCTGATTTACTTCTCGCGGGAATCACACAGCTTGTTACCGTACTTGTTGCGGATAAAATTCATAAACATCAATACATACGGAGTTTAAAGCCTTTAATTGCATGATATTCGATATTCATATCATCTTTTCTTCGCAGTCTATCTGGGAAGTCTTTTTTCATGTTTAATTTTGATGTGACCTGCTTCTCATCTTAAGAATCCTGCATTGCAGGATTCTTACCGCATTTTTAATCAGGATTGCGAACTTGTTTCGCAATTACCTAGTCAAATTAGAATCACTATACCTTTTTTCTTTTTATTTGTCAAGAAAAAGGATGCCCCCAACTTGCCAATGTCATTTAGTTAAGACATTAAGCAGATGTATTCCTATCAGGCAGAGGTAGAAAATTCACTATCTTTGCCTGATTTTTCTTTATAAAAACTTGCTCTTATATTTATGCAGCACAAAAAGACAGATTGCT